>Ga0315268_10008011_pt1 | contig 11070 bp, 12 predicted proteins | sample C1_top_MG_FD_204535 | JGI IMG/M metagenome (GOLD analysis project Ga0315268, IMG submission 204535) | Sediment microbial communities from Yellowstone Lake, YNP, Wyoming, USA - C1_top | ecosystem: Environmental > Aquatic > Freshwater > Lake > Sediment | place: USA: Wyoming | collected 2017-08-01 | reverse complement strand
AAGTTGTTCGTGGTGGATTGAAGAGTTTGGCTAGAGGCCGAGCTTTTCGAAAACGCCTTTGACGACGTCGGGAACTTTGCGGCTGTATTCGGGGCTGCCCTCGGGATCGCCGTCGAGTTCGAGCAGGCATGCGGGCACGTGCGGCGCAGTCTTGATCAGATCGATCGCTTCTTTCCAGTCGACGGTGCCGTCGCCGGGAAGGATGTGCGAGTCGCGATCCTTGCGGTTGTCGTGCACGTGGGTAGAGCGGATGTAGCTCTTCAGCGAATCGAAAGACTTAACGACGCCCTCGCAGAGATGGGCGTGGCCGACATCGAAGCAGACGCCGATGTCGTCGTAGTGCAGCGCCAGGATCATCTCCACGATCTTGTCGGGCGCGGAGATCTCGTTCGGAATGTTTTCCAGTAGAAGTTTTACGCCGAGCGGCTTGGCGAAAGCGCGCAGATGTTCGATCGAAGACAGGGCCGCCTCGAAGTTGCGCGGGTCGAAACTCTCGTTAGGGTTGCCGATGTGCTGGACTAGGAAGCGGTACGGCGCGCTCTCCGCGACTTCGATGGCGTGCTTGATCTCGTCCATGGCTTCGATGCGGTCCTTGCGGTCGCGCGCGCTGATGTCCAACGGCTTGCCGTGCTCGCGCCACCCGTCGTCGGCGGAAAGCGGCGAGTGCATGGAATGGAACTCAAGATTCGGAGTGCTGCGGAAGTACGAGGCCAGTTCGCGGATCTGCTGCGGGTCGGTGTAGTTGAAGTGGCTGCGCGTGGCGAAGACTTCTATGGCCGCCGCACCGCTGCGGGCGAGTCCGTCGAGCAGGCCGGGGTGCAGGCGTTCATTGACGTGAATGTAGGTGGATACGGCCTTGAGCATAGACGTTCTCCCATCCTATCAACTGCACTAGAAGCCGACGGCCTTGCCGCCGTTGCGGGCATCGGAGGCGCCCGTGCGCTCGCCCGTGTGCGGATCGATGGCGATGCACTCCGCGTCTCCCCACGAGCCACGCTCGCGGTCGAGCTTGTGTCCCATCTCTTCCAATAGACGCATCGTATCAGGCGAAGTCTGCCAAGTCTCCACTTTGAGTTCGTCGGGCATCCACTGGTGATGGAAGCGCGGAGCGTTCACCGCGCGCTGGATGTTCATGCCGAAGTCCACGCTGTTGATCAAGGCATTGGCGACGGTCGTGATGATGGTCGGCCCGCCCGGCGATCCCAGCACCAGGAAGAGCTTTCCGTCCTGGGTGGTGACGATGGTCGGGGTCATCGCCGAGAGCGGACGATGGCCGGGGCCGATGGCGTTGGCCGGACCCTGGATCAATCCATAGCCGTTCGGCACGCCGGGCTTCGAGGAGAAGTCGTCCATCTCATCGTTAATGAGGAAGCCGAGACCTTCGAGGGTGACGCGCGAGCCGAAGGAATCGTTGAGCGTGGTGGTAACGGCGACGGCTGCGCCATCGGGATCGACGACCGAGTAGTGCGTCGTATTCTCCGGCTCGGGACCGATGTAAGCCACGTGCAACGAGGCTACGCGATCGAGATCGCTGAACGAGGGACGCTTGAGTTCGCGACTGGCGCTGGCGTGGTCAGGATCGATGGATTCGCGCCAGAGCGCGCCGTATTTCTTGTCGGTCAATTGTGCGACCGGGATCTGCGCGAAGTCGGGATCGCCGAGAAATTCGGCGCGGTCGAAGAAGGCGCGCCGGTAAGCTTCGGTGACCAGGTGCATCTCGCGGGCCGAGCGCGCCCCCAGCGTGTGCAGGTCGTAGCCTTCGAGGATATTGAGGATCTCGACCAGCGCGACACCGCCGGACGATGGGGGCGGAGCGCTGTAGATGTTGTATCCGCGATAGGTGCCGTGGATCGCCGGGCGCTCCTTCACTTCGTAATCAGCGAGATCCTTCTCGGTGATGAGGCCTCCGCCCTTTTGCACGGCGGCGGCGATCTGTTTGGCCATCGCGCCCTTGTAAAACTCGTCGGGATTCCTGGCGATGCGCTCAAGGGTCTTCGCAAGTTCGGGCTGCCGGAAGAGTTCGCCCTGCTTGTAGAAGTCGCCGTTGTGCTGGAAGATGCGACGGCTCTCCGGGAAGTTTGCGAGTTCCTTGTTATGCAGGTAGCGCGACTCGTCGTAGGTGAGAGTGACGCCGTCGCGCGCGAGTCGAATGGCCGGCGCGATGACTTGAGCGAGGGTGAGCTTGCCCCAATGTTTCTCGGCATAAACCAGTCCGGCGACGGAGCCGGGAACCCCGGCAGCTTTGTAGCCGACGGTGCTGGCGTCCGGGATCACATTGCCCTGCGCGTCGAGATACATGTTGGCCGTGGCGGCGGCGGGAGCCTTCTCGCGATAGTCGAGGAAGTGAACTTCGCCGGAAGCGGTGCGGTAAAGCATGAACCCGCCGCCCCCGATATTGCCGGCCGCGGGATGCACGACCGCCAGCGCGAAGCCGACGGCGACGGCGGCATCGACGGCGTTGCCGCCGTGTCGCATGATGTCGGCGCCGACCTGCGAAGCCTGCTCATGGACGGTCGTGACCATCGCGTGGGGAGCGTGGACGGGGTCAAAGCCGACGGCGAGAAGCGAGTGGGAGAGCAGAAGGACGAGAGCGACGACGAGAGAAGATCGAAGAATGCGCATGGGTGTGAGAAAGCGGCCGCTGAGCTACTCAGCTCGAAGCCTGCCAGGCGAGTAGCTTAACAGCTTAAGGTCGTGAATTCACTACTTTGCACGCTTGGCGGAGGCCTTCTTCGAAGGAGCAGGCGGTTTGGACTTGGGGCGCGGCTTGGCCGCTGATTTTGACTCCGCTGCGGGTTTTAGCGACTCGAGTTCGGCGCGAAGTTTCTTCGTCAGCGTCGCATAGACCAGCGAGTGCGATTCGCGAAGCAGGTCCTTGAGTTCCTGGTCGTGCAGTGCGTTGAGCCGCCGCAGCGCCAGCCACGAGGCGCGCGCCATGTAAGGAGCGGGGATCACGTCCTCGGTCTCCTGCAACTGCCGGAAGTTCTCCGGCGACGCTTTGAAGGAGAGCATCACCGGGGCGGGTTCGAGAGGCATGACGCAAAAGAGCTTTCCACCGACCTTGAAGCAGAGGTCGTACCCCCATTGGACGTTTTCGGTCGCATGAGGGAGTTTCATGCAAAAGGCGCGGATGGATTCCTGGTTCATGCGACCTTCAAGACGATCTTGCCGGAGGTTCCGGGAGCCATGATGGCTTCGTGGGCGCGGCGAGCTTCAGCCAACGGAATCTCTTCGTCGATCACCGGCTTGAGCACTCCGGTCTCGAGTCCGGCGACGAGCGCCGCATGGATGGTAGCCAGTTCCTGCTCGGTGGCGTTGAACAACGACATGCCGAAGATGGCGCCGTCGCGTCCCATGATGTTGCGGGGATCGATCTCGATGGGGCCGCGGCTGCCGATGACGACGACGCGTCCGCGCTTGGAAAGCATGGTGAGATCTTTCGCGAGATTCTTGTTGGCGAGCATTTCGAGAATGAGGTTGACGCCCGCTCCGCCGGTGATCCTCGCGAGCTGCTCGGCCATGTCGGCCGTCGAGTGATCGAGGACATGATGGGCGCCGTTGGCGAGGACGAGCTGGCGGCCGCGATCGGTGCTGGCGGTTCCGATGACGGTAAGGCCGTGGGCGTGCGCGAGTTGCAGGGCGGCCGTCCCCACGCCGCCGCTGGCGCCGTGGACAAGGACGGTCTCGCCGGGCATGGCGTGCGCCCGCTGGAAGAGCGCGCGGTAGGCGGTCGCATAAGGAACGCCCATGGCGGCACCTTGGGCGAACGACGCGGCGGCGGCGAGGCGGTGAATGTTGCTGGCCTTGGCCAGTGTCTGTTGCGCGTACGTGCCGCTGATGCTGAAGGCGAGATAGACGCGGTCTCCGGGCTTCACGTTGGTGACGCCGGTGCCGACGTTGCGCACGATGCCCGCGCCATCGAGGCCGGGAGTGTACGGAAGATTCGGCTTGAGCGGATACGTGCCGGTAGCGATGTAGTAGTCCACGGGATTGACCCCGGCGGCATGGACATCGACGACGACTTCGCCGGCCCCGGGCTTGAGATCGGGGATCTCTTCGAGGACGAGTTTCTCGGGACCGCCGAATTCACGGATGCGAATGGCTTTCATCGGATCACCTCTTGTCGGTTGCACGGAGATACTGGTCGGTCTTGTCCAACCAATCCTGGCGTGGCGGATAGAAGACGTCGAGGTCCACGGTGTCTTCGACGGCCACCGCACGGTGTGGCATGTTGGGTGGGATGCAGAGCACTTCGCCGGCGGCGACGGTGATCTCGCGGCCGTCGATGGTGAAGCGAAGCGCGCCCTCGAGGATGTACGTGAGCTGCTCGTTGACGTGGCTGTGCTCGGGCACGATGCAACCCTTCTTGAGCAGGACGCGGGCGAGCATCAGCTGGTCGCCGGTCACGAGCTGGCGATCGAGCAAAGGGTTGAGGGCCTCGAGTTCAACGTCGTTCCAGCGGATGTGCTTGACGGCAGACATAAGGGGAATAGTTTAACGGAAGCATTCAGTATTTAGCAGTCAGCGATCGAAAAGTCGAAGTTGCTTGGGAACCCTCGTCGGGCGAGCGCCCTCCTCGGGTCGGACGTTTCTACCGTGATGCTAACCCAGGGCTTACGCCCTGGGCTCTGGCTTCGCAGGCAAAATCGCCTGCGAAGCTACCCTCGCTGCGCTCGGGAGAGAGTCAAACGCATCGTCGAGAATTCGCGGTGCGCGGGAAATCCGTGGGAAGTCAACAACCCCACCCTTCCCAAAAGACGGGAAGGATGGGCCACCCGACAAGAAATCAAAGATCTGGCCTCTCAGGAGCGGGAGCTGTTGCTGGCTTCCTGGAGGGTGACCTTGACCTCGGATTTCTTCTTGCCGCTCCAGACGGTGACCTTGATGATGTCGCCGGCCTTGTGATTGTTCATGGCGTGCGCGTAATCCTGCAGGTCCTCGATGGGTTCGCCGTCGATGGCGACGATGAGGTCGCCTCCGGTCATGATGGGCGTGTTGCCAAGATAGGCGCGCTCGGTCCCACCATGGAGTCCGGCTTGATCGGCGGCGCCTCCGGGAACGACGCGCTGGATGAGCACGCCGTAGTCGTCGGGAAGCCCAAGTTCCTGGGCGAGTTCGGGGCCGATGGGCAAGGGAACGATGCCGAGGGCGGGACGGCGCACGCGTCCGTACTGGACGAGATCGTTGATGGCGGCCTTGGCCGAATTGATGGGAATGGCGAAGCCGATGCCGGCGCTGGAGCCGCTGGGCGAAAGGATCATGGTGTTGATGCCGACGACCTCGCCGCGCGAGTTGAGCATGGGTCCGCCGGAGTTTCCGGGATTGATGGCGGCGTCCGTCTGGATGGCTTCGTCGATGGTCGCGCCACTTGGTTCGGAGACCTGGCGGATGGAGCTGACGATGCCGCGGGTCATGGTTCCGGCGAGGCCGAAGGGATTGCCGATGGCATAGACCTTTTGTCCGACCTGGAGGCCATGGGAATCGCCGAGCACGGCGGGCTGCAGTTCCGGGGCCTTGATCTGAATGACGGCGAGGTCGTGCGAAGGGTCGGCGCCGACGACCTGGGCGCGGTACCTCTTCTTGTTGTAGAGCGTGACTTCGAGGCGCTGCGCATTCTCGATGACGTGATAATTGGTGAGGATGTGTCCGTCTTTATCGATGACGAAGCCGGAGCCGGCGCCCTCCTGCGGCACCGCGCCGTAGAAGAAATCGAAGGCGAGGGTTCGCGAGGTGATGTTCACGACGGAAGGCAGCGCGCGCTTGTAGACCTGGATATTGTTCTGCTCTTCCGAGTCATAGGACTGCGGGCTGGCGGCTTCGGTGATCTCGACGGGCTCGCGGGTGATGAAGTTGGCGGTGTGCGAGCCGAGCCGCGCGGTGGTGTAGACAAGGAAGACGATGGCGAGAACGGCGCCAAATGCGATAGGGCGAATAGCTTTCATTTTAGTTAGGGCTCGCTGGAGCGAGGGGTTACTTCAATAGACGCTGGAATCACGGAAAAGTTTCTTAACGATTGCTGGACTCATCCTGGCGCAGGCTGCCCCAGATGCGTCCGACCTGGGCTTCGGCGAATTCGAAATCTCCGGAATTATCGATCAGGTAGTCGGCCAGCTTGGCCTTTTCGGGCTCCGGCAGCTGCGCCTTCATGCGGCGAGCGACCTCGGCCTGCGCGGCGGCCTCCTCGAGCCCGGTGCGACGCTGGAAGCGGCGGATGCGATCCTTGTCCGCACAGGTGACGACGATGAGCTTATCCATGTGGGTATGCGCATTGGCCTCGATCATGAGGGCGGCTTCGACGATGGCGATGGCGTGCTGCTCGCGCCAGCGAACATGCTCGAGCCACTCTTCCTGGTAGTGAACGACCTCGGGATGAACGATGGCGTTGAGTTCGGCGATGCGGTCATTTCCGAAAGCGATCTCGGCGAGGCGAGGACGGCTGATGGTGTTGTCCGACTCGAGGATCTCGCGCCCAAAAGCCGCTACGACCTTTTCATACACCGGCTGGCCAGGGCGCATGAGTTCGTGGGCAATCTCGTCAGCGCGGATGGTGAACGCTCCGCGACGTTCGAACATGGCGAGGAGGGTGCTCTTTCCGCAAGCGACTCCACCGGTGAGTCCAACCTTCAACACGCGGCCTCCAAGGCAAGGCAAGAAGATAAACCAGAAACGGCGGATGAGTTCATGAGGTTCACGACGCCGATCCCGATGGCCGTGGCTGGCCGCGCCGCATCTGGGCGGCCTTCAGGGTATTGGCCATGAGCATGGCGATGGTGAGCGGCCCGACTCCGCCGGGCACGGGCGTGTAGGCGCCTGCGACTTCCGCGATGTTGGGATGCGCGTCTCCGACCAGGATGGTGCCGTTCTTGGCGAACGCGGCTTCCCGCTTGGGATCTCCGGCGAAGAATTTCTTGAACTCCGCAGGATCGCTGATGCGATTGATGCCGACGTCGATGACGGTGGCCCCGGGCTTGACGAAATCCCTGGTGATCATGCCGGCGCGTCCGATGGCGGCGACCAGGATGTCGGCGCGGCGGCAGACTTCCTGCAGCTCGCGGGTCCGCGAATGGCAGATGGTGACGGTGGCGTTGGCGTTGGTGAGCAGCATAGCGACGGGCTTGCCGACGATGTCACTGCGTCCGACGACGACGGCCTCCGCGCCTTCAACGGGGATATGGGAGCGGCGCAGGATCTCCATGCATCCAGCGGGGGTGCAGGGAACCAGGCCGGGGCGCACGGTGGAGAGCAGGCCGACGTTCACGGGATGAAAGCCATCCACATCCTTTGCGGGATCGACAGCAAACAGGATTCTTTTGGAATCGATCTGTTTTGGCAACGGAAGTTGCACGAGGATGCCATCGATCTCGTCGCGATGGTTGAGCTCGTCGATGAGGCGAAGGATGTCATTGGTGGAGCTGTCGGCGGGAGGCGTGATGTGTTCGCTGTAAAGGCCGAGAGCCTCGCAGGTCTTGACCTTGTTGCGGACATAGATCTCCGAAGCCGGATCGGAGCCAACGAGGACGGCGGCCAGTCCGGGTCGAAGTCCGGAGGCCGTGAGTCGGCGGACCTCTTCGACGACTTCACTCTTGATCTGTGCGGCTAGAGCATTTCCGTCCAGGATGATGGCAGACATGGGTTCCCCGAAGCAGGATTAGGCTACGACGGTTCTAGTGTATTACGCCGCCTGCGAGTGAACGACGAAGGCGCGGACCGTTATGAAACTCAACGCTCCAAATACGCTTCGGTTACTACACGCGGGGGTATCGTGTAAGCCCTGAAAGATGAGTGAGTTCCACGATCGTGCCTTCGGCGAAGGGAGTAGTACTTAAGTACTAGGAATTGGCTGCAACGAAACCTGCCCCAGCAGAGTCTAAAGGGATAACCCAGCAGGCAGGGGTCGGAGGTGACCGACATGATGATCGAAAAGTTTTCAGAACCGGAGCTGAACGCGCTGCGCAGCGAGTTGCTGGAAGGCGGCTTGGATTCGAGAGATGCGGCGGAAGTCCTCCAGGTGTTCCTGATCGGACGAGGCTATGGAGTCTCACCAGAAGCTGCCCTGGATGCGATCCACAAAGTAGAAGGTTCGGGCTGCTCGCTGGCGGTGATCCAGAAGGAGCTTGATCGAATCGCGATGGTTCAGTAATAAGAAGAAGCCCTCCGGCGGTGCGGAGAGGATCCGAGGCCTGCGCAGATGCGCGGGCCTTTTTCATTGGCCAAGCAGCGGCCGGAAAAGCGAAGGCCGCGTCGCAGGACGCGGCCTCATACAAATCATGAAAGCCTGCTACTGCATGTTGACCGTGCAGTTGGTGCCGCCGGCGGGATCGTACATGATGGGGTTCATCTGGTACGAGCAGAAGCCGCGAATGCCGCTGTTGCCGGGGCTCGCAGGAGTTCCCACGACGGTGTAGGTGCTGATCGGATTGCCGGTCGCATTGAGGATCTGGAACTGGTACCCGCTCTTGGTGCAGGGCTGAGTGGTGCAGCCGAGTACCCAGTCGAGCAGTCCGGCGTTGACGGAGCTGACCATGGTGCTGCTCGAAGCGGGAGCGCCTAGCTTGGCCAAATCGTCGGCATAACCGACGGTCGGGTAAGTCACGAAGTACGTCACCTGGGCGGTATTGATCGCGCGAATGGAAGAGATGGCCGAAGCTTCATTGGCTTGGATCCTGGCCCGGATCATATTCGGCACGGCGATCGCGGCCAATACCAGGATGATTGCCACCACAATCAGAAGCTCGATCAATGAAAACCCACGTTCGCGCATACTATCTCCCTTACGAAGCGCTCCATGCAGCAAAGCGGTCGTATGCCAAAGGAATGCATCCCTTGGGAAAGCAGTGAAATATGTAGCGTAGGAACCTGGGGGAAGGTAGGGCGACACTATACCAACAAAAGCCAAGAAATCAAAACATTCCGTAAGTACCTAGGAGGTAATGCCAAAGGTACATGCGGAAGGTAACCAATAAAGGAAAATGGCCGGAACCGGAAATCGGCCCGGCCATTTTCAGTCCGTTAGAGATTATGCGAGCCGGTGCCGGATTCGGTACCGGTACTGCGCACCTGGCTCATGGCGCGATCGGCGGTGCCACGGATGCTCTCGACACCACGTTGCATGCGCTCGCGGTTTAGCTTATGCGCCTCGCGGACGGAACTGGCGAGATCATTCGCCCGCCCGGAAAGGTTACTGCGGGTTTCTTCGCCGCTCATAGGAGCGAACAGGATGCCCAGGCCGATGCCCAGGCCAAGTCCAAACCAAAAGCCATTCATGGATAGTCCTCCTCGAATCTAGAAGCCGGGCCTCACCGAACAGCACCGGTATGAACACCAGGGCCAGGTTGAACCAGTCGGATATGCGGAGCGAAGCGGGTCACTTTCCGCGATGGTGCACAACCGAGAGATGGCTGCCGGAGGCTTGGGGTTTTCCGAAAGAGGTCCGGGGAACAAAGAAACAGAGAATACTGCACCAGAACAGATACATCAGCGGTGGCGGACGCTGCTATGCTAGCGCGCATGATCAAGGGACACGCCACCGCGGCGGGGACGGAGAAGTTCCGGGACCGCTTCTCCGAGCTGCGAGAGGCGGGGCATTTTCGCCGTCCGGAGCAGGTCCGAGGCGCGTCGGAGCTCTGGTTCTCGTCGCTGGGCATGGGAACCTACCTGGGCGAAGTCGATGAGGCGTCGGACCAGTTATACCGCCAAGCGGCCGAGGCGGCGTTGCGCTCTGGAATCAACGTAGTCGACACCGCGATCAACTACCGGCACCAACGCTCGGAACGCAACCTCGGGGCGGCGATCCGCGAACTGATCGAGCGAGCAGAGCTGCAGCGCGACGAATTCGTGGTATGCAGCAAGGCAGGATATCTCTCGTTCGATGGCTCGGTCCCGAGCGATCCGATCCAGTATTTCAGCAAGGAATACCTGGAGCCGGGAATCTTCAAGCGGGAAGACCTCGCCGGGCACATGCACTGCATGGCACCTGGATTTCTCGACGATCAGCTGGAACGTTCGCGCCGGAACCTGGGCTTGGAGACGATCGACGTCTATTACCTGCACAATCCGGAAGCGCAATTGGCGGAGGTGGACGAAGAACGATTCCAGGGACGACTGAAGAGTGCGTTCGCGGTGCTGGAAAAAGCTGTGGCGGCGGGCAAGATAAAGTTTTTCGGGATCGCCTCGTGGAATTCGTTTCGCGTGCCCGAGGGAACGCAGTCCTTCCTCTCGCTGGAGAGTTGCGCGAAGATCGCGCACGAAGTGGCCGGAGCGGCGCACCACTTCCGATTCGTGCAACTGCCTTTCAGCCTGGCGATGCCGGAGGCGTTTGCTGCGGCGGTGCAGCCATGCACCATCGAACGCTGCGGGAAGGAAATGACTTCTCTGCTGGAATCGGCCCAGCAACACGGAGTGGCGGTGATTGGAAGCGCTTCGCTCCACCAGGCACAACTCACGAGAAACCTCCCGGCACCCCTGGCCGAAAAGATCGGGATGCATACGGATGCGGAAAGAGCCTTGCAGTTCGCGAGGTCGGCACCGGGAATCCTGACGGCGCTGGTCGGCATGGGAAGAGCGGCCCACGTGGTTGAAAACGTGAGGACGGTGATGGAAAAGCCGATGACGGCGGAGGCATTCCGGAAGCTGTTCGAGGGATGACGGCGCGGCCGGCAGGGGAAGAAAGAAAAGGCGCCCGAAGGCGCCTTTGTCATTGCGGAGACGATCCGGCTACTTCATGTCTTTGAGGTGCTGGCCGGCGACTTCGGCGGCCAGCGCCTTCGGATTGTCTTTCTGGATCTGGGCGTAAATCTTCTTGGCTTCGTCGGGCTGCTTGGCGGTATAGAGCTCAGCCAACTCCAACTGAGCCGTGACCTTGGGAACGGTCTCGCTCGGGTGTTCGGAGAGCGCCTTGTAGATGGCGATGGCATCGGCTTCGCGATTGGTATCGCGATAGACCGACGCGAGGGCGAAGCGTGCGAGGTTCGCGACATTCTGGTCGCTCACTTCACTGACGGCCTTGAAATCCTCTTCCGCGGCCTTGTTGTTGCCGAGCTCGACTTCGGTGACTCCGGCCATATATCGCGC
>Ga0315268_10008010_pt1 | contig 11071 bp, 7 predicted proteins | sample C1_top_MG_FD_204535 | JGI IMG/M metagenome (GOLD analysis project Ga0315268, IMG submission 204535) | Sediment microbial communities from Yellowstone Lake, YNP, Wyoming, USA - C1_top | ecosystem: Environmental > Aquatic > Freshwater > Lake > Sediment | place: USA: Wyoming | collected 2017-08-01 | reverse complement strand
TGATAGGTATAGCCGTCTCGATGCTCTGGAATTACATCGCCAATAACCTGTGGACATGGAAAAGATAGGAACCGTTTCTAGGTATCTGGACAGTAACACATGATACTAACGCTCATAGTTATAGCCATTGGGTTCATGTGGTTTGTATTCGAAACCAAATGGCTCACAATAAGGCTGGCTTATACAGCAGATGATAGTAAGTATTTCGTGCCGATTAAAAATGCCTCCTCCAAGCTCATCCGCTGGCATTATTTTCCGCTGTTGGTGCTTCTGTTGGTGGTGCTGGGGCTGCACCTGGCCACCGTCACCCGACCCAACGAGCCCCTTTTCGACGAGCAGCACTATATACCCGACGCCCGCCGCATCATCACCGGAGAGGGCACCCTGCGCGTGGAGCACCCGCCGCTGGCCAAACTCATCATCGCCGGCGGCATAGAGCTTTTCGGCGACAACCCATGGGGCTGGCGCATGCCAGCTGTCTTGCTCAGCACCTTCGCCCTGATAGCCTTCTACGACATTTGCCGCAAGCTGGGAACTTCGCACAAGCCGGCCTTCCTGGCCACCCTGCTGCTCAGCACGGAAAACCTCATGTTCATCCACAGCGGCATGGCCATGCTCGATATATACGTTATAGTGTTCACCATATTCGCCTTCTGGTTTTATCTCAAAGGGCCACGCTGGTGGTGGGCTGCCGCCATCTCCGTGGCGCTGGCGGGACTTTCCAAGTTAAGCGGCATTCTGGCCATTATTCCCATCGGCCTGCACTGGTTGATTATCGGTTACAAATCGAACATGGGAACCCCTGTTCAGCAGGCATCATTACAAGCCTCAGCCGTTGACCATTCACCATCTCAAGCATCAGTTATGGAACTGTTGCCGACTCAAGCTCCAGTTGTGGAACAATCACCACCTCAAACGACGATTGTTGAGCAGTCAACACCTGCTCTTGAGAGCGTCTCAGCCAGTGCGGAAACAGTAGACAATCCTCCTTCGGATGCCGCCCTTTGTACGGCTGTCCAGCCAGAGCCTGCGAAAAAACTCGGTTTCTGGGCTACCTATTCCAGACCCATCGTATTCATCCTCTCCATGGCGCTGGCGCCCGTCGCCTATTTCCTTCTCTACGGCGGTTTCGAGATGGTCATCTGGGCTAAGTGGATTCCCTTTGTGGTGTGGGGACACTGGGACCAGGGCATCGTCGGTGATATCAAGAACGCTCTATCCCTCACCAGCAGCATTAAGTTCAGCTACGACGGGGCTTTCCCCGCGCGTCCCTGGGAGTGGATACTTTCTCCCACTGGCTCGTTCTATTTTTACGGCTGGCTGTTCCACCCGGAGAATTACAAGAACATCATGCTGCCCTACTGGTACACGCCCAGCTATACCGGCATGCTCAACCCGTCGCTCTGGCTCAGCGGGTTGTTCGTCATCCCCTACGCCGTCGTTAAGTCCTTCATACGGAGGAATAACCCTGAGAAGAACGCCGCTATCTTTGTCGTCTGCTGGATAATCGGCACCTGGCTGGTGTGGGTGCCGCTTTTCCTGGCTACCAACCGCATTACCTACATGTTCTACTACCTGCCGACCATCGGCGCCATCGCTATAGGCACAGCTCTCATCCTGACCGGCTTCCTCAAGAGGATAGAGAAACGCACCGGCGGCTTCCGCAAGCGCTTCACGCAGCTTGGCGTGATGTCGTTCCTGCTCTTACACTTATTATCATTCTGCATACTCTCACCGCTGCACCTGTGGCTTTCCATACCAGTCTGCGCTCTGTTGCTGCTCTTCACGCTGGGTTACCTGGGCTTCGGCTGGCGCTTCAATGTCCAGTTCTATATATCAGCGGCTATCGCTACCCCCATCATGCGCTTCGCCATCTACTGGCCGCTTAAAGCATGGCTGGTGACGGGCAATGCCCCCTGGGGTTCGCCGGAAGTATCCCTGCTGTGGGTGGTCAGCATTGTGATAGGGCTGGCTGTCACCTGGATACTTTTCACGATTATTCACCTGTCGGTAAACCGTGTAATCAGGGACAACGCCCTACCGCCGCAGGACAGCGCCATCTCATCTCCAATAAACACAGCCCAGCCTTGATCTAGTTGCTCAATGTAGGAGCAGGTTTGAAACCTGTTTCATGCCCGTCACGCCGGGTCTCAAACCCTCTCTAAGTCAATTTTTCTCTGAATTTTAGATTATTTTCCTCTTTTTCGGTTGCTAAAAATGAGCTTCAAGAGTTAAAATATAGATTGCGCTATTTGTGCCTGATTCTGTTTTTATCCTCAGGAAGGAGACTATGAGTTCACTCGAAAAGGCAGATCCTGAAATCAGTTGTGCCATTGCCCTGGAAGGAAAACGGCAGAAAGAGACCATCAACCTCATCGCTTCGGAAAACTATACCAGCCGCGCCGTACTGGAAGCCCAGGGCTCATTTTTGACCAATAAATACGCCGAGGGCTATCCCGGCAAGCGCTACTACGGCGGTTGCGGCAACATGGACACCATCGAGTCCATCGCCATCGAACGAGCGCAAAAACTTTTCGGCGCGGAGTATGCCAACGTGCAGTCCCACGCCGGTGCTCAGGCCAACATGGCAGCCTATTTCACCCTGATCGAATACGGCGATACCGTGCTGGGCATGGAGCTCTCGCACGGCGGCCACCTCACGCATGGCTCCCCGGTCAACTTCTCCGGCAAAGCCTACAAATTCGTGAGCTATGGGCTCAACCGCGAGACTGAGCGTATCGACTACGCCGAGCTTGAAAAACTGGCAGTGGAGAACCGCCCCAAACTTATAGTGGCGGGGGCCTCCGCCTACCCGCGCATTATTGACTTCGAGCGCCTGCGCCGCATCGCCGACCTGGTGGGAGCCAGGTTATTGGTGGACATGGCGCACATCGCCGGCATCGTAGCGGCCGGCCTGCATCCCTCCCCCATCCCCTACTCAGAAATGGTAACCTCCACCACGCACAAGACGCTCAGAGGCCCGCGCGGCGGCTTCGTGCTGTGCCGCAAGGACTTCGGCCACGCACTGGATTCGGCCGTCTTCCCGCGCATGCAGGGCGGCCCGCTAATGCACGTCATTGCCGCCAAGGCGGTGGCTTTCCTGGAGGCCATGCAGCCCGATTTCATAGATTATCAAAAGCGTACGCTGGAGAACGCGGCCATTCTGGCAGCCGAGCTTAAGAGAGCCGGACTCCGACTGGTGAGCGGCGGGACCGACAATCACCTGGTGCTGGTGGACCTGGCCGGCACCGGTGTCACCGGCAAGCAGGCCGAGGAGTCACTGGGACGCGCTGGTATAGTGGTCAACCGCAACACCGTGCCCTTCACCAACGGGCATTCCGCCAGAGTGACCGGAGGCATGAGGCTCGGCACGCCGGCGGTGACCAGCCGCGGCTTCAGCTTGGAGGAGATGAAAGCCATCTCTCGCTTTATCGTCAGGATCATCAGCCATATAGATGACGCGGCTATAGAAAAAGAGATACACGATGAAGTGCAGGGCATCTGCGGGCGCTTCCCGGTTCCAGGAGTAGATGACTAGGCCGCAAGCGGCTGTTAATGAATGAAGGAGAATGCGGAAATGGAAGAATTGAAGGTGTTCGCGGGCCGGGCTCATCCCGCACTGGCGCAATCCGTTTGCGACTATCTGGGCATGCCTCTGGGCAAGTGCGAGGTCACCCAGTTTTCCAACGAGAATATCTTCGTCCGCATTCTTGAAAACGTACGTTCGCGCGACGTATTTTTAATACAGCCGGTCTGTTCACCGGTGAACAACAACTTGGTGGAACTGCTCATCATGCTGGATGCTTTCTGGCGCGCCTCCGCCGACCGCATCACCGCCGTAATACCTTACTACGGCTACGGCCGCACCGATAAAAAAGACCAGCCGCGCGTGCCCATTACCGCCCGCCTGGTGGCCGACCTCATCACTACCGCCGGGGCATCGCGCGCCCTCCTGGTAGACCTGCACGCAGGGCAGATACAGGGCTTCTTCAGCATCCCGGTGGACGAGCTTTCCGCCCAGACCCTCATCTCTAACTATATCAAGAACAAAAAGCTTAAAAACATGGTGGTGGTGGCCACCGATATCGGCATTTCCAAGAAATCGCGCGATATGGCCGCACGCCTGAATGCCCCGCTGGCTATCGTGGAAAAGCGCCGCGTGGGCAACAACGACCAGACCGAGACGCTCAACATCATCGGCGACGTGGCGGGCAAAACTGCCATCACCTTCGACGACGAGATAGACACCGCGGGTTCGCTGGTGCACGCGACGGAGGCCCTGCTCAAGGAAGGAGCCAAAGAAGTGTACGCCTGCGCCTCTCACCCGGTATTTTCCGGCCCCGCCATCCAGCGCATAGCCGCCTCACCGGTGAAAGAGGTTATCGTAACCGACACCATACCCGTAATGCCGGGCAAGCACCTCGACAAGATTACCGTACTGCCCATCGCACCCCTGCTGGGCGAGGCCATCCACCGCATCCACACCGGGCTTTCGGTGGGTGCCATGTACGAAGAGCAAAATAAATAATTGCAGGGAGGCGCATTGCCGAGCAGCTATGAAAATCTTTTCCTCGCCCCTTGTGGGAGAGGACCAGGTGAGGGGGTCCCCGCCGCTCTGAGATTCTTCGTCCACCTCTGGCGGACTCAGAATGACATGGGACTAATCATATGAAGTCTTCTAAAGACAAACTGGTCAAGGTTTACACCGCCCACGGTGAGATGGAAGCGCAGGTCATCAAAGGTCTGCTGGAGAGCTGCGGCATACCCTCACTTATGCAGGGCAACGCCGCCTTCTCTATGCAGCCGTTCGTGATGGACGGCATGGGTGAAGTCAAAATCATGGTAACAGAAGCGCAGGCCGACGAGGCCAGGAAGATAATAGAGGCACAAGCAGATGTTTAACTGGTTTGCGGGTGATTCCAACGAGCGCGAGCTCAAAAAGCTGGCGCCCACTGTAAAACGCATCAACGAGCTCGAGCCCGATTTTCAGAAACTGAGTGACGAGGAGCTCAAGGGCAAGACCGCCGAGTTCATGAAACGGCTGGTGGACGCCACCTCCGCTAAAAAACAGGAAATCGACGATGTTAAAAAAGAGCTGGCCGAGGCCCAGAGCTGCCTCAATACCGTCGATGAGATAGACCGCAAAGCAGAGATATCCGTCCAGTGCAAGAGATTGCAGGACGAAACCAGAGAACTGGACAAGGACCTGCGCAAGGAAGAAAATGCCTTCCTCGACGAGCTGCTGCCCGAGGCTTTCGCCGCCGTGCGCGAAGCCGCGAGAAGAACTATCCACCAGCGCCATTTCGACGTGCAACTCATGGGCGGCATCGTGCTGCATCACGGCAGAATCGCCGAGATGCGCACCGGCGAGGGTAAAACCCTCGTCGCCACTCTGCCGCTTTACCTCAACGCGCTCACCGGACGAGGCGTGCATCTGGTCACCGTCAACGACTACCTGGCGCGGCGCGACCCTTACTGGATGGGCCCCATCTACCACGCGCTGGATATCAGCGTAGCCAGCATCTACCCCATGCAGTCCGAGGCGGAGCACCTGCCGTCCCGACTTTTCGACCCTACCTACGATTCCGGCAAGGACACCGACCCCTGGCGCCACTTCAAACCCATCCAGCGCAAAGATGCCTATCTGGCCGACATCACCTACGGCACCTCCGCCGAATTCGGCTTCGATTACCTGCGCGATAACATGTCGGTGGATCTTAAACAGACCGTGCAGCGGGAACAGAACTACGCCATCGTGGACGAGGTGGACAACCTGCTTATCGACGAGGCGCGCACGCCACTTATCATCAGCGCCCCTGACGTCGAATCCAGCCAGAAATACCAGGTATTCGCTCAGCTGGCGCTCCAGCTCAAGGCCGGGGAGGACTACGAGGTCAAGATAAAAGAGCGCAGCGCCGAGCCCACCGACGAGGGTTTCGCGCATATAGAAGGACTGCTCAAGCGCCAGGGATTGCTTAAATCGGACAGCCTTTACGACCCCGCTAACGCCGACCTCATGCGCCACTTGCGCAACGCCATTACCGCCAAGGAGTTTTACAAGCGCGACCATCAGTACATGGTCAAGGACGGCGAGGTGCTCATCGTGGACGAGTTCACCGGCCGTGTTCTGGTGGGTCGGCGCTATTCCGAGGGTTTGCACCAGGCTATCGAGGCCAAGGAACACGTCAAGGTGCAACAGGAGACCAAGACCTTCGCCACCATCACCATACAAAACTATTTTCGCATGTACGCCAAGCTGGCCGGCATGACCGGCACGGCCGTCACCGAGGCCGAGGAATTTTCTAAGATATACAAGCTGGAAGTAGTGGTCATCCCCACCAACAAGCCGCAGGCGCGCGAAGATGCTGGCGACCGGATATTCAAGAACGAAGAATCCAAGTTCAAGGCGCTGGTAAACGAAGTGGCGGAAATGCAAAAGCTGGGCCGTCCGGTGCTCATCGGCACGGTGGCCATCGAAAACTCGGAGATATTGAGCGAAATGCTCAACCGCCGCGGTGTCAAGCACAACGTGCTCAATGCCAAAAAGCACGAGCAGGAAGCCAACATCATCTCTCAGGCCGGCGAGCCCGGAGCCGTCACCGTGGCCACCAACATGGCAGGGCGCGGCGTGGACATCATCCTTGGAGGGCAACCTCCGGATTATAGACCAGATGAAGACATCCAAACATACATTAGAGCAAAGATTGACACGTTTATCTCAAAAGCTGATCTTTATTTGAAGGATGAGCCAGGATACCAGGAATACAAAGAAGAACATCAGCACAAATTGACACTAGATAATGCAGAAATGAAACACGCTGCAGACGAAATAAAGCGAATCTATCTGTCTGGTGAAGATATTGAAAACCCAACAAAAAGCTCAGAGGCAATCAAACATTCGGAGGAACAAATAAGAATAGGTGCAAAAAAGTATCAAGATGAGCTTATATTGTGGGAAAATGAAGTTGAAGATAAATTAATACAGAAGAGTAAGCAATTAGAAGCTGAAGGGAAATTCAATATCGTACAGAAGATAAAGGACCTCTTTGGCCTTAAGAGCGAACCTGCAAAACTATCAAGGGATATTGACGAACTAATATCCAAGCATCAAGTATTCAAGGAATGGAAGGCCAAGCATGACAAGGTCGTGGCCTTAGGCGGTTTGCACGTGCTGGGCAGCGAGCGCCACGAAGCTCGCCGTATCGATAACCAGCTCCGCGGCCGCGCCGGACGCCAGGGCGACCCCGGGTCTTCGCGCTTTTACGTGGGGCTGGACGACGAGCTGATGCGCAGATTCGGCGGAGAACGCATCCAGGGTATCATGAACTGGGCCGGCATGGACGAGAACACGCCCATCGAGAACCGTCTCATTTCGCGTTCTATCGAGAATGCCCAGACCAAGGTCGAGGGATTCAACTTCGACATCCGCAAGCATCTGGTGGACTACGACGACGTCATCAACAAGCAGCGCGAGATTATATATGGCGAGCGCCATAAAATTCTCAGCGGCGCCGACCTGCGTTCCAACATCCTGGACATGGTCAAGGCCGTGATTGAAATAGAGACAGACAAGTTTCTCAAAGTCCCTGGCGGCGAGGAGCCCGATTTTGCCGCGCTGATAACAGCCATCAAGAATATCTTTCCGGTCCCGCCCGAGATTACTCCAGAGGCGCTTTCTCAAATGCAGACCGAGGAAGTGGTCGAAAAGTTCATGCAGACAGCCGAGGAGCTCTATTCCAAAAAAGAAGAGGAAGTGGGGCCGGCCAACATGCGCACGCTGGAGCGGCTGGTAATGCTCAAAGTAATTGATACTCTATGGGTGGAGCATCTCACCGCCATAGACTACATCCGCCAGGGCATCGGCCTGCAGGCTATGGCGCAGCAGGACCCGCTGGTGGCCTATAAACGGCAGTCGAGCGTCATGTTCGAAGAGCTGCGAGATGCCATCCGCGACGACGTGGCGCACCTGATTTACCGTGTGTCCATCGTAAAGCCCGGTGCGCCCGGGCAGGCGGCCCCGACCCCCTCTTCGCCTATGACCAAAATAGTCGGCAAGCCGGGCGAGAGCAAGCCATCGCTTAAACCCGGGCAGAAGCCGGGGCGCAACGAGCCGTGTCCCTGCGGCAGCGGCAAAAAATACAAGCATTGCTGCGGGAAGTGAGAAATGTCCTCAAGCGGTGAAACTTCAACCCCCATTCTAGCCATCGATGAGGCTATACACCGTTTCAAGGCGGACATATCCTCCGGCAAAGACTGGTATTTAGTCCTGCTGGAGGCGGCGAAAAACTGGCCTGTCAGCGAGGAAACTGTCGACGACGAGACCTATCGTTACATCATCTCCGGAGAAGCCTTTGATATGCTGCAAGTGGCAGAACGCCTGCTCAAGGCCGCCGGAGACCTCATCCCTGAAAAGGAAAAGATGGATTTCCTTTTCCACAATAAGCCTCCACTGACCCTCACCCCGGAAAAGACCAAAGAGCTGATGGGCGATAAACGCTTCGGGCAGTACCTTAACTTCTTCTACGGAGTCACCGCCGAGGAGGCGCTTTTACAGGCCGTGGAAGAAGAGGTGCGCAAGGAAGAAGGCGGTCTCAACATGCACGACGAGGTGCAGATTATCGACGAGACCTACCACCGCATCTACGAAGTGCCGCAGCGTGCTTTGCTGCACCAGTTCCGCAAGGAAAAGGGCTACACCTCCAGTGGAAGCACTTCGCTTGAGCAGATGAAGGAGTTCAGCTACTGGCGCTTCAAGTACCGCTTACAGCACTGCGAAAAGCCCCGCATCGCCTCGGACACCAAGAAGGCCCTCGACTGGATGAGAAGGAACGCTGGAGCTAAATCCTAAGCACAAAGCACCAAATCCAAATAATCTGTTTAGGATTTAGATATTATAATTTCATTCTCATTGACATCTCGACGCTCTCTATGTGAAAATGTGCCCGGATTCAGGAGGTAAAGCATGTGGAATCTCAGGTTGTCCATGATACTGTACGGGGCTATCCAGATGGCCGAAGGCATCGTCATGTGGGTCATGCCCGACCGGATATACGGCTATATCGGCTTTGAAGACTTCCCGACTCAGATGCCAGTCGCCACCAATTTTGTCTCCTATATCCTTGCCATAACCGGGGCCGCACTTATCGCTGGTGGGTTCCTCTTCATTCTCGGCAGCTTTAACCCGGTAAAAAACATCAATGCCATCAGGTTCGCCATCTTGTGGACCGCCCTCGCCCTGGCCGGGCAGATTTACTCCATTATGAAAGAATACGTCACCTTCGGAGCCATCTGGTGGAACCTGCTGGTGACCGCGCTGTTCCTTATCGGTTTCCTCCTTTTCTTCCCCTGGCCCTGGAGGCGCGAGAGTTACAAATAGGCCAAGACTTTATTTTAAGGGAGTAGTTTACCCCTCACCACATTCGTCCGCCTTAGACGGACTCAGTGCAGGCTTAATCCTCTCCCGCAAGGGGAGAGGGAAAGAATTGAACTGAAGAGACCTTCTCGATCGAGAAGGTCTCTTTAATATTTTTCAGCCAACCGAGAGGGTAGCTGCCAACCTCGATGTACTTCTCTAAAGGAGACAAGGCTGATACTATCCCGCCAGCCGTTCTTTATGCTCCTTGAGGCGCGCCAGCTTCTCACGCGCGGAGGCCAGTTTTTCCTGCTGCTTCTCCACTACCGCCGCCGGGGCCTTGTCGCAAAAGGCTTGGTCTCCCAGCAGTGTTTCCAGCCTGCCTATCTCTAGCACGGCATCGGTCATCTCTCTGGTGATGCGCTCCATTTCGGTACGCAGGTCGAACATGCTGGCCATGGGTATGACCACCTCGCTCGTATCCAGCACCAGCACCAGCGCCTGCGGCGGCACCTCGCCTTTGCGTTCGGTTTCGATGGAGACTCGGGCTTTGGCAAGCGTCTCGATGGCTCCTGCGTAGGGTTTGAGCAGCGGTGCAAGCTCGCCAGCGTAAATACTGGCATCAATGAGGCGGTTGATATCAACCTCATATTCGGCTCGCGTGTTGCGCACCGAGCGCACGATTTCGATGAGGGAATCTATCACCACCTCGGCACCGATGTCGGGACTCATCTCGGAAGCCTCCGGATAGGAGGAGACCATGATAGAGTCGCCGCAACCCAGGTTAAAGGCACGGTTGAGGTTCTGCCACAGCTCCTCGGTAACGAATGGCATGTAGGGATGCAGCAGCCGCAGCGACGTTTCCAGCACGCGCACCAGCACCGGCAGAGGCGAAGCGGCGAATTTATCCGCCAGGCGCGACTTGGCCAGTTCGATGTACCAGTCGCAATATTCGCCCCACAGGAAATCGTGTATCTTGCGTAAGGCCTCGCCGAATTCGAACTCCTGCATCAACTCGGATGCCTCAGCCACAGTGCTGTTGAGGCGCGAGATTATCCAGCGGTCTTCGAGAGCCAGGTTAGAAATGTTGATAGTGGCATCGGCGTCCCCTTCGCCAGCGTAGCGCAGCACGAAGCGGGCGGCGTTCCACAGCTTGTTGGCGAAGTTGCGCCCGGCCTCCAGCTTGGTGGAAGACAGCTTGCTATCGTTGCCGGGAGTCGTACCGCTGACGACGGCGAAGCGCAACGCGTCGGTGCCGTACTTGTCCATCACCTCCAGCGGGTCGATGACGTTGCCCTTGGTCTTGCTCATCTTGTCGCCTTTTTCATCGCGGATGAGCCCGTGCAGATAGACGTAACGGAAGGGCGGCTCGCCCATGTTCTCGATGCCCATCATTATCATGCGCGCCACCCAGAAAAAGAGGATGTCGTAAGCCGTTTCCATGACAGTGGTGGGGTAGAAATAGGCGAGGTCCTGCGTCTTGTCCGGCCAGCCGAGGGTGGAGTGCGTCCACAAGCCCGACGAGAACCAGGTATCCAGCACGTCGGGGTCTTGCTTGAGGTGTTCCGAGCCGCACTTGAGGCACTTCTTCGGTTCCTCTGCGGCGACAATCGTCTCGCCGCAGCCGCAGTACCATACCGGGATGCGGTGCCCCCACCATAACTGGCGGCTGATGCACCAGTCGCGGATGTTCTCCATCCAGTTGAGGTACACCTTGGT
>Ga0315268_10008009_pt1 | contig 11071 bp, 18 predicted proteins | sample C1_top_MG_FD_204535 | JGI IMG/M metagenome (GOLD analysis project Ga0315268, IMG submission 204535) | Sediment microbial communities from Yellowstone Lake, YNP, Wyoming, USA - C1_top | ecosystem: Environmental > Aquatic > Freshwater > Lake > Sediment | place: USA: Wyoming | collected 2017-08-01 | reverse complement strand
CCATCGCACAGCGCGGGTTTATTAAAAGGGAACAACATGCCTTATCCAGACAATGGGCAGCAAACATACGCACTAGACGCACAGAAACGTAGTGCCACAGCGTTAGCCATTCCAACAGTAACCACTAAATCGTAAACGAGAACGGCGTACCGTCGTATAACCCAGCAACAGGCGTGTTTACCGATGTTTTTTCCCTTCCTTTCAGGGCTAGATACTACTAAGAATCTTGACGGTAACGGCTCTGGTACAGGATCTCTTGGACTCACAATTTTAGGGGCGAACGCCGACCCCTTTGTCTTAGACTTATCTACAACTCCTATCTATGGATTGGTCAGCAATAGTATTACCTACACTCTGAATAATTCCCAAGGTAGCGCAATAATATTTGGCTACTGGCAAATTGGCTGATAACTAGTAGCTTCCTCTGGAGGTGCTACGTTAATTACATCATGCGCATTAAGTAATAAAAAGGCCCGCTATATGCGGGCCTTTGTATTACCTCCAATAAATTTTATTCCGCTCTTTTTGTAGCTGAATTCGCAGAGCAAAACGTTTAAGTCGTTCTTCTTCCTCCTTTATTTGTAGTATTTTTTCTTTTTGATAGTCGATATATAGAGAAGCGACAACATAAGCCATTAAAATTAAAGCAAGTATTAGTGCAAGTATAAATATGATGATGTGTAACATTTTCTACCCCTTCGCTTAAGATGATTCATAAATGATTCGTCAATATTTATTTCAACCAAACAACGGATCAACATCCACCATCAAATCACGTCTTGCTTCTATCCTTAGTCTAGCGTTATCAATTACGGATGTTTTCTGACTAGCCTTTAGGTTTTGGCAGTGCTTGCATTGTGAATATAGGCCTTTTTTGTAATGCCTGAAATGAATAACCGGCTTTTGCTCCTTACACTTTGAACAGGTTTTAGTCTCCTCAAATATTTTTACCGATTCCTCGCGTTTTTGTCTTGCTGGCATTTGTTTTTGTAGGTTTACTAGGTGTAGGAATACGCGGTGGATGCTTAGCGCGTGATGGTCTTATTCTTGGCTGTGCTTCTCCATTCTTTGCTCGTGGCTTATGATCTGTAACTATCTCTAGTGTTTCTTTCCAGACTACAAAGTCATGTGATATCTCTCCTTTACAGTGCATGTATCTTTTTTTTCCTAAGTCACGATGAGATACGCCTTTAGCACCGCATATAGGACACGTAGGCATCTTACGTCGCTGTCCGTCAACTACTTCACCAGTCAAAACATTTGTCCTAACAGAGTCACTACAAATCACACATTTTGTGCAGCGAACGTTATTTTTGAAATAACTTATTTTCATCTCGCCGTTGCACTTGGCGCAAGGATAAAAAAACATTTTTGGGTGCATGATTGATGCTCATAAGAGTGTGTATGTACAAAATCATACATCTCAAATAGAACTTGTGCAAGTAAATATTTAGGTATATCTTTAAGTCACAGCAACTCATAAGGCGGTGATCTAATCTTTAGCCATACAATAAATGGCATAAATAATAGGCAGGCCACTAACCCCACTATATGTGGGGTTTTTTATTGTATAATGCTAACTGCCAAATTGTGGCTGCAACGAGTATTAAATCATGAATTAAATTATCATCTCTCAGATCCACAAAGAACTTCGCACCGACTCCCGCCTACTTGCTCCTTTCTTAGATCACCGCCATAGAACAATTCTTGAGAGTATCGACAAGTATATTGTCGAGCTAGAAGAGCTTGGCTTGGTCCCGTTTCAAACGGAACCAAGATTACAGGGTACTCCTGGTGGGGGTGATGTCAGATATGCAATGTTAAATGAATACAGAGGCAGCAGGTAGCCAGAATGCAAATAAGCTTTATATGTCATACAGCAAGTTGGCAAACAACATATGCGGTGTAAAAGCTGGTGAACGTGATTCTATGGATGCTAGGCAGCTATCAATCATGGCTACGGTGGAGATGATGATTAAGATCGCAATCCAAGACGGCATAAAAGCAGAAATGGATTATCACGATATTTATCAAATGGCAAAGTATAGATGCGGAACTCTAGGCGGATTGATTGACAATCTAAGAATTGCCAAGTAATTATTGTGCTAGAATATGTTTTTACATGGAGATTACTATGGACTTTAAACTGCGTGATGCGCTGATGAATCTTGTAAATGATGATACGGCGGCATTCGGTATTGCTGCTGTCTTTGCAACAAGCGAAGAGAAGTTTATCGTATTCAAGCGCCAATACGACAAGGCAATGCACATGCAAGGGACGGAGCGCGCAGCCAATGCGGTGCGGATCTCTCAGGAATTGTGGACTAGTTGTTACACTGCTAGTTAATAAAAAACCCCACATAAAGTGGGGTTTGTTTTTTACCCTAACAATTCCTTGCTTCTCTCAATAGATTGAATGGCTTCATTCATATCCTGAGTTGCGTCTTTCGCCCCACGCTTACCAGCCATTAGGCACTTCTTGATAGCATGCTGCATGGCTGGGCATGTTACATCAAAAGCTTTTAAAACATCGTAAACGTCGATTGTGATGCCTTTGCAGGGCTTGTTGTATTTGTTGATGCTAATACTTGCCAACTCCTCGCTTAAATTGGTTGTTGTTACGTGGTTGATGTTTGTGTCGATAAAGGTATTAGATAATTCTGACAATGGAGCAAATATTTCTACCCCTTCAATTTCCTGACTAGGTCTAACAACATTAGATTTGGCGGGTAATTTACTCGGTCTAAATTCCAGCGTGTCGCGCCAGTTTAGGTTTGGGTCGCATTGAATGGATTTAAACCACACTCCTTCCATCTCCCCCCTCCATACACCACCTGAATCAACTAATGCATTGGGGAATGATCCAAAATTAAATTTGCCATTTTCAGACTGCACAAGAATATTCGCATCAGGTGGCGCATCATCCCAGCTGGGTTTGTTTGATGCTGGTGCGGGCGGGGCGGCCTGCCAGTCTTTTAGGTCTTGCTTGCTAATGCAATCTCCATTTCCTGAACAAAGTACCCATGCTCCAGTTTTTTTTGCCCAAACCCAACCGGACGGTGATTCTTTCGACCATTCCTCTTTGCAAGAGGATGATATCCATACTTTAACCTTCTCCACCAACCACGCTAATGCCTCTTCTCTATTCATCATCCCTTCCTCCAAAAACATGCTTAATTTCTAGCCACCGATCAGTAGCTCCTTTGATAGTACCTAAGTCTAGTTGCGGCAAGATGCGGCCATAGCTGATTAAAACTTTCTTTACTGCTTTGAATTCATCTGTTGATAGATCCATAAAACTTAGTCCACGCTCGTCTTTGCGGATCATGGCTTTCATAAAAGCTTTTATGCCAATGCATGACATATCATATAAAGCGCGGCTTTGCTTGTCTGCTGCGATGATCTGTGTAAGTACAAGATTACGTGTTATCTGCCCGCATATAGCATCATCTGCTTTGTTTTCCTTAAGAAGATCAAGCCAGATAAGGTTGCGCAGTGAAATATCTGTCACTTCGTCAGGTGTTAGCTTTGTTTTTGCTGCTAGGAGCATGAATGGGTTAATCATGGTTGCGAGTCTAGCCAAGGTGTTTCTGTATATTTATTCATTTCTCTTTCCTAGTAGTGGTTGGTTGATGTATTAAACTATACGTTATCAATTTATAGAGTGCAAGTACTAAAAATAAATCTTGTATAAATTTATACATCATACTAAGATGACGTATCAAAACGAAACGGAGTGGGGAAGATGAGCAAAATTACTATGCACAGATTTGGAAATATCCATGAAAATGCAAATGGATTGCTAGAGTTCAGCGGTTTGCCATGTAGACGGCAACGGAACAAATAAAAGTACATCAGAAGTGTTATTACAAGCAGTAATTGAAAGAATTCAATTAGAACTTGACGAAATAACTTCATGTGGAGATAGAAAATGAAAAAAATCTACATATACGATGTAAAATCAGGCAAACTCATGGGAACTTACCAAAGTGAAACAGTAAAAGTAGTAGATATGATTAATGTTTTAACAATCGAAGGAGTTGCACGATGCGTAATCGTTTAATCATCTCTCTACTACTTCTATCCGGTCTTGCTCAAGCTGATGAATGGACGGGAAAAGACAAGAAACAACACTTTGCTGGTAGCGCATTAATGGGCGTGGCTGCATCGGCAGCATTCAAAGACTCAGATCATCCAGTGTTATATCCTATGGCTGCTGTGTTAGCTGTCGGCCTTGCAAAAGAGATACGCGACGAAGTAGCAACGTCAGGAAGTGGATTCAGCTATAAAGGCCTTGCCGCTGATGCTTTGGGTGCTGCATTGGGTGTATCAGTAGGTAATGCCATGATCTATGCGACACGGAATACTATTAACTTTACAGGGAAGTGGTAATGAAATATTCAACAATAATGACGGTATGCACCATAGGAGTAATTCGGGTGTTTTGTCTCTCTTCTCTATGTGCTTGATGTGGTGGATTTGCCAACCATAACCAGTCCCATAGTCATCGTGTTTATGTCTTAACTAAACCCAGCCATAGCGCTGGGGTTTTTTCATGCTATAATATTTTAATTATTGGAGTTCACTGTGAGATATTTCGGCGGAAAGGCTAGAACTGCAAAATATATTACTGAGTTTTTACTAAATAACATCAGTAAAGATCGTTGCTTTGTCGACATGTTCTGCGGATCTTGTAACGTTGCAAGCAAAATTGCAGATAAACATGATTTAGTTATGGCAAATGATGTGCATCGTGAGCTTATTTGCATGTGGAAAGCTTTGCTAGGTGATAAGACATGGTAACGCTAGATCAAGTAAAACAGTTTTTAGATTCATCCTACGGGGTTTCTATCCCTGATTTTATCCTGCAAGCTGCTATTGATAGCGTTGCCAGTGTTCAGCCATGCCTTGATGGTGCTGGTTATACGCCGTCGCAAATGCTATTTATCCAGCTTTATGCAGTTGCAATTATTGCCAGTGCTGCTGATCCGCGTAAACTTAAGTCTCAAGGCGCACCAAATGGGGCAAGCCGGTCGTTTGAGTACGGCAAGAAAGGTGTGGATTCTATGCGTGTAAAATTGCGCGAACTGGATACAAGCGGTTGCACCACGTCTATAGTGGGTAATTCGGCAACTAATAACGCTTTCATGATGGTTTTAGATGGTGGATGTGCGTAATGGATATTATCCAAGAATTTGAAGGTTGCAAGCTTACCGCCTATTTATGCCCTGCTGGCGTATGGACGATTGGTTGGGGCAGTACTGGCTTAGGTGTTAGCAAGGGTGTTGTATGGACGCAAGCAGAGGCAGACGAGCGCTATAAAAAAGATATGGCTTTATTTAAGGAGGGCGTTCAAAAGCTTGTTACAGTGCCAGTTAATAAAAATCAGTTAGAAGCGCTTACTAGTTTTGCATATAACCTAGGCATTAGCGCGTTAAAAGGCTCTACGCTGCTAAAGTTTCTGAATGATGGAAACTATCAAGCAGCGGCTAATCAGTTTTTAAGATGGGACAAGGCCAATGGTAAAGTGTTAGCCGGTTTAGCGCGCCGTCGCACTGCTGAACGTAATTTGTTCTTAAAGGCTATTTAATATGTCATCAGTCGCAAATTGGGCCAATACTGGCAAAGCAACTATCTGGCGTTGCACTGGCACTGATGACTGGACGCATGTAAAAACATTTGCGCCACCATTGGTTATACCTGTCAGCTATGCCGTGAAAAATGAAAGAATGACGATGGCGAACGGTCAGGAATTTGTGTCTACTATGAAGTTCTGGACTGAGTATAGTTTGGCTGGGCAGGGCGACTACATTGCTGTGGGTGAATTTACTTCTATTTACAATCCTTTACTTGTTGATTCTTCAGAAATTAAAGCAGTATTGCGCGACCAAGATGTATTTGAGAATATTGCAGACGATTACACACTGGTGACGTGATGCCAGCTAAAATCACAAACAATCTAGATAGATTCATCAGCAAACAAGAAAGAAAGATGATAAGGACAATGCAGAAGATCCTTATTGTAGGCGGCAGCCACGCTAGTTTATTTACCCCGATAGATACCTCTACCTTGTTAAATTCTGCTTATAGAAAAGTAGATGTTACACATGGTGTGATTAAGGGCACTTATGGCTATACTGCAAACTATGCAAAATACGTACACGATCCAAACATAAGCCAAAAGTTTATACTCGCTACTGCTAAGAAAGAATTTTTAAGGATTGGTTTTGAAGAAGCCAAGCCACTTATTGATGCGATTGTTAAGAAGGATCTTGCGGTATGAGCGTAAATAATATGGTGACAGGGAGAGATTTTTTTCGAGCAATGAGCGTATATTTTGATATTCCAGAACATGCAAAGTCAATAACTATTCATGCAGACATGGAAGATTTGGTGACAATCACTACTGAATTTTATCCAGAGAAAAAACAAGATGGTGATATCTTATTGAAAAAATATTTGGATAGAAAATGACACCATCAGAAGACCTAAAAGAGTACCTGTCATCGACCGGACTATCTACCGGCTTTCGCGTCCAGTTTGGAATGTATGAGGCAGATAAACCAGCAGATAAATACCTAGTCATTCGTCCACAGAACGGTGGAAATGCAGAGGTAATTCGCTATCCGTATCACAGCATTATTCTAGTAGGTGCCGTAAATTCATCAAGATTTGCTTTACTTAGTAGCGCTAATGCTATAATAGAAGCTATGCGCTCTAATGTTCATAGCTCAGGGCGCACTTTTAACATGCAGTCAAGCGAGCCGGTATTCTTCCAGACGGATGACAAGCGGCCTGTATTTGAACTGTCTATTGAAATGTTATACAGTTAAAAAGGATTTAATATGTCAGCAATGGTAGGGCGTGATACGCTAGTTGAATTCTGGATTGCACCAGAAACAGCAAACCCAGCAACGGCAGTATGGAAGGCGCTAGGTATGATGCGCTCCAAGTCGCTTAGCGATAAGTGGGACACGGCAGATACAACAGCCGATAAATCACCAGACTTTACTAAAACAAGTTTGGCTCTATTTAAAAGCGTGTCGTTCTCTGGTGACGGAGTTACATACACAGAGGACGCATACAATCAAGATGAATTTTCATCTAATGTGTGCTCTATTCCAGCGATTAAATCAAACGCTGCTAAGGTTTGGTTGCGAATTTCTAATGAAAACAAAGTGCGCACCGGCCCATTTATCGTTACTGAATGGTCAGAAGAAATGCCTTATGATGGCGCGTGTACTTGGTCTATCAGCGCAGAGTCTAATGGTCAAGTAACCAATTCTTTACTATAAGGATTAATTCATGGCAGCTATTACAGCAATTTCAGTAAATAATTTAACCGATTTTATTGATGCACCGGAAAAAACACTGAGCGCATCTGATACAATCACTTTTAACAGCACGAAAGTGCAGATTTTGTTAGTAACAAACGCCACAGCAGCCGCTTTAACATTACTTATTGATGGTGATGGTGGAACTACAATTAATGTGGCAGGTGTAGGCGCAATCAACGTTGCAGCAGGCAAATCAATTGTTATTCCAGCAACAACTGGTAGTAAGTTGATTACTCTATCAACTATCTCTGCATACTGCCAAGGTGTGGTTACACTCACCGGTGCTGTCGGCGCGAAGGTTCGTCTGATCGAGCTGTAAAAATAAAACCCCTCTTTAAAAAGAGGGGTTTTTGTTAATTAATCAAAGAATTCCAAGCCGCAGACGCGCACTTAATCTGATATTTGCAGTCATCAATTGCATTATGTCGAATTCCTTGAAAAACTTCAACGCTAAAGTCATGGCCTGTTTTGTGCTTTGCAATATATTTCAATGTTCCATAGTCCATATCTTCATTGTATTTAATTGGGTCATCAAGCCCGCATGCTTTATATGCGCTTAACAGCCATACGTTATCGCAACGAATTCCATTTCCCCATAAAAATACTTTGCCGCTACAGTCGCGTCTAACTTCCTGTACATACTCGGTAAAAAGCTCAAGCGCATACCTTAGATCGTAAATAATTTTTGATCCAAAAACAGCATTTTTTGCTGCTTGTGACTGCTCTGTCCACCAAGCAATCGTGGATTGATCTACGGTAAGGCCGTATTGATTGTAGTTACGATGCTCAATTCTGACTTTGACAATCCAGTTGAAATGTCGAATTCAACAGCAGATATCTGAGCAATAACAGGGTTAATCCTGTTTCATAGTGTTTCAAGGTGTAGCATTATGAATCTATCCTGCATTTTCTTTCTCCTAGTTAATAATGTACATTAATATACATCATTAATTATCTACTATCAATGCTATAATACAAAAATATTCTAGGGGCGAGCATGCAAGCATTGACAGAGATTGGGCAAATAGGCGTAACGGATGCGGATGGGAATGAATTCCTGTTTAATCCATCGTTCGCCAATATCGCTAAAATTGGCAATCCAAAAGAAATTGTACAATATTTTCACTGGTTACATAACGAGCACATGTGTTTGTTGGCTGCTATGCGCGTTATGAGGTCTTGCTTAGAGCACGATGTTTATAATGATAAATTAATTGGTTGGATTGATGGAGACGAGAATAGTAAAAATTTTGACAAGAGGATAGATGGCTCCATACCAGATGGTGTGCTTGTCATCCTTGCCCGATCCTTGATGACTGATGGTATTGCTGGGCGGGCTAAGCCAACTGGTAAATCATCAGAAGGTAAATTTAGCGATTCATTCGACGCTAGCGAGTTTGTAGATGCGGCAATGGTTCACTTGGGCACTAGTGCGGCGGATGCTTGGAAATTGACTATGACGCAATTCCAGCGACAAATTGAGATGAAGTTCCCAGCGAAAAACAAAGTCGATATGACAGAAGATCAATACAAGAAAGCCAAAGCTGAGCTGATGGCAAAACGAGAAAAGGCGGGGCTATGAGCGAGAATGTTGGTGGGATTGAATATGATGTACGGTTTGAACTATCAAAAATGATTGATGGTGAAAAAAAGATAAATTCTACTATCAATAATGTATCAAGTAGTTTTAGCAAAATAGAATCGGCTGTGAAACCGCTAGCTGGCTTGATATCTGCGGCATTCGCCACAGCGGCACTAACTGCTTTTATTAAAGAAGTAGTAACCATTCAGCGCCAATTTGACGTTATCAATGCGGGTCTTGTCACTGCAACTGGCTCCACACTAGAGGCAGCAAAAGCTTTTAAGGTTTTGCAGGATTTTGCTGCAACTACACCCTATGACTTACAGCAAGTAACGAAGGCTTTTAATCAGCTTGTTAACTTAGGGTTAACGCCGTCTGAGCGAGCGTTAACTAGCTACGGGAACACTGCTTCGGCAATGGGTAAAGACCTAAGCCAAATGGTTGAAGCGGTCGCAGATGCGGCTACTGGAGAATTTGAGCGACTAAAAGAATTTGGTATCAAATCAAAGGCAGAAGGCGACAAAGTTTCTTTTACATTCCAAAATGTAAAAACAACCGTGGGGAACAACGCAAAAGAAATTGAAGAATATCTAACAAAGTTAGGAGAAAACAAGTTTGCTGGTGCAATGGAGCAACGCGCAGCTACGCTTGATGGTGCGATTTCTAATCTGGCTGATACATGGGGAATGTTGTTCCTAACTATTTCTCAGTCTGGAATTGGAGATGAAATCTCTAGTATGGTTCGCGTTGCTATCAATGTTTTAGGTGATTTACAACAAACCATTGAAAATAAAACAACTCAGTCAGTGGTTGGTTTAGATAAAGAATCTGAGGCACTAAAACGTAATAACAACATCGCCAAATGGTCGGCGCAGACTATCGAATCATTAGCTGGTTTTGCAGATGCAATTCAAATTGTATGGGAGACAATCAGTGTTTTAGGCCGTAATGTAGCTTTTGTTTTTCAAGGGATAGGTTCAGAAATAGGCGGCATTGGCGCTCAAGCGTCGGCATTGGCTCGTGGTGATTTAGCTGGTGCAATGGCTATTGGTGACGAGATGAAGTCATCAGCAGCTGCTAGACGTGCTGAATTGGATGCTGCCGACGCTAAGACTTTAGCAGCAAAGGAAAGCTGGGGCGATAAGATGCTAGCCACAGCTAAACGCATCAGAGAAGAAGAAGCAAAACCAAAAGATAATACTGATCGTTCAGCACAATATGGCAAAGGCGGAAAGGTAGAAAAAGGGCCAGATAAAACAGCAGAAGCTGATGCTAAGGAACTAGCAATGCAGCAAGAAAAAGGCTACCAAGAGCTGCTACGTCTTCGATCATCAGCAGCAACTGGATTAGCCAAGATTGATGCGCAAGAACTTGACGAACTAGACAAAGTAAACAAGCTAAAATTCAAGAATACTGAACAATACGAAGAAGCAAAGTTTCTTGTTGCTCAGAAGTATGCGCAAGATCGTGTTGCATTCCTTGAGTCTGAATCCGACAAAGAGGTTGCTATTCAAGAGAAGGTGCAAGCGGCCAATCTTGAAGCGCGAAATAAGACGATCGCTGTCACAACAAAGTTCCGTGGTCTTGATCCGGTAACCGCCCTTGAAGATGAATATAAAGCAAAGCTTGCAATTGTAAATCAGTATGAAGCAAAAATGGCGGCGGATGGGGTTAATGCATCAGCAGAGGCAACAGCAACAAAATTACAGATCGAAACAGATTACAACGTTGCAAAACAAGATTTAGCTATTCAAACATGGGGAAAGCAAAGCGAGATCAACCAATTTACGCTGGATGCGTTAGATGCATTCGGCTCTGCTTCTTCATCAGCTATTGAGGGGCTTTTAACTGGCACTATGAGCGCTCAAGATGCTATGCGCAGTCTTGCATCATCCATACTTGATGAGGCTGTTGGCGCACTTGTACAGATGGGCGTTCAATATGTAAAAAATCAGATAATTCAGCAAACGGCAGATCAAGCGGTTACGGCCACCAAGCTTGCCGCGATAGCCACCACGACCACGACGCAAGTTGCCGCAACCGGCACGATGGCAGCAGCATCAACGGCTGCGGCAGGCGCGGTAGCAGCGGCGGCTGCTCCTGCTGCTGGGTTAATGTCTATTGCTACACTTGGTAAGGCTGCGTTGATTGG
>Ga0315268_10008008_pt1 | contig 11072 bp, 9 predicted proteins | sample C1_top_MG_FD_204535 | JGI IMG/M metagenome (GOLD analysis project Ga0315268, IMG submission 204535) | Sediment microbial communities from Yellowstone Lake, YNP, Wyoming, USA - C1_top | ecosystem: Environmental > Aquatic > Freshwater > Lake > Sediment | place: USA: Wyoming | collected 2017-08-01 | reverse complement strand
CTCCGGTATGTTGAGGTGCTTGTCTCACACCAACATCTTACCACCCTGGGCCAACCTTCTTCTTTACCTTTCAATGTCTTATCCAACAATTCGTCCGCCGCTAGCGCTTAACTCAGTGCCATTCAATCATTGATTCGATTTATTCAGATGCAGGGATTGAAAAGACGAATATTCTAGATCGTATGGGGGACTGCAAATATGCCTAGCGATAAAAAACACTTAGATGAAGTGCTGCAAACACTAAAAGAAATAAAAGAAGACCCTGATAGCGTTCAATTACCCAACAATGAAACGAAAATTCTATTGAAGGAAATAATCAATATAGAAAGAAAGTATATGTATGGCGACAAGAATTTAAGCTCAGCGCAGCGAAAGGAAAAAGTGCAGGAAGTAGTCGATCAGCACTTTGATGATAAGCAGGGCGGCAAACAATGATATTAACTAAACTCACGGTTGATAATTTTCGCCAATTCTATGGAAAACATGAGATATCATTCGCGACTGATGCCACTCGAAATGTAACGCTAATACACGCGGAAAACGGAGTTGGTAAAACAGCGATATTAAACTCAATTCTGTGGTGTTTGTTTGAGGAAACAACTGAAAATTTCGAAAGGCCCGATGAAATTAGAAATCACGAGGCCCAAAAGGAAGGAAGCAAGGCATACTTAGTTCAGTTGGAGTTCGAGCACGAGAAAGTAGAATATCGTGTGGTAAGGGGGGCCGACGCAGCCGGGCAAAAATACTTTAGAGCCTTTAAAATTGTTGGCGGTAATAATATAGGGATTGAGGCCCCAACAGCGTTCGTAAATTCGATCATTCCAAAGGATATGGCGCACTACTTTTTCTTTCATGGTGAGGGTATAACAAACATTACGAGTAATGTTCAACACGGCGGAATAAGAGAAGCTATTAAGGATGTTCTCGGCTTCTCCCTCGCAGAGCAGGCGATTGAGGATTTGAAAAGCTACAAACTGCGTATCGGGAAAGAGGCGTCACAGAAGACTCCAAATGCAGATTTTAAGACGTGGGAAACGGAGAGAGAGCAATATGAAGTGGCGGAAAAGGGCAATAAAGCAGAATTAGACAATTTAAAACACGGTGAGAAGGTGTATCGACGTGAAATAGAAAAATTAGAAAATGAGCTAAGAGAGGCACCTCGAGCAAAAGATCATCAGGAAGAGAGAGATCGACTAACAGAACAACTAAGCCGTGCGATGGCTGAGTTGCAAGAAGCCAAAGCTAATGAAATATCATTGATACCGAGTTTTGGATGGGCTGTGTTCGGTGCAAAGCTCGCAGAAGAAAGTCTAGAATTCATCGATGAGAGTACGCTAAAGGGGAAAATACCGAGCCCCTATAATGAGCAACTCGTAAAGGATCTCCTAGAAAAACGTAAATGCATATGTGAACGATCACTTATGCCGGGAACTGACGAGTATAAGGCGATTTTCAGGCTGCTAGAAACAGCAGGCAATGCAGATTTGCTCAATAGGATATTGAAAGCGAGAACCGCCATTACTCGGATCGAGGACCGATTAGAGGGTGTTCTGCCATCACTTCAATCAACAAGTTCATATATCAGTAAATGTAACACTAATATTCGAGAGCTTGAGCAGAAGTTGGCCGAAGTATCTGAAAGGCTAAAGGGAATATCGATTAAGGAGATAAATGATAAGGAGGAGGCATATCAGCGTGCGCGAAGCAGTTTAGAACAGAATATTCGTAAACAAGCGGTCATAGGTAGTTACCTCGATGAAATAGCGAAGAATATTGAAGATGTGGAAGCAAAGATAAAACGGGCAATGACGTTGACTCCCGTTTTAAATAGGCTAAACATGAAGTCTGAATATGTTGAAAAGCTAATATGTTTCATAAGCAAATATCTTGCTAATCATGAAAAGAAATCGCGGCTGATGATACTTCAAAATATAAATGAAACACTTCAGCTCTATTCTCGGAAAGATTATTCGGTGAAGATGGACGAAAACTACGGTCTGCATTTGGTAAGGATTGATGGTGGCATTGTGGCAAAGAGCGATGGCGAGAGGCTGTTGCTTAGCTTATCGTTTATTTCTGCGCTGATTTGGTATGCAGGGGTAAGAGAAAAGGCTGAAGATGATGTTTTAATATCTGGTGTTGTGGCCCCGTTTGTTATAGATGCACCGTTTGGTGAATTAGATGAAACATATAAGGAAACGACCGCATCTCTCTTGCCAAAGAGAGCGAGGCAAGTCGTGTTGTTGCTTTCATCTTCGCATTGGAAAGGTACTGTAGATCAGGCGATTCGTGACAGGGTTGGAAAAGAATACGTATTCATATCGAGAAAGACTGTGGAAAGAGGTAGTAAGCCTTTAGACGAATTGAAAATTGGTAAGAAGATATATCAGCAATCGGTATATGGTGCCGATATTGATATGACAAGGATAGTGGAGGTAGGTTGATATGGCCGATATAAGTAGAAATGAGAAATATGAACCATTGGTGAAAAACCTTACAACGAGGAAGCATCCGGAAACCAATAAGGTGATATTCCCAACCATCATGGATTTGTTAATCTTTTCTGCTATGGTGGGATTTCGGTATTCCAAATTGGAACCGATTGCTCCAGGCGCATTACCAATCCCGATTCGGATATTTGAAAACAATCGTAATGACATATTTATTTACATCTTAGCGCTTGTATCTTCTAAACAAATGGATTTGCTTAGGGTAAAAAACGAGGAAAAAATGTATTCCACATTTGAACAATACGCGAACGGAGGTTTATCTCTGATCCAGGAATGGATGGAAGAAAGCCCATCTGATACAGCAGGAGATAGAGTACTGATAAAGAAGATAAGGGAAGAGCTAGAGAGTATTCAAAAAAGAAAAAGTAGCGTCATAAAACCAGAACAGCCAGATATTCAATTCTGATTCTAGGCCTCATATCGTTAAAAAACGTCAGGATGTGCGTCAACAGAGCTCTAACGGAGTTGGATTAGCTCGGATAGTGAACGTGCTGCTTTTAGAACCATAACACCATCGTCAACGTGGGCAGCCAATATCGCTTCTGCCTCCTTCTGGCTTGGCTCCCCATAAGAATGTCTCAGCAGGCACTCGTAGAGTGCAACGTGTTCACCAAAGAGAGTGCTCAAGTTAAATTCTAGCCCATCGAGCTTTGCGCTATTCTTTTTGCTGAGACAGTCGCGCCGTAATGAAAGCATGATTGCCATACGGCAAAGGATATTTGGCGTCAGTCCTGTCCTCTGTTTAATGAGTTTTAACTGATCTGATGCGCCCTTAGAGATTCTTATTCTGTTAGGAAACATCGCTGAGAGCCTCCTCGTTTGTTTTCCAGAAATATCCCTCTGTGATGTCTGACCGGCCTTCGCTCTTATCGTACATTATGTGGAAGGCGTGCGAGATATGAGGGGAAAGTTCACTATAGAAATGCTTATCGACCTCAGTGTCCGTTGAAAGAATAATGACTTGATGGCTGGCAGCTGGAAAGTAGTGATGCACAAGTTTGTTGCGATGGTGACTATCAAGTCGGCCAAGCGGTGTGTCGATAATCATCGGCAAGTTCCGTCCAGATGTCTTGGCGAGCGCCTGGAGCATTGCGATCGCATAAATCTGCTTTTCCCCCGCAGACAGTTGTTTTTTCTGTATCACCTTGTTGTTACGGCCCATCAGACAGACATCAAATGTGTGCGGGTCAATTGAAGCCCCAGCTAGGATATCCTCCTTACGTGCTAATTGGGCGAATGCCTTTTCGAACTCCTTTTCAAGCTGGTGTAACTTTCGATTCTTTAATTCACCGGAGAATTCCTTCAGCAGCTCTCGCGTAGCAGAGGCAAGACCCTGTGCAGTAGTTGTTTGGGAGGAATTTCTTAATCCCTCCTGCAAATTCGACATAATGTGATTTAGTTCCATGGCTTCCAATATGTATTTTTTTGTATTTTCTTTTCGACTGTTTAGTTCTCCCCGAAGCGTCGCAATGGTGGCATTCTCTTGCCGTATGTCGTCTAGATCAATCTTGATCGTGTCCACATCAGGCGCACGATGGATCTGTAGAGATACTTGTGCGAGCTCTGTTTCTATTGCTTCAAGCCTGTTTTTTAGTTCTTCAGCGATGCCCCTGGTCTTGTGCAACGCTTCGTCGACCCAGTCGATAACCTGGTGATGGCTGCTCTTTGCCAAATCATGTAACACGACTACCTTTTTCAGTTGCTGGGGAGGCTTTACATGGTCCGCTAGAACATGGCTGACGGTATCAGCCGCCTTAGCGTGCAAAGTATCTGGCAGGACCTTATATAGTGCCTTTGTTAATTTTGGTATTTGGTCCCGCATGATCTCGGCTGTCAGCTCCCACTGTTTAAGTGAGGCCTCATTCTCCAGCTGTGCGCGCAACTCTTTCAGGAGGGTGGGGGCGAGAGATACCGGATAAAGACCCGCAATGACTTCCCGCAGCTGGGTTTCAACCTCATTTCTTTCGTGTTCGAGCACCTGCTGACGAACTTTGAGAGATTCACGTTGTGAGGCCCATGCCCCACCTTTCGAGGTAAGCGTGTCCTCTAGCTTTACGAGCTGAGTTTCATGCCATTTAATTTCATCGGAAATGGACCCGATTTTCACGAGCTCAATGTCGCGTTTTTCCTCAAGCTCAGCGAACTGTGCTTCATATTCCCCAAGCTTTAGCCCGACATCCTGTGGCAGGGTCGTTGTGCGTTGCCGACGAAGGTATACATTCAAGTCACTGCCGAGGCGCTCAATCAGGTCAAGACCCAAGAGGCGCTTGATGGCATCGCCAAGTGCCGCGTTTCCTTCTTCTTCTGCCAATGCTGCAATCTTTTCCCCGTCAAAAAAGAAAAGATCGGACACACCAATCGGGACTAACTCATTAAGAAAACCCTGACATTGCTCGGACGAAACCTCGGACAACGCTTTCCCATCGCGCGAGATCGCCAGGGTTTCTTTGAGCTGTTTTCCTGTTGTCGTCCACGACCGGATAACGTGGTAGTGGGACAATTCCCCAAGATTAGAATGCTGGAATTCCAGCACGATGCTTGCGGAATCAGGGTTCACGTGTGAGCCAGAATTTCTGTGAATGCTCTCCCGTAAATAATCTTCAAATTCTTTTTGGCTTGTCGCGCGACCGAGCGCCTGTTTCCCATACAGCGCGAGACGCACGGCGGTAAGAATGGTGGTCTTGCCTGAGCCGTTTAGCCCGCCAAATAGAATGATGGGTCGTTTGGCCCTGTATTTTCTGCGGGGAGTCAGTTCAATGACATGTTCTGCCCGAAATACGCCAAAATCACATATACGTAGCCGTTCAATAATCATGTGGGCAATTTCTCATAGACATCGCGAAGAACCTTATCACGCTCAGCGTAGATGCTCGTGGTCTCACTGGCCTCTCGGTGTTTATCTATGGCATCCGACAGCGTGCCCCACTCTTGGGCAAGGATCTGATCAATACGGTTGAATAATCCGGCGCGTTTACTCAGACCGTCTAATGACAGCTCCACTTCGAGGAGTTTCATAACGAGTTCAGGCAAAACCTGATATTTTTTACCTAGTTCGTGCAACAAGTCTGAATCATGCTTGGTAAATACACCGGCATCGCTTTCTGCCCAGTCGAGGTCTTTCCCCAGGGCTTCACGGTAAATGCGTGGTAACGAATCTTCCCAGTCGGGTTCGATCGGGTCTTGGATCCATTGCTTACGAATTTCTTGCAGCTCAGCTTCTTTTATTAGCTCAAAGTCTTTTCCATCTTCAGATATGGCACGCTGGGCCTCGAGGAGTTTCCGGAGAAATTCCTTTCGGTAATGGAGTTTGTATGGACCAGGAATGTGGCTGTCGCCTTCCTTAGAAAGGTGCACCTGGCCGGTACGACGTTTAAAATTGCGATATTCATTCTTGTTCTCGGGTTTGGTTGTTTTCGCCAACAGTTCCCGAAATTCGGAGAGGGGCTGAAGCCATGTCTCACCGCTGGCAATAAGTCCTTTCATCGCCTTATCTTCGGTCACCACAGTACAGACCCAGCAACCAAATCGGGAATTGCCGCATGAGGGTGTGCTGGTATCCACGACCAAGGGGCACTCGCCCGCATTCGCGTCGCGGTAGAGCTCGATCAGCAGTTTATGGTCATCGCCCCACGGCGCGGGGCCCGAGAATAGGTATTCCCATACGTCGTCCGTCGACCAAGTTTCGATCGGGGTGTATACGTAGGCACTTGGCAGAGTGGTATGTCGTGCCAGGCGCATGCCCTCAATCTTGTGATTTTTAATAACTTGAGCACGCGTGGAGCTTTCTGAGCTCCGTGAACCAAGGACGACGACAACCTCCCCAAAAGCGGCAACTTGTTGCTTGATAAAATTACTAACTGGATCAATTTTCATCCGCTCCGTACACCAGCGGAATTGCTTTGTCGGTGCCGGATAACCACGGCCCAAGAGATTGACCCAATATGTATCCGTGATATCAGGAGTCACGATAGCGACGGATAAAGGCAGCCCTCTTTGCCTGGCGTCAGCCTCTACCTTTTTTAGCGTGTTCGTGATGAGGTCGATAACCACAGGGGTTTCGACCAAGGTATCGGATGAGACAACGAATATTGGCTTGTTACGCTCAGCGGGTTTGAGCGCGAGCAAAGCTGTGTAGATAAGGCGCAGGATCGACGTTGAGTCTTTTCCGCCGCTGAAACCTATGACCCAAGGGCGGGTGTCGCCAAGATAGATGGCCTGTATCTCGTTGATTAGTTCACTGAGACTTCTGCCACCAACAGTGGCTGTTGTATCGATGGGTTCAACAGTGATGTTCACATTTACCTCCTGTGGTCACTAGGCCGCGATTGATTTTTCAAGCGCCAGCTCTTCGGGCGTTAGTCGCAGTCCCAATGCTTTCTTTATGACGTTCGCAGTCAGCTGTATGTTGGAGCGAGCCTTGCTAATGCGCCCATGAATCATGGCGCGGCCTTCCCACAAGTCAGTGTTGGTGCGTGACCAGTCGATTTTCCGTATTTTCTTCAGTTTTTCTTTCCAGTCTTTCGGATGTTTTGCCAGTAATTCAGCGCCGGCGACACCAAATGCATGGAGGGCAATCCCGTGGGAGTGGATAAAATTCATCCGTAGTTCAGCCGTAGGTACGGTACGGTCTAAGGCCATTTGCCACTCTGGAATTTGTTCGGCGACAGCATCCCAAAAATTCTGGGCCAACTTTTTGTCTTCTTCCGTAATTGGCGCCTTGATGGCCTTGCGCAATAGCTCCCGGTTTGCATGTTTAATGCTACTCAAGGTAAACAATTTCGCCGAGCGGTTGGAAATCGTGGATCGCTCTTTTTCCGTCAGGTGTTTAAATACTTTGACAGTCTGCGCTAGATAACGGGCTAATTCTGCCAGTGAGTCACGGTGGTCGTATAGGGCGCTGAGAGAGGTGCTTGGGCGGATTGCGTACTTATTTAAATCAGCAAACATTTGCTGGCTACGCTTAAGTCCGGTGTCGACGAAGAATAAAACAGGAATATTATCATGACCCATGGCGGGGCTCTCTTTTATGGCCTCTTCGATCGCTGCTCGTCGATGCTGTCCGTCATTAATAAGCATTCTGGCATCCATGGGTATATTTAACGTCCCCGTATTGGCGGCTTGACCGGCAATGCCGCTTGGTTCAAATTGAACCGCAGCGTCGATCGAAGCAGTTAGTGCTGATAAAATGTAACTGTCTGAATTGTTAATGAGATAAGACGCGATTTCCGGGATCCGGCCGCGGTTGAGGGTTCGTTGAGCTCTTAGTTCTGGGGGGACTTCCTCCTCGTCAAACACGAAGATTCGTGGGATGATCTTCATGGGGCACATGGCAATATAGAAAGCCCGCCCCGCTTGTATGCCGCGGATGGCGGGGAAAGAGTGGCTAAATCCGTTGTTTTTGGCCATGTGTTGTTCCCTGTTAGCGGAAGTCAAAACGGATAATACTGGAAGTCAAAAAAAGTGCAAGTTTAACTTCCATGTTTGCTCCTTTCCCAAGTAAGATGTCCTCTCAAACTGCATGGTATAAAAAGAGCCGATCAAATTGTCCGTATACCAACTGTTGGGCGACAAATCAGCGATTTCTCGTTCAACGCCAGCGACATCCGGGCAACCTGCAGTATGGAGATTTCATGAGTGAAGAAACTGGCTTCGAAATCGACTTTCTACCAGTTGGGAACGGTGATCGCAGCGGAGACGCGATTGCTGTCCGGTATGGCAGTCCGAGCAACTACAAGGTGCTTGTGTGTCGACGGTGGCACCAAAGAATCTGATCAAGCTCTAGTTGACCATATCAAAAAATACTATGGCACGTCTTGTGTCGATTACGTTGTCAATTCACACCCGGATGCAGACCACGCTTCTGGGTTGTCGGTGCCCGCTTCTTGGCAAACCTCACCGGCTCATGTCGACCTATTCTGTTTGCAACTCGAAAATCTTTAGCGCCAATTTTTCCGCCATCATTGATTTCTGTCGGATGGTTGAAGTTATTTCGATACCCGAGTCGAGCTCACTGGAGGCTTTACATGGCGAAATCGTAGCCACACTACTGTCCCCCTATTTGTCGGAGAAAATAATTCGGTGACGGTGCTGAAATTTTTTGGCCTCGATCAAAAAGTGAGTTTTGCAACAGAAAAGACCCGAAACGGACATTCGTCATACCAAGGCTTGCCACGGTAAGTCAGCGAAATGACCTTTCGCCACACTGGTCGACATTCTGTACGTTACAGGAGACAAATCACTGCTCCCGGCGTAGTTTATGGGGTTGAATAAGCCGGAACAGCTCAGTCATGCCGGTTTCTGAACAGAAGTGAGAAAAACGGAATGGACAGAATTCTGTCTACTACCTGAAAATGCAGAGCCCTGTCTAATACACCGCTAGGTATCTACAAAGTTAACCTCAGCTGAGAACGATAATCATACTATGAGTAATGTCAACATCAAGAGAGCCGTCGAGAACATAAGGGCTAACACGACGGTCTATACCCCGATTGTCGAGGTGGTCGTCAATGCGATTCAGGCAATTGAAAGCAATGGTGGAGCAGACGGGAAAGTTACCATACGCGTCCAGCGGGCCGAACAGCTTGAAGTGGATGGCGGTCTCCCTGAGGTCCAAAGTTTTGAAATCAAGGATAACGGCATCGGTTTTACCGATGAAAACCGTCAGTCTTTCGACACGCTTTATACCGATCTCAAGATCAGTGAAGGTGGCAAGGGTTTTGGTAGGTTCACTTGCCTGAAATATTTCGAGAACCTGCATGTGGAGAGCGTCTATCGGGACAAGGACGGTTTTAAACAGCGCAAGTTCTCGATGGGCAAGGACAATGACATCATCGTCAATGAAATAGTATTGGAGTCTGCAGAACAGAAATCGGGGACCATTGTTCGCCTGAACATTTTGAAAAAAGGAAAATCGATTGACAAGAAGCTCAACACAATTGCTAGGAACCTTGTGGAGAAACTTCTTCCGTACTTCATTACCAGAGGCTATGTCTGCCCAGAAATCGTTCTCTCTGAAAAGGATGGGACAGACCCCATTCGGCTCAATGACTATTTCAGTAACGAGCTATCCGCTGTCATTAAGGAAATTCCCGTCGAGAACAGTTCTTTTGTATTGAAGGGAACCCAGGCTGAGGCGAAGTTTCTTGTCCGAGTGTTCAAACTGTACTACCTGAAAAACCAGAAAAGCAGGATCAGTCTTGTCGCCCACAAGAGAGAGGTTTCCGGTTCGGCAATCCACAAATATATCCCAGAATTCATCGATGATTTTTACGAAAAGGACGGCAGCGGAGAAGTCAATCACGAAAGAAACTATATCGTCAAAGCCTATGTTTTCAGCCAGTATCTGGATCAAAACGTGTCACTTGAGCGCGGCGGGTTTGAGTTTCAGATGGAAAACGACATCCTGCTTGGAATATCGCAGGTCGAAATCGAATCTCGATCTGCGAATATAGCCAAAGATGCTGTTGGCTCGGATATTGTGGTCCGGCAGGAAAAGAAGAGAGAACGCGTTCAATCATATGTGGATGGAGAAGCGCCGTGGCACAAGGGCATGCTCGACAAGATCGATCTGACGACAATACCCTACAATCCCTCCAATGAAGAGATTGAAGGCCGGTTACAGAAAGAAAAATTTTCGCAGGAAGCCCAGATCAAAAGGGAAGTCACCAAATTGCTCGCCGACAATAATCTGGAGAATCTGAAAAAGAATGCCCTCGAAATTGTCAGCAAAATCTCCGGAACCAGCAAGAACGATCTTATCCATTACATTGCACTCCGACGAAATATCCTTGATATATTCGGGAAAAGTCTTCAGGTGGATAAAATGGGCGCCTACGAGGCTGAGGGTGTCGTACATGACATTATCTTCCCCCGCAAAGGTGATACGGATACCACGTCGTTCGAAGACCACAATCTGTGGATCATCGATGAGCGCCTGAATTTTACTAATTACGTGTCTTCCGATGTGCCACTCAACGGCGAGAAGTCGGAGCGCCCTGACTTGCTAGTGTACAACAAGCGTATCTTTTTCCGTGGTGACAATGAGGCAAGCAATCCCGTCTCGATATTCGAGTTCAAAAAGCCGCAGAGGGACGATTTCGTCAACCCTTCATCGAAGGAAGACCCCGTTCAGCAGATTGTGCGGTACGTCAATAACATTCGCGATGGGAAATACAAAACGTCTGAAGGCCGGAAAATACTCGTTGCGGAGAATACCCCATTCTACGGATACGTTGTCTGCGATCTGACGGCTAAAGTTGAAACCTGGCTTCAGCGCGAAAAGGACTTCAAGCCGATGCCGGATCGTTTGGGCTGGTTCAAGTGGATTGAGAATATCAACCTGTATATTGAAGTAATCAGTTGGGACAAGGTGCTCAGGGATGCGAAGATGAGGAACCAGATCTTCTTCCAGAAACTGGGTATATGAGCTGCCTAACAAAGCGCTGTACCAATAATTAATCACATCGTGCCTGTCTCAGATTGATGATCAGAATGGCCGCCAGATGAGAATATTTTCCACGCGTACGGTCGCTGCGCGCCACGGAAGGTGCGAAGCACCCAGGC
>Ga0315268_10008007_pt1 | contig 11072 bp, 13 predicted proteins | sample C1_top_MG_FD_204535 | JGI IMG/M metagenome (GOLD analysis project Ga0315268, IMG submission 204535) | Sediment microbial communities from Yellowstone Lake, YNP, Wyoming, USA - C1_top | ecosystem: Environmental > Aquatic > Freshwater > Lake > Sediment | place: USA: Wyoming | collected 2017-08-01 | reverse complement strand
GAGATGGCCATCGGTAAATCCTCCCATTTTCTGGAACAAGTACAAGACTCATTTTGCCCGATACCAAAAGGTTTGCAGAGGCTTTCATGTTAAATTCTACCCACTCGATTACGCGAAGACCCTTTTATGAAGACGTGTAAGTAAAGACTGCGCTGTCCCGTTGCGATGAGCCTCACGAATAAACTCTTGGTATCCGAGGATGTCAACAAACGCAACCACAGATGCCTTGAGTTCAGGCCGTCCGTCTTCTGTGATGTATGGATTTTTATCGTCAGACATAGTGGCTTGTAGTCTATAGGATGGGCAACTTGTTGCCCATCCGTATTTTTGCTTTTTGCATTTGGGCTTTCGCTTTATCCCACTGTGCGCCGCCTCGATCAACCGCAAGCAGGCGGAGGTTTAGGCGAGCACTGTCCGAGTCCCGCAGTGGGGCGCGGGGTGTGCGCCCCGCCAGGTCGAGTTGCGCAGCCCCGCTTGCTTGCGGCTGATCGAGGGTACCCCGCAGGGGCGGCAAACCGGGGTCGCCTTCTTTTTGGTTACTTTTTCTTTGGCGAAGCAAGAAAAAGTGACTAGCTGCCGGGCTACCCCCGGCGGTTTTGTTTTTAAAAATCCAAAGATGAGATCAAGTCTTGCAGCAACACATTCCCAACAAAACCCAACATCAGCATTACGCTGTTTTACGCGCCGTCCGCTTGCAGTATCTCAGGGTCAGCTCTATATTCGTAGCATGACTTCACCCGGATAGTTTCTTCCTTATCCAGCTTGGATTTCGGCGGCAATCAAGCACAGCGAATACGATAACTTCTTCGTCCGCGACGCGATAATAAACGGCAAAAGGGAAACGTTTGGACAGCAGCCTGTGATAGCCCAGCACTACGCGGTGCATTCCCGCGAAATAGGCCAGCGAGTCGATATCGGAGTAAAGGGTATCCAGAAAATAAGCGCCCAGGCCGTCGGCTTGTGATTCGTAGAATCGGTGGCCTTCTTCGAGATCGTTCTCTGCGGCGCTGAGGATTTTTATCCTCATCAGACGTTTTTCTTGATTCTCTCTTTGGCTTCTTCCCAGCTTGAAACGGTTACCTTGCCGGCATTCAGGGCGGCTTCGCGGTCGTTTAAAACAGCTTCATGCCATGCAGGGGATTCCAGATTTTTTTCATCGCCCGCCATGTCCGCCCAAAGCATTTCCATTAAATCCAATTTCTGGGTGAACGAAAGCTGTGCAATGGGAACGTCGATTCTGTTCATCATATTTCCTTTTGTATGGCGCTGCGTATTTGAGGTTTGAGAACGACTACTTGCCCGGCTGCAAATGTGCCCACGCTGCGCCTTCCTCTGGATTGAGCCAGTCTTCTTCAAGTGCAGCCTCGGCCATCAGGGCAGGTTCGTGTGCGGCATCGTGTTCCAGCCAAGTCAGCAACGCGCGTCCGGGTTTGATGGTTTGCCCGGATTCGACGGTATGCAAGTGTCCTGTTTTATCAATCGTCACTTCTATCGTGGTAAGCATGATTCGATCTACTGAATTCCTGTGGTGCAGTCTAGCAAAATTCAACAATGGCAACCAGTTGCTCGTGCGGGCTGGGGTGTGTATGCGAACCCCGGCCTACCGTACTTCATCTACATTCCGGCACCATCAGTCCTTGTCGCTGACTCCCGCTTCCGCAAAAGTCGCCATGCCGTTGTGCAGCGCGCAGGCCAGTTGCAGGATGGGCATGGCCATCGCAGCACCACTGCCTTCGCCCAGGCGCATTCCGAGTTGCAACAAGGGTTGCGCGTCCAGTGCGGCCAGCACGCGCTGATGTCCCGGCTCGGCGGAGGTGTGGCCGAACAGCAGCCAGTTGCGCACGTCCGGGTTGATGCGCACGGCAGCCAGCGCGGCGATCGTGCTGATGAAACCATCCACCAGCACCGGCAAACCTTGCTGTGCGGCGGCGATATACGCGCCACACAATCCGGCGATTTCAAAACCGCCGACGTGGCGCAGTACCGATGATGCTCCCTCTCCCCCAACCCCTCTCCCGCCTGCGGGCGAGGGGAGTAGGCCGTGTTTCGCGAGCGCCTGTGCGATCACCTGCGCTTTGTGCGCGACGCCCTTGCTGTCCAGACCGGTGCCTGGGCCGGACAACAACGCAGGCTCGCTTTGCAGCAGCACGCAGGCAATCGCGCTCGCCGAAGTGGTGTTGGCGATGCCCATGTCGCCGCCGATGAACAATTGCGCGCCGCTTTGCTTGGCGCGCAGCACCGCCGCACGTCCTGCTCGCAGCGCCTGCGCCAGTTGCGCTTCCGTCATCGCGGGAGCTTGCGCGAAATTTGCGGTGCCTGCAGCGATACGTTCATCGCGCACGCCGGGCAGCGCTTCGACAACTGAGACCGTACCGAGGTTGAGAACTTCCAGCGTCGCGTTCAATTGTTTTGCCAGCACGCTGATCGCCGCACCGCCGCGCGCGAAATTGCGCACCATCTCCGCGGTCACGGCTTGCGGAAACAGCGACACGCCCTCTGCCGCCACGCCGTGATCGGCTGCGAAAACGCTGATGTGCACGCGCTGCAACTGCGGCTTTTCCACGCCTTGCAGCGCGGCGAGTTGCACCGCGATGTCTTCCAGGCGCGCCAGCGCGCCGGGCGGCTTGGTCAGTTGTCCTTGCCGGGCCAGTGCCGCAGCGCGAGTGGTTTCATTCAGTGCAGCACAAGCTGCCGTTAGCCATTCCATTCAGTTCCCCTTCACTTTGAGTGGCAGTCCTGCCACAGTTAAATAAACTCGATCACACAGTTGCGCCAGTTGCTGATGCAGCCGCCCCGCCTCGTCGCAAAAGCGGCGCGACAATTCGCCCATCGGCACGACGCCCATATTGGTTTCGTTGCTCACCAGAATAATCTGCCCGTGCAGCGTGGGCAGCACGGCCAGCAAGGCATCGCACTCGCGCCGCAATTCCTGCTCGCTGGCGTCGCACAATAACTGCGTCAGCCACAGCGTCAGGCAATCCACCAGCACGCAGCGCTGTGCGCTCGCCTCCCGCTGCAACACTGCGGCCAAATCTTGTCCGGCCTCGACCAAGCGCCAGGTTCCCGGCCTGCGCGCCTGATGCTCCGCAACGCGACGCTGCATCTCCGCATCGCGCACCTGTGCGGTGGCGATGTAGACCACCTCCAGACCGGAATCTTTCGCGTGCTGTTCCGCGAGGCGGCTCTTGCCGGAGCGCACTCCGCCCAAAATCAGTTCGCGCATGGATCACCTTCCAATTTAATTCCGTTCGCCCTGAGCTTGTCGAAGGGCTCAGGTTTAGCAGTTAGTGGTTCGACAAGCTCACCACGAACGGTCAGGCGTGTAGCCAATCCAAACAGCGAGCGAAGTTTTCCTGTATCCAGATGTTGCTCTACCGCATCGGCGAGCCGCTCGATATCCGCTTCGCGGCGCGCATGATAATCGGGCGTGACTACATCGCGTAAACCCGCCCAGCGCAGCAGCGCATCGGTCGCCTGCTGCAATTCGAACAACCCATGCAGATAAGTAACGAGTATTTGCCCGTCGTTTGAGATTGCCCCATCCGCGCCGTGATCCCCATTCATATCATTTTCAAGTCGCAGTGCCGGATTCCGCAGCGCGCGGCCTGTCGAGATGCCCGCATGAATTTCATAGCCCGCGACCGGCGCATCTTCCAGCATCAGTTTGCCGCGCACGTTGCGCAATTGTTTTTCGGCTTCCAGCGTGGTGCTGTACTCCAGCATCCCCAAGCCTTCGCTGCTGCCGGGGTCGCCTTCCACACCGAGCGGATCGTGTATGGCTTGCCCCAGCATTTGCAGTCCGCCGCAGATGCCGATCAACTTGCCGCCATAGCGCAGATGTTTGTTGATGGCCTCTGCCCAGCCTGCCGCGCCCAAACTTTCCAGATCGCTGCGCACCGATTTGCTGCCGGGCAGGATGATCAGATCGGCAGGCGGGATCGCGTCGCCAAACGCAACAAAACTGAACTCGATCTGCGGATGCAATCTCAGCGGATCGAAGTCGGTGTGGTTGCTGATGTGCGGCAAGCGCGGGACGATCACGCGTAGCTTGCCCCTCTCCCCTAGCCGGCTACGCCCCCCTCGCTGCGCTCTCCCCGCTTGCGGGCGAGGGGAAGAAGGCACCGCGTCTTCCGCTTCCAGATGCAGGCCGTGCAGATAAGGCAGCACGCCGATCACCGGCTTGCCGGTGCGCTGCTCCAGCCAGTCCAGCCCGGATTGCAGCAATGCCATATCGCCGCGAAAGCGGTTGATGACGAAGCCGGCCACGCGCTCCTGCTCGCTCTCGGCTAACAAGGCCAGCGTGCCGACCAGATGCGCGAACACGCCGCCCTTGTCGATGTCGGCGATGATAATCACCGGGCAATCCACCGCCTCGGCAAAGCCCATATTGGCGATGTCGTTCTCGCGCAGATTGATTTCGGCGGGGCTGCCCGCACCTTCCACCACAACCACTGCATATTGTTCGCTCAGGCGTCGATGCGATGCCAGCACCGCAGTGAGCGCCGTGTTTTTGTAAACGTGATACTCGAACGCGTGCATATTGCCGATCGCGCGGCCATGAATGATGACCTGCGCGCCGGTGTCGCTGTTCGGTTTAAGCAGCACCGGATTCATGTCGGTGTGCGGCGCAAGGCGCGCAGCCTGAGCCTGCACCGCCTGCGCGCGCCCGATCTCGCCGCCGTCGCTGGTGACCGCGCTGTTCAGCGCCATGTTCTGCGGCTTGAACGGAACCACATGCACGCCTTGCCGCACCAGCCAGCGGCACAGCGCAGTGACCAGCGTGCTTTTGCCAGCATCGGAAGTCGTGCCTTGGATCATCACTGTACGTGCGCTCATATTAAAAACTTTCTTTGTCCACGAAAGACACGAAAATCACGAAACAAAATGATTCCTATACACAGAATCTTTTCGTGTGTTTTGCGAGCAGCCGTTACGCGGCTTGCCTGCTTACCCCTTTTCGTGTCTTTCGTGGACAACAGATTTTTTGGTTTCATCGTTTAATCTTTCCTAACGAATCCGCCAATCTCATCCACATCGCATCACCGTACGTCAAACCGAAGCGCAGGCTGGACGGTTGTTCGAACAGCCGCGTCAGGATGCCCTGTTGTGCGAGCTGCTGATGCACGCTTGCTGCATCGGCGCAGCACACCCATCGAAACAGGCTGCATCCGCCACTCGGTATCAGACCATGTTTACTCAGCAATGCCGCCAGACGTTGCGCTGCCCGTGGCAGCACCTCGCGCGTCGCGCGTTGCCATGCCGTGTCGCGCAAGGCCAGCGTCGCCACATGGCGCGACGGCGCGGCTATCGTCCACGGGCCGAGCAACTCGGCGAGCGGCTGTAAAATATTTTCTTCGGCCAGCACGAAGCCGACCCGCGCACCGGCCAGCCCGAAGAACTTGCCCGGCGAACGCAGCACGATCAAACCTGGACGCGGACAATCTGATGCAAGGCTGTGTTCGGGTGTCGCGTCCATGAACGCTTCGTCCACCACCAGATCGCCGCCGCGCAATGCCTGCTGTGCATGCAGCTTCAGCAACTCGTCGCGACTGAAAAGCTTGCCGGTGGGATTGTTCGGATTAACGATGACTTTCACATCCGCGTCGATACGCAATATTTCTTCGAAGGGCACAGCAATGACTTCGTGTCCGTGGCGTTGCCAGGCGTGCGCATGTTCCGCATAGCTGGTCGCAAGCAGCGCGACGCGCGAATGTGAACGCAACGCGGGCAAGGCTTGGATCGCGGCCTGCGAACCGGCTACTGCTAATAAACTTTTTGTGCCGTAAAAATCTTGTGCTGAGGCATGCAGCCCGTCATCGTCCTGCGGCAGACGTTGCCAAATTTCATTCGGTATTGCCGGAACCGGCCAACCGTTCGGATTGATGCCGGTGGAAATATCCAGCCAGCCTGATTCAGGAATGCCGTAGCGCTGTGCCGCCGCGCGCAACCTGCCGCCGTGCTCAAGGCCGCCGCCGTATTCAAACATGGGGCCACCCCGAGACCAGCAATGCGATTGATACGATAACGCCCAGCCACAGGTACAGGGTGTGGCGCACCAGCCGCACGGCGCGCAGGATGTCAGCAGCCTCCGTCGCCATGCCGCAACCCAGCGCCGGGCGCTGCTCCACTTGGCCGTGATAGATTGCCGCACCGCCGACTTGCACGCACAAAGCCCCCGCGCCCGCCGCCATCACCGGCCCGGCATTCGGACTTTCCCATGCCGCCGCCTGTTGCCGCCAGCACTGCAGCGCGCTGCGCGTGTGGCCGATAAGCGCGTAACTCAACGCAGTCAGGCGCGCCGGGATGAAATTCAGCACATCGTCCAGACGCGCCGCCGCCCAGCCGAAATGGTTGTAGCGTTCATTGCGGTAACCCCACATCGCATCCAGCGTGTTGCTCAGGCGGTACAACACCACTCCCGGCGCACCCGCAACGGCAAACCAGAACAGCGCGGCGAAGATCGCATCGTTTCCGTTCTCCAGCACCGATTCCACCGTGGCGCGCGCCACGCCGCTTTCATCTAACTGGCTGGTATCGCGGCTGACCATCATGCCGACTGCCTGACGCGCGGCGGGCAGATCGTTTATAGAGAACGCTTGGGCCACACGCTCGGCATGTTCGCGCAAACTGCGCGGCGCGATGGCGATGTACAACATCATGATGGAGAACAGTGCGCCGTAAACGGCGGCGTGCTGCAACAGTGCGGCCAGCGCCACGAGAGGAATCAACAGCACGCACACCGCTGCAAGGCCTTGCATATAGCGCGTGAAAGGTATTGCATTGATTCCGACATAGAATATTTCTTCAACTCTCCGCGCCAGCCAGCCGAAGCCGACCAGCGGATGAAAACGGCGCGGCTCGCCCAGCAGGTGGTCGAGCAACACGGCGCACAACATGGGCCATGTTGTGTTCAACACTATGCACTCCAGCCGTCTTCCATCACAGTCAGTGGCTTGCCTTGCCGCCAGTTCAACTGCTCCAGCATCGGGCGCGGATAGAATTCCGCGACCGGCCCCAGGCACAGCAGCGCAATCGGCTTCGCACCTTGCGGGCAATTCAATAACTTTGCCAGCCGCGCGGGATCAAATAACGACACCCAGCCCATTCCGAGATTTTCCGCGCGGGCCGCCAGCCACAGGTTCTGTATCGCGCAGGTAGCCGAGCAAAGCGCCATTTCCTCCGGCATGGTGCGCCGCCCGAACACCGTGCCGTCGTCTGGTGCCAGCACCACTGCCAGCAACTCCGCGCATTCGCGCAAACCTTCCACCTTCAATCGCATGAATTCCGCATCGCGTTCGCCCAACGCCCGGGAAGTCAATACGCGCTCCTCATCTACTATCGCTGCGATAGACATACGCAAATCCGAATTGCACACGCGTATGAAACGCCAGGGCTGCATCAAACCAACGGAAGGTGCAGAGTGTGCGGCTTGCAGCAATCGCTGCAACACCACCTCATCGACCTTGTTGTCCGGAAGGAAATGGCGCATGTCGCGGCGCGCATCGATGACACGGTATAAAGTGTCGCGTTCCGTATCGGTAAAAACGTGAAAGCTCACAAGACTGTAGACGCTAGAGCTCGACGCCCTGTTGCGCCTGGATGCCGGCGCGATAGGCATGTTTGATGTCCTGCATTTCGGTGACGGTGTCGGCGATGTCCATGATCTGTGCTAGCGCGCCGCGCCCGGTAAGTACCACATGCTGCATGTGAGGGCGGGCGCGCAAAGCGGCCAGCACCTCTTCCACATCCAGATATTGCATCTTCAACGCAATGTTGACCTCGTCCAGCACAACCATATCCACTGACGGGTCGGTAAGAAACGTAACTGCCTGTTGCCAGGCCTTGGCCGCCAAAGCAATGTCGCGCTCGCGATCCTGAGTTTCCCAGGTAAAACCCTCACCCATCACGTGATAGCTGACTTCTGGAAAGCGGCGGAAGAAAGTCTCCTCGCCTGTAGAGAAGCTGCCCTTGATGAATTGCACCACGCCCACGCGCATATTGTGCCCCAGCGCGCGCGCCACCATGCCGAAGGCCGAGGAGCTTTTGCCTTTGCCGTTGCCGGTGTTGACCAGGATGATGCCGCGCTTTTCCGTGGCGCGGGCAATGCCCGCATCTACAACCGCTTTCTTGCGCTCCATTTGCTGCTTATGGCGTGCATTGCGTTCGGCTTCCCCGATCATCGAGCAGCGGAAGCGGGATGTTTCATGCTGATGATCAGCACATGAATCAGCGCGGCAATACCCAGATACAGCGCGACACTCGCCAGGTCGGACGGAAAATATTGCCCCAGGCGGGATACGAATACAGCCAGGCTGGTATCGGCAAAGCGTCCGCCAAGGAAATAAAAGCTGCCGCTGGATATCAGTTCGCAGACAAAGGCTCCGGTCATTGCCGCGGCCGCAAGCACCGGCAAGGTGCGCGCATGAAACTGATAGCGTGCGGCATACCATCTTCCGGCCAGCCACAGCGAAGCATAGGCGGGCAACAGAAAGCCGTAGGCAGCAGTCACGCAATAGTCGCTGGTGCCCAATTGGGTAATGGCGAAATAATCAGCCAACGCAGCCTGTGCCAGAAACAATGGCAACATGACGGAGCGCCTGAAATAAAACCCCAGCAAAAAGAAAACGGCCCACGATGCATCAGGCAAATGGGTGAAGGTGGCGACATGCTGGCCGCGCGTCGCCCACATCGAGGCCGACAGGGCAACCGCAAGAATGGCTGTGTTGCGTTTGGAAAGAGTAAACATGATGGCTCCTTAAATTTAAGAGGGGGGGAAATCGTTCCTGCCATTTTCCCCTCATTCTACCGCTTACTGCTGATAATTGATGCCGACAAACACGCGGCGCCCCAACGGATTATAGCCATAGGCGTTGCTGTCGTTCTGGTTGCCGATGTTGTCCGCACGCAGGGATAATTTCGTTTTCTTGCTGATAGCATAACCGGCTGTCAGGTTGAGCACATTGTATGCGGACAATACCCTGGTGTTGCCCGCATCCGGCCGTGTTCCGCTGTACAGCCATTCGCCACCCACCTGCCATGCACCCAGTTGTTGCGAAATTCCTAAACTGCTGTGCAGCCTGGCGCGCCGATCCAGCTGCACGCCGGTATCGGCGTTGCGCGGATTTTGCGAAGTCAGCGCAGCCTTCACACCGGTATTGCCGAACTGCCCGGCATAACTGAACTCAAACCCGTTCAGGTGTGCCCGACCCACGTTTTGCGCTTGATATACGTAATTTACCGGATCAACAAGCACCGCATTGATCATGTCGCTGATACGGTTATCGAAATACACCGCATCGAATTGCTGCCCAGCGGCGGCATGGTAATGCACACCAGCCTCGATATTGCGCGCATGTTCCGGCTTGAGTGCTGTATTGCCGTAACCCGGATAATACAAATCGTTGAAAGTGGGCGCCCTGAATGCCGTGCTGTAGCCGGCAGTCGCGCGCCACGTTTCGCTGAGCGCATAGCCATAGCCAAGCAGCCAGGTATCGGCATTGCCATATTGCGAATTGCGGTCCTGGCGCAGATTCATTTGCAATTGATGCGCATCGTAGCGTCCGGTGTATCCGGCAAACAGGCTGTTCACATTGCGCGAATCCTGCACATAACCGGGATTGATATCGCTGGACACTTTCTGCCGCAACGATTCCGCCCCCAGCAACAGTTGCTTGTTGTCGTCCAGGTGCAGCGCATTTTGCCAGGATAACTGGTTGCTGCTCGTCTGGTACAACGAACCCCAGGGAGTGGGCTGCCCATTCAAATAATCGCGGTACTGGTCGACGCCGTTCGCCAGTTGCAGTTTACTGTGCCAGGTTTCATTGATCCGGTCATCCGAGGCCAGCGAGCTTTTCCACACCTGGGCCAGATTGCTGTTCACGTCGGTCGGCGCACCATACGCACTGTCATATTGATTGTTGCCGTAACTGCCGAACAGCGAGGCCGAAATGCGATGGTCGGCATTGAACGCATGTCCCAGGTTGGCAGACAGGCTGTTGTTGCGGTAGCCATCCCGATCCGGGTTGGCATTGGGTGCCAATGCCGGATTCAACGCCGACACGCCGTCGGTTTTGAAAGCAGAAAGCCGCACGCTGAAATCAGTCCCATCTGCCGATCCGCCGATTCCGGCGGACAAGCGCCGCGTGCCCTGGCTACCGGCGCCAATGCTTGCATTAGCGGCTGTTGCGCCGTGTCCGCGCTTGGTGAATATCTGAATCACGCCGCCGATGGCTTCGGAGCCATACAGGCTGCTGACGTTGCCGCGCACCACCTCGATGCGTTCGACCTGATCCAGCATCAACTGGTCTAATGCGGTTGTGCCCAGGGTGGCGGAATTAATGCGCACACCATCCAGCAGAACCAGCACATGCGCGCCGTCCATGCCGCGCAAGTATATGCTAGAAGATTTTCCCGTCCCGCCATTTTGCGAAAATTCGACTCCTGCAACGTCGCGCAAAATAGTCGGCACATCCGGCGCGCCCGAATTGCGAATATCCTGCTGAGTCAACACAGTGGTATCGGCGATGGTTTGATCCAGCGGTTGCGGCATCCGCGTGGGCGTCACGATCAGCAACTCCATCGGCGTGTCGGCATAAGCTGTAAAAGGAAGTGAGAGTGCACCGAGCAGTGCACCCGCAATAAGCAGTTTTTGTTTCATTGTCGTTCCCTGAGTAAATTCCAAACGTCCCCGCTGGAAAATCAATAATCGGGAAATACGACAGGCAGATAAAACAGAACACTGACGACGATGTCGCAGCTATTGTTCGGATGTGCCGCCCGCAGCATTTCCCGTCCGTAGTAACTCTCAGGCCGGTATCCGGGCTCGCAAGTCTTGATCCGCCGCCTTCCCATGATCGCTCACAGTGGCATACTGGCAAATCCACACTCGCTTACCGTTGCGGGGGCAGCTCAGGCATAGGGAATAAATCTTCCCGCACCTGCTTCCCGTTTAACAGTCTGTTGAAATTCTCAATAGCTGCTGAAAAACAGTGAATTTCTGGGGTCACTTTACCCCTCCCAGTGATCTAAAAATCGATTGTAGAGCTTCCTGAGAGGTCAAAGAATTTCTACAT
>Ga0315268_10008006_pt1 | contig 11073 bp, 4 predicted proteins | sample C1_top_MG_FD_204535 | JGI IMG/M metagenome (GOLD analysis project Ga0315268, IMG submission 204535) | Sediment microbial communities from Yellowstone Lake, YNP, Wyoming, USA - C1_top | ecosystem: Environmental > Aquatic > Freshwater > Lake > Sediment | place: USA: Wyoming | collected 2017-08-01 | reverse complement strand
CGTATACGACGGCGTTATGGTGGCTCATGCCGGATACGGGAATGAATCAACTGACCCGACCGTCACTGCCGGCGATATATGGTCTGCTTATATAGGGACATTCACGAAAACCAACGGTTTTACCGAAGGAACAATAGTTCCTGCGAAAGAGGGCGGCGGCGCCAGTCCCATTGGCGTTACCTGCCACGAATTCGGACATCATCTCGGACTATGGGACTTGTATTCTACTGTTTCTTCAGGAGGCACCACGCAGGTGGGCGACTGGTCGCTTATGGATAACGGTGCATGGCTCGGTTCTCCGGCCGGTTCCCATCCGTCGCATCCTTCCGCCTGGGAAAAACAGAAGATCGGTTGGCTTGATTTTATTGAGGTATCTTCAGGTACAAATAATCTCAATTCCTACTCATTTGAGACATCTCCCAGCACTGTTTATAAGGTGAAGATGATGGGTACGGAAACGGAATATTTTGTTGTATGCTTTACATCTAAAACCGCAAGATCGCCGTCAAATCCCGGAACAGGGCTTCTGATATGGCATATTGACGAGGGAGACATTAATGGGGTTACTTTTAAAGCAAGGATGGATAAAAATGCATTAAACAACTATGCTCACAGGACGATTGATCTTGAGGAAGCAGACACCACAGACCCGTCAAAGAACAAGAACGAAGGGGACTCGACTGACCCCTGGCCAGGCACAAGGATTAATTTCACTGTACCCTATTCCAATAGTTACCAGGATCAACCAAGCATGGTAACTATCACTGAAATAAAAAACTACACCGACTATTCAAATTTTAAACTTTGTTTCAAACCGTTTCTTAGCGGCTATATCAGAGACAGCGCCGGAATAGGTATAAAAGATGTCAATATTACAGCTAATAGCAGCGGGGGTGCCACAATGGTTACGGTCCCCACGGATTCGTCCGGGAATTACTTTGTTACCGATTTAGACCCAACAAGTTATACGATAACGCCTTCAAAGACTGGCTGGCATTTTTTTCCAAGCGAATTGGCGATAGCCATTTCCACATACAGCTTGACCAATAATAATTTTAACGGTGTGGTTGATAAGACGTTTTCTTTAGTTAACAAAAATGCAAATACAATTACTCCGGTGAGGGGCCCGCTCGGTACAGGCAATAATATTACCACCGTATATTACAAAATATCAAATTCCGGCAGAGTTGTAATAAATCTTTATACATTCGACGGACGGCTTGTAAAAACACTTGTTGACGCAACTAATCCGCCCGGAATGTATTCGATTCAGTGGAACGGAAAAAACGATTCCGATGAGATGGTATCGTCCGGAATATATCTGCTTCATATTTCCGCTCCAGGCTATAAGGAAACTAAAAAAATATGCGTTATAAGATAAGAAAAAGATGGGAGATGGAAGATGGAAGATGGAAGATGGAAAAACAATTTGTATTGTGGATTTTTATACTTCTCACTTCCCACTTCTCACTTCCCACTTCCTGCCTTTATGCTGCCGGCGCCGGGGCAACCTCGGGAGTTACAATGCTTGAGACCGTGGGCTCAAGGAACTCGGCATTGGGCGGTGCTTTTACGTCAATAAGCGGAGATATTTATTCAATATATTCAAATCCGGCAGGACTTGCAGATATTTCAAAAAGACAGTTATCCTCATTTTTTGTCAAGAGCCCGGGCAATGATTCCAGAATCGCACTTGTTTACGGTCAGTGGCTCCTCACAGATTTGAAATCCGGGCTTGCCTTGGGAGTGTACAATTTGAACGGCGGCAGGATGGACATAAATTATGTAGACGGAACCTCCGAAACAGTTGTTTCCCAGTCGGACTATCTTGCCGCACTAAGCTGGGGCGGATATACCGCGAAAAATTTCATGCTGGGCTATACGATAAAATATCTTTCCACTGAACTCGTTGAAGAATACAATGCCAGTGCGTTCGCTTTTGATACCGGTTTCATAGCAAAAATCGGAAAAAATTTCTCCTGGGGCGCTGCGATGCAGAACTACGGTACAAAAATAAAATACAACGAAATCAAAGAGTCGCTTCCTTTTCTTGTAAAAAGCGGTATTTCGCTTAATCTGCCTTTCGGCGGTTCCCAATCGCTGCTTATTGCCGCGGACGGCACTTATCTGATTAAAGAAAAGGATGCTTTTTTTAAGGGCGGTGTTGAATACTCTGTTGCTAAAACAGTTTTTCTTAGAGGCGGTTATAAGAAATTTGATGATTTGATTTATATTACCGCCGGCGTCGGCTTAAATATTGCCGATACGCTTGTCCTTGACTGGACAACCGAGATGAGCGATCTGGCAACTCTCAATAATGCTTCTCTGACGCTGAAGTTTTAAAAAGTCGCTCGGGGTTGCCTCCCGAAAACGTGTCCCGCCAGAGCGGTCACTCTCACTCACATCGCTGAATGTTTTAAGCGATGTTCCGTGAGGTGGAGTTTATACTGAACAAAGTGAAGTATCCGGCAATCCCCTCGCTCCTCGATTCAATAGGAACTTTAAGCTGAACGGAATTTATCCCGAACAAGGTGGGGAATTATGGCTTCTGCCTTCGGCGGCTCCGCCAACGAATCCCTCGCTTCCGCATTATAATAAATTTATTTAGGTGTTATGTGGTTGGAAATTTCTTGTCGAGCGGGCATAAGTTGGGCTATCGATTTTTGTATAACAAAACTGCTGCTACCACAAGAAATGTGAAGTTTGCCAGCCATGCCGACATAAACGGCGGTAAAGTCTGGTTCATGCCGAGAGCCAGCCCTAATGATTCCGTCCCCCAGTATAAAAAACCTGTTAATATCGATACAAAAAATGAAAATATCTTTGCTGTCCTTGCCGTTTTTATGGCGAAAGGTATACCAAGAAGGACCATAATTATGTTCGCAAACGGCCTTGCCATTTTCGAATATTTATAAACGTCCTCTTTGTACGCCGGCAAACCGGCCTGTTTAAGCCGCTTGCTTAAATTAGATATTTCGTCATACGACATTTCGTCGGGATTCTGCTTTATGTTGATGAATTCCGACGGCTTTTTAGCAAAGGGGATTTTTTCGGCAGCCGATGTCCTGACGGTAAGATTGCCGTTTTGATATTCGCTTGCGGTCACAGTTGAAAGTTCAAGGTAACCATTTTGCCATTTTGCTTCTTTTGCCGAAAATACTTCCGTTATTTCGTAACTGCTATTTAATTTGAGCATCATAAGTTGTGATATACTTTCATTCTTACCATCTATGAATTTTGCCGAAAAAATGCTGCCGTTTTCTATCTGTACAACATTAAAATCCTCATAAATCTGGTACTTCTGCTTTTTAATTTCGTACTTCCATATTTTTGAAAATTTTTTGTTTGAATTTATCAAAACCGTATTATTGAAGAGAATAAAAAATACTGTTATAAAAATTCCGATATAAATTGCGGACGATGTGATCCTTAGGACGCCGAGCCCGGATGTCCTGAGAGCGGTTATTTCATTGTTCCTTGCCAGATTGCCTATCGAAAAAAGTACCGCCAGAAGAACTGCGACCGGGAAGATAAGAGAAATCCACGAAGGTAATGAATAAACGAGCGAAAGCAAGAACTGTGACAAAGTCGCGCCATACCTTGACATAATGCTCATCTTGTCAAAAATGTAGGTTATGCATATTATAAGCGAAAATACTATTGCCGCCATAAGAAGCGATTTTAATAATGTTTTCGTAATATAGCTATCGATAATTTTCATTTTTTGCTCATTTTTAATGTGAGAAATGCTCCTGTTGCGCCCAGAAGGATATTTGGCAGCCAGAGCGCCAGTACCGGCTCGAGCAGCCGCCTCTCGCTCAACATCGACCCGGTGACCAGAAATATGTAATATACAAAAATTATTGCTATTGTTGCCGTCAGCCCGTAGCCCGTTGCCCTTTTTCTACTGAATACTGCAAACGGCGCGGCGATAAACACAAAAATTACCGGTGCGCAGGCGAGGGCAAAACGCATGTGGTATTCGGTGAGATATAAATATTTGCGGTCAATTCCGGCTGTTTTTGCTTTTTTTAAAAGCACCGGGGATTTAATTTCCCGCAGACTGCTTTCCCTTGACGAGAGAAAATCTGTATTTGAGTTAAGAGCCAGTATCATTTCGTTGTCAGAAAAACTGCTTATATTGAAGTCTCCCTGCCTGTCGGGGCTTTCAAAAAATGTCCTGCCGTTATGCAGATAGAAAATAAGCCCTTTTTCTTCGGCGATTGCCAATTCTGCTTTTTCGGCAGTTGTCACAAGCGGCAGTTTGTCGCCCCATTTGTAGATAAGCACCCCTTTTAAGATGTTGCCCTGCTCGATCTTTTTTACATAGATATTGTAATTCTGGAACTGCACGAAACTTTTTTCAGAAAACTGCATTATAGGATTTTTATAAAGAATCTGGTAATAGAGATTTTTGAATTTTTGATTTGCCGCCGGTGCCACCATGGAATTGAAATAAATCATCATTATGGAGAGAATTACCGATAAAGAGATTATCGGTTTTAAGATTGTCATGGTAGACACCCCGGACGTCCTGATTGCGGTTATTTCGTTGTCTTCGCTGAGGCGGACATACAGCAGCACGGTAGCGGCAAGGATTGACATCGGTACGGAAAATATAAAAAGGGACGGGAGCACATAAATAAAAAGTTTTGATATATTAATAAATCCGACTTTCTTGTTCAGGAGCAGGTCGGCAAGGTCGAACAACTGGTCCATCAGTAAAATAAATGTGAACAGAAGAAGAGATGTGATAAATTTGGGAATAAATTCCTTAATAAGATACCGGCTGAGTATTTTCATAAGTTATGATAAAAAATAGTCATTCAGGCGGGGTATTGCTAAATTTCTATTCCGCCGCATAAATTATATAAGAATTATATGCTAAAATCAAGGTTACTCGGGTTTGTCTCATCAGCACAGCGTCGGCCAAGAAGCCGCGCACCACACTCGTTCAGCTGAAAGCTTTAAGCTGAACTCCGTGAGGGCTTCTTCAACAAACCCCTCGCTCCGGCATTACAGTGGGGGTTTATTTCGTTTAGAAATAGGGTTGTCGGGAAAGTATAGAAGTCGGAAGAGGGAAGATAGAAGTTAAAAAATGCGACACCCTTTCCGCTTCCCACTTTCTACTTACTACTTCTTTCCGGGCTTACTCGGTTTTTTATTGCTTAATTTCCATAAATTATGTAAAATAAAAAGTTATGAAAAGATGGCTTTTACCCGTTCTTGGCCTTATGCTCTTTCCTAGTATCACTGCTTTGCACAGCGAAACATTTGATATGGATGAATGGCAGGAGATAAGAACTAAGAAAGAGGACAAGACATTTCAGGAAGAATCGGTCCCTGCCGCTTTGCCGCAGTCGTTTCAAACGATTTCTTCAACCGCGACTTTAGAACCGACCATCCCTCCAATACTCTCGGAAGGCATCGAACTTCCGTATGAATCTAAACTTGCGATTTCCGGCAGAAAATTTATCGGGATGAAATTCACATCATCCAAATATCTCCATAAAAGAGAGGATGAAAGGACATCCCCGACTCCTGTGGGTTTTGAACTGAGCCAGCAACTGCAGGTTCGGGTGAAAGGCACAGTGAAAAGAAAAATAAGCGTCAATGTCGACTATGACGATACTGTTGAAAATAAAAAAGATATTTCAATCGTCTACAAAGGTGATCCTGAAGAACTGGTACAGGAAGCGTCATTCGGCGATATTACGCTTTCTTTGCCCGGCACCGAGTTCGTATCGTATAACAAAGCGGCTTTCGGTGCAATGGCTAATTTAAAATATAAAAAGGCAAAGGCATACGGCATATTTTCAAGGACCAAAGGCACGACGGAAACAAAGCGGTTTTCCGGCGCGACCACATTTGAAAAAAAAGACATCAGCGATATATCATACATCAGAAGGCGATATTATAAACTGTGGCTTGATAAATCTCACCTCCCTATAAAACCCGGCAGCGAAAAAATATATCTGGACGACAAGGACGCGACCAACAACACTGTTTTGACTTCAACAATTACGGCTGCCGAATACGGTGTCGCCAATTCAACAATTTCAATGTCTGCTGACCTGCTTTATCCAGGCAGCGATTATACTATCGACTATATAAATGGCGTGATTGTCTTTAAAAAAACGATTCAGTCAAATTATGTTATTGCAGTTGACTATGAAAAAAGTGACGGGACCAGGGTTTTTAGCGACGGGCCGATGCCCAGCTTCAAACTTATAAAGAACGAATTGGAATCGATAAAAAACGAACTGAAGAATTATTATTTAATTGGAAGAAACAAGATTATCAGGGACGACAATAAAGGGAATTTCATATTTAAAGTATTGGATCTATCCCGCGTTGATGTACCGAACATTGCCCAGTATCCTTCAAATGTGGAGGTTGATTTTGAGGCAGGTACTTTCCGGTTTACTGACGGCAACGGTAACGACAGGGAACCGTTCCCGGCGAGCACGTATGCCAATTCACCGACACATAATTATACAATATATACGGAATACAAGTATCGCACAAAGTCATACCTTGTCAGGGGGAACATTGTCCCCCAGTCTGAAGTAATTGTGATGGACGGTGTGAAACTTGTCAGGGATACGGATTATTTTATGGACTATGATTCCGGGTTCATAACATTTTTAAACGAGGAGAAGATAAACGACAATACACAGATAGAAGTAACATACGAATGGGCACCATTCGGAGGACAACTTGAGCAGACAGTTATGGGTGTGAGGGGCGAGTATAACCCTTTTAACAATATTTCCGTCGGCTCAACATTTTTGTATAATTTCCCTACAAAGCCGCTGACATCCCCGGATGTTCGTTCAACGCCAGAAAGCATTTCCGTATATGAAGTCGATTCTCTGCTTTCTTTTCCCGATTTGCTTTTTAAACCGTCTTTCGCCGGTGAATTTGCATCCAGCATAAGGAACCCTAACATTTTCGGCAATGCCATGATTGAAAATATGGAAGGTTCGAAACAGGCTGACACTATGCCTACCGATATGGATTTCTGGAAAATGTCTGCGAATCCGGGCGCCGAGCAGACAGCGAAGGATGCCATATGGTTGAGTAATACCGATATTAAAAATGTGGATATTAACCCTAATGTGCCTGAGCTTGACAGGGATACAAAACAGCAGGTTTTAAGCGTATCGTATAAATTGAACCCAAACAAAGAGGCCTCTATTGTATATCCGATTTCAAAAATCGGAGTTGATTATACGAAAAAACTTTTTCTTGATTTCTGGATGTATGGCGACGGCTCAAACGATGAAATTACATTTTCTGTGGGGACTTTGAATGAGGATTCCGATGGTAATGGCACTCTCGAAACGGAAGACAAAAATTGGGACGGAATTCTTGGCCCCGGGGAAGATATAGGGATACCGTTCCATCATCCAGACGGGATTACTATAATCGGGGCAGGAAATACCAGAATTGATACTGAGGACCTGGACGGTGACGGCATATTGCGGCGCCAGGACAGTACTTCCGATACAAATTTGTACAAGATGTCGGACGGCATTTTGAAGGACGAAGAAGGGAGAGTTCACAATACAATAAATTGGAGCGGCCAGTGGAAACATTTCATTGTTCCTCTTACAGATGCTTCAAAAAATGTTTCCCAATGGACAGCGGTAAAACAGATTCGGCTGACCATTAAATCGCCTGCGGGTGATTCGTCAACCAGAAACATTATGTTTTCCGACATATCTTTCGTGGGCAACAAGTGGGAAAATGCTACGGTCGCGCCGGCGAATGCGGTCAATAATATGGTGATTTCTGCAGTCAATAATGTGGACAACACAAATTATACCCCCCTATACAAGCAGTTCTCGTCGATTTATAAGGATCTTTATAATATTGAGCCGGCTGATTTAAAAGGCAAGAAGGAACAGGCATTATCGCTGAAATATACTTTAAACGACGGTTCTACCGCTTCCACGAGGGTCATTTCTCTTAATGCGGTTGACTACTCAAAACACAAGGAAATTGTTTATTTTCTATGGAGTGATAGTGCGAAAGATGCGAAAGGAGCAACATTTTCAATCCAGTTCGGAGCCGAAAATGCTTATTTTGAACATTCAATAGTACCCACATCTGCTTGGAATGGCTGGAAAAAGATTGTATTGAAAATGGTGGACATCAATGGTGACGGGAAACCGGAGAAACTGTCGGCGACGGAAGGCACAACCCGTGTCGTCGGCATTCCTTCGTTCAGTAATATTTCTCAGATAAAATTGTCAGTAATCAACCACAGCGGCAGCACCATCAACGACGGCGAGATACTGGTGAATGAAATATATCTTAACAAAGCATGGCAGGTGACCGGCTATGCACACAGGGAAAATGTTGATATGCAAATACCGGACTGGGCATCTTTCGGCGGAAAATATAAATATGTCGACAGGAATTTCCAGACCCTGACCACTCAGATTGCGAACAGGGATACGGATGATATATCAAGTTATTTCAATATGCCGCAGTTCTGGTTTTTCAAGCCGTATTTTCTTAACTGGATATCTATGCCGGTGAATGTTGCAGTAAGTAAATCGCAGACAGTTACGCCTTCTGCTGTCCAGACAAACGATCCCAACCTTGTTTCAATTCTTGAAGAGGGAAAAGTTGTAATCGTGAACGGTAATGCATCGACATCGATTTCAATAAGAAAACTGCCGCGGTTGGGTGCTTCTTATTCAAGGGTTGTAAATGAGACAGTTAATAAAGCGACTGCTCTTGCCCAGCATGACGAAACCAATTCTTACACAGGGACAATGGATTATACCAATCCGCTGAAACTTTATGTTACGCCGAACGACTTTTCATTGACTTATGTCCGTTCCGATGCCTATAGAAGTTTGCCTTCTGAAAGAGTAGTGAATTTCAGAAGCTTGACAGAGGCAGCCACATCATGGTTCTTGTTGACATATTCAGATGATTATTCCGGCAGGATATCGCTTACGCCTCTTGGCTGGATGGACGACTGGTTCGGAATAAAACCGTTTTCCAATTTTCAATTATCCCCGACTTACAAATTCGTGGAGACATGGGAGAAAAAGATACTGAATAATAATATAGAGAACCTTTACCCCAAAAGCGCTGTTCAGACAGCTTCGCTTACGACCTCTTTCAGCGTTTTCCCGTGGTTCCAGCCCACGGCATCTTACAATATAAATACCAATCAGTCATATGATGTGACCCCAAGCACAGTCATACTGGCCGGGAATACTACCGGTTTTGTTCCGGCGGATAAAAAAACGCTCGACAGGAGTTCCGGCGGTAATGTAAGTATTACGCTTACACCGAGAGACATTGTTAATTTTAAACCGATAAATTCGCTTTACTTGAATTCTTCCTACAACATTTCAAACGGAGATTCATACGAAAAAGTAAACCGGGATGAAAAGGTTTTCGATAAATTATGGATAGACGATAAATTACTGTTTGAAAGCACCTCAACCGCTCGCCGGAAATCGCTTACGCTTTCCGACACCGTTCAGGGTAATGTAAAATGGTCGCCGATTGATTTTATAAATTTCCCCGGCCGTCTGGAGCCGTTTAAATCCATTACCACCGCTTCTGCATACTCCCAAACCGACACAAAGAGCGAGACCACCGGTACGCGAAGCAGGAGTATTACACTCAATTGGCCGGATGTTACCGCAACTATTTCAGGGACCGAAAAGTTCTTTTTTATAGAAAAATATGTAACGGACAGCATAGCAAATTTCAGATATGCAAAAAAAGCAAAAGATGAATTTGCGTTCAGCGATAAAACGAAAATTTCCCGCTCATTTTCCAACGATTACGATTACAGGTTCAATCTCCTGAAAAAGTTTGACTGTTATTCATATTACGGTTTTACCACAAATTTGGACCAAGATCTCGTGCAGCACACGATAATAGCGGACGGCCACACAAATTCGATGGCATTCCAGGTCGGATACAGGTTGGGAGACTGGCGTTTTACTCCGAGATACGACAAGAAAACGGAATACGAGGTGGACGGCACGCCTAAGGTTACAAAAGACTCGCTCACCCATACGGCAACAATCGGTGTAAATTACGATGTCACGAAACCGTTTACATGGCTGCTGCCGTTTGTTTCAAAAAGGTACAATATGGACAGCCGCTTTACCGCCACGGGTAATGTCAAATATATCCAGGGGAAGGATAAGATCGTGCAGCAAAACAATACAAAGGCATATTCAGTCAATTTTACCGGAGATTACGCTGTTTCCATTTCAAATAATTTAAGGTTCAATTTCACGCCTTCCGGAACGTTTTTGCTTGACACCAAGCAGAAGCAGGAGAGTTATTATTCCTACGACATTTCTTCTTCGCTTACAATAACATTCTGATGATTTATTAAATGTTTCGCAAAATTTTCGCAATTTTAATATAATCTTAATTATTAATAAAATTATTTTTTATTCCCATAATCTTGCCACAAGGATTTGTTGGATTGTGTATAATTATAATAAAAACGAGCGAGGAATGATGGAAGGAAAGAGAGTTATTGGTAATTTTAAGGGAAGGGCTGCTTGTAAGATAAAAATTAGTTTATACGTTGGTTTGGTTTTTCTTCTTTCGCTTGTTTCATGCAGTTTATACGCGGATGAATCCTCGCCGACACCTACTCCGAATGCTTTAGGAAAACAGGTTGAGCAGAATCAATCCGGTAAAGAGCATAGCTGGGATATGCCGGGAGTTATTACTATTTCAAAAACTGTGAAACCATCTTTGAAGGAAGAAGAGCGTATCGGCACCGCAGCCCAGCCGCGCTGGACGGCAGTCAGACGATTCCCGACTACGCGCGTTTATGTTGAGGCGGAAGGTGTCTCTCAGTTTGAGTACTGGATGCGTCCGACAGTGGATAGAGACGGAAAATTTGTGAAGATCCGCAATCAATATGAATATGAAATGGGTTTGCCGTCCCGTTTTCAACTCGATTTGTACTTAACTACAATGAAGAACGGGAATACAGGTTCCGTGTACTTTGAAGAACTTTCTTGGGAGGTCCGTTATGCACTGGCCGACTGGGGCATGCTGCCCGGG
>Ga0315268_10008005_pt1 | contig 11074 bp, 13 predicted proteins | sample C1_top_MG_FD_204535 | JGI IMG/M metagenome (GOLD analysis project Ga0315268, IMG submission 204535) | Sediment microbial communities from Yellowstone Lake, YNP, Wyoming, USA - C1_top | ecosystem: Environmental > Aquatic > Freshwater > Lake > Sediment | place: USA: Wyoming | collected 2017-08-01 | reverse complement strand
AGCGGTTCAAGTATTTGCTGAAAGAAGGCGAGACCGGCCTGAGCACGGCTTTTGATTATCCGACGATTATGGGTTATGATTCGGACCATCCGATGGCAAAAGGCGAAGTTGGAATCTGCGGCGTGGCCATTGCGTCGCTCAGGGACATGGAAACGCTTTTTGACGGCATCCCGTTGGATAAGGTTACGACTTCAATGACGATTAACGGACCGGCACCAATGCTGCTTGCTATGTATGCCGCAGTTGGTGATAAACAGGGTCTAAAGCGGGAAGTGCTGGGCGGAACCACGCAAAACGACAATTTGAAAGAGTTCTTCGCTCAGAAACTGTGCATTTTTCCACCGAAGGCTTCAGTGAAACTTACGACGGACGTAATTGAATATTGCGCTCGAGAGCTACCGAGATGGAACCCCGTGAGCATAAGCGGTTACCACATTCGCGAGGCTGGTGCGACTGCGTTGCAGGAGCTTGCATTTACGATTTATGATGGCATCAGTTATGTTGAGTCTACTCTTGAGCGTGGTTTGAAGGTGGACGATTTTGCTTATCGCCTTTCTTTCTTCTTCGCTTCGCATAATGATTTCTTTGAGGAGATTGCCAAGTTCCGCGCGGCACGCAGGCTTTGGGCGAAGTTGATGAAGGAGCGTTTTCACGCGAAGAATCCGCGGTCTATGTGGATGCGCATGCACGTTCAGACTTCAGGCTGCACGCTTACTCCGCAACAACCGCTTAACAACATTATTCGTACGACAATGCAGGCGCTCTCAGCCGTTTTGAGTGGCACGCAGTCTTTGCATACAAATTCGTTCGATGAGGCTTTGTGTTTGCCGACTGAGGAGGCGGTGAGAGTAGCGCTTAGGACGCAACAGGTGATCGCTCATGAAAGCGGTGTTACAAGCACGGTAGACCCGCTTGGCGGTGCGTACTATGTTGAGGCCTTGACGAACCAGATGGAACAGAGTGCTTGGGATTATATCCGTAAGATTGATGAGATGGGCGGTGCGATTTCGGCTATTGAGAAGGGTTTCTTCCAAAAGGAGATCGCGGACAGCGCTTACCGGTACCAGCAGGAGATTGACGAGAAGAAGCGCACTATCGTCGGCGTGAACGACTATACGCTTGAAAAAGATGAGTGCCCGATTGAGATTCTGAGGATTGAGCCAAAGGTGGAGGAAGAGCAGGTTACGAACCTGCAGAAGCTACGGCGAGAACGAGATAACAGAAAGGCGCAACAAACTTTAGATAAGCTGCATGACGCGACGGAGAAGAATCAGAACCTTATGCCAGCGATTATTGAGGCTGTGAAAGCTTATGCGACTTTGGGCGAGATAACGGAAGTGCTGAAAAACGTTTACGGAGAATATAAAGAGTTAATAGTCATCTAGTAGGAGAAGAAAGTCTATGCAAAATAGCAAGAAAATCCGAGTGTTAATCGCGAAACCCGGACTCGACAGCCACGACCGAGGAGCAAAAGTGGTCGCCAGAGCGTTGCGAGACGCTGGAATGGAGGTCATCTACACAGGCCTTCGACAGACACCGGAGCAGATTGCTGAAACCGCTTTGCAAGAAGACGTAGACGTTGTGGGCTTGAGTATTCTTTCAGGTGCACATAAGACGATCTTTCCGAGGATAATACAGTTGCTTAAACAGAAGGGTTTGACGGATGTAATGGTGTTTGCGGGTGGAATCATTCCTGAGGAGGACGTGCCGAGTATGAAGAAGCTGGGAATCAGGGAGATTTTCGGGCCGGGGACGCCGACTGAGGCTATTGTGAAGTATGTTTTTGATAACGTGTCAATTAGAGGTTAAAATGCAGACGATGGGCTTGAGCGTTGAAGAAGGTTGAGGAACTCGCTGAAGGCGTACTTGCTGGGAACATTCACAGCATAGCTAGAGCCATAACCACTGTCGAAAATAACCCTCCGGAAGCGCAGGCGCTTGTTGCTAGAATTTTTCCGCATACTGGCAAGGCTCATGTTATAGGTTTGACGGGTCCGGGTGGTGCTGGGAAGAGTACTCTGATTGAGAAGCTCGTGCGTGAGTATCGGAAACGTGGCAAAACTGTTGGCGTGGTAGCTGTTGACCCCACGAGTCCGTTTACTGGCGGCGCGTTTCTGGGCGACCGCATCCGAATGCAGGAGTTAAGCACGGATCCGGGCGTTTTTATTCGAAGCATGGCTTCGCGTAATTATCCGGGTGGGCTTGCGAGGGCGACGAAGGACGCGGTAAAGGTTTTGGACGCTGCTGGGAAGGACGTGGTTTTGGTTGAGACGGTTGGAGCTGGACAGTCTGAGGTCGAAATTATCAAGGTGGCCCAGACGGTCGTGGTGGTTCATGCCCCGGGTCTGGGCGATGAAATTCAGGCGATCAAAGCCGGAATTATGGAAATCGCAGACATTTTTGTGGTTAACAAAGCGGATCGGGACAACGCGAATAAGACAGCCATGGATTTGCAGACGATTTTGCAGCTTAGCAGTGTCGAGAGTGGTTGGAAGCCGCCGATTATGAAGGCTGTTGCTTTGACGGGAGAGGGTGTTGCTGAGCTTGTGGACAAGCTGGAGGAGCATAAGCGCTTTTTGGAGAGTGATCCTGAGAGCAAGATGAGGCTGCTAAAAGCAAAGGCTGAGGCCGAGCTGACTGAGGCCATCAAGGAAAAAGTGACCAGTTCGATCATGGAGAACTTGAAGAAAGAGGGCAAACTGGATGAATGCGTGCAGAAAATACTGAAGAGGGAAAAAGATCCTGCTTCGGCGGCTGAGGAGCTTTTGCGCGAGAAAGGTCTTGAGTAGGTATGGTTAGACTTGAGAAGGGTTTGGTTCAGGTTTACACTGGCAATGGCAAAGGCAAGACTAGTGCGGCTTTTGGTTTGGCTTTGCGTGCCGTTGGCAGAGGCTTGAGAGTTTTTGTTATTCAGTTTATCAAGGGCGGTTTTGATTATGGCGAGTTGTATGTGATTGGGAAGCTTCCGAACTTAGAGTTGAAAGCTTTCGGACGGGGCAAGTTTATTCTTGAGAAACCGCCTGGGAAGGAAGACATGAAGCTTGCGGAGGACGCTCTGGCTTTGGCGGAGAAAGTGGTGAAGAACGGCGAGTGTGACATTGTCGTCTTGGACGAGGTTAACGTGGCTTTGGATTTGGGATTGATAAAGCTGGATAGGGTTCTGGAGCTTGTTAAGAGCAAACCGAAGCATGTGGAGCTTGTTTTGACGGGAAGAAACGCGCCGGTGGAATTGGTTAAAGCTGCTGATCTTGTTACAGAGATGCTGGAAGTTAAACACCCATACAGTAAGGGCTTTGGAGCTAGAAAAGGCATTGAATACTGAACATAACCGTGTTTTAACAACACTATTCGTGCGAAAATCAGTCAATAGCGGGATTCTATCCCCTCTAAGTGTTCAGACATAAATGTTGAGCTGAAGCGTTTCTCGGTGATTCTGCTTCGCATAGATTCTCAATGTCTTTCCTAGAAGGAAATGTACTTTGCTCATTTAACCTAATCTATTCGACTGCCAAAATGTGTTTACAAGTGACGTGACTAAATGCAAAGTCAGGACATTCGTATTTCCATTCCAAACCCTCTCTAACCACTATGTAGTGGCCATTTCCGCTCTGAGACCAAACTCGATAGGCGTAATCGTTTATCTTGTCAACCTAGTGTGAGCAAGAAGTGAGTACGCCCGAAGTTTCGAGTGTTCGAGGTTTTTATTTCTTTCACCGTTATACCGCTCTACCACTATAATGCCACACCTTATTCCAAAATAAGTTCCTTTGTTTAACATGGGCTTCTCTCTGTCCATGCAGGTCTCTTAGAGTTAACAGAACCGGCGAGGGTAATACATAAATACTGGTTGGTACTGAGAGTTGTTTTAAAGGGATTAGATTGAAGACCTATTGGAAGTTTTTAATTTTGTTTTCTTTAATCTTTGGGGCTTTGACGCTTCTTCCTTGGAGTGCGAGCCGACCTGATTTCCTTGGTAATTATTCGTTGTGCAGCTTTACACCTATCAGCACTCTTATCATGTTTGTTTTGGCGTTTGCGTTTTACACTTTCGGATCTAGCCACATGAAGATGTTTTATGGTTTTCTGACGGCACTGATCGTCATGATAGGTTTCGTTGGCTTCTGGTTTATTAGCGCAAAAGTGCCGATGGATGGTATTCAGGTTAACATGCTTTTCTATGACATCTATTACGGACCTCATGGCGTTTATCACAAAAATGGGTCCTCAGTTTATTTCTATCTCAGCTTTCGTAACCCCTCCAATCATGACACTCTAGGGTTTTGGTTTGAGAATCCAATAGTCTACTTAAACGATTGGCGAGTCCCTCAGTATCGTGTTTACTCTTTAGACGGTTGGTTTGCATGCAAGGAGAGCGCGAGCAAGGACAGAATTTGGTTTGGAAGTCAACAACCTATGATCATCAAAAGCAGTCAAAACATCACTTTGAGAATAGAGGTGGATGTCTATGATGGCGAAGGCCCCAGCAACGTTGTGGACTCAGTCAGAAAGGGAGATTTCGTGGTTACTATGAAAGGGCTTCTGACCGTAAGGCCCTACTTCGACGCATCAGACAGCTATGCAAGCTTTTTGGCAAACGGGAAGATGGTTTGGGTGGCACGACCCTTTTCAGTTTCTACCCTTTACGCTTCATCAAATTCATCGGAATAACTTAATATAGGAACCTGAGCATTGGCTCATTGGCCTTTAATGCTTGACTATTTTGTGCATGTTATGATTTTATGAGGTAGTGGGTTTCTAGGAATGTTGAAAATACTACTTTGACAGGCAAGTTTTTTCGATGTTTCGGTTCATGCGGTCAGTGCGTATATTTGTTTTGTCACATATTCAAGATACTTGTCTTTTTCTGTTTCGGGCAAGTTGAAGACTGTAACTGAGGCATCTCTGGTCACGCCGACCACGTAGCCATATTCTTTGCTTCTTGCCACAACGTACCATAAGTCGCCATGCTTGCCATAGTCCTCAAACAGCGACGTGTTGATCAAATCTGGGCCGTAAAGCGACAGTTTGTCCACGTTCGGAATATCTACATTGTCAAAAAACGTGATCTTCGTGTCTTCAGGATTCTTCAAATGAAACGCTTTTAGGCTCTCGGGCGAAATACGCGCCTCCAGCACTCCGCCTGTCTTCTCAAATAGTATTTCACTGAGCTTGTTCGCGATGAAATTAGCCAAACGTTTCTTCTCAACAATAGTTAGGAAAGTTGTGCCTTCGTGTTGACTGAAGTTGAAAACCGCCTCAACTGTCCTCGGCTGTGGAATAACCTTGCCCCGGTGAAAAACCTGAATCACATGATCATGCGAGTAAACCCCTCTAACTACATTCCCCTTAGGGAGGAGTCCGGTTACCTCAGTTAAAAGCGTGAACTTGTAATCGCCCTCTTCGACCTCTTCTTCAACATGGTAACCCTCAAGTTTCGACGCGATCTCAGCAGCCGAAAGCGACTCCGAAAGCCTAAACACCTTACCAGCAACAACCATAACCCAAACCATCCTAAACTTTAGTAAATGGCATCTCCTTAAGAAACTTGACACTAATTTACCTTACTACCCTTCTTCTCTACTGTTTTCCGATCCATTCCTCAATTACCCTTGTTCATCTTCACTCAAAATGCACCCTTCCAATATGACACTGTGCATGACGTTGTAATCCTCTATAGTCTTGTGCGAACATAAAAAACATGTAACCATACCTATTCAATAACCACATCGTTTCTTCAAACAAGGTCTCTGCAGGTTTCATGTAATTCTCACGTTCAAACCAAAGATTCAGTCAATGTCTTTTAAGCATAAACTTTGCCTAATTGTTTTAATAATAGTCTTTTCACCCTATAGCTTACCTGTTCCAAGAGGATACGCGCTCGATGTTGATACAAGAGGTCATCCTAGAAAACTTCATGAGCTACGAGTACGCTAGGGTGCCCTTTAAGTCAGGCGTAAACGTCATATGCGGACCCAACGGCTCAGGCAAGTCCTCACTTCTGCTGGCTATTTCTGTTGCTTTGGGCCAGTCATACACGGAACGCTCCAAGAAGCTGAGCAACCTGATCCGCTGGGGAAAAGACCAAGCCCGCGTCACGCTCATACTAGACAACAGCAAAAGAGGAACCAACCGCCCCGTTCCAAAATACAACAAAGACCAAATCTTTCTCACACGCGCCCTTCGCAAAGACGGCCAATACTGGGTCGAACTGGAGAACCGCGCCGCCACAAAAAGCGACCTCCAAAGACTATTATCCAAGCTAGGCGTAGAGCCAGACAACATACTCATCATAATGCATCAAAACATGGTCGAACAGTTCACCGTGCTTCCGCCACAAGAAAAACTGCGCATGGTGGAGGCTGCAGTCGGCCTTGAAGCATACCGAGAGAACGTCCTTCAGGCCCAAAAGAAACTGACACGCATTCTAAGCCAAGAAGACTCAATCGACAAACTGCTCGAATCCGCCGAGCAAACGCTCAATTATTGGCGAGAACAATACGACCGCTACCAAGAAAAGAAACAACTGCAAACAAAACGCAGATTTCTAGAAAGAGAGCTTGCATGGGGAGAAGTGACAAGAAGAGAAAATATAGTCAGCGAGCTGGAAGTCGACTGCAAAAAGAAACAAGGCACCCTAACACATGTAGAAGAAGAAGCAAGAACTGAAAAAGACCAGCTTCAGACAAACCAAGCTGAACTCGAAAAACTCAGAGCCGACTGGAAAACGTCATTCGACGATCGCATAGGCTTAGAACGCGAAAAAGCCGCAGGTGAATCAACAATCTCGTTCTGCAAGCAACTACTTAAAGAAACAGAAATGTTCGAAACCGCAACACAAAACACTAACCCAACGTCAAAACAGCTCAAACTCTTCAGAAGCGAAAACCTCAAGGAGCTAATTGAAGACTCCAGCCAGCGACTCACGAAAATAAACACCGAAATCAACGAAAGGAAAACAAGAAGCAACACTCTAGAAGACTCTGTTGAAAAAATTGGCAACCAAGTCCTAGAAACCCGAATCAAACTCGCACTGCTACAATACCGCAAAGAAAACGCGCAAGCCGACCTAGAAACCTTAGAAAGAGAACTGAAAACAGCCAAAGCTCACATGCAAGAAACAATCACCAAAGCAGAACAAGCAGGCCCACGCATAGTAGTTGTCAAAACCGTCAGCGAAATCCTCGACGAAATCCGCCTTACCGAAGGTCACCTAGCCGCATTGACAGATGTGTCAGAAGACATAGAACGTATGTACGAGTCCTACTCGCAGCTCTATCTTGAGTTAAAACAGAAAGCACAACTGGTTGGCGAGAACCGCGAAAAAACGCTCGAAGAAGTCAAGACGCGAATGCAGGCATGGCGAACCGTAATTCATAGCCTCCTCGACCGAGTCAACTTGGAATATCAAAAGATTCTCACCCAAACTCAAGCCCTCGGCGAAGTAAAACTCGCCAACGAACAAGACATAGAAGCCGCAGGCCTAGAAATCCTCGTAGGATTTAAAGGCGGCAACCCCGTCCCCCTAGACGCTTACACACAAAGCGGCGGCGAAAGAACCACAGCAACCATGAGCTTTTTGTTAGCATTACAGAAGCACGTGCGCTCACCGTTCCGCGCAGTAGACGAGTACGACGTCCACATGGACCCAAAAAACCGCGAACTGATCGCGAAGATGCTCATCTCAACCGTCCATGACGGCGACGCACAATACATTGTAATCACACCTAGCCAGATCACGTTCGCCGGCGAAAACATCAACATAATCACCGTACAGAACATCGAAGGCAAATCCATAATCAGGGAGGTCGCTTGATGTCCAAGAAAGAACGGACAAACACAGGCAGAGAAAAACTCCAACGCATAATTGACACATGCAAGTCTGTTGAAGAACGCTCCCTAGACCCATTCTTAATAGACATCAAACAGAACGTTGAAACCGTCAAAACCTACTTCCCAGAATGGGAAATCCCAGAAGACCTCTGCCTAGACGCAGAAACACTCCACCGCCTGGCGTCAGTCGTTAAGCTGCAAAGCGAATGGGTGAAACATCGCTCAACTTCGCTTTATACCGACCCATTCCTGTTAGAAGAAAAACTCGTACGAATGCCAAAAGAAGAAATCGTCCGCACCTTCATGCAAGCATGGTTCCCAATCGTCGAAATGGAACAGATCTCACTTCACAGCCTAGCTGAAGCTGTCCGCTACTGGGACAGCCTGCTACCGATGGACGAAAGATGGAAGGAACTCCAGCCTGAAGAGACAGAAACAGGCACAGCCACACGTGAAGAACTCATTCAGCAGAAGATACTTCGCGACAAGGCGTTCTCAGAAGAACTCGAAAACTTCTGGCAGGAACTCAAAGGCGCAGTCAGCAAAAACGGCGAAAACGGAAAAATCCCCTACTGGAACTTCGTCGGCGCTGAAACCTATGAAGAAACCGCTAACAGAGCCTTTCTCACAAGCTTCCTCATAACTTATGGCTATGCAACCCTCGAAATCCACCCACTTGAAGAGGAAACCTTCATCAAACCATACGACAAACCCGAAAAAATAGACGGCAAAAAACAGTTAATCTCCATACCGATACCGATCACGACTGAAAACTGGGCTAAATGGAAGAAAGGAGAACAGCCATGAGTAAACGAAAAGCCGCCTACGCCAGCAAGGTCAAAAGAGCCACACACATGCTCTTCTACAAAAGACACAAAAAACCAGGCGTAAAAGGCTGGGAACTCAGAAAAGTCCTAGGCTCAGACTACCCAAAAGTTCTGAAAATAGTAGACGATCACCTGAAGACGCTGGATCTGCAAGTCAAAACCGTTTTTGAGGAAGAAAAAATCATTGAAAATCCAACGCTGGAACAGCTTGACAGAGCCAGATTCTTCGTAACCCTGAGAGGCGAATTAACTCCGAAAGAAGCAAAAATGATAGGCTGGCGAATAGACGACCTCGCAGGACTAGCAATAGCCATCGCATACATAATCTCAAAGAAGGGAAAAACACCCAAAAAAGAAGTAGAAAACCTGCTCCGCGACAAGCTCCCGGGCTGGAAAGTAGGCCCAAATATAGACCGTTACATCCGCTACGGATATTTGGTGCAGGATGAAAGCGAACAGCTATATTTGGATTGGAGAACCCGTGCAGAAGTGGACGAAAAAGCACTTATTGATCTCCTTCTAGCCAAATAAAACATTCAAGCAACCTGACAAGATTCTTTTCAAAGAAAACTGAGGATATCACGGCACTAGCTATAGTCAAAACGTGCGAATCTAATCGTTGCCAAAAGTTTGAAGATGCCGAATACTCCTGCCACCAAGAGAACCAAGGGCGCCACACCGTACACCACTGCCGCAATTAACCCCCAAATAGGCGAAGGCGGCGGCGCATGTCGAACACATATGCCTCCAACAATCGCGTGAGCGACACCATTTTCAGGGTTGTGATCTCCGGGCAACATAACCTCAGCAGTAACCAAGTAACTTCCATAAGGCACTCCAGTCGTATTCCACACAAACCCCAGAACCCTAAACTCTCCAACACCCAGAAAGATTGTCTGGTTTGCAATACCAAGATGTGCGGCACCGTCCGCTCCATCTGCATATATCAGCAGGCTGAACGTCTCTTGGAAGGTCCCCTGATTCTCAACGGTCACTTCTACGTTTACAGGATCACCTTGGTACACGGCAGTAGGCCAAACTTTGAAACTGGTCACAGCCACATCATGTAGACCATTCGCAAAGAAACCATCAACTATTTGGTGGAAAATGTTGTTCGCTTGTTTGTCGCCTAGAATAGTGTCGGCAAAATGAAAAACTGTACTACCCATGTTCGCCACCTTGAAAGTAAAAGTTACAACGGTTCTACTTCCGTTGAAAGGTGTTGAAGGCGACATCGCATTTACTGAAAGCCAGTATCTTCCCAGGCTTTCATTAGTCTCATTTTTTGCGAGCAAGAAAGAACCCCAAGGCAATGAAAATGAGACATGCGTCAGATCCAGAAGTGTTGTATTCCAATAGAATTTGAACTCCACTCCATAAAGCATCGTCACATTAGCTATTGTTGCGCTTACACTAAAGTTCTTAGGAGGTACCAAGGAAGTGTCTATCACGCTTGGCGGATCAACGTAAAGCTTCGCGTATGAACTACTAGCATGAACATATCTCACAGACCCAACAGTCAAAGAGATCGCTATCAAAACAGGTACTACATACTTCAAGTTGGACAAAGGAAATAGCCGCATCTTTCTATCACCATAATCTTCCGTAAGAACCTATTTTAGACTTTCGAAATGACAAATCCTAAAAAAAGAAGCCTGATTAAATATTAGTGAAATCGTCAGTTCGTTAACGTGGCTGTTATTTTCTAATTCGATAATAAACAATGGCTACGGCATCAATGATCAGTATCACAGCGAGAACAAGAAGAGAACTGCCCAGAAAACTATCAGCGAAAGACTCTTCAGAAGCATTGGCGATGCCGACAAAAGCAGAGAGAATGAGCATCACGTTCAAGGCAAGAAACCCTTGTTTTCTCATCGTCAGCACCTTGCGAAGTATTATGTTATGCTCACATTCTGTATCTGGAAATATCTCTTGGACAAAAAGCGCAAGCGCTCCGCGTTTCTGCCGTTTTTTCCGATCGCGACACCTTTGTCCTTCGGGTTGACGTTTACGACGGCAATGGATTTTCCGTCAGGTCGCTCAGTTATCCGAACCTCTTTGACGTCAGCGGGTTTCATGGCATTTCTGATGAACTGTGCAGGATCTTCAGAATACTCGATGATTTCTTGCTTCTTCCCCGTCATACGTTCCAACGTGTGAATATTTCTTCCGCCTTTCCCAATGGCTATGCCCAGCTGTCCTTGAGAGACCACAAAAAGAACACGACCTTGCTCCTCATCAACTATACAGTCTTTTGCGTTTGCATTTGTTATGCTTTCAAACAGTGCGATATACCGCATTTCGTTGCTTGTGAATTTTATCCCGCTTGTCATTCGTTCCCCTCGTTGGACTCTTCTGGCTCCGTTTTCTCCGTTAGTTTGAGAATTTCAGAGTCACCTGGCTCTCTTATACTT
>Ga0315268_10008004_pt1 | contig 11074 bp, 6 predicted proteins | sample C1_top_MG_FD_204535 | JGI IMG/M metagenome (GOLD analysis project Ga0315268, IMG submission 204535) | Sediment microbial communities from Yellowstone Lake, YNP, Wyoming, USA - C1_top | ecosystem: Environmental > Aquatic > Freshwater > Lake > Sediment | place: USA: Wyoming | collected 2017-08-01 | reverse complement strand
CCGATGTTTGTTGCCTGTTTCTCTAGCTTCGCTTTTGCGCTCTCCAGTCGCGCTTTTCGTTTTTCGGTATAATGCCGGGGGCACTGTTCAGGGGCTTCGCATGTCTCCCCGCGGCCCGGCGACAAGTCAGGATCACACCGAGGCATCTGCGGCAGCTCTCGAAGCCAAGCATAAGCGCCCCCTAAGTTGAAGATGCTCGCGATCGCCAGCCGGATATTAGCACGCCAGCCCGCCGGGGATGCCATTACCCTCCACCCCTGGTAGGCTAAGGACTTCGTGCCTGCCGTTTTCCGCTGGTTGAATTGTGCAAGAGCGTATGCGGTAGCGCCGTAGCGAGCGAGTGCTCTTGACTTCGAGCCGCTGGAGCGTAAGATTTGGGTAAGCGTCGGACGGAGCGAAAGCTCTGGTCTTACCCGCTCCGTATTGGGCCGAAAACCACACGGAAAGGGAGGTGTCTCATGCGCGTACTAGCACCTCGCAGGGGGCTAGTTCTCTGCAGTTTTCTCCTCGTTTCTGTTGTCCTGGCGGTGGTAGCGCCGCGAAGGGCGGAAGCCCAGGTGCTCTACGGTTCGATCGTGGGTGACGTGAGAGATCCCACCGGCGCTGCTGTTCCCGGGGCTGCCGTCATCATTACCCACACAGAAACAAACGTGTCCCGCGAAGCTACCACTGACCAGGTCGGTAGCTACCGCTTTCTGGACATTCAAACCGGGACCTACAATGTGAAGATTACGAAGGCCGGGTTCAAGACCTACGAGAAGACCGGCACGCAAGTCTCTCTCAATGCCGTAACTCGCGTGGATGTCACGATGGAGGTGGGAGCCGTGACCCAGATGGTTACGGTGACCGCAGAGGCCGCCGTCCTGCAAACGGACACCTCGGAAGTACACGCGGACGTGAGTTCACCGGAGCTGACGAATCTGCCCGTGGCACTGGGAAGGAACTATCAACAGGTTTATCGCGCGCTGCCGGGTTTCGCCCCACCGTTCAATTCCCACTCGATCCCGACCAACCCTTCGCGGTCGCTGGAGTTCGCTGTCAACGGGACGAGCGACAACCAGAATAACACGCGGATCGACGGAGTGAGCACCTACAACGTCCAGCTTCCGCACGTTACCTCCTACGTTCCGACTTTGGAATCGATTCAGGAGGTGAACGTCGTTACCAACGCCTTCGATGCCGAGCAAGGCTTTGCCGGGGGTGCCGCGATCAATGTCCAGACCAGGAGCGGAGGGAATACCCTCCGCGGTTCGCTTTTCGAATATAACTCCAACAACCACCTGAAGGCCTGGCCGATGGAGTTCGATAACGCAGCGGTCAACACCGGCAACAAGCCGAAGGCGATTTACAACCAATTCGGCGGCACGATCGGCGGGCCCATCAAGAAAGACAAGCTGTTCTATTTTGTGAGCTATGAAGGAACAGGTGATCACCGGGGCGTCCAGAGGCGGGTGACAGTACCCACGGCTGCCGCCAAAGCAGGAGACTTGTCGGCATTGGCGGCTGCCCTCGAGACCGACATTTACGATCCCATGACGGGCGACCCGCTCACCGGCATGAACCGGACACCGTTCATGGCCTCTTCAAATCCCGCGGATCCGAACTTCAACCCGGCCTGCACGGATCCCGCCGGCTGCATCAACATGGTTCCCGTCAGCCGCCTCGACCCAGTGGTTCAGCAGATTCTGGCGCTGGAGCCAGATCCCAACGTGTCCGGGCGCGAGAACAAGACCAACAACTATTTTGCTTCGGCGCCCTTCACCTTCGACCGCCACCAGTGGGATGCGAAGGTCAACTATAATGCCACTTCCAAGCTCAACTTAACTGGCACCTTCGGGATGCTCCACTTCAGCGACCACACCCCGACGGTTTTCGGAGACAAACTGATCGGGCGTCCGATCGGCGGCACCAGTAACGAAGGGCGCGGGCACGGGGAGACGTACAGGGTTACCGTTTTGGGCACTTACACTTTCACTCCCAACTTCGTCATGGATGCCCATTTTGGCTGGGCGCGCCAAGGCACCGCATCCGAGCAACCGGGTCTAGGCACGAACATCGGGAGGGATGTACTTGGCATCCCGGGGACCAACGGCAGTCGAACATTTGAGAGTGGCTGGCCGCAGTTCGACGTCGAAGGATTTGCCACCGTGGGGCTCACCAACAATTTCATGCCCTATTACCGCCAGGACCCCCAGTACCAGTACGTGGCGAATTTCAATTGGATCAAGGGCAAGCACAACATCCGGTTTGGCACGGATCTTTATCGCATGGCCCTCAACCACCAACAGGCAGAGTTCCTGGGCACTGCTTACGGCGCTAGCGGTGGGTTTGACTTTGCCGAGGGATTCACGCTGAGTTGTCTCGCATGGGACTCCGAAAGCAACTCGTGCGCTCAAGTCTCCGACTCCTCGCGGGCTAACAGCTTTGCCTCCTTCCTGCTCGGCTTGCCTAGTTTTGCTTCCCGGACACTCCAAGTCCCCGACGAGATGAGGCTGCGCGCCTGGCTGACGAGCGCTTATATCCGTGACCGCTGGAACATGACGCCCAACCTGACCCTCGACTATGGCGTACGGTGGGAGTACTTCCCGGTGCCCACGCGGCCTGACCGCGGCATCGAGCGGTACGATCCGGAGACGAACAACGAGTTGGTGTGCGGCATTGGTTCAGTTCCCAAGGATTGCGGGATCGAAGTCAGCAAGAAGATGTTTGCTCCGCGGATCGGCCTAGCCTACCGTGCCACCGATACTTTTGTGATCCGCGCCGGCTTCGGCATCACCAACGACCCCTATATGGCCCTGGAGCCGCTGCGCGGCAATTACCCCATCTTGATCGCGCAGACCCTCTGGCCTGACAATGACCTCATTCCGTTCCGCCGACTGACAGATAACACCCCCTCGTTCCCCGGGCTGCCGACTGGGCTAGAGCCGATCACACCTCCTGACCTCGGGGATGGAATCCTTCCCATGCCCTCCGATTACGCTTACAGTGGATACCCCAAGAAGCTCGAGCGCGGCTACGTGGAGTCCTGGAATTTGATGCTTCAGAAGCAGCTGGGCTGGGGCTTCACCGGGCAAGTGGGATACGTAGCTACGAGGTCGATCCGGCAACTGGCTTTCGTGGACGCGAACGCGGGCCAAGTCCTAGGAGCCGGCGAGGCAGGCCGTCCCTTGAAAGTCAGATTCGGCAGAGATGCGGAGACGGACTTCATCCAGCCCGTCGGCACCGGCCACTACGACTCCTTGCAGGCCCAGCTCCAACGCCGCTTCTCCCAGGGACTTGGGCTCACGGTGAATTACACGTGGAGCAAGGCCCTTAACGCGGTCGACGCTAGCGACTGGTACCTCTCCTGGGAAAGGATCCAGCCGGCAAGATACTGGAACTTGAACCGGGCGCCAACCAGCTTCGACCGCACCCATAACCTCCAGATCATGAACATCTGGCAACTCCCCTTCGGTACAGGGAAGCGTTGGCTGGGCGGTCACGGACGTGCTGTCGCCGCGATCGTGTCCGGCTGGCAGGTGAATAGCCTCATGAGCTTCATGAGTGGGCGTCCGTTCACCGTTTGGGCTTCTGGCAATTTGGACATGCCCGGAAGCAACCAAACCGCCGACCAAGTGAAACCTAGCGTGACCAAGCTCGGCGGGATTGGCCCCGGCAACCCCTTCTACGACCCGACCGCCTTTGCGGATGTCACCGAGAGACGCTTTGGCACGTCGGGCTTTAACTCCTTGCGGGGGCCGGGCACCGTTAACTGGGATTTCGGCCTGTTCCGCGAATTCTCCCTCACCGAGCGTTTCAAACTCCAGTTTCGGGCGGAGGCGTTCAATTTCACCAACACGCCGCACTTCCAAAATCCGGAAGATGGCTGGACGTCTCCAGCTGATGGGGAAGACTTCATGATCGTCAACACCGTGACGGACCTGGCCCGCGAGGGCATCGACGAACGCCAGTTCCGTTTCGGCCTGCGGCTGTCCTTCTGAGTCCCACTCCACTTCTACCCGGAGAGGGACCGTTCCGTGGAACGGTCTCTCTCCTTCTTTCGCCTGCCGGCACCTCGTTGACTCCCAGCGCTTTACTTCTATAATGGCCCACATGGCGCAGTGCGCGACCCAAACGCGGTACCTCATCACCGGTGCCAAGGGGTTCATCGGAGCCTGGATTGTAAAGAACCTGGTGGAACGCGGCGAGCATCCCTGGGCCTTTGACCTGGACACGGAATCACACCGTTTGCGGGCCGTACTATCCGACGAGCAGTTGGAGAGCGTGACCTTTGTCCGGGGAGATGTGACGGAGATGGAAGATCTCGACCGCATCGTGGCCCAGGCAGGGATCACTCACCTGATCCACTTGGCGGGGTTGCAGGTGCCGGCTTGTGCTGCCAACCCTTCGCTGGGAGCAAAAGTCAACGTCATCGGCACGCTGAACGTCTTTGAGGTGGCGCGGCGTCGGCGCGACCTCGTGAAGCGCATCGTGTATGCCAGCTCCGCCGCCGTTTTCGGCCCGGAGGAATTCTACGGGCGGGTGACGGTCCCGGAAGGCGCTCCTCTTCAGCCGGGAACGCATTACGGAGTGTTCAAGCAATGCAATGAAGGAAACGCCCGCATCTACTTCGCGAACGAGGGCATTTCGAGTGTGGGGCTCCGGCCCTGGGCCGTGTACGGCGTGGGGCGCGACCAGGGAATATCCTCGGCCCCCACGAAGGCGATTAAAGCCTCCGTGGTGGGGCGGCCTTACACCATTCGGTTCACCGGCGCGGTTGACTTGCAGTACGTCGACGACTGCGCCCGGATTTTCTTACGTTGCGCCGAAATTGATCTGCCCGGCGCCAGAGTCTACACGCTGCGGGGTTCCGTCGTTCAGGTGGCGGAATTCATCCGCACCCTCGAGCATGTCTGTCCTCGCGCCCGGGGCCTAATTCGGGCGGAGGGCAAGCCATTGCCCATTGCGCCCGACTTGGACGATAGCGCCCTGGTCCGCGACCTCGGAGAAATCCCGCGCACGTCGCTCGAGGAGGGAATCCTCCAGACATCCGAAATCTTCGAACGCCTCCAGCGCGAGGGGCGGCTCGATACAAAGGATCTCGAAACTTAGGCACGGGCACGCGTGAGCGCGATCCAACAATCCGATTTCTTCGTGCGGCCGCTCGAGCCCGGAGCGCTGAACGTGGCGCTGGTAGCCGGACCGATGTACGACTCTCTTTACGAACTCCTGCCCGATTTCGAACAGAAGAGCGGACGGCGCGTGCACGTGGCCGCGCGCCTGGTCCACCCGGAGCTGAATGCCCACCTGGAGCAGGTGTACCGCGCCGGGACGGGGGCTTACGATCTCGTCTCGACGCACAACAAGTATGCGCCATCGCAAAAATACTTCCTGCGCCCGCTGGACGACTGGTACCGCGAATCGGAGCTGAACGAGTTCATTCCCTCGGTGCTGGAGATGAGCCGAGTGGAGGGCTGGCTGCTGAGTATCCCGCGGAACATCGACGTCCGCCTGCTCTACTATCGCCAAGACCTCTTCCAGGATGCGGGCGAGCAGGAGAATTTCCGTTGCCTCACCGGCCGCGAATTGCGCGTGCCGGAAACCTGGGAAGAGCTTGCTCAAGTCGCTAAGTTCTTCACGCGACCGCCGGAGCTGTTTGGCTTTGCCTTCCCCGGACGAGACAGCGGACTGTTCGGCACCTTCTTTGAGCTCGTGGCCATGGCCGGAGGAAAACTATTCGGTCCAGAACTTCGTCCAGGCTTTGTGGATGCTGCCGGCCGCTGGGCGCTGGGATTCCTGCGCCGGTTGTACGCCGAGGACCAGGTCACACCTCGGGAAATTCCCGAGATGCGTTATGATGAGGTCTCGAACTTGTTCCTCGCTGGCCGCTGTGCCGTGGTAACGGACTGGCCGGGCGGATTTCACCGTTACGTCGATCCTATGCAGTCCCGCGTCGTGGGGCGCTTCGGATTGGCCCTCTACCCGACGGGACCGTCGGGGGAAAGATGGGTTTACGCCGGCGGCCACGCCTTCGCGGTCCCCACCAGTGTGCGAGACGAGGAAGGGGCGCGCGCGCTGCTGAAATTCCTCACTTCGGCCGACGCGCAGTGGCATGAGGCCCAACACGGCGCGCTGCCCGTTTTGAAGAGCGTCCAGAGCCGGCTCCGCGCGGAGACGGATGCGAACTCGCTCGCAGGCCACCGCCTGGCTCTGCTGGAGACGACCGTGAACTCTCACTTGTTGCTTCCCCCGCGCTTCCCTCTCTATCCGGAGGTAGAGGAGGCGCTGTGGACGTCGCTCCAGAAGGGCATTACGGGAGAGTGGAACGTTGACGACGCGCTTCACCATGCGGCCGCGGAGATGGAGAAGATTCTTACCCGGTAGCCCCGGTGCTGTTGGTTGTTGGTTGTTGGTTGTCGGTTGTCGGTACTGAACCGCTTTTCGCTTTTGACGTCCGACTTTTGACTTTTAACTTTCACCTTTTGACTTGTTTTGCCAATGAAGGCTGCCGTCCTCGAAGACATTGAGAAGATGGTGGTGCGGGACGTTCCGGACCCGGACGTCCCGCCGCGCGACGTGGTGCTGCGCGTCAAGGCCGTGGGAGTCTGCGGGACCGACCTGCACCTGTTTCGCGGCCACGGCAACTACAACCTTGATGCGGAAGGCCGTCCCGTGCCCCTGCACGAGCAGCCGCAAATCCTCGGCCACGAATTCTCCGGCGAGGTGGTGGAGGTGGGCCGAGAAGTCAAAGACTTGAAAGCTGGCGACCGTGTCTTGTGCGACCAGGGGCGCAACTGCTACAGCCAGGGTCGCTGGCCGCTCTGCGCCTATTGTGCCTCGGGTGATTCGCACCAGTGCGAGCACTACGCCGAGCACGGCATTACCGGTCTGCCCGGGGCGCTGGCGGAGTACATTGCCGTGCCCGGCCTCAATTGCCTGCGGCTGCCGGAATCGCTGCCGCAGGAACTGGGTGCCTTGGTCGAGCCGCTAGGGTGCGTCCTGCACTCGAGCGACCGGGTGGAGCGCAGCCAGGCACGTTACACCTTCACCGGCCCGGAGCGCATCCGCAACATCCTCATCTGTGGCGCGGGGCCGGCCGGTCTGCTCTTCCTCCAGTATCTTCGCAACGTCAAGCAGTTCGACGGACTCATCCTGGTAAGCGATATCCGGGAGAAAAACCTGGAACTCGTGCGCGGACTAGGCGGCACGCCCGTCAACGTGGCCCACCAGAATCTGACCGAGGTCGTCAGCGAGCTGACGGCGGGCGAACGAGTCCATTATCTGATCGAGGCCTGCGGCAACGCGGTGATCTTCGTGCAGATTCCTAGCCTACTGCGCAAGCAGGGAACGGTGCTGCTCTACGGGCATGGGCACAAAGGCCAGGACATCGGCTTGTGGTCGAACGTGCTGTTCCTGGAACCCACGCTGGTCGCCTCCGTGGGCGCCTCCGGAGGGTTCGACCCTGACGGGCGCCCCACTACCTATCGCCGCGCCCTGGAGCTGGTGAGCTCGGGTCAGGTGCGCGTGCAACCCTTCGTCACCCACCGTTACCAGGCGCTGGAGGAAATCCACCAGGCCTTCGAGCACGACTTCGAGCAGGCGGACTACATCAAGGGTGTGCTGCGGCTGGAGTGAGGGGTCGAAGGTTGAAGGTTGAAAGTTGAGAGTTAAGGGTACGAGCAAGACGAGCTATCACGCTGTCTGATATCAGCTTTCACTTTCAACTTTCAATCCTGCGGGACACGCACCTTACAACCCACAAACGCATAGTGCGTTATGAAGGCATAGGCGACCAGGAGAACTGACATCGCCAGGGCCATGCTGCGTGTCGCCCCGAAGATTAATCCTTCAATGGGAGGAAACACGGCACCGCCGATGATGGACATCACCATCAGCGAGCCGCCCAGCTTGGTGTTCGGCCCCAGCTCCTTGATGCCCAGCGCGAAGATCGTCGGGAACATCAGCGACATGAAGAAACTGGTCAGGAAGAGGGCAAAGACGCCAGCCCATCCCGGAAACAACACGCCGATGGCCACCAGCACGCAATTGGCGATCCCGTACACACCCATCAGCTTGCTTGGTGAAAAGAACTTCATCAAATATGTGGCCGTAAACCTGCCCACGCCGAAAGCAACCAGAGTTCCCGTCAGGAAGTAGCCCGCCACCTTTTCCGGCCGGTGGGTGTAATCCTGGATGTACTGTATGTAATAGCTCCAGGTCCCCACCTGCGCGCCGACGTAAAAGAACTGCGCTAGCACGCCGAGCACAAAGTGACGATACTTGAACAGATCGAGGAACCGTCCCTTCGCTCGTTCTGCCCCGGTCTGGGCCTCTTCCGCGATTTTCGGGAACTTCGTGCGTAGAATGAGCAGCGCCCAGATGAAAATCACGCTGCCGATGACGAGATAGGGAGTGACTACCCGCATCGTCTCATGCTGTAGATAGGCGTCGTACCTGCCGGCAACCTTGAGAGCGCTGACCTGGGTCTGGTTCAGCTCGATTCCCGAAAAAATAAAGACGGTCCCCACCAGGACCCCCGTGACCGCCCCGAGGGGATTGAAAGCCTGGGAGAAATTCAGGCGGCGCTCCGAAGTGCGCGGATCGCCCAGGACCGCGATGAACGGGTTCGCACCGGTTTCCAGGAATGCCGCGCCGCTGGCGACAACAAAAAGCGCGAAGAGGAAGAACCCGTATTGGCGAACGATGGCCGCCGGCCAGAAGAGAAACGTTCCGGCACTGTAAAGGAACAGTCCGATCACCAGGCCGGTCTTGTAACTGTACCTCCGCATGATGAGCGCCGCCGGCATGGAAAGCAGGAAATATCCCATGTAGTACGACGACTGAATCAGGCCCGCCTTGAAACGGGTAATCTCAAACGACTTCATGAACTGCTTGATGAGGATGTCGTTCATGTTGCTGGGAATGCCCCAGAACAGGAACAACGCCGTCACCAGCACAAACGGCAGAACGTTGCCGGATGAGAATAGCCGGGGTTCATCTTTCGTGCTCTGCTCCGCATTCACAAGACCTCGCGTGGGGACGCTCATAAACGAATCAGCCTGTCCAACCGGTTTCAAGTGCCGCAGAGTGATCCTCTTGCGCTGCGGCTGTTCGCGGCGCGCACGGCAAAGACTGGGCACCGGGCGAGAACTCGGCGCTCGCCGTTGGTATCGAACGTAGCTGGGGTGTCTGCCTATGTCGGCGCAAGCGGTTAAGCTAACTTCGCCGTCGCCATCTGTCAAGAATTCTGAAGCCGCGTCTCAGACCTGCGACCTTACTTCGCTGCCCCGCAGGCCTGTTGGTCGGGTCCGGGTTGCCTAGCACCCAGCCGCCGGAAAGCCAAACCGAACCATTCCCAAATGCGGCGAGGCCGTGTACACTGGCGGCGGCCCGGGAGGGGAAATGCCGGGCTGCTCTCAGGAAGGCACTCCAATCCTGACCTCTTCAGGAGCGTGATGATGGAACAGAGCAAATCTGCCAACACCCAAGCGCCGGCGGCCAGGCCCTCCGAGCGCGTCATGTCGGTGGACGCCTTGCGGGGTTTCGACATGTTTTGGATCGTCGGCGGCGGCCCGTTAGTATTGGAGTTCTGCAAGCTGTTCGCGAATCCGCTTCCCTCCTGGCTCGGCCGCCACTTCGACCACGTCCCATGGGAAGGATTCGTCGCCTGGGACCTGATCATGCCCCTGTTCCTGTTTATCGTGGGCGTGGCCATGCCCTTCTCGTTCGGGAAGCGGCTGGCCAGGGGCGACAGTCGCAGCAGCATTTATCGCAAAGTGATCTATCGCGTGGTGGTGCTCTGGGTCCTGGGCATGATCGCGCAGGGGCACCTGCTGGCTTTCGACCTCTCGAACCTCCAGCTCTACAGCAACACGCTGCAAGCCATCGCCGCCGGATACTTGATCTCCGCCATCGCTTTGGTGGAGTTGCCAGTACGCTGGCAGGCGGCGCTGACGGGCGCACTACTCGTGGTCTTTTGGGCCCTCATGGCGTTCGTGCCAGTGCCCGGCCACGGCGCCGGCGTCTTCACGCCTGACGCCAACCTGGCGATGTGGATTGATGAGGCGCTGCTGGGCCGCTTCCGGGATGGCACCAATTACACTTGGATTCTCAGCAGCCTAGGCTTCGGCGCCACCGTGCTGATGGGCGTTCTCTCCGGGCACCTGCTGCGGTCGCCACTGCCGGGGCGGCGGAAGACGCTGCTGCTTACCGCCGCGGGTTTCGGCTGCCTGCTCGCCGGGTGGCTGTGGGGCTTTGCCTTCCCGATCATCAAGCACATCTGGACCAGCTCGATGGTGCTGTGGTCGGGCGGCTGGTGTCTGCTGCTCTTGGCATTGTTCTACTGGTTGATTGACGTGCTGGGCTACCGACGCTGGGCGTTTCCCTTCACCGTGCTGGGCATGAACGCCATCGTCGCTTACATAGCCCCCGACATTATCCCCTTCTCGCAGATCAGCAACACGCTGTTCGGCGGGCTCGCCAAACACCTGGCGATGTTCGGCAACTTCCTGCTGGCCTTCGGAACGTTCGGCATCCTCTGGCTGGGCGTCTATCACCTCTTCCGCCGACGGATCTTCATCCGGATTTAGCAGGCGGCTCCGCGGCGCTCGCCGGCAGGAACTTTGATGGGCAGGCCCGTTTTAGACGAGGGATTATCAAGGAGGAACCTATGCATCGGCGGCATTTCCTGGCACGTTCCGCGAGCGCGATGGCGGGATGGATGGGAGGAACCCTTTTGGCGCGCAGCGCGCCTGCCGGGCAAAGCAGTCCCCAGCGCGCTCGTCTGGGCGTTTCCACCTGGAGTTTTCACAATCTTTTTCCTTCCACGCGGGACGACAATGCGCCGGCACCCGAGAAGCCCCTTGAGTTGCTTGACTTCCCCCAGATGGTCGCGGACCGTTATCAGGTGCGCGAGGTCGAGTTCGTGGCGCCACATTTCGCCTCGACCACTGCTTCCTACCTGCAGGAGCTGAAAGGCCGTTTGGAGAAGGCCCACACTCACCTGGCGAATATCTGTGTGGATATCGACGAACTGGAGATGGGCGGCGGCCTCTCCGATCCCGACCCGAAACTCCGCGAGCGCATCATCATGGCT
>Ga0315268_10008003_pt1 | contig 11075 bp, 10 predicted proteins | sample C1_top_MG_FD_204535 | JGI IMG/M metagenome (GOLD analysis project Ga0315268, IMG submission 204535) | Sediment microbial communities from Yellowstone Lake, YNP, Wyoming, USA - C1_top | ecosystem: Environmental > Aquatic > Freshwater > Lake > Sediment | place: USA: Wyoming | collected 2017-08-01 | reverse complement strand
CCCAAAGCCGGACGAACATTCTCGAGTACCTCAAGAACGAGAAACCCGCCGTCTACGACCACGTGCGAAGGCAGATCCTGCTCTTCGAGGACATCGCGGGCTTCCCGGACCGCGAGATGCAGACGATCATCCGGGAACTCCAGCAAGACGACATGGCCCGCGCCCTGATCGGGCAGCCGCCGGAAGTGGCCAACAAGTTCTTCAACAACATGTCGGAGGGCGCGGGGTCCCTGCTCAAGGAGTCCATGGAGTACATGCGGGGCGCGGCGGGAGCCCAGGTCGAGGAGGCGCGCTCGAAGATCGTGGACAAGATCAAGGCCATGGAGAAGGAGGGCAAGATATCCGTGCGCCAGAGGACCGGGGGCGAAGGCTTCCAGGTCGTCGTCGAGGAATCGGCGCGCCGAGCGCCTGCAGGCAAGGGGGAAGCGCCGGCCGGGCCCAAGCCGGCGCCGTCCATGGAGGGCGAGAAGGCGCAGCTCGATCCTGCCGAGGCCCGGCGCCGCTTCGATGCCGGCGTCCAGGAGCACGAGGCCGGCAGGCTCGACGAGGCCGTCCGCTGCTTCCGGCAGGCCGTCGAATTCGATCCCGATCTTTGGCAGGCCTATCAATACCTCGGGGCGGAGCTCTTCGAGATGGGACGGGTCCCCGAGTCTTTGATGTACTACGAGAAGGCGCTTTCCTATAATCCCGACCCGGAATTGCGGTCCTGGCTGGACAGCTACAAGGCTCAGATGAAAGGATAAGACCACCATGGCTGAACAACGAAAGGCAAATCCGAGCCCGCCCGCCCCGCCCCCTCCGGAGGCCGGCCTCCTCCACACGACCCCGGAGCAGGAGAGGAAGATCGCCCTGCTGGAGAAGCGCCTGCAGGAGGAGCGGCAGAGGGTCCTGCTGGCGAGCCTGAAGTCCAAGGAAGAGGCCGAGGCCGCCTCGCGCGTCGATATCTCGATCCGGGAGGTGCAGGAAAGGCTTCGCCGTGGGCGGCGCGAGGCCGAGCTGGAGGAGACTCGCCTGAGGCTGGAGGGCCGGGTGCGGGAGCTGGAGGAACGCCTCCTCCGGGAGCGGGAGAGCACGCTCGGCGAGTTCCAGCAGAAGCTCCAGGCCCGCGACGCCCGGGAGCAGGAGGCCGAGTCGCGGCTGTCCATGCGCATCCAGGACATCGAGCGGCGCTGGCTGGAAGAGAAGGCCTACTGGCAGAGGCTGATCCTCGCCAAGGAGGAGGAGGCCCGCCAGGCCAGGGCTACGGCCGAGAGCCTCAAGGAAATCGAGCTGGAAAGGCAGAAGACCCTTCTGGAGAAGGGCTCGCTGGAGGAGCGGGTCTCGGACCTCACGCAGGCCAACGAGCAGCTCCAGACCCGGGCGGCCGGCCTCGCCGAGCGGGAAAAAGAGTATTTCCAGATGAAGGCGGACCTGGCCAAGGCGCAGGAGCAGGTCCGCATGATGCAGGAGCGCTTCGACCGCGAGCTGCAGGCCCTGCGGATCGGGTCGAGGGAACGCGAGGACCGGCTCTTGGCCGACAACGAGAGGCTGCAGGCCGAGCTCCGGACTCTCTCGGAGCGCCTCGGCGCCGAGCGGGAGGACGAGATCCGGCGCCTGAAGGCCGAGTACGAGGAAGAGCTCAAGAAGGCGCGCAACCAGGCGGAGCTCTCGGGCGCGGCGCTCAAGCGCATGCGCGCGGTGAGCGGCGCCCTCGAGAAGCAGACGGCCGCCCTGCGCGCGCAGGCCGAGGAAGCCAAGAAGGCCAAGGAAGAGCTCCAGGAGGTCAACGAAAAGTACCAGGCGGAGTTCATCGTGCTTCAGCGCAAGTGGCAGGAGCGCGAGGCCGAGATACGCAAGCAGGCCGCGGCCGAGGCCCAGAAGGGCTTCGAGGCGGAGAAGGAGCGCCTCAAGGCCCGCGCCCAGGAGCAGGTGCAGAGCCAGGCGCTCAAGCTCCAGCAGCAGGTCCGAGAGGACCTAGAGCGCGAGTCGGCCGAGCAACTGCGCCTCGCGCGCGCGGGCATGGACCAGGAGCTGGCCAGGCAACTGGCGGCCTCCCTGGAGAACCACCGCAGCGAGATGCGCAGCCTGGACCAGGCGCGCAGGGCCGCGGAGGAGTCGGCGCGCAAGTCGGGTTCCGATCTGGCCGCGCTGCGCCAGGCCTACGACGAGCTGCGCGGGCGCCTGGAGGCGGAGGAGGAGCGCAAGGAACTCTCCACGCGGGACAGGATAGAGCACGAGAAGACGGTCATCGCGTTGCGCGAGAAGCTCCGGGAGCTCGAGAGCACCGCCGGCGCGGCGCTGGCCAGGGCGGACGCCGAGGCGCGGCGCTTCGCCGCGCTCTGCGCGGAGCGCGAGATATGGAACAGGATGCGCTTCTCCTACGAGCTGCACCAGAAGAGGATGGACGAGGAGATCGCGCGGCTGAAGGCCCGGATCGCGTTCCTGGAAGGCGGAGCCGAGCCGCCGGCCCCCCCGGCTCCCCCGGAGGCCGCGTGATCCGGCTGACGCGTCTCAACGGCACGCCCATCACGATCAACGCGGAGCTGATCGAGGCGGTCGAGGCCTGCCCGAACACGGTCATTTCCCTGGCCACGAACAACCGCTACCTCGTCAAGGAGAGTGTGGACGAGGTCGTCGAAAAGGTGATACAGTACCATAGACGGGTCAACGCGGAACGCCCGGTCAAGAATCCGATCGCGGGCTTCAAGAGGGACTGATGGACATCGCCACCGTAATGGGCATCCTCGTATTCATCGGCCTGGCGGTCGCCGCCATCCTTTTCCAGGAAGGCGTCGCCGGCTTCAAGCCCTTCGCGAACATGGAGGCTCTGCTGCTGGTCATCGGCGGGACCTTCTGCTCTACGCTCGTCAACTACCCGCTCAGGCAGGTCGTGGGCTTGGGCAAGATCCTCAGGAAGGTCCTCACGCACAGCGGGGAGGACACCTCCGGACTCGTGGCCACCTTCGTCGCCCTCTCGCACAAGGCCAAGCGCGACGGGTTCCTGGCCCTGCAGCCTGACGTGAACGCGATCAAGGACGACTTCCTCAAGCGCGGCATCCAGCACGTCATCGACGGCTCGGACCAGGAGTTCATCCGGAACATGCTCGAGACCGAGATAGGCTTCATCCGCGAGCGCCACAAGATCGGCATGGAGATATTCAACTCCATGGGCACCTACGCCCCGGCCTTCGGCATCATCGGGACAGTCCTCGGCATGGTGCTGATGCTCAACGGCATCACGGACGTCCAGCAGGTACCGCGCAGGATGGCGCTCGCCCTGGCCGCGGCCTTCTACGGATTGGGCTCCGGCTACCTGCTGTTCCTGCCGATGGCGGGGAAGCTGCGCCGGCGCTCGGAGGAGGAACTGCTCGTCAAGGAGATCATCATCCGCGGCGTCCTTTTGCTCCAGAGCGGGGCGACCCCCCGCGTGGTGGAGGCGAACCTCAAGGCCTACCTGGAGCCGGCCCAGCGCGTTCTGGTCAAGGGCCAGGAGGAGAAGAAGGAGGGTGAGGGCGAAGGAGAGGGGGCGGCGCCCGGGACCGAGGAGCCGAAGAAGGAGGAGGCGAAGGCCTAGGCTATGCCCCTGCGCGCCCCGAAGGGCTTCATCGACGAGAGCGACCCGAAGGTCTGCCAGATCGGGCACCCGGCCCCTCCCTGGCTGATCAACTACGCGGACCTGATGACGGAAATGGTCTGCTTCTTCATCATCCTCTACGCCTTGTCGGCGGCCCTGAACAAGGACGTGGGGAAAGGGAAGGAGCAGCTCGATAAGCTCATGAGGGAAGGCAAGGTCGCGGGCGAGGTGAAGATCGAGCGCGAGGGCATGAAGATCAGCATCCAGGAGAAGGGGGACATGGCCTTCTTCGAGAGCGGCAAGGCGGACATCACTCCCGGCATGATCTCTGTCCTGGAAAAGATCTCGCCCACGATCAAGGACCTCTCAAGGCAGTTCGACATCGTGGTCGAGGGGCACACCGACGCCATCCCGATCAACGACGAGTACTTCGGCTCCAACTGGGAGCTCTCTTCGGCCAGGGCCACGACCGTCGTGGAGTACCTCGTCAAGGAAAAAGGCTTCGACCCGTCGCATCTGGCCGCCATGGGCTATGGGCAGTTCCAGCCCGTGGCCGCCAACGACAGCCCCGAAAACCGCGCCAAGAACCGCCGCGTCGTCTTCTTCGTCAAGACTATGAAGCCGCACGCCCCGCCCCCTCCGGGAACGGCGCTTCCAAGCGCGCCGGCGCAGCCGGAAGCGGCCCCGGCGCAGGGCGCCGCCGCCGCGAAGGCCCCATGAGGCGCATCGGGCTCGCCCTGTCGGCCTCCTTCTTCTGCGGCTGCGCCTTCCTGTCTCTGGGCAGGGGCGGCAAGAAAGTCATCCTGCAGGATTTCGCGGAGGGGCGCGTCTCCCAGGTGGTCATCGTGGACAGGCTGACGGGCACCAAGGAGCTGCTCATCTTCTCGCTCCCGGAGAAATTGAGCTTCCTCGAAGGCTACATCGTGGGCGTCATCACGGACTACGACGACAACCCGGTCCAGGGCGTCATCGTGCGCGCCGTCGCCGAGGGGGAGGAGAAGTTCGTCGAAAAGAGCCAGGCGGCTTTCCAGACCTCCTCCTTCGACTCGGGCGTCAGCGACACCAACGGCGTCTACCGCGTCCGGTTCAGCCTGCCGATCCTCAAGAACAAGGTGGACGTGCGCGGCAAGCTCGTCTACAATCCCCAGTGGGAGCAGGAGCGCGACAACCTCGGCAACTCGTACGCCCCCCAGATCAAGGAGTCGCCATTCCGGATCTTTTTCAACCAGAGGGAGGGCCTGCTCGTCTTCGCCGAGGGCGTGCGCAAGGCCATCGTCCAGCCGGTCGAGGGCAAGAAGGCCCCCAAGCAGAAGGAGCTGCCCGGAGCGAAGGCTCCGGAAGCGGCGCCGCCGGCCGCCGGGGCTCCGCGGCCGGAAGACGACATGATCAACAGCTTCTTCGGCGGCAAGCCGTGACGCCGGCACGCGGAGGGACGCCGTAGCGTGGCGCGGGTCCTCGTAGCGATGAGCGGGGGCGTCGACTCCTCGGTCGCCGCGGCGCTCTGCGCCGAGGCCGGGCACGACGCGCTGGGCGTGACGCTGAGGCTTTCCGGCGCGTCTTCGCCGGGACGGGGCTGCTGCGGCTCCTCCGCCGACGCCTGCGACGCGCGCCGGGTCGCGGAGAAGATAGGCATCCCCCACCGCCTGATGGACATGGCCGAGCTCTTCGAGCGCGCGGTCGTCGGCCCCTTCGTCTCGGACTACCTGAGCCAGCGCACCCCGAACCCCTGCGTCGAGTGCAACAGGAAGGTGAAATTCGGAGCCCTGCTGGAGCTGGCCGACTCCTGGAAGGCCGGCGTCCTCGCCACCGGCCACTACGCCCGCGTCCGACGCAAGGAGGACGGCGCCTACGGACTCTACCGCGCCGCGGACGTCCGCAAAGACCAGTCCTATTTTCTCTACTGCCTGACCCAAAGGGAACTCTCGCGCTCCCTCTTCCCTCTCGGGGAGATGACCAAAGGCGAGGTGCGCGCCAAGGCCCGGGCCCTGGGCCTGCCGACCGCCGAAAAGCCGGAGAGCATGGAGATATGCTTCGTCCCCGGCAACGACTACCGCGCTTTCCTGCGTGCCAAACTCAGGGAAGCCGACGACGCCTTCGCTCCCGGCGACATCCGCGACGCGTCCGGGCGCCGGCTGGGCCGGCACAAGGGGCTCCTTTCCTACACCGTGGGCCAGCGCAGGGGCCTGGGGATCGGCGCGGCCGAGCCGCTCTACGTCTCCCGTCTCGACGGGGCCACGAACACCTTGGTCGTGGAAACCGCGAAGTACGCGCGCCGGCGGTCGTTCATCGTCGGCGGCGTCAGCTGGACCCGCCAGGCGCAGGCGGGCGAGGGCGGCGCCCCCGGGAGCGCGGAGGTCTTGGTCCGCGTCCGCCATCGCGGCCGGCTCTGTGCGGCGGGCTTGAGCGCGCTGGGCGAAGACCGCATCCGCGTGGACTTGAGGGGCGGCGAGCGGGGCATCGCCCCCGGGCAGGCTGCCGTCTTCTATGACCGCCAAGGAGACGAGGTCCTCGGCGGGGGGGCCATCGAGGAGGTTCCATGAATCCTTCGGTCCGCGCCGCCGCGCTGGCGGCTGCCGCCTTGCTCTCGGGCTGCTCCTGGAGCCTGATGCGGGGGGAGGGCGGCCGGGCGGCCGTCCCGGCCCGGGACGCGAACGACGAGATCCGGCGCTCGGAGCGGAGCGCCTCCGAGAGCCATACGATCTCGCGCCTCTCGGCCATCGAGCGCAGCATCAACGACTTCATCCAGGCGGAGCATCGCATCCCGAACTCGCTCGACGACCTGATCCCGAAGTACATCGCGGAGATCCCGGAGGCCGAGCTGGGGGTGCGCTCGCACAAGGACTCGAACATAGTCCGGTACTATCCGAGGGAGATCATCGTCGGCGGGCAGGTCAACGGGAGCCGTCTGAAGGACACCGGCGGCTGGGGCTACGTCCATAACGACCGCCAGGTCATCATCTTCGTGGACTGCATCCACAAGATGATGGACGGCAAGTTCTGGTACCAGGCTCGGGGCGTGTACTAGCCTTGAACGTCCTGGTGCTGTGCGGCGGGCGGTCGGCGGAGCGCGACGTCTCCTGCGTCTCGGCGGCGGCCATCCTGAGGAACCTGGGCCGCCACCGGCCGCTCTTGGTCCGCATCGACCCGCGCGGCTTCTGGCGCTACCAGAAGGACCCGAAGGCGTTCGCCGTGCACCCGAAGCCCTTCCAGTATCCGTTCGACCGCCTCCCCGCGCGCCTGGAGCCGGGCTCCGCCGGCGCGCTCATCGTCGGCGCCGGCTCCGGCGCCAGGCGGCTGAGGGCGGACGTCGTTTTTCCGGCCCTTCACGGGCCCTTCGGCGAGGACGGGACCGTGCAGGGGCTGCTGGAGGCGGCAGGCGTGCCCTACGTGGGCTGCGGGGTGCTCGCCTCGGCCGTCGGGATGGACAAGGTGATCACCAAGCGCCTCGCGGCCGAGGCAGGCCTGCCCATCGTGCCCTACGCGGTCATCGAAGGCCGCGCGGGCATGAAGCGGGCTCTCCGGCTCCGCTTCCCGGTCTTCGTGAAGCCCGCGCGCCTCGGCTCCTCGGTGGGGGTGTACAAGGTCCATCGCCGCACCGACCTCCCCCGGGCCGTGCGCAAGGCCTTCCGCTTCGACACCACCGTCATCGTCGAGCAAGGGGTGGAGGCCCGGGAGATCGAGTGCGCGGTGCTGGGCGGCGGCGATGGGCTGCGCGCCTCGAAGGTCGTGGGCGAGATCCGGCCCAACGCGGAGTTCTATTCCTACGCGGCGAAATACCTCGACCCGAAGGGAGCCGAGCTCATGGTGCCCGCGGCCCTTTCACGAGCCGAATCCGAGCACGTCCGCAGGATCGCCGTGGACGCCTTCCGCACCCTGGGGGGCTACGGCCTCGCCCGGGTCGACTTCCTGCTGGACAAGAGGACGGGCAAGCTCTACTTCAACGAGATCAACACGATGCCCGGGTTCACCGCCATCAGCATGTACCCCAGGCTCTGGGAGGCTTCCGGGCTGAGCTTCCCGACGCTCGTCGAAAGGCTCCTGCGGCTCGCGATCCGCCGCCATCGCGTCCAGTCCCGCCTGCGCGCCGTCCGCGACTGAGGTATGGCGCGATCCCGCTTCTATCTGATCGTCCTGACGCTCGCCCTCTGCGTGCTCGCGGCGGCGCTGACCCTGCGCAAGTTCCTGGAGGGCATGCCGTCCTACCAGTCCTTGGAGGACTATACGCCCTCCTTGACCACGCGGGCCTTCGACGTCAAAGGGAACCTCCTCGCCGAGTTCTCCATCGAGAAGAGGGCCCTGCTGACGCTCTCGGAGATCCCGGTGGACATGCAGAACGCCGTGATCGCCACGGAGGACTCCAACTTCTTCCGTCACATGGGCGTATCCCCCCGCGGCATGCTGCGCGCGGCGGCGATGAACTTCCTCCGGGGCCGGGTCGTGCAGGGCGGCTCCACCCTCACCCAGCAGCTCGCCAAGCTCATCTTCCTGACTCCCGAGCGCAAGATAGTGCGCAAGATCAAGGAGGTGCTCCTCTCCTTGCAGCTGGAGCGCAACTTCAGCAAGGAGGAGATCCTGCAGCTCTACCTGAATCAGATCTATTTCGGCCACGGGGCCTACGGGGTCCAGGCCGCCGCGCACGTGTACTTCGGCAAGGACGTCGCGGAGCTCAAGCTCGCCGAATGCGCGATGCTCGCGGGCCTCATCCGCTTCCCGGGAGGGACGTCCCCCTTCACGCATCCGGAGCGCGCGCTCGCCCGCCGCAAGGTCGTGCTCCAGCGCATGCTGGAGGAGGGCTTCATCAGCAGGAAGGACATGGACGACGCCTCCAAGATCCTCCTGCCGACCCAGCGCGGCGGCGTGCTCAACGCCGAGGCGCCCTACTTCGTCGAGTACGTCCGGCGCCAGCTCGAACCCAAGTACGGGTACAACGCCCTCTGGCGGGGCGGCCTGCAGATCCACACGACGCTCGACCTCTCCTACCAGAAAGCGGCCGAGGAGGAGATGGAGAAGGCGCTGAAGGCCTACGACGAGAAGGCGCTGGCCGAATGGAAGAAGGAGCTGGAGGCCGAGCAGGAGGCGGGGATAGATCCGCCCACCGTCTCGACGACGCCCCCGGCCGCGATTCAGGGCGTCTTCCTCCTCATGGACGTCAAGACCGGGGCGATCCGCGCGATGATCGGCGGGCGCGGGGACCAGTTCAATCGCTGCGTGCAGGCCAAACGCCAGCCGGGCTCGACCTTCAAGCCTTTCGTCTGGGCCGCGGCCCTCAACTCGGGGATGACGGGGACCACGCTCGTGGAGGACATGCCGCTGGCCTACTACTCGGACGGGCGCGACTGGCGCCTGCTCGAGGGCGCGACCGACCAGCAGGCCATCATGCTCGCCACCGCCCCCTTCGCGGGATCGGAGGACTTCAAGGTCTGGGTGCCCAGCGACTTCGACGGGAAGTTCCTGGGCGTCATCACTCTGCGCAAGGCCCTGGCCCTCTCCCGCAACATCGCCTCCATCCGCCTCATCGAGCACGTCGGGCCTCCCCGGGTCGTGGAGCTCGCCTCCAAGTGCGGCATCCAGTCCCCGCTGGACCCCGTCCTTTCGCTCGGTCTGGGCTCCTCCGTCGTGACTCCCATGGAGCTGTCGGCCGCGTTCACGACGTTCGCCAACGGCGGAGTCCGCGTCGAGCCTTTCGGCGTGACCCGGGTCGAGGATACCCAGGGGAAGGTCATGGAGTCGCACGTGCCCAGGATGGAGGAAGCCATCTCGCCCCAGCTCGCCTACCTCATGACGCACCTGCTCAAGGGCGTTGTGCAGGGGGGCACCGGTCATGGGGCGGCGCGCCTCAAGCGCCCGCTGGCCGGCAAGACCGGCACGACGAACGACCACCGCGACCTGTGGTTCGTCGGCTACACCCCGGACATGCTCGCCGCCGCGTGGATGGGCTACGACGACTTCAGCTCCTTGGGCGGAAACGACTGGACCGGCGGCACGACGGTGGTCCCCTGGTGGACCAACATCATGGAGAAAGTGCTGCAGGACTATCCCCCCAGGGACTTCCCCGTGCCCGACGACATCATCACCCAGGCCGTGGACGCGGAGACGGGCCTCTTGGCCCTGCCGACCTGCCCTAAGAGGGTCCTCCAGGCCTACATGAAGGGCACCGAGCCCAAGGAATACTGCTCCTTCGACCATTCCCAGCCGCTCAAGCTCAAGGCGAGCTTCTCCTCTTCCGGCGAGATGACTTCCCTGCCGGTCTCGGCGACGTCCCAGGCGACCGAGGACGCGACGGACCTGCCCTCCGAGCAGGACCTGGAGAACCTCTACCAGTAGCCGTTTCGGCGGATCAGCCCTTGTAGACGCGCGGCAGGCGGACGCTGGCCGCGGTGCGCCGGATGGGAAGCAGGACCGCATCGCCGAGGCGGGCGTCGGGAATGCGGGTGACGTCCACCAGGACGTGGGCGATGCCGCAGCGGCCGACGAAGGGCGCCTGCCGGCCCCGCAGCATGCCCCAGTACTGGAAGCCCGAGCCGAGCCGGATGAGCCGTTCGGCGGGCTCCATCGTCAGGCCGTCGGCGTAGCCCGCGGGCAGCGTGGCGACGCGCATGCGCCGGGGCGCCACGTACTCGCTCGCGTAGCCGATAGGGCGGCCCTTGGCGACTTCCCTAAGCGAGATGATGCGGGCGTAGAAGCCCCAGGGGGCCTTCAGGGGCAGTTCCCTCGAGGTCGGGTTGATGCCGTAGAGGAAGTTCCCCAGGCGCACCATGTCCATCTTCCAATGCGGGAAGTCCAGGAGGATCGAGGTGTTCGCCGCATGGCAGAGGATCCCGGGGCAGCGGCGGCGGGCCGCCTCGCAGCGGCGGTGGAAGTCCCGAAGCTTGTCCTCCGCCTCGACGGCGTTCTTGCCCGGGACGTAGTCGATATGGGCGGAGAGGCCGCGCACGCGCAGCCTACGGCGCCGGGAGAGGGCCGCGAGGAAGCCGTCGAGCTCCTTGGGCGGCAGCCCCCAGCGTCCGAGCCCGTAGTCGAGGTCCACGTGCACGGCCAGCTGCGCTCCGCGCGCGCGGCGCGAGAGCGCGTCCGCCAGCTCCAAGGAGTCGATGGTAGGCTCCACCCGCGCGCGCGCGAGGAGGCCGGCCTGCTCGGGCAGCGGCGGGGCGAGCAAGACGATCGGGCCCGATATTCCCTTTTGGCGCAGGGAGACCGCCTCCGCCAGAGTCAGGACACCTAGGCAGGAGGCGCCGCCGGCCAAGGCCAGGCGCGAGACGGCCTCGGCCCCATGGCCGTAGGCGTCGGCTTTCACCACGGCCATGAGCTTCGAGCCGGACAGCAGGCCTAGCGCGGCCTTGAGGTTGGAGCGCAGGGCCGCGAGGTCGATCTCGATCCACTTCAGATGCAGAGGCGTCGCGGAGCGCGGGCCCATGAGCGAGCGTGAGTCTACAAAAACCGGCCCGGGCAATCCACATCGCCCGTAATGCGGCGGGCTCCCGAGGTTACCGGATGGGATAGCGGGCAATGAAGGTCGTCCCGT
>Ga0315268_10008002_pt1 | contig 11075 bp, 3 predicted proteins | sample C1_top_MG_FD_204535 | JGI IMG/M metagenome (GOLD analysis project Ga0315268, IMG submission 204535) | Sediment microbial communities from Yellowstone Lake, YNP, Wyoming, USA - C1_top | ecosystem: Environmental > Aquatic > Freshwater > Lake > Sediment | place: USA: Wyoming | collected 2017-08-01 | reverse complement strand
CGTTTTGGCGACCTGATCGTCGGTCTGACGGAAGGCTGGTGGAAGTTCAAGGACACAGAGCTGCGTCCTTCCCACGCCTTGATCTCAGACCGCAAGTGGCAGGCGCTTCTTGCGGACAGCGGCTTCACCGATGTGGTCATCAGCCCTGAGGGCGAACAGGACGGTGTTCTCGCCAATCAGTCCCTAATCCTTTCCCGAGGCCCCCGCCTCGCCGGCGACGAGACCAGGCCATCCACTCCCGCCCCGGAGATGAGCGGACGCTGGATGATTTTTGCCGATCGCGGCGGCCTCGGAGCGAGCCTGTACGCCTTGCTGAAGCCGGCAGCCGGGGGCTGCCTCACGGTCGTCCCGGGAACTCAATATGCAACCCTGGGTGAATCGAGTTACCAAATCAACGCCGGCAGCCCCGATGATTTCCAACGATTGCTCCGAGAGGCCGGGGGCTCAAATGAGGCTCCCCTCAAAGGAGTGGTGTACCTCTGGCCTCTGGATATTCCCAGTCCCGACATTACGGCCGGGGAAGATCTGAAAGGCAAGATTCAGTGGGGATGTGAAAGCTTGCTCCACTTGGTCAAGGCACTGGTTTCGGAGGGCAACTCCAAGCCGGACAGCTTATGGATCGTAACCCGGGGAACACAATCTGTGAGCTCTGCCGCGGAGCCGGTTGCCTTGGCGCAGATTCCAGTCTCAGCCATGGGAAGCACGATCGGGCTGGAGTATCCCGAACTTCACTGCGCTCGCATTGACTTGGACCCCGAGCGGACGACGGGCGAAGCAGGCGATCTAGTTGAAGAGGTCCAGTTCAAGAACAACGAGACCCTGGTTGCTTTCCGCCACGGGCATCGCCATGTAGCCCGGCTGAGCCGGGTGCGAGCGGATTCGGCGCCGGTGGACAAAGGTCTGGGGTCCGGCAGTCCGCGGGCCTATCAATTGCAGACTTCTTCGCCCGGCATGCTGGACCGTCTTGCGCTGCAACCTCTGGAGCGTCGCCATCCCCGGTCGGGCGAGGTGGAGGTCGCAGTTCTCGCCACGGGTTTGAATTTTCGCGACGTCCTGATGGCCTTGGGACGGTATCCGGGCGGCTCCGATGTTTTCGGATACGAATGTGTCGGCAAGATTGTGTCTCTGGGCGAAGGAGTTCACCATTTCCAGCTGGGGCAGCGAGTCATCGTAATGGGACCGGGGAGTTTCGCTTCCCACATGACTCTCCCGGCTGACCATGTCATGCTGGTTCCGAATTCTTTAAGTGACCATGAGGCCGCAACCATTCCCAGTGCATTCCTTACGGCGCATTACGCCCTCTCTCACTTGGGCAAGATTGCCGCGGGGGATCGGGTGCTGATTCACGCCGCCGCCGGAGGCGTGGGGTTGGCGGCGGTGCAACTGGCGCAACGGGCAGGCGCAGAGGTCTTTGCCACCGCAGGGAGTCCGCAGAAGCGAGCCTACCTGAAATCCCTGGGCGTCGCTCACGTCATGGACTCGCGGTCTCTGGATTTCGCCTCCCAGATCATGCAGGTCACCCAGGGAAAAGGGGTGGATCTCGTACTCAATTCTCTGGCCGGGGAGTTCATTGAGAAGAGCTTCTCCGTCATGGCGGCCAATGGCCGTTTTCTGGAAATCGGCATGACCGGGATCTGGGACGACGCTCGCGTGTCTCAACTGAACCGGAACATCTCTTATCTTCCCATCAACCTGGCAGCCACTTTTCAGCAGAGCCCTCGGCTGATCGCAGACCTGCTGCATGAACTGCTGAAGGAGTTTGCAGAGGGCCGTTTGAAGCCCTTGCCGCTCAAGGTCTTCCCCATCGACCAGGTGGTGCAGGCTTTCCGGTATATGGCACAAGCCCGGCACATTGGAAAGATCGTGGTCACACATGAATCGAAAGCACTCTCGGGAGAGCGGCAGGCATTGGGCGGTGATGCCACCTACCTGATCACCGGGGGGCTGGCGGGCCTGGGCTTGCTGGTGGCGCAATGGATGGTGGAGCAGGGTGCCCGGCATCTGGTGCTGACGGGGCGGAGCCAACCTTCGGAGCAATCCCTGCAGGTGATCCGTGGCTTGGAGCAGAAGGGCGCCGAGGTGGTGGTTGCACAAGGCGATGTTTCGGATCGAAGTCACCTGCAAGAGGTGTTTTCAAAGTTCGGTTGTGGGCTGCCGCCGCTGAGGGGAATTGTCCACTCGGCGGGAGCTCTGGACGACGGAGTTCTTTTGCATCAGAGCTGGGAACGTTTCCAGACAGTGTTTGCGCCGAAGGTAAGCGGATCATGGCAGCTCCATGCGCTGACACAAGATTTGCCCCTGGACTTCTTCGTCATGTTCTCCTCGGCGGTGTCACTGCTGGGCTCGGCAGGTCAAGCCAACCATGTGGCCGCCTGTGCCTTTGAAGACGGCCTCGCCCACTACCGGCGCGCCCTGGGGTTGCCGGCATTGAGTATCAACTGGGGACCCTGGGCCGAAGTAGGGGCTGCTACCCGGGGGACGGTGAGCCAGCGTCTTCAATGGAAGGGCTTCCAGGCTATCGAACCGGAGCAGGGATTACGCGTCCTTGAGGAACTGCTCGGGCAGGATAGAGTCCAGATCGGAGTCTTGTCGGTAGATTGGCGGCAGTACTCAGATTCACTTCCCCGCGGATTCAGGTCCGCGTTGCTCTCTGAATTGAGCCGCAAGACAGAGGTTTCCGCCCCGAGCGGACAAGGCAAGACCGAGCAGCCTCAGGCATTATTGCAGCAACTGAATCAGGCCCCGCCCGCGAAGCGCCAAAAGCTCTTACTCGAGTTTCTGCGGGGGCAGGCGGTCAAGGTGCTGGGACTCGATTCCACCCAATCTCTAGATTACAAACAACCGCTGAGTGATCTCGGGCTCGACTCACTGATGGCCGTCGAGTTGAGGAGTGTGTTGAGTACGGAACTCGGCCTCGCGCGCAGCTTGCCGGCCACCCTGGTCTTTGACTATCCGACCATCGCCGCTCTCGCGGACTATCTGGCGGAAGAGGTGTTGTCGTGGGAAAAGCCCCAGGCTGCCAAGCCCGAATCTCCGCAGAAAGAAGAAAAGTTGTCCGACATTTTGGATCGCATTGAAGGTCTCTCGGAAGAAGAAGTGAATCGCATGTACACCCAGGAGAAAGCGTCTAAAGCGGCGAAGTAAGGTGGCGGATTTCCTCGAACGGATTTCCAGACTCTCTCCCCGGAAACTCGCTCTGCTGGTCAGGGACCTCTCGGAAATTCCGCTGCAGCGGTGGGAGCTGAACTCGATTTATTGATCCAGGGTCCCGGGAACCCTGGAAAGGATTCCCGCCTTTGTTAAAGTCTGGAATGTAAAGCACCGTCACAACCGGCGAGGTCGCACGCGCCCTCAGATGTGGCCATCTCCGCTGCTTTGGAGACGGCTGCCGCGCAGCAGCCCGTTCCTCCACTTAGCAACCGGCGCAGGGTTCGAAGATCGTTCAGAATCCGGCAGCTTTTCTTCATGTACACAGCGAGGTTATCCAGTTTATAGGAGACCGTCTGCAAAGCTTGCAGGCGGCGTGGGGATTGTGAGTCCGACGCCTCCTTCATTTCCGCGTCGATCTCTTGTCTGACTTCTGTCACGGTTTCGGAGAGCAGATCGAGAAACTCGTGGGCACTGTCGATACTGTCAAAACAGCTTCTGGTCTCCCGGTTCATGGTGATCGGTTCTCCTTCAGCTTCGGATCCAATTACCTTACCTTGGTAATTGACTTCAGCCAGTGCTCAAGCAGTATTACTGGCAATCCAGAACCCGAGGACGAGTGCCGGTTCCCTTTTGTTTTGAACGCCCGCCCCACCTGAGGCTTGCTTTGGAGTGCAACTTCTTGCACACAAACGGAAGATACCTGTCCCTTGGGTTCTTAGGACAAAATTGCCGTCGAGAAAAACTGCGGAGGAGCTTCGGAAGTCTTGAAGCCACCGCTGCACCGGTACCGCCTCTTGCATGTCGGGTGAGCTTAATCTGAAATGCTTCAGCAACAGCGGCGTTATAATCCGTAGAGTTTCTCCATAGACAAACGATTCCGGATCATGGTCGCTAGCACATCGCAGCCAGCACACGACACAGCCTTTGTGTGCCCGAATTGCCTCGGGCAATTGGGGGTAAAACCGGAGGAACTCGCTTGTCCTGGTTGTGCCGCTGCCTACAAATTGCTTCACGGCATCCCCATGCTGTGCCGTGATACGGGCTTCTACTATGGCGAGATCCCGCGCGAGGCGATGAAGGAAGTGCTGGCAGACGCCGAGCAACTGGGATGGCAAAGAGCTATCTGGAAGTTCTCGGCTCAGCCGGATTCGAAGTATTTTGTGCGCTACGTAACTTCGTGTCAGAGGGCGACGGCCAAGTTCCTGCTGGACCGGTTTGGCGAGGCCGACGTTCTCGATTACGGTTGCGGGTTGGGCGTGATCACCGTCAGCTTGGCGACGAATTATCGAACCGTATTCGCCACCGACCTCACCTACGAGCGGGTTGCGTTCACCGCGGCGAGGGCCCGCCAGAATGGACTGAATAACGTTCGAGCCTTTTGCTGCGGGGATATGGAGCATATCCCGCTGCCGAACGGGGCGGTGGACATCGTCCTGCTTAATGGCGTCCTGGAGTGGGTTGGAGAATGGGGGACCGGTAATCCGCGGCAACTGCAAGTGGAGTTTCTACGGGAGATAAGGCGAGTGTTGCGGCCTGATGGATTGTTGTTTGTCGCCATCGAGAACCGCACCGCGCACACCTACCTGAGGGGGAAACGGGAAGACCACACCGGCCTGAGATTCGGTGCGCTCCTCCCCAGAAGCCTGGCGAATGCCTATTCCCTGCTGCTTCGGAAGCGCCCGTACCGTACCTATACCTATACCCAGGCAGGATACCGCCGGCTGCTGGCGGATGCCGGATTTAGCCATCCGAGCTTTTACGCGCTATTGCCGGATTACCGGCAGCCGGAACGCGTGGTTGATCTGGCCAGTCCGCAGATGCGCAAATCGCTGCCGGGTGGGTCTCTGCGCAAGAAGGTGCGCAGAGCGGCGGTACAATTGCTGCTGCCGCGCATCACGCATTCGTTTGGCATCACAGCGGGCGCAGCACCAGAGCGAAATACCCAGCCTTTCTTCCGCTCCATTGTCGAGCACATTTCCGCCACCAGCCTTGGCGGGCGGGCGTGTACGGTCGAAGCTTACTCGCTGTTAGGACTGACACCGACAGTCCAGATCCGCGCTTTTTGCGCGCCAGAACGCTTCGTCGTCCACCTTCCGCTGGATCGAAGCATGGAGGAGCGCGTGACGAGGCGGTACGTCGCGCTGGTGCAAGTGCACGCCCTGGGACTCAACGGCGAATGGAAAAAGGCCCTCCCCCGGCCCATTGCGACAGGCCGTTATGAAGGCCAACTGTACTCGGCGCGAGCCTTCATGCCGGGCCAAACAGTCGGGCGGGCGGACCTGCGGCGCAACCTGGACCGCTTCCTGCCGCAGATCAGCCGATTCCTGATCGATCTTGGCCAAGTGACAAAATCGCCAAGCGGCACCTGGGAGAGTTTTCTGCACGGAATGGCGCTACAGGCGGCGTCGGAGTTGCTGGCTCGGGGCGATGGGATCAGAGACTTGCCCGATATTCAGAACAAGCTGGAGCGAATGCTGGCCTACATCACCGAAAATGCTCCCCAGGCGTCCGCCTGCAGTTGCGCCGCGCACGGAGACTTCTGGTATGGAAACATCCTGCTGTCCCCCGCGGGACAGGTGTGCGGAGTGATCGACTGGGACCGGTTCGAGCGTACCTGGCTGCCGGCCTCGGACCTGTTATACCTGCTGGTGTGCGCTCAGGAGACATGCGGGGTAAACCCGTACGTTGCCGTCCATGAGCAGCTCGCACAACCGGGCATTGTTCGCGACTGTGTTCGCGGCTATTGCCGGGCGCTGGAAATTCCGGCTGAGATTGTGCCGTTGGTTTTAATGCATACCTGGATGAGTCGTATGGCGATGGACCTACGCTCGGAGCAATTCTCCAGGTCTCCCATGGCGATCCGGATGAACATTGGCGTGCCGCTGGACTACTTCAGCGGACTGGGCAGCTAGTCCGAGGAACCCGCTCCTTAAGCGGGCGTATGCTCGGGCTGACCAAGGCACGCCTCATCGATGCGCTCCCGCAGAGCTTCCGCAAAAACTTCCACCCAGGGCTCGCGCAGCATGGTAGCGCCGGTGCATCCATCCGGACCGATGTACGACTGAAAACTGCCGCCGGCAACGTCCTGCCACTTACGCTGCCAGCCATAATTCTGCCGGCGTGACTCCTCGCTTGCCAGGAAGTAGTTGATGGGGCCCGGAAATGGAACCGGACGGTAGGCGGCAACTGCCTTGATGGTGGCATCCGCAACCTTAGCCTTGAAATCGTTCTGTTGCTCAACAGCGGCCGCCTCGCGCTTGGCCGCAGCAACTTCCCCGGTGAAACCGCGCACCCGGTCGCGGAGGTAACTGAGGCCGCTTTTCACATCGAGTTGCAGGAACTTACGGGCGTGGTGCGGAATTCGATCGAGCAGGTATCGGGCTGCGACCAGGGCCTTATTGTGGCGCAGGTATACGGCAGGAAACGGACTCTCAAACAGACCGAAGAAAGCAACCTTCGCGCCCAGAGCAGTGAGTTGTTGCGCGAGCTCAAACGCCACCGTTCCACCCGCGCAATAGCCACATAGGTAATAGGGACCGTCGGGAAGGAATTCCCTGAGCTCCCGGACATAGTGCGCGGCCAGTTCCGGGATGTTCTCCAAGGGCTCCCGCTCACCGTTGAAACCGGGAGCCTGGAGACCGTAGAAAGGCTGATCGTCGCCCAGGTGCTGGGAGAGGGGCACGTAGCAAAAGACATCGCTGTTGTGTCCCGGTATGCCGAAAAAGGGGGGCCGGGAGCCTTTGGGTTGAATGGGCACCAGGCAGCGGTTGACGGTCGAGCCGGCGCGAAGAAAGGCGAGAATCTCGGGTTTGCGCCTCTTCAGTTCGGACTGCAGGTCGGGCGTTACTACGCCCTTCGGAGCATTGCAGCGCAGCGTGTCGCCCTCCGCCCAGACCTTGACACCCGAGGCATTCAACCCTTCGAGAAACTCCCGGATCATCATATTTCGAATTCCTCGCGGTCTCCGCCACTGACAACAGCGGCGCCGGCCTTTTCCTGCCAGAGGCGGGCCTCCACCGCTCCGGCGAGAGCGGCGATGGTGCGGGTTTCGAACAGGAGCCGAACCGGCAAATCCGCCCCCAGGGCGGCGCGGATGCGGGCGAGCAGCTGCGTCGCCAGGAGCGAGTGTCCACCCAACTCGAAGAAGTCATCGTGGGGACCGATTCGGCTCACGCCGAGAACATCCCTCCAGATGGCAGCCACGGTGGCCTCCGTCTTGCTGCCGAAGGCCGCAACGGCGGCATCCGCCTCCGGTTCGGAGGTTCCAGCATCCGCTTCATTCGAGGCGACACCCTGTTCCCGCTTTCCTCCTGGGCCGACCCATTGCTCGAATCTGCGGGACAGGTTGCCGGTAGAAACCACGACGCGCCTGAGCCCCTCCCCGCCCAGGATGCGATCCAAGGTTTCCACCCCTTCCTCCGGCGTCATGGCGAAGGACTCCACGTCCGCGGCGGGACCCTCTCTGGCCAGGAACCAGCCATCCCAATCAATGGCGATCCAGGGAATGCCACGATTGCACTCATGAGCGAACGCGTCCATGAAGCCGTTGGCGGCGGCGTAGGCAGCGAAGCCGAGTCCCCCTAGTACGGCCGCGAGGCTCGAGGTGAGGACGCAGAAATCGAGCGGCCGTCCGTGGAGCACACGCTCCAGCACGCGCGTGCCGTCAAGCTTCGCCCGGAAATGCCGCTGGCAGCGCGGGCGATCGAGCTCGGTGATGCCCACGAAATCTTCAGGACCGGTGGCGCCGGCGGCGTGGATGACGCCATGGAGCGCGCCGAAACTGGCGTCTATCTTATGCAGGACAGCCCGCATGGCGCTCTCATCGGCCACATCCGCGCGCACCGGCAGGACCTCTGACCCCAGGTCCTCGATGGCACGGATGGCTGCGATCCTGCGCGCCAGCAAGGAATCGGCGGTGGACGCGCTCCATTCGGAACGAGGCGGCAAGTCGGTGCGGCCGGCCAGTACAAATCGGGCCCGCACCGATCGGGCGATATGTGCAGCGATGAGCAGCCCGATGGCGCCGAGTCCTCCGGTAATCAGATAGACGCCTCCCTCGCGGAACCGGCTTCTGGCGCCGCCGGAGGGAAGAATCAGCGGCTCAAAGTGTTGCACCCAACGCTGCCCGTCACGGAGGGCGACGACCGGGTCAGACGAGTTGCTGGTGAGTTCGGCCACGAACTGGGAAATGAGCGTTCCGTCCAGCTTGCCGCCGGGGACAGAAATGTCCGTGTTGCGGCAGCGGAGATTGCCGAATTCCTGGGGAATCACCCGGCACAGGCCATTGACGGCTGCCTTCTCGGGACAGACCGGTTCGTTTCCGCTGACGTCCTGCGAAGCGTTGGACACGACGTCAATGGCGAGCGGATGCGCGGGACGAACCCGAATCAGCGACTGGACAGAGTAGAGGAGACTATAAAACCCTCGGTTGAGGAGAGCTTCGGAGCCCTGGTCATCGCCCGCAACCGTGAACAGATGGACCATGCGGGAGGGGAGCCGATCGCGCGATGCAAGGTCCGCGAACAACTCGTCGTAGTGCGCCCGCTCACCCGGATCCAAGACGTAGCCATGGTCGTCCAGCCGCGAAAAGGAGCGACCGGCGCGAACCAGGATCACCTCCGTGCCGTCCGGCCGCAGGCGTTCCGCAAGAGCATCGCCCATGCCGAGGGTATCGAGGAACAGTAGCCAGCGCCCGCCGCCCTCGACTGCGTCACCGCGAGGCAGCGCGGCGGAGGGAGCCGTCCGCCGCCACGAGGGCACGTAGAACCAACGGGAAATATCCTGGATTTTCGCGGGCCGATCTTCGCCGGAGACGGGCCTGACCGGCGACGGCTTCCGCGGTTCCGAGTAAAACCGGCTGCGCTGGAACGGGTACGACGGAAGAACGACGCGGCTTCTGGGCTCATCGGAGTGAAAAGCACGCCAATCAACATCCACCCCGGACGCCCACATGCGGCCCAGCGCCGTAAACATGGCGAGAGAATCGGGGACGCGATCCTGTGGGTGTGGCAGTGAGGACAAGAAGAGGTGATTGCCGCCCGCGGGGGCCTGCCGCCGCGCGAGTGAAATCAGGGTTCTTCCCGGACCCACTTCCAGAAAGACCCGAGTGGGGTCGGAGAGCAGTTCCGCAACGGAGGCCGAGAATTGCACCGGATTGCGGAGATGGCGTGCCCAGTAGCCGGGATCGGTTGCCTGTTGCGGAGAGAGCCAGGTCCCGCTGAGATTGGACATGACCGGCAAGGCCGGCGGACGCAATGGGATTGCCGCAACCTTGCGGACGAAGGCATCGACGATGCCGTCCATCATCGCCGAATGGAAGGCGTGGGAAGTGCGGAGACGCTGGGCATCGAGGTTCTCCGACTTCAAGCTTTGCTGGAGCCGCTCGACGGCATCGCAGGGACCCGATGCGACGCAAAGGTCCGGGGCGTTGACCGCTGCCAGGGAGAGATCGCCGCCAAGCCTGGAGGCCAGGGCCTCGGGGCGCAAAGGCACGGAGAGCATGGCGCCGCCGGGAAGAGACTGCATCAGGCGTCCGCGCTCCGCGACCAGGTCGAGGGCATCGTCCAGCGAGAAGACGCCGGCCAGGCACGCGGCCACGTACTCCCCGAGGCTGTGGCCCAGGAGAGCGCTGGGGCGGATCCCCCAGTGCATCCAGAGCATGGCGAGCGCGTAGTCAATGGAGAAGATAGCCGGCTGGGCCAGGCGGGTTTGCCGGAGTTGCTCCTCGGCAGCCTGAACGTCCCGCTCCTCGGGATAGAGCACGGCGCGAAGATCCATGCCGAGCAGCGGCGTGAGCCTCTGGATGCAATAGTCGAGATGCTTGCGAAACTCCGGTTCCAGTTGGTAGACCTCGCGCGCCATGCCTACGGCCTGGGACCCTTGCCCGGTGAGGAGAAAAACGACAGGGCGGGCCGCGGTCTCGCGGCTGGCGGTGAAAACCCGCTTGGAATCCCGCTTTGCGAGCAACTCGGAGGCTTCCGCCCGGTCGCGGCCCACTACGATTCTGCGGTGCTGGAAATGCTTGCGCCCGATTTGCAGCGTGTAGGCGGCGTCGGCGAGGTCGAGGTCCGCGTCATTTCCGAGGGCGGCGGACAGGTTGTCGGTGGCCGCATCGAGAGCTTCCGCAGACTTTGCCGAAAGCAGGAGGACATGGTGGGTGCGGCGCGACGGCTCTCGGATTGTCGGCGGCGCCTCTTCGAGAACAACGTGGACGTTGGTGCCGCCCATGCCGAATGAGCTGACACCCGCCCGGCGCGGGCTCGATCCTTGCTTCCAGTCGGTCAGCGCGGTGTTGACGTAGAAAGGAGTGTTTGCGAAATCGGTTTCGGGATTGGGCTGCTGGAAGTGCAGGCTGGGAGGAATCTGCCGATGTTGCAAGGCCAGAACCGTCTTGATCAGTCCTGCTACGCCCGCGGCGGTATTCAAGTGGCCAATGTTGGTCTTCACCGACCCGAGCGCGCAGAATCCCGTCTTCGACGTGTTCATGCGGAAGGCGCGAGTCAGTGCCGCAACCTCGATGGGATCGCCCAGCGGCGTCCCCGTGCCGTGGGCTTCGATGAAGCCTATGGTTTCAGGACTCACGCCGGCCAAGGATTGGGCTGTGGCGATCACCTCGGCCTGGCCCTCCACGCTGGGAGCGGTGAAGCCGATCTTTGCCGAACCATCGTTGTTGATGGCGGCGCCGCGGATGACAGCGAGGATGTTGTCGCGCGCCTCGAGAGCGTCTTCCAGCCGCTTGAGGACGACGATGCCGGCGCCCTCTCCTCCCACGGTGCCCTTCGCCTTCGCATCGAATGCACGGCAGTGTCCATCCGGCGACATGATCATGCCTTCCTGGTACAGGTAACCCACCTTTTGCGGGAACTCGATGGACACCCCGCCGGCTAGCGCCATGTCGCATTGAAAATCCAGCAGGGCCTGATAGG
>Ga0315268_10008001_pt1 | contig 11076 bp, 11 predicted proteins | sample C1_top_MG_FD_204535 | JGI IMG/M metagenome (GOLD analysis project Ga0315268, IMG submission 204535) | Sediment microbial communities from Yellowstone Lake, YNP, Wyoming, USA - C1_top | ecosystem: Environmental > Aquatic > Freshwater > Lake > Sediment | place: USA: Wyoming | collected 2017-08-01 | reverse complement strand
CGGGGATGTACCCCGCGCGCACGCTCGCCACCGGAATGTCGCGGCCGGCGAGATGCGGCTGGACCTGCCGCTTGATTTCCAGCGCTGTGCCGGAGGGCGCGTCTTTCTTGAACTTGTGATGCGTCTCGGTGAGGTAAGGGTCGTACATGGGAAAGTCGGCAAAAATCTCGGCGGCGGCCCGCGCTACACGATAGAACAGGTTAACCCCGATCGAGAAGTTGGCAGCGTAGACCATGCCGATGCCGCTGGCTTCAATAAGCTGCCGAACTTCCTCGAGGTGGTCATGCCAGCCGGTGGTTCCCACCACCAGATTGCAGCCGAGCGCGGCCACGCGGCGGATATTCTCGAGCACGGCGCCGGGCTCCGTAAACTCCACGCAGACGTCGATGCCCTGAAAGTTCTCCCGCGTGATGGCGGCCCCGTTCCGGTTGGCGTCGATGTCGAGCGCGAGGCGCAGCTCGAACCCGCGCTGCGGAGCCAGTTGGGCAATCACCTTGCCCATCTTGCCGTAACCGAGAAGCGCAAGATTCAGGGGGCGCGTTTTCCCCGGCTGGTTCGAAACTTGACCCATGTTGGCCCCCCGCAGGCGGGAAAGGGGTGAAATGGGAAGTATGAAGGCCGAAGTCTATCCGCCGCATTTCACCCTTCACGCTTCAACCTTCATACTTTACCCTTTCCTGAGACGCGGCACCTAGTCTAAATATCCTTCCGCCTTCATCAGCTCAGCGTTGAGCAAGGCGGCGCCGGCAGCGCCGCGAATGGTGTTATGGCTGAGCGCCGTGTACTTGAATTGCAGCACCGGGCAAGCCCGGACCCGCCCGACCACCGTGGCCATGCCGTTCTCGCTCCCCACGTCGAACTTCACCTGCGGCCGGTCCCGTTCTTCCCGCACGATGATGGGATGCTTTGGCGCGGAAGGCAAGTGTAGTTCCTGGGGCCGGGCGTGAAACTTCCGCCAAGCCTCGAGCAAGTCATCCACCGTGGCTTTCGTCCGCAGGGAAACCGAGATTGACTCCGTGTGCCCGTCCTCGACCAGCACGCGATTGCAGTGCGCGCTGATGGCGAAGTCGCCCATTAGCACGTGCCCCTCCACAAACTTGCCGAGCAGCTTCCGGGTTTCGCGCTCAACCTTTTCTTCCTCGCCGCCAATGAAGGGAATGACATTGCCGATGATGTCCAGCACAGGCAGGCCCGGGTAGCCGGCGCCGGAGACCGCTTGCATGCTGGTCATCATCACCTTTTCCAGCCCAAAAGTCTTTTCCAGTGGCGCCAGGGACATCACCAGGCCCACCGTCGTGCAATTGGGATTGGTGACAATCATCCCTTTCCACTTTCGTTCGTGCTTCTGGACGCGGACCAAAGCGAGATGCTCCGGATTGACCTCGGGAATAAGCAAAGGAACGTCCGGGTCCATGCGGTGATTCGAGGAATTCGACACGACGACGTGGCCGGCGTGCGCAAATTCCTTCTCCACCTCACCCGCCACTTTGGAATCGAGCGAGGCGAAGACCAGTTGCGGCGCCTTGCCCGGCTTGCACTCGTGGACCGGCAGATCGCCAGCGGCCTTGGGCAGAGGCTCCCGCAGGCGCCAGTTGCACGCCTCCGCGTACGTCCGGCCCGCCGACCGCTCCGAGGCCGCCAACCACGCGACCTCGAACCACGGATGATGCTCGAGCAGGCTCACAAAGCGCTGCCCCACCATCCCCGTGGCTCCCAAAATACCCACTTCGATTTTTCTCATGATAGCTTTCTCGCGGGATAAACCCGCGCGTACTCCTTTCTGCCCCCAGGTGAATTGATAATTGCCGATTGACAATTGCCGATTGTAAGAGTTTTGCGATTTTCAATTGTCAATTTTCAATTATCAATGCTTGCTTTCAGCTCCTTCACCAGTCTGCAATAAAGTTCCACCGCGCGCGCCAAGTCCGCTTTGCGGACGCGTTCGTGTTCCGTGTGCGCGACGCGGATGGAGCCCGGACCCAAAAGCAGCGGGCGGCCCCAACGCGTCAGGCTCGGCAAGTCGGTGGTGAACGCAACCACTTCCGTTTCAAAGCCGTCGAGCTTCTCCATCCTAAGCGCGGGCGTATCGCGGACAAACTCGAATTCCGCCCGACCGGACAACAATCGCCCGAGGGCGGCGCGCAGCTCCCGGCCGTCGTCCACCGTGCGGATAAGAACCTGCGCCTGCGCTTCGTCGGGAACGACGTTGGCCGCCCGCCCGCCGGAAATCACTCCGATGTTGAGGGTAGCAGGGCCCAGCACGGGATCGGCGGGCAAGGGGAGCTTCCGCACATCGGCCAGGATATCCAGCAGCTTCTCCACCGCCGATTCCCCCAGCTCCGGGTAAGCTGAATGCGCCATCTTGCCCCGCGTGCGTATATCCACGCGCAGAATGCCTTTGCTGCCCAACGCCAGTTTGTTGTCTGTAGGCTCGCCGTTGATGATGTACTTCGCGCCGCGCGGCGAAAGGTTAGCTACCCGCGCGCCGTCGCTCACGGTTTCCTCGCCGACCAGAAATAGCAGGCCGAAGTTTCCCACGCCCTCGCCCACCAGCCGCTCGGCAGCCGCGAGCTCGGCGGCTATAATGCCTTTGGCATCGCACGCCCCGCGTCCGTAAATGAATTCCTCATCTTCGCGGGCCGGGAAAAAGGGCGGGACCGTGTCGAGGTGCGTGCTTAGCACGACTTCCGGGACTCCTCGCGTGGCAAACACGTTGGCGCGCTCGGGACCGACAGGCTGGAGTTCAATCTGGTAGTTTCGTTCCGCCAGGTAGTCGCGCAGAAAGGCCGTGCACGCGCGCTCGTTCCCCGTCACGGATTCGATGTTGACCAACGTGCGGGTCAACTCAAACAGTTCCATCGCTGCGCTCCGCGTGCCGCGCCCCCTTGGCGACTTGTCTGCCTTGTAGCGCCGGCCCTCCGGCCGGCATGCCGGGCTGAAGCCAGCCGCTCCGATCCAACCACGCAGTGTTGCTAGACGTTAGCCCACAAACGAAAACAGCGTCAAGCCTATTCGCGCGAACCTGCGCTGCGGACTCGGGAAGCCCGATCGTGGCTTTGCGCTCCAAATGGCAGGCGGGCGAGATATGGCTAAGTCTCGTCTAAGCAACAGGTTAGAGCGCCCGGCAGCGGCCTGCTGCCAGGACAACCGCGGCGCAAGACGCGGCATCCAGGCAGGTAGAAGTGCGACTGGCGCAAGGCCCTGAAAGGTGGTAGTGTGTGGTTAACGCGAAGAACAGGTCCCTTCGAAAGGAGGGCATATGGGCCGCATGATCAGATCCCGCGTCCTGATTGTTTTCCTTACCGGTTTGCTGCTGGTTGGTCAGCGGGCGCTGACGGCCAGGGACAGGGCGCCGCACGTGGGGTTTAGCACTACCTCCGTGCCGTCGGTTAGCTATGTCCAATCCTATCTGTACCCTTCGTTTGGCCCCTGGGGTTGGTTCGGCGGGTATTACTCACCGTTCGTGAACATGCCCACGCTTCCTCCGGCGCGTCCCTACCTGCCCAAATACTGGTGGGTGGAGCCGTATCCTTCTGCCGATCCTCGCCAAGCAGGCTACAACCCCGCCTCCGGCTACGCGAGGGACGAAGTAACCACGCTGCTGCTGGTCACTTCGCCGGCTAAGGCGCGCGTCATTCTCGACGGGCTTTATGTGGGTCGGGCAGATTACCTGGGCCCCATTCAACTGCCCCTCGGTGAGCATACTCTGCGCGTCGAGGCGGCTGGCTACGAGCCTTCGGAGACCGTCATCAGCGTCGAGCAGCCGATCCTGCAACAGTTGGAGGTCCGCCTGAAGCCGCAGCCGCCACCCGCCAAACCTGAAGCGCGTCAATAAGAGGGCTTGCCCCGAGACCTGAAGCTGGTAGCACCGACCTCCAGATCCGCGGCTTTTCCTGCCCTCCCTGCTCGCGTGCCGGAAAGATGCTCCCCTGCGTGGCCGCCTAGAGGTAGAATCGCTCCCGGGTTTCTGCATCTGCGCGGGAGGTGAACATGGCAGCCTACGATTCCAACCGGCGAGACTTTCTGCGACTCACGGGCACGGCGGCGCTCGGAGCGCTTGGGGCAGGCGGCCTGCTGCGCGGCGCCCAGGCGGCGACCACACGCGCCCGGGGCCTGCCGCCGCTCAAGGTCACCGACGTGCGCGTCATCGTCACCTGCCCGGGGCGCAATTACGTCCTGGTAAAAATCCTGACCAGCGAGCCGGGGCTTTACGGCGTGGGCGATGCCACGCTCAACGGGCGCGAACTGGCTGTGGCCACGTTGCTCGAAAAGCACATCGCGCCGCTGCTTATCGGCCGCGACCCCGAGCAAATCGAGGACACCTGGCAGTATCTCTACCGCGGCTCGTACTGGCGGGGCGGCCCGGTACAGATGACGGCGGTGGCTGGCGTGGATCTGGCGCTGTGGGACATCAAGGGCAAACGCGCTGGCATGCCGCTTTACCAGTTGCTGGGCGGGCGTACGCGCGTGGGCGCCCTGGCCTACACGCACGCGAGCGGGGCGGACTTTGCCGAGGTCGAAGACGCTGTGCGCCGCGGCATGGCGCGCGGCTTCAAGTGCGTGCGCGCCCAAGTGGCGATTCCCGGCCTGGAGGGGACTTACGGCACCTCGTCGCGCCGGAAATCGGAAGAGCACGCGGGGCGCGTGGACCAGCAGGATAGTCTCCCGGAGACGGAAATCTTCGAGCCTTCACCCTATTTGCGCACCGTACCCAAGCTGTTCGAGCACCTGCGGTCGAAACTTGGCGATGAGGTCGAATTGCTGCACGACGCCCACGAGAAGCTTTCGCCCATCGAAGCCGCGCGCCTGGCCCACGCGCTGGAGCCCTATCACCTCTTCTTTCTCGAAGACCTGTTGCGGCCGGAGCACAAGGAGAGCTTTCGCCTCATCCGGCAGCATTCGACGACGCCGCTCGCCATGGGCGAACTGTTCAACTCAATTTGGGATTGCGTCCCGCTTATCACTGAGCAGTTGATTGACTACGTTCGCTGCGGCGTGGTCCACATTGGCGGCATCACGCCGGCGCGTAAGGTGGCGGCTTTGGCCGAAGCGTTTCAGGTCAAGACGGCCTGGCACGGCGCCGCCGACCTGGGGCCGCCCACCCAGGCGGCGCAAATCCATTTGGACGTCTCGCTACCCAATTTCGGCGTCCAGGAAATGGTCTTCTTCCCGGAGGTCACGCGGGAGGTCATTCCCGGCGCGCCCACGTTCAAGGACGGCTATATGAACGTGGACGACACACCCGGGCTCGGTACCGACGTCAACGAAGACCTGGCCAAGAAATATCCCTACACGCGTTCGTATCTGCCCACCGCGCGCCGCAAGGATGGCAGCGTGCAGGATTGGTGAATCTGCTGTAGCGGCGGTGTCCCCACCGCCGCTCTCGGACTCCCAATCAGTTCGGCGATGAAGACGACCCGTCCCGACCTGTCGGGATCGCCGCTACAGAAAAGAGGTGGTTTCATGAACGGCATACCGATCCTGCATGTTGAGGGAGACTCGATTGCGCGGGCCTGGGAAGCGTCGCTCATCGAGCTGTACCAGAGCGGCTGCGACATCAAAACCCAGTACGACAAGCCCGACGATCCTCCCAGCAAAGATGCCACGATGATCATCACCGTCACCGAGCCTTTGCGCGAGCCCATGATCCACAAAGATTTTCCCGGCGGACCCGAGGAGTTGCAGGAATACGTCATGGAGGTTTTGGAGGGCATCAAGGACCACCTGGTGCGCGACCCGCGCAATCCCGACGACCACCGCTGGGAGTACACATACCATCAGCGCCTGTTTGCCTACGCAGTGCCCACGCTCCGGCCCTTCGACCAGATCGAGATTCTGTGCCAGAAGCTGGCCAAGGCTCCGCACACCCGCCGGGCGCAGGCGGTGACGTGGAAAGTCTGGGAGGACAACGACTGCTACGATCCTGCCTGCCTCCAGAGCCTCTGGTGCCGCATCACGGAGGAGAAGGGCAAGCCCGTCCTCAGCATGAACGTTCGCTTCCGCTCGAACGACGCTTACAAGGCCGCGTTCATGAATATCTTCGCCCTGGTGCAAATGCAGAAAAGAATCGCCGAACGCATCTCGGAACTTACCGGGAAGCCCGTGCAGGTCGGCCGCTACTGCCACCTGGCCGACAGCTACCACATCTATGGGTCCTACTTCAAAGAGTTTGAAACCCGCTTCCTGGGCTCGCTCGCGAAACGCACCTTCGAACAGCGTACCCTGCGCTACGAGGACCTGCGCGTGATGATGGAAGCTGCCCGACCGGCCATCCGGGAGAAGGCGAGGCAGATGGGGAGGTAGTCTTCGCGGCGCCGGCCTTGCCGCATTGCCACCTGTGCCTATGGCTTCTTGGCTCGATATCCTTTGGGGCAGCCTTCAGACTCTTCTCTTGGCCCTTGGCCTGAGCTGCGTGTCGCTCGCTTTGCCTCAGGATGTGAGCACGCCGGACTCGTTCGCCACAGAGCCGGTGACCGCAGCCGTCGTGCAACTTCTAGCCGTCGGCCCCGGCGCGGAGGATAAGAATCGTGAGTGCGCGGCGACGGGCTTTGTGGTCAACGAGGAGGGCTACCTTCTCACCAACGCCCACGTCGTCGCCGATGCCCGGCGCTGCCTGGCAGCGAGCCCCGGAACGAAAATCATGGCGAAACTCGCCCGGCCGGGGACGCGCGCCGCCACCGCCGTTTCCTGCGACGTCGTAGCTGTGGATGACCTGCACGACCTGGCGCTGCTCAAGACCGAACGCGCGCTGGAAGGCGAGGGCCCAGCCTATGCGCGGCTCGATCCGGTCGAGGTGGCGGAAGGCACACCCGTGGCCGTCACCGGCCATCCGGCGTTTGCCTGGCGTCCCACAACGCAAAAAGGCAGGGTCATCCGCCGCGGCGTTCTGGGCCTCTCAGAAAAGAGCGGAGAGAAGAGTGATGTAATCGTCCTGGACATACCGCTCGAACGCGGCGCGAGCGGCAGCCCGGTTTTTCAGCCAGCAGGAGGCGGCGTGGTGGGCATCATCGAGCGGCAGAACCCCGCGCGCCCGGCGGAAACGGTGGCTGTGCCCATTCGCTACGCCATCGAACTGGTGGACCGCCACGGCGTGCGTTGGCACTCCGCGCCGAGGTGAGCGCTGGCGTGGCCTGAACCGAGCTAGGGATGGCGCTGCGCCCACCAAGAATGAAGCGAGCAACCACACAGTGCCCAACAGAGGGCAGCCTGGGAAAGTAGGGGACGGCCGGCACTGACATCCAACACCCGACACCTGGAACCTGTCCTTAAGGCGGGAGATTCATGCGGCGCAGGAGACCCTGGAAGCACCGACCGCAGCACAAGTTGAACCGGCTAACTACTTCCCGCCCGACCACCCGTGGCTCGATTACCCCTTTATCCCCTCCTAGCCAAGGAGGGCGGGTTCATTTCGGTCTCCTCCTAATCTGGGAGGGGAATCTCTCCCTTACCCTCCTCTCTGAGGAGGGGGGTGAGGAGGGTGCCTGGTCAGCTCGCGGGCGTTTTTTGCTTGACAGGGAGAGGGAAATTGTATACAATGAGCTAATAACGTGAGCCACTCTGACCAGTTCCGGCGACCCTCGCGACTCCCCGATCAGGCAGCTAGCTACGATTGCGACTATTTGCCCGTTTGCCCTCAGTTTGGGCCTCGCCTGACCGCCCATAACGGCGAGGTTCCCATCTGCGGAACCAACCCCCTAGTAACTTTAAAAAAGGCCCGAACGAACCCGGAATGTTATTGAAAACAAAGAATCTGCCTCAGAAAAATCGCCAAACGAAGCCGGAATCTCTATGAAAACAGGAGACTTAATCGCCAAAAGCCGGAATCTTATTGAAAACAAGGTAGTTATAGTTCACGTTGGTGCGCGGCTCAGGGCCTAGTCAGTCCAGAAAGGCCCATGCAGAACAATCCAGGCTGCTTGCCTTTCCTGCCTCGTTCCATCCTTACGCGATCCTAGCTCAGGCACGCTTGTGGCACCGCTATGCGGGCGGGGACAGGTGGATGATAGCCTTCACGACGCCATCGCGATAGCCGGCCACCAGCTCAAACGCCCCCTGGGCGTCCGCCAGCGGGAAATGGTGCGTGGCGAGTGGATCGAGGTCGACCGCGCCGTGGGCTACCATCTCGATGGCTGGCGCGAGGCATTGGTTCTGGCGGCGCACGTTATCGATCCGCAGCTCCTTTCGCCGCAGCAGATTGATGTCGAAGCTGACGCGTTCGTCCGAGGGGATGCCCACAATCAGCAGCGTGCCGCCGGGCTTCAGCAGCTCGACGCCCTGGTCGAGGGTTTCCTGCTCCCCTGCGCACTCGAAGACATAGTCGAGCCCCAGGGGCTCAAGCTCGCGGATGGCCGCGACAATCTCGGTTCGCCGCGGATTGCCGGTCCAGCTTGCGCCGCAATGCCGCGCGCATTCCAGCCGTTCCTCCACGAGGTCGCTGACATAGACAGCACCTAGCCCCGCCGTGCGGCAGGCCAGCAAAACACAAAGGCCAATCGGGCCCGAGCCGAGAACGGCCAGCGCCGCTCCGGGCGGCGCGGCCGCGCGACGTTGAGCGTAAAGCCCGATGGAAAACGGCTCAACCAGGGTGGCGCGCACGAACGTCATGGCCTCGGGGATCGGATAGCAGGACTCGGCGGGCATCACCAGGTATTCAGCGAGCGCGCCCGGCAACTGCCCCGGACAGCCAAGAAAGCCCTGGTTCCGGCAAGTATGCTGCCGCCCCTGGCGGCATTGGTCGCACTGGCCGCAGGCCACCAGTGGGTCAACCGCCACGCGCTGGCCAGGCCTCAGGCCTTGCACCTTGGGTCCGACTTCGAGCACGGTTCCGGCGCACTCGTGGCCTGCTATCCAGGGATAGGCGACGACTTGGCAACCGATGCGTCCGGCCCGGAAATAGTGCACGTCCGAGCCGCAGACCCCGACCGTCGCGACGCGCAGCAGCACATCACCCGGGCGCGTCAGCTTCGGGTCGGGCGCGTCGCGTATCTCGACTCTTCCGATAGCGGTCAGAAAGGCAGCCTTCATATTCCTTGTCCCGCTGAGTATAAGCGGTCCCGAGGCCAGCGTCACGGGTAAGGTGAGGGATTCGCGGGGTTAGCCTGTAGGTTTTTTCTGATAGCTAATCTGGCTGTATTGTGGTATCCTATTCACGCAGTTTGTAGTTGTAATTCCGACGAGCTTCCAAAAGCTGCAGTAGCGGATGGTTGACTAGCTCTGTGCCTTTGTGACCCGCGGCGTTACAGCGGATCGTCGGGTCTCCCCCGCCGTTGCCGTACCCACAAATTGCTAAATCAACCGCAAAGGATTTTTGCCGAATGAAGGAACAAGGTACCGTGAAGTGGTTCAACGCCGCCAAGGGTTACGGGTTCATCCGGCGCGAGAGTGGCGAGGATGTGTTCGTGCACTTTTCGGCTATTCAGGGTGAAGGTTACCGCTCCCTGGAAGAGGGCGCGCGCGTGAGCTTTGAGGTCCGCAAGGGGCCCAAGGGTTTGCAGGCCGATAACGTCGAGCGCGTGTAAGTGAACGGGGCGGTTCTCCAAGGCCGCCTCGCACCGGAGGAGACGATGGCCCATAGATTGTTCGTGGGGAATCTTCCCCAGAGCGTTACCGACGCCGCGCTCACGGATTTTGTGACGAGCGCGGGATTTCAGGTGGGGTCGGCGGTGGTCATCCGCGACAAGCTCACCGGCCAGTCGCGGGGATTTGGCTTCGTCGAATTAGCCGAAGGCGAGGACTTTCAGCGGGCCATCGAGGGCTTGAACGGGCAAGCGCTGGAAGGTCGCCGGCTGACCGTCAACGAGGCGCGGCCGCAGCGCGCGGACTTCGCACGTCCCCGCGGGGGCCGTGAGCACCGCGATCGCCCCGACCGCAGACGCCGGTTCTGAATCGAGAGGAAACCGATGAATCTGAAGCCTGGACAGTATATTCGCCACGCCAAGTACGGGTGTGGCACCATCGTGGCACGTGACGACGATCGCACCACCGTCGATTTCGATACAGCCGGGTTGAAGATGTTCGTCACCTCCCTAGCCGCCTTTGAGGTGGCCGAGGGCGAAGCACCCAAGAAGAAACGGCCCGCCGCCAAGCGCCGCGCGAAAGTTCCCGCGGCATGACCCGTCACCCCGGCGCCCACGGTGGGGAGCGCCGCGTCTGGGAACCCACCGCCTACCTCCAAGCTGAAGCTCAACCCGGGTCGGCTACCGTGCGGGAGCGAGACGACGCGGCGGTCGAGCTTTCCCTGGAAGATACAGTAGATTACTTCCAGCCCCTTCCGGCGCTGGGCGCGCCCGCCCACGTCCCAGGTCCGCCAGCCGTGGACAGGTGCAGCCTTGCAGTGCTAGGCTTTGCCTGTGCGGCGAGGGGCTGGGCGCCCTCTGCTGGCCGGGCCTGTAGCTCAGAAGGATAGAGCAACGGTTTCCTAAACCGTGGGTCGGGGGTTCGAATCCCTCCAGGCCTACCATTCCTTTCCTTTCGATCTCAGCGGCACAGAAGGTGTCCCCGTATCCTCAGACAAGACACCAGAGGCCCGTCCGCAATGGGATTGCAAGCGGACTGCCTGCCCGCGCCAATCGCCCTCGCCACAGCGATGACTCTGGCCCAGTCTAGAGGGCTGGCCAATGTGGCCCTCGAAAAGAGACCGGACCCGATGACCACATCGGGTCCGGGCTTGTGTCCGCGCTCCACTGTGATTTAGAACGTGAACTTCAGCGCGAACTGGATGTGCCGGCCATTCCGGCCTCCCGTGATCCAGCCGAACCTGGTGTCCGGATTTGTCCCGGTATCATTCGTGGTGTTCACGCTAGACCACTGGGGATGATTGAAGGCATTGAACATTTCCCAGCGGAAATCCAAGCTCTTATCTTCCGCAATTCTGAACTTCTTGAAGAGGGAAATGTCCCAGTTGTTGATGCCCGGCATGCGCAGGATGTTGCGGCCCGCATTACCGCGGTAAGCGGCAATCTCCACATCCTGCCCATTGATGTTCTGCACCACGGTGGGCGGGTTCTGGAAGCAACTAGTGTCGAAGTAGCGTTCAAAAGCACGGTTGCCGCCGGAGAGATTCCCGTTACACGTCCG
>Ga0315268_10008000_pt1 | contig 11077 bp, 11 predicted proteins | sample C1_top_MG_FD_204535 | JGI IMG/M metagenome (GOLD analysis project Ga0315268, IMG submission 204535) | Sediment microbial communities from Yellowstone Lake, YNP, Wyoming, USA - C1_top | ecosystem: Environmental > Aquatic > Freshwater > Lake > Sediment | place: USA: Wyoming | collected 2017-08-01 | reverse complement strand
CGCCGCCGACGCCGCCGCCGCCGCCGCCGACGCCGCCGCCGACGACGCCGCCGACGCCGCCGCCGCCGCCGCCGCCGCCGCCGCCGCCGCCGCCGCCGCCGCCGCCGCCGCCGCCGCCGACGACGCCGCCGACGCCGCCGCCGACGCCGCCGACGCCGCCGCCGACGACGCCGCCGACGCCGCCGCCGCCGCCGCCGACGCCGCCGCCGCCGCCGCCGCCGACGCCGCCGCCGCCGCCGCTCCCTTCGCGCGGTTCTCGGCCCAGTGGTACAAGGTCCGCGACGAGGCCTACAAGAAGTTCTACGCGGAGTACAGCGCGAAGCTCGATCGGGCGAAGCTCTGGCATGCCGGCGTGGACATGGTCAAGGCCATGATCGCCGTGAAGGCCGAGACGAAGGAGGCGGCCGGGGCGAAGTGAAGAGGGCCTGGAACCTCGCCTAGATTTTGCAGGGCGATTTCTTCCCGAATCGCGAGACGGTCGGGAGCGAGATCGAGGTCGTGATGATCGCGAGATTTGACCGTGCGCTGTCGGGAGGAAGTGGGGAGCAACCCGGGATCGAACCCGCTACCAGTCCGAAGGGACTGCCCGCACGGACGCTCTGACGTTCGCACCAAATGCTGAGGCAACAGTCGTAAAGGAGGCGTAAACGATGAGTCCTGAACTGAAGGATCAACTGGCGACCATGGCCGCGGCTCTCGCGACCCTGACCGCCCAGGCCAACGGCGGAGCCCCGCCGGCAGCTGCTCCCGGAGGCGGATGGCTGACCCCGCCTCCTTCGCACGGCGCACTGCCTACCCCGGTGGGGTGGTCGGTCGTGCTGGAAATCCCTACGAACGGACCGCGCGGCGCCGGAAAGGCGACCGTCGATCTGTGCTACGGGCCCGAGACCTGGGCGCAGGCTCCGCAGATCGTGGAAGCCCTCGTCGCGCAGGGCTACCCCGTGAAGGTCTGGGTGCCGAAGCCGGCGTTCGGCGGGGGAGGCGGCTATCCGCCGCGCGGCGGCGGCTATCCTCCCCGTCCGGCGTGGGGTGGCTGACATGGCCATCCCGACCCTGCCGAAGCCGCGACCTGCGGCGGACGCTCCGAAGACCGACGCGCCGGTCCCTAGCGGGCCTGCCGTCGGGGCGGCGCACCTCTGCACCGACATCGAGACGGGGAACGCCTCTGAGGCGGCCATCGACATGGCTGCGGACCTGTACAAGCCCCCGTCGAACATGAAGGACGCGGAGAAGATCGCGGCGAAAGAGGCGGAAGCGATCGTCAAGATTCGGGAGAAGTCGGCGCTGCTCGACCTGGCGCCCATCTACGTCGTCGGCATGATGACCGAGAGCGATGCGGTCCTGTTCCACTGGATCAAGACCAAGAAGAAGATCGACTCGCTCAAGAACATCCCGGCCGAGGTGTACGGCTTCAAGACCGAGCGCGACATGCTCGGCGCCGTGCGCGAATGGGTGGACCCGCGCTTCACTCCGAACCAGGTCATCATCGGCCACAACATCAAGGGCTTCGACCTGCCGAAGATTCGGGGCGGCTTCGTCCGCAACCGCCTCGTGCTGCCGAAGGTGTTCCAGCCCGCCGCGCGGGACGGCGGCGTGACGGTCTTCGACACCATGAAGGAGTTCCTCTACAACTTCACGGCCGAGCTCGCGGGCGATCGCTACGTGAGCCAGCAAGAGATGGTCGCGCGCCTGGGCATCCCCGGCCACAAGCACCGACTGAGCGGCGCGGAGATCCCGGGGATGATCGCCCAAGGCAAGGCCGAAGAGGTCCTCGCCTACAACTACCTGGACTTCGCCGAAGCGTACGCCGCGTTCCTCGCGATGTCCGGCCAGTACAAAGATCAGACGAACCCGTAAAGGAGACACGAGACCATGACCCAAGCAGCCCCCGCGGCGAACGCCGCGAAGAAGGATGAGAAGAAACCCGAAACGCCCAAGGGCGAGACTGGCAAGCTGCCGCTCCACGGCGGCAAGGACGGCATCACGCGGACGCTGGACAACAAGGCCGTGCTCAAGGCCCCGGTCGATCCGAAGGTCAAGAAGGCGGCGGAAGTCCTCGCCGGCATCCTGGACCGCAAGATCGCCATCGACAAGGAGGCCACCGAGGCCGGGATGATCCTGCTCAAGGCGTTCGACGAGAGCAAGAAGTCCAAGAAGTGCCGCATCGTCGGCGAGAAGAAGACCTACTGGTTCAGCAAGGGCTTCGTCTCCAAGCTCGTGATCGAAAAGAAGGACGCCAACGAGGCGTAGGCGCCTCTCGTACCGCCCGGTCGGGACGATCCGGCCGGGCCATTTTGCGGCCCGTCGTGTTGTGGTTTTGTCACTGATTCTCGACGGAGAAATGACGCACGGAGAGTAAATGGACAAGGTTCTTTGGCTGGACTTCGAGACGGGCGGGCTCGACCCGCAGAAGTGCGACATCACGCAGGCCGCCGGCATCATCGAGATCGACGGCAAGGTGGTGGAGGAGTTCGAGTTGCGCGCGCGGCCGGACAGCGCGGACCGCGTGACGGCCGAAGCCTTGAAGGTGACGGGGCTGACGCTTGAGGAAGTGATGGCCTACCCGTTGACGCAGACGGCGTTGTACGCGAATCTCCAGACGATCTTCGCGCGCCACATCAACAAGTTCGACAAGGAGGACAAGTTCGTGTGGGCCGGGCAGAACCCGCGCTTCGACATGGACTTCGCGCGGGCGCTGTGGGCCAAGAACGGCGACAAGTATTTCGGATCCTGGTTCTGGTCGAACCCCGCCGACTTGATCGGCTTCGCGATGGGGATGCGGATCGCCAAGCAGCTCCCGCCGCTCAAGAACTATCGCCTGGTCACCCTGGCGGAAGCGCTCGAGGTGCCGCTCGACGCCCACAAGGCGATCGAGGACGTGCGCGCCACGCGGGCGTGCTTCTACAAGCTGGCCTCGCGCATTCCGACCGGAGCCGCGGCCTAGTTTCACCGACATGAGCCAGCGCCAAGAAGCCTTCCAGGAGATCCTGCCGACACTGCCCGCCAAACGGGCCGCGGTCCTCAGCGCCATCTCCTCCCAGGGCGAGCACGGAGCGACGTTAGACGAGCTCGTCGGCATCTTGAACTGGCGCATCAACCGCATCAGCGGCCGCGTGTCCGAGCTCCAGAAGTCCGGATACCTGACCGAGTGCGGCACACGGGGGAGGCAGACCGTCTGGGCGGCTTGCCTCCCCCAAGACCACGCCGCGCCGGCGCCGAAGGCGAAGCCGATCAAGGCGCGCATATTGCAGGTCGCCGACATGGGCCTGTTCGGGCACTACAACTTCACCGTGACAATCCCCTACGAAGCGCGGACGGCGCACATCAAGCCTGGCGCTCACATCACCATCAAATTTTAGGAGGCCACATGAAAAATATCGGCGACAAAGTCTGGACCGCGCGCCTCGAACACCGCGAGTTCACGGAGACGTGCCCGGACTGCCTCGGCAAGAAGACGGTCACTCTGCTCTTGGAGAACGGGGACAAACATCTCCTCGAATGCCACACGTGCAACCCTGGCGGCTATCAGCCGTCGCGCGGGTACGTCGTGAAGACGCAGTACCAGGCATCCGCTAAAGAGAGCGTCATCAATTCGATGGAAGTGACTGCGGAGAAGACCACCTACCGTTTCTACAACTGGTCATGCTCCGAGGTCTACGAAACAGAGGAAGCCGCGAAAGCGGCCGCAGAGTTCCTTCGCGCAGAGAGAGAAAACGAGGACTTCAAGTGCTTCGTCTGGAAGAAGGAAGACTCTCGTCGGACATGGGCCTGGAACTGCTCGTACTTTCGCGCGCAGATCAAGAACGCGAAGCGCGACCTGGCTTACGCCGAGGCGCGTCTCGGCATCGCTCAATCCTTCGCGAAAGAAGCGAAGCAGGCGGCGGTCGCTTGAACAGGGCTGGCGAGGCGTTGGAGCGCGCGGTGTCGCGGGCGCAGCGGGGCTGGGAGTGGTGGATCGTCCTGGCGTCTGCGTCCTATCTCATCATTCGCTTCGTGCCGTGGGCGCTGCACGGATTCCCGGTGGTAGGGCGATGACGAAAGCGCAGGCGATGAACTGGCTGGAACGCCATCCGGAGGCGCGGCCGCGCGTCGTGAACAACGGGCTACAGCGCGAATGGCGCGTGTTCGGACAGCACCACATCACCTACTGGGGCCCGACCCTGGTCAAGGCGATCGAGACGGCCGAGCGCTCGCGCACGATGAACCCGCGGCACCACCGCAACCCAAGATAATCATGGCCACCTCCTCTATCGAATGGACGGACAAAGTCTGGAACCCCGTGCGCGGCTGCGTCAAGGTCAGCGCCGGATGCAAGCACTGCTATGCCGAGACGTTCGCGGAGCGCTGGCGCGGTGTGAAGGGCCACGCCTACGAGCAGGGCTTCGACTTGCGACTCGCCCCTCACAAGCTCGAGGAGCCGGTCCATTGGAAGGAGCCGCGCAAGGTATTCGTCAACAGCATGAGCGACCTGTTCCAGGTCGGAGTCCCGTTCGAGTACATCGACAAGGTCTTCACGACGATGGCGCGCGCGCCGCGACACACGTTCCAGATTCTGACGAAGCGACCGGACCGGATGCTGGCCTACATGAAGCGCTGGCTCCGCGATCAGGACGGCGTCGAGAGCCCGGCCGGAGCGGTCAAGCCGCTCGCCAACGTCTGGCTCGGCGTCAGCGTCGAGGACCAAGCCGCGGCCGACATCAGAATCCCGCTTCTCCTCAAGACTCCCGCGGCCGTGCGGTGGATCAGCGCGGAGCCGCTTCTCGGGCCGCTCGACTTGAAGCCCTACGCCGGATGCTTTGACGGCAACATCGGGAATCCGAGCTTCGTCCGATGGCTGGACTGGATCGTGATCGGCGGTGAGAGCGGGCACAGCGCGAGACCATTCTGCATCGATTGGGCGGACGACATCCTGCGCCAGGTGCGTGGTGCCGGCATTCCTGTCTTCATGAAGCAGTTCGGCCGCATGCCGGTGACGGAGAACATCAACCGCTGGGACATGGACGCCGAATCCATTGCGTTCATGCGCGGCGCGGCGGGCGCGGAATACAAGCTCCAGGACCCCAAGGTCGGCGATATGGCCGAGTGGCCCGAAGAGTTCCGCGTCCGGGAGTTCCCGGCGGCGGTCCTATGAAGGTTCAGCGCGTGGAGGAAGGCGACGAGGTCAGGCGGAAGGTGGACTGCCAGGGGTGCGGGCAGCCGAAGATCGAGGGCGACACGTGCGACGCCGAGACGGCGCCGGGCAAGGTCTGCGGGTGGCCTCAGCTCGAAATCCATCCCACCGAGGACGGGCGCATTCTGATCTTCCTGCCCCTATGCCCTTCCACCAACGATCGGCAGACCGCCGCCCGCATGGGCCGCTTCTCGCGCCTCGTCTTGACCGAGGAGGCGCGGGACTACGTTGCCAGCGTCGGCGCGCAGCTTAAGCCCCTGATCGTCCGGGCGATTGAGGAGCTAGGCTGGAAGCCCATCACGCGCTGGCAGGGCGTGGAGCTGTGGACGATTCTGCCGCGCACGTCCGCCGACTGCCACAACTACGGGAAGGTCCTCTTCGACGCCCTGGAGGCCGGGGGCGTGACCTGGAACGACAAGTACCTGATGCCGGACTATCGCGGCCTTTGGCACGACACGAAAATCCACTGCCTCATTGTGAAAGCGTGACCAAGATCGCCCGCGCGCCTCGCGCGCCATCCGGAGGAGACAACGATATGAATCAGACGTACACCGACTTTCTACGCGCCAAGGTCCACCACGACGAGGGCTGCGGCTACGACGTTCGTGCCCGGGAGGTCAACCCCTGGCTGAAGCCGCACCAGGTGGACATGACGCGCTGGCTCGTGAAGGGCGGCCGCCGTGCGCTATTCGCCGCTTTCGGCCTGGGCAAGACCGTCATCCAACTGGAGACGGTCCGCCTGACTCTACAGAAGCTCGGCCACGGTCGCGGGCTTATCGTGGCGCCCCTGGGCGTGCGCGGCGAGTTCTTCAAGGACGCCAAGAAGCTCAAGACGAAGATCACCTTCGTCCGCTCGACCGCCGAGGCGCAGGACGACGGCATCTACCTGACGAACTACGAGAGCGTCCGCGAGGGCAAGCTCGACCCCTCGGGCTTCCAGGTCATCAGCCTGGACGAGGCCGACGTCCTGCGCGGCTTCGGCGGCACGAAGACCTTCCGCGAGTTCATGCGCCTGTTCGAGAACACGAACGTCCACCGCTTCGTCGCGACGGCCACGCCCGCGCCCAACGAGTTCATCGAGCTCCTGGCCTACGCCGCCTTCCTCGGCATCATGGACGTCGGCCAGGCGAAGACCCGCTTCTTCAAGCGCAACAGCGAGCAGGCCGACGAGCTGACGCTCCACCCTCACAAGGAGCGGGAGTTCTGGCTGTGGGTGGCGTCCTGGGCGCTCTTCGTCCAGAAGCCCTCCGACCTGGGCCACTCGGACGAGGGCTACAACCTCCCGCCCTTCGAGGTCCGGTGGCACGAAGTCCCGACCGACCACGCCGACGCCGGCGCCGAGCGCGACGGGCAGGGCAAACTGCTCAAGGACGCCGCCATCGGCGTCGTGGACGCGGCCCGGGAGAAGCGGACGAGCCTGCCGGCGCGGATCGTGAAGATGCAGGAACTGCGCGCGGCCGAGCCGGACGAGCACCGCCTCATCTGGCACGACCTAGAGGCGGAGCGCCTGGCGATCGAGGCGGCCGTGCCCGGCGTCGTCAGCATCTACGGCACCCAGGACCTGGAGGAGCGAGAGGCCGCCGTCGTGGCCTTCTCCGACGGCCAGATCAAGGAGCTGGCGGCCAAACCCATCATCGCCGGGTCCGGCTGCAACTTCCAGCGCCACTGCGCGCGGGCGATCTTCCTCGGCATCGGCTTCAAGTTCAAGGACTTCTTCCAGGCCATCCACCGCATCCAGCGCTTCCTCCAGGCACGCCCCGTGCGCATCGACATCATCTACACCGAGGCGGAGCGGAAGATCCGTGACGAGCTGATCGCCAAGTGGGACGGCCACAAGCGCCAGACGGAGGCCATGGCGGCCATCATCCGGCAGTACGGCCTCTCGGGCGCGGCGTCGGCCGCGGAGCTCACGCGCTCGCTCGGCGTGACGCGGCGCGAGGCGACTGGGGGGGGGTGGACCGTGGCGCATAACGACACGGTCGATGAGACCGCGCGCCTGGCGCCGGACAGCGTCGGCCTCGTCCTGACGTCGGTCCCGTTCGCGACGCAGTACGAGTACTCGCCCTCCTACAACGACTTCGGCCACACCGACGACGTGGCGCACTTCTTCCGCCAGATGGACTACCTGACGCCCTCGCTCTACCGGGCGCTCATTCCCGGCCGCATCCTGGCCGTCCACGTCAAAGACCGCATCACGCCCGCCGGCCTGACGGGCCTGGGCTTCCAGACCGTCCAGCCATTCCACGCGGACTGCATCGCCCACTACCGGGCGCACGGCTTCGGCTACCTGGGCATGAAGACCATCGTGACGGACGTGGTCCGCGAGAACGCCCAGACCTACCGCCTCGGCTGGAGCGAGCAGTGCAAGGACGGCTCGCGCATGGGCGTCGGGATGCCCGAGTACTTGCTCCTCTTCCGCAAGCCGCCCACCGATCGCTCCCAGGGCTATGCCGACGTGCGCGTGGTCAAGTCGAAGGATAAGTACTCGCGCGGCCGCTGGCAACTCGACGCGCACGGCTTCATGCGCTCCAGCGGCCAGCGCCTGCTCGCGCCCGAGGACCTGAACGGGCTCTCGTCGGCCGAGGTCTTCCAGGCGTTCAAGCACTACTCTGGGACCGAGGTCTACGACTTCGAGCGCGACGTGCGCCTCCTGGACCACCTGGACGGCCTTAAGATGCTCCCGCCCGGCTTCATGCTCTGCCAGCCCGTCAGCCATTCGCCCGAGGTTTGGACCGACGTGACGCGCATGCTCACGCTCAACGGCGAGCAGTACGCCAAAGGGAAGGAGATGCACCTGTGCCCGCTGCAGTTCGACATCGTGGACCGGGCCATCACCCAGTACACCAACCCGGGCGATGAGGTCTACGACCCCTTCGGCGGCCTGATGACCGTGCCCCTGCGGGCGGTCAAGCTCGGACGCCGCGGCCGCGCGGCGGAGCTCAACGGCGGCTACTTCGACGACGGCGTCTGGCACCTGCGCCGGCAGGACGACCAGGGGAAGGCCCCGACTCTCTTTGATCTCGCCGTCGAGCACGTGGCGGAGGAAGCGCTTTGAAAACTCTGAGTAAGCAGGCCCGCAAAGCTGAGCCCAAAGGAACGCGGCCGGGGGGCGAATCGAGAGCCCCTTCAACCGGGAGGGATACCCGACCGGCCGCTACGTTCCTTTCATCTGGAATTCCATTCCGACGCGCGTCCGACGGACAGTACGAAGTCACCGCCGCCGATCTCTTCTGCGGCGCCGGCGGAACGTCCACGGGCCTCGTGCTGGCCGTGGAGGAGATGGAGCGCGAGTACGGCGTCAAGATCAATCTCGACCTCGTCGCCGTGAACCATTGGGACGTGGCGATCGCCACGCACAGCGCCAACCACAAGTTCGCGCACCACAAGTGCAGCGGACTGACCGGCGTCGATCCCCGCACGGTCATCCCGGGCTATCTCGATCTCCTCGTCGCCTCGCCGGAATGCACGCACCACAGCAACGCCCGCGGCGGCAAGCCGATGAACGACCAGTCGCGCTCGAGCGGGGCCGACGTCGTGCGCTGGATTCACGACCTGATGCCGAGCATGGTCATCATCGAGAACGTGCGCGAGTACCGGACGTGGGGTCCGCTCGGAGCCAACGGGCGGCCGCTGAAGAGCCGCAAGGGCGAATACTTCCAGCAGTTCCTCGCCGACATCCGCGCGCTCGGCTACACGACCGAGGATCGACTGCTCAACTGCGCCGACTTCGCAAACCCAACGACGCGCACGCGCCTCTTCGTCTACTGCAAGCGCACCAAGTGGACCGCGCCGATCGAATGGCCGGCGCCGAGCCACGCGAAGGCGAGCAAGGACATGGAGCTCGTTGGCGCGCTCCCGAAATGGATGACGGCCCGCGACCACGTCATCGACTGGAAGGATCTCGGCGCGAGCATCTTCAACCGCAAGAAGCCGCTCAGCCCGAACACCATGCGCCGGATCGAAGCGGGACTGAAGAAGTTCTCGGGCATAGATCTGGGCGGCTATCTCGTGAAGCTCTACGGCACGAGCGACGCGGCGGACGCCGGGCAACCCGTACCGACCGTGACCGGCGGCGGTCAGCACCTCGGCCTCGCTGTCCCGGTGCCGTTCATCCTGCCGAAGGAAGGCGTCCACGGCGGGAACCTTCCGCGGTCCGTGGACGGCCCGGCGCAGACCGTCGTCCCGCACCATGGCCTCGGCTACGTCATCAACCCTGAGTCGTTCATGCTTGGACAGAACTACTGCGGCGATCGCCCGTCCGTTCCTCGTTCCGTTGAGGAGCCGGTCCCAACCATTCTCGGCAAAGGCGCGATCTCCAAGGTCGAGCCGTTCATGGTGGCGCACTTCGGCGAGAACGAGGGGCAGGCCCCGCGCGTCCATTCTGTGGACGAGCCGACACCCGCTGTCACGTCCCGCGGCGCGGCCGAGCTGGCCCAGCCCTTCCTGACCGAGTACCACGCCACCCAGGGAGGTAAGGAGCGCACGCGCCCTGTCGACGAACCCATCCCCACGCTCGACTGCTCCAACCGCTTCGGCCTGGCCGAGCCCTTCATGCTGAGCGCCGGCGGCCCCGAGGTCGGGCCGCGCAGCACGAACGAGCCCGCGCACACCGTCCTGACGCGCGACCACATCGGCGTGGCGGCGCCGTTCCTGGCCGGTGCGGGCGGTCCGAGTGGGATGGGGAAGCCGCAAAGCATTGACGAGCCGATGGGCACCGTCATCGCCGAGAATCACCGCGCTGTGATCGTGCCCGTCACGCATCCCGACAAGCCCGGCGACGACCCCGCCGCGCGCACGCAGAGCGTCGACGAGCCGCTCAAGACGGTCACAGGGGCGAGGCGCGGCGAGATTGCCGTCGCCACGGCGTTCCTGGTGCAGTACAACGGAACGGCCGAGACGCAGAGCGTGGACATTCCCGTCCCGACGCTGACCGCCAAGCCGCGCTTCGCCCTGCTCGTCACGTTCACGAACGGCGAGAAGATGCTCCTCGACATCCTGTTCCGCATGCTCAGGCCGCGCGAGCTTGCGCGGGCGCAGGGATTTCCCGACGACTACGTCTTCACCGGGAAGACCGAGGACGTCGTTAAGCAGATCGGGAACGCTGTGCCGGTCAATATGGCCAAGGCGCTCTGTAAGACGGCGCTTACGCAGTGCTCATGGGGGGCCGCATGACCCATCACCACGTCAAGACGGAGACGACGCGGTGCGGGTGCTGCTGGCGAGCGGTGTCGATTGATTATCGGACCGTCGTATCTCGGCCGTGCACGTGTGAGCGGAGACAGCGGTGCTTCATGTGCGGACGATGCCCTGAGCACTGTTGCAAGACCGGCTGGCGCGTTCCTTCGGTTCCTGGGAAGCGGGGTCCTCGCGGCGGATGAAGAACAAAGCCAGCGTCGCGCACGACTTCATGAAGGTCTCCCGGGATCTCGAGGAGGCTCTTGCCCGCGGCGCGTTCAGCGCCTGCGAGCTGCGCATCATCGCGTGGCTCAAGTCGCGCACCTACGGCGTGCGCATCAAGGGCGATGACGGATGGTTCGCACTCGACGCGATTCCGATCACCGCGAGCTTCGTTTCGTCGGACACCGGACTTCACAAAGGCCGCGTCAAGGAGTCGATCACCGGGCTTCTGAACGATCACGTTCTGCGTCGCAAAGCGAACGGATGGCTCGGCATCAACAGCCGGTTGAGCGATTGGAAACGGTCGCTGGCGGGACGGGATTTCGATTTCAACCGCAAGCCTCGGACCGATATAGGCCAAAGGACCTGGGACAAGGTGTCCCCGGGACAAGGTGTCCCCGGTAACGGGGGACAAGGTGTCCCCGGTAACGGGGGACAAGGTGTCCCCGGTAACGGGGGACAAGGTGTCCCCGGTAACGGGGGACAGGTGGTCCCCGGTGTCGATTCTCT
>Ga0315268_10007999_pt1 | contig 11078 bp, 11 predicted proteins | sample C1_top_MG_FD_204535 | JGI IMG/M metagenome (GOLD analysis project Ga0315268, IMG submission 204535) | Sediment microbial communities from Yellowstone Lake, YNP, Wyoming, USA - C1_top | ecosystem: Environmental > Aquatic > Freshwater > Lake > Sediment | place: USA: Wyoming | collected 2017-08-01 | reverse complement strand
CTGTTGGCTCTCCTTCATGTCAGTCTCTGTCGGATAGATTTTCTCGGCCTCTGATTCGGAGCATGAAATGTAGCACATCCATCAGTGCTAAACAACGACTGTCCAGAATGATTACTCCCGGCACATCTCTTCGATCAAATCCAAATCGAGAGCCGATTCTGTCTAGCGCGCAAGCGCGGTCTGGACGGAGCGAGGTATGAAGGAGATAAGTAAATTGAAAACTGCAATCCTTGGAGCAACTGGTCTAGTGGGTCAGCGGTTCATTCAACTTCTCGACGGCCATCCATGGTTTGACATAGCCACAGTAACGGGTTCTGACAGGACCGCGGGGAGCCTCTAAGGGGAAGCTGTTCAATGGCGGTTGGAATCGCCTCCAGATCAAAGGATCGCCAACCTGACGATCCAGCCTTCGGTACCTGACCATATAGACGCAGACGTTGTCTTCTCAGCACTGCCCGCAAATCAATCACTTAGAATAGAAGAGGAATTCGCGGAAGCAGGTTACGCGGTAGTAAGCAATTCTGCTGCACATCGAATGGACGACGACGTTCCCCTAGTGAACCCTGAGGTTAACTTCGATCATCTGTCCCTAATTGACGAGCAAAGACGAAAACGGAAATGGGATGGTGCGATAGTGACCAATCCCAATTGCACAACTGCTGTGCTAACGCTTTCTCTGAAACCAATTGCGGCAAGCTTCGGTCTCAAGAGTGTCGTGATGTCTTCGATGCAAGCAGCCTCAGGCGCTGGATATCCTGGTGTTGCATCCTTGGATATAATCGACAACATAATCCCGTTCATCTGTGAAGAAGAAGAGAAAGTTCAGCGTGAGACTAGGAAAATTCTAGGGCAAGTTGAAAGGTCCGCTGACTTCAGAGTCTCGGCAAGCTGCCATCGCGTGCCCGTAATCGATGGGCATACGGAAGCAGTCTTCGTCGAGACCGAAAAGCCCGCAGCACCCGAAGACGTAGCGAAGTCAATGGCAGAGTTCAAGGCAGAACCACAGAAATTGATGCTTCCCACTGCTCCTGAACAACCTGTAGTTGTCAGGTCAGAGCAAGACCGTCCACAACCTCGCTTCGATAGGAGTGAAGGAAAAGGGATGAGCGTTGTTGTCGGAAGAATTCGGACGGATCCTGTCTTCGACGGAATCAAGTATGCTGCTATCGGACACAACATGGTACGGGGCGCAGCCGGCTGTGCAGTATTGATCGCGGAGTCAATGAAATCGCAAGGATACATTTGATAGGTGATAGTGATGGAATCTGGAAAAACTAGACGTCTTCGACGCATCTTCCGTGATGATTCAAAGGCATTCATAATCGCAATGGATCACGGAGTGACTCTGGGACCGGTTCAAGGTCTAGAAAACATGCAGCAGACAGTGAAACAGGTCGTGAGCGGTGGTGCTGACGCCGTCTTGATGCACAAGGGAATCGCCAAACGCATTGACACATGCAATACAGGACTCATAGTTCACGTTTCTGCTTCGACAAAACTCGGAGATAAACCGAACCTGAAAGTCGGAGTTTGCAGCGTCGAGGAAGCCATTCGCATAGGTGCCGATGCAATTTCATCTCACACCAACATCGGTTCAGAGGAAGAGGGCAAGACGCTGGAATTCCTCGGGGCTCTTGCTGATCAATGTGATGCGTTTGGCATGCCATTACTTGCAATGATGTACCCGCGTGGACCTAGCATTCGGAATGAAAATGGATTCGATGAAGTCTCACACGCTGCTCGGATAGGAGCCGAACTAGGAGCAGATGTAGTCAAAACCGTCTACACTGGAGACCAAGACAGCTTCAGAAAAGTAGTCAGAAGCTGTCCGGTGCCGGTCGTTGTCGCTGGCGGAGCACGGATGAAAACCGATTTGGATGTCCTCGAACTTGCAGAGAACTCGATGAAAGCTGGGGCAGCTGGTTTATCGTTCGGCAGAAACGTATTCCAACATGCAGCTCCCGCTGCAATAAGCAAGGCATTGGCGGCAATAGTCCACGAAGGCGCAACAGCTCAAAGCGCCATCCAACTGTTAGGAGGGCCAAAACGATGAAGCAGTTCTGGCTACGCCTGGATCCTGAAGCGCCCTCCAATGAGAAAGCAGAGTTCTTGAGGGCAGCTGAGACGTGGTCTGACGTGGTGGTTCTTGATCCATCGGATATCTCGCTCGCTTCAGGTCTGAAACTACGAACCGCTTCAACCGACGGCCGCGCCGAGATCAAATTGCTCTCTAGCGACGATGATATCGACCCAGATACGACATTCATGGCCGACTCCGCAATAGAGATCGTTGTAAAGGACCGTTCAGATGAACTCAAGGCTCTGCAATACGCAGAGAAAGGCATTCGTCACATAATCGTTCGTTGCCCCGACTGGAAGGTCATCCCACTCGAAAACCTGGTCGCACAGACTAGAAACCACACTACACTTCTCGCAGACGTACCAAGTCTAAATGAAGCGAAACTCGCCTTACAGGTTCTAGAAGTCGGCGTAGACGGCGTAGTATTCTCACCAAAGTCGGCTAACGAAATAGAGGAGATGGAACGCGTTCTCAGAGAATCTGAGGACTCAATCCCTCTTGTAAAAGGCAAAATTGTCTCCATAAGGCCCATCGGATCAGGAGCGCGAGTATGCGTCGACACATGCGAGATGATGAAACCCGGCGAAGGAATGCTCGTCGGATCTCAATCCGCGGGACTGTTCTTAGTCGAAGCTGAGGTCCACAAAAACCCACACGTAGAACCGCGACCATTTCGCGTCAATGCCGGCCCCGTTTCATCTTATGTGCTGACTCCTGGGTTCAAGACACGTTATCTAGCCGAACTCAAAGCCGGAGACGAAGTGCTCATAGTCAATCGAAGCGGAATCACAAGACCTGCGCACATTGGGCGCGTAAAGATCGAACGGAGACCCATGATGCTTGTAGAGACTGAAGTGAATGGACACAGCTTCTCGACAATAGTTCAAAACGCTGAAACCGTTCGATTATTGACGGAGACCAAATCCGAATCCGTATCGAACCTTAAAGCCGGCGACGAGATTCTACTGAGATTTGAAGAAGGGGGTCGCCATTTCGGTACCTTAGTGCCCGACGAAATGGTGATTGAGTGCTGAAAGGTAGGATATGTCTCTCAACAGTCATCAACGAAGACGATGATGTTGGTCAACTGCTTGACCGCATTTGTGTCAAGAGGCCTGATCTGGTAGAATTTCGAACGGACAGATTGCATCGATTCTCAATCCTTGAGGATATCGCACAGAAGAAGAAATTCCCGGCTATTATCACAGACAAGACGAAGAGAGGGCTGAAGGACAGAAACGTACTTCTTGAGGCGACGTCTGCAGGATTTGAGTTTGTCGATGTCGATCTCTTTTCTGACATTACTGATGGCGAATTAAGGAAAGTTAGAGCAAACGGAACAGAGCTGATCACTTCATTCCACGATTCTGCAGCAACGCCTTCCATAGATGCGCTAAGAAGAGTATTGAGTCGAGCTATGAAAAGAGGCGGAAATATCTGCAAGATCGTAACCACGGCAAAAGAGCCCAAAGACAATCTCACAATTCTCAATTTCTTGGAAGAAAACTCTCGAAAAGTCAGACTTGTTTCATTTGCAATGGGTCCGATCGGAATCCCTTCGCGTATCCTATCGCCTTTGTTTGGTTCAGAATTCACATTCGCCGCACTCAGCGAGCAGTCATCAACAGCCCCAGGACAGCTAAGCATTGACGATCTGCGACACGTGTGGGGTCTTATTGGGCTACAGTAAATGTGCCACATCAGGTGAGACTGAAGTCTACGGAGTCATAGGAGATCCAATAGACCACACGATGAGCCCCGCGATTCAGAATGCCGCCTTTCGATCAACTCAGATCAACGCGGTGTACGTGCCATTCTGCGTGAAGAAGTCTGAGTTGAAGAACGCTATCCAAGGCATTCGAGCTCTGGGAGTCAAAGGATTCAACGTCACAGTGCCTCACAAAGTCGGAATCATTCGATACCTAGACAGGATCGATCGCACGGCTGACGAGATCGGTTCTGTGAATACCATTGTCAACAGCGGTGGATTGCTGTATGGGTATAACACAGATGGGGCAGGCGCTCTGAAGAGTCTCGAAGAAGCGGGCGCTCAAGTGAACGACAAATCCATCCTGCTTTTTGGAGCGGGCGGAGCGAGCCGAGCATTAGCCTACTCTTTCGCCTCGCACGCAAAAACGATTAAGATAATCAATCGAACAATGTCGAAGGCGAAACAGCTTCAACGTCGCCTGCAAAAAAAGTTCGAAGTTGATGTTGCAGTTATAGGTCTCTCAAGCGGGTTGATCAAAGATTTTGTTGATGAGGCCGACATAATTGTGAACGCTTCATCAATGGGTCATGGCGGTCTTGTTGACCCACCTGTCAAGCAGATTTGGCTTCGTCCAGGCCAGTTTGTTCTTGATATTGTGTACAAACCCATCAAGACTAAGCTATTGAGAATCGCTGAAGAAGCTGGAGCGACAACCATAGACGGATTATCAATGCTTGTCAATCAGGGCGCCTGTTCCTTTGAGATATGGACAGGTAAGAAGGCACCCGTAGCTGCAATGCACGACGCCATTCGTCATGAAGTGCTGGTGTAGGCGAATGCAAATCGCCGAAGCAGTAAGCCACGGAGCAATATCAATAATGAATGCTATGGCAACTGGTAGAGGTGCCGCGCTCGGCATCAGCTTGTGGACGGAAGCTCGCGTCACAATAACTGACGAGGCAGGTACGTTCAAAGGACGTAATCTGACTGAGCCAGACGAAGATGTCAGCCTGATCGAGACGACAGCTCGCAAGGTCTTCCAGCGGTTTAGAGTCCATCGACGTTTCGGTGCTCAGATAGATACAAAATCCACCATACCAGCGGCAATTGGTCTGAAGAGTAGTAGCGCTTCTAGTAACGCAGTTGCCCTTGCGAGTTTGAAGGTGCTGAAGAAGAAGGTCAGTGCGCTTGAGGCTATCAACTTGGGTGTTGATGCTTCTCTCGATGCAAAAGTGACTCTTACCGGCGCCTTCGATGATGCTTGCGCCTGCTACTTCGGAGGCCTAATCGTTGCAAACAACGTTCAACGTCAGATTCTGAAGCACTATAGACCAAATGCAAACCTCCGTATCCTGATCCATGTACCAAATGGCAAAAGCTACAGCGGAGACGTCGACCTCAATGATCTCAACACTATCAGACCTCTCATGCCAACCGTCCAAGGCAAAGTCCTGAAAGGTAACTATTGGCCTGCGCTAACACTGAACGGCCTCCTCTATTCCGCCGCCTTCGGTTACGACACGTCAGCTACGAGAGCGGCACTCGGGGCAGGGGCAATTGCTGCAGGTCTCTCTGGAAAAGGACCAGCCACTGCCGCAATCGTTTCGACCTCACGAGTGGAGAACGTCCTTGACTCATGGAACTCATACTCTGGGAAGATCATTGAAACATCACTGAATTACGAGATAGCACACGCTGTAGAGGTCCAAAGTTGAACATACTAGTAAGACCCTCTCGTTCACTCTCGGGAGAAATAACTGCACCGCCGTCCAAGGCATACACACATCGTGCATTGATTGCCGGTCTATTCTCAGAAGGAATCACGGAACTCGTAAATCCGCTCCAGTGTGACGATACTAATGCTACGGTGGTCGCAATAACATCACTAGGCGCGGAAGTAAATCGTGAAATGCACAATTGGGACGTCCGCGGCAAGGGCACGTTGAATGCACCTCGGCATGTGATTGACTGCGGAGAATCGGGGGTTACATTGCGCTTCATGATCCCAATAGTGTCGCTGACAGGACAAAGAGTACTGCTAGAAGCGAATCCGAATCTAATACGCAGACCGCTGAAGCCACTTCAAGAAGCTCTCAAACAGCTCCATGTCAGTGTTGCCGTTGAGGGCAACAGTATCATTGTCGAAGGCCAACCTGACGGTGGAAATGTCAGCATTCGTGGCGATGTGAGTTCTCAGTTCATTTCAGGCCTACTTCTTGCCGGCTCACTTATGGATAATGGATTGCGATTAGAGGTTACGACACCTCTTGAATCGCGCAACTACGTCACTCTCACACTCGGGATCATGGAGCAACACGGAATCAAGATAGAATCGAATCGTGAAATGACTCGTATGGAGATAGCGCCTGGACAGAAATACTCTGCTAGCAGACACCTCATTCACGGTGACTTCTCATCCGCAGCCTTCACTCTAGCTGCGGCTGCAGCAACCAACTCGAGAGTCCTAGTACGCGATCTCCAACAATCTCAGAGTGAGCCCGACGTGATACTTCTACAGATTCTGTTGAAGATGGGTGCATCAATCAGGTTTCTTAAGGACGGCGTGATCATCGAGGGCGGTCAATTGAAGGGCGCGTCTATAGATATCCGCGACAGTCCAGATCTTGGGCCGATCTTGGCGGTTCTAGGGTGCTATGCAGAAGGAGAGACAAGAATCATTGGAGCTAGAAGACTACGTTATAAGGAATCGGACAGACTGGCGACTATCACGTCAGAATTGAGCGCACTTGGTGCAAATATCACAGAAGCTGAGGATGGTTTGACTATCCGAGGCCCGTGTCACCTACAGGGTGGAGTGGTTCAATCTCATAGTGACCATAGGATCGCTATGGCTCTAAGTATCGCTACGCTCGGCGCGTCAGGAGATGTAATGATCACAGACGCCGAATGCGTCAGCAAATCATATCCGAAGTTCTTCGAGGATTTGAGGTCTCTGGGAGTTGAGGTTAGTGAGCAGTAGCACGTTTGGAAAAGCCTTCAGCGTTACCATATTCGGTGAGAGCCACGGTCCTAGCGTGGCAGCAGTGATAGACGGATGCCCAGCAGGGCTTCAACTGACCACTGAGGACATCCAACTTGAACTTGATCGAAGGCTTCCTCCGGATCAATCCATGACTTCCGCGCGACGTGAGAAGGATAAGGTCGAATTACTGTCCGGAGTCTTCGATGGACACACAACCGGAGCACCGATCGCAATCCTGATTTGGAATAAGGATGTTCGATCTCAGGACTACGACAAGCTAAGATACATTGCTAGACCGGGACATGCTGATTTCCCCGCAAGAATCAAGCACGGCGGGTTCAACGATCTGCGAGGCGGTGGGCAAGCTAGCGGCAGAATGACTGTTCCGATAATTATGGCAGGAGCTATTGCCAAGAAACTTTTGCGCCTTGTTGGCATAGAGATCTGTGCTCACACTGTCCAGATTCATACAGTAAAATTGGAGACGCCGCTTACGGCTGACATCATCAGGCGAAATGCCTACTCAAACTCAGTTCGCTGTGCCGATCCTGAGATGGCAAAGAGAATGACGGAGGTGATTCTCAAGGCCAGAAGTGAAGGGGACAGTGTAGGCGGTGTTGTGGAATGCGTTGCAGATGGCGTTCCGCCTGGAGTGGGAGAACCCTTCTTTGATAGTCTTGACGCGGAGCTCGCTAAGATCGCATTCAGTATACCTGCGGTCAAGGGATTCGAGGTTGGATTAGGATTTAGGGCGTCGGCGATCAAAGGTTCTGAAAATAACGATTCCTATGCTGTGCGCGACGGTAAGGTAGTCACGTTGAGCAACAATGCCGGGGGAGTTCTCGGTGGATTATCGAATGGAATGCCTGTCGTAGTCCGCGTAGCGTTCAAGCCTCCATCGTCGATTGCGAAAGAGCAACAGACTGTCAACTTGAGGAGTATGGAAGAAACGAGGGTCCAAGTCACGGGACGACACGATCCCTGCGTAGTGCCAAAAGCTGTTCCAGTAGTTGAGGCAGCTGTGGCAGTAGTGCTGGTTGACCAGTGCATTAGAGCGGACTTGATTCCTCGCGTTGTCAGCAAGAATCAAACGAGGGAGATCAGTCCAGGGTCGCGGCCGACACAGCCTCACTGAATCGGCTGTACGCGTTCGAGAACAGCTTGTCTCTTTGGAGGTAATTGCGTCCCGCGCGCAGTGTTCGATGCATTCGACGGCGGTTTCCCCGTGCTATCATAGTCATCATGCGATTGCAAGCTTGTGCTGCCTTCTTCAGCGTAGCGACAGAGTACGGACTATCCATGAGCACAGAGACCTCGTTGTCCAGACCCTCGTGATGAACTTCTTCGGCAAGGAGCAGTTGCAGCCTGAATGTTGGACCTGCGATCTTTGAAAGTCGGTTCACGTCTGCATCCAACGACTTGAGAGCGTTCACGAAAGCTATAGCGAGAAAGTGTGGTAAAGTGAGAACTAACGACATGAGCCTTTCGTGCTCATTGATGTCGCATCTAACAAGCTTCGCGCCATTCCTACGCAGTGTCCTTAGGAAGCTATCGGCCCACTGCATTCGTCGGGCTAGAGGCATGACAAGGATTGTTCTGCCTCTGACAGTTTCCGCACCTGGTCCGAACAGTGGATGGATACTAAGAACCGATAGGCCTCGTCTTTTCATATCTCTCAGAACCGGTCTGAGCGGCTCCTTTATGGAAGATATCTCGATGAACAGTTTGTCTTTTGAGGTGTCTCTTTCAAGGCTTTGTAGAATTCTTTGTGTGATGTGGGTTGGTGTTGCTAAGACAACAAGCTGTGCCATTTGGATGGCAGTAGTCTGATCGCTTATGTATCTGAAATCGTGGACTCGTGCTAATCGCTTGGCCGCGGGTCTATTCTTATCGGTGACGATGACTTGGTAACCATTCTTACTTAGGAAATCAACTAGCCATGATCCCATTCGTCCTGCTCCGCCGATGACGGCCGCTACGGCCAATCATCGATCGCCTTTCCAATTGCCTTGATAGCACTCGGAATCTGCTTTTCGGGTAGAGAAACTGCTAATCTGAAGAAGGGCGGGTAGTCTCCGAAGGATTGGCCAGGGCTTATGCTCACATGGCCTTGCTCCAAGAGTTGTTTGGCGAATTTCACTGAATCGAAGTGCGGCTTATTGGCTTTAGGGAATACGTAGAAGGTTCCGTCGGGTTTGTAGAATGACACGTTGATCTTACCGAGTTCTCGACATGTGATGTCAACTTTTCTTAATATGGCTTTGACGTTGTGCTGAGCATTGCGGCGCCCCTTCTTGATTGCGATGAGTGCGGCTCTCTGAATGAACTCTGGAACACAGGTCACTGCGGTCTGAATTACGCGTCGAATGCGCATGGCCTTTTCTTTTGTAGTTACTAGGTATGCGATACGCCAGCCGGTAAGACTGAATTGTTTGGAGAAACTGTTGACGTAGACGAAATTATCAGTTTCGTGCTCTAGTATGCTACTTGACTTAGAGCGAACGTATTTGTCGTAGACTTCGTCGGAGAGGATGATTGCATTGTGCTGTTGAGCAAGATCGATAAGTTCCTGGAACTCCTTTTCGGCGATTGTCTTCCCAGTTGGATTGTTGGGACTGTTCATTACGATCATTCTGGCGCCCTCCTTGAGTTCCGATTCTATCTGGCCGAGGTCGACTGTCCAATCGTTTTCCAATGTTGAGTTGACCGGGATTACTCGACCTTTGATGAAGTTGACACATTCCTCATAGGCTGGCCACGCCGGTTGTGGGATAACCACTCTTTCTAGCTGGGAAACAAAGCTCGTGATTGTTGCGAATATTCCGAATCTGCCGCCTGGGGTTATCAGTATTTGGTCAGGTTCCACATTCGTATTGTGTTCGGCGCTCAGTTCCTCAGCCAACGTCTTTCTCAATTCTGGAAGGCCTGCTGCTGGGCCGTAGCCCATGATCTTTTTGTTACGGAAAGAGTCTGATAGAGCCTGAATGGTCTGCTGTGAAGGCGGGAAGTTTGGTTCTCCGATTTCAAATCGGGTTATCTTTTCACCCTGAGACATCAATCGTTGGGTGATCTCAAAGATTTCCTTCAGAAGTTGATCCTTAGACTGCCCCGGTCTTGATTTGTCCTGAACTTTCACGCTCTCTTCTATGAGGAGTTCCCCCAATCTATGAGCAAAGGATGGTTCGACGCCCAGCTCCTTTGAGGTTTGAATCAGGTTTTCCATGACAATGTGTTCGGCATCAGCATCAATAGTCGGCAGCCCTTCCCTCTGTTTTGCCTCGGCGACTTTGTCGGCAAGCGAAAGCCTTTCTCTTATCAGCGCGAGCAGTTTCCTGTCTCTTTCACGAATTTGAGTTCGATATTCTTCAAGGGAAGTCACTAGACGCCCACCATAAAGAATGTCTCTGCAGTTACCAGTGAGCCTGATTAAAGGCTAATCGTCTAATCGCACCCTTGGAACACTGAACTACTATTCAGCTTGGACTAATTTTCAACATATCCTAACTCCGTTCCGTCAATCGACAGCCTGATATAACCAAGCTCAACCTCTCGCACATGCTCTACTGACCTTGTAAATATATGCAGAGAATGTTCGTCTGCGTTCATGAGGATTCCGACTTGTAGCAGGTAGCCTTCTTCATTCGACAATCCCACCATTAAGTTCCTGAACCCGCTGTTCAGTGGCATTTGGAGTGGTGGAAATGCTTCCGGTTTGCGGATTCGGATCGAATCCAGCGGTATTTTCTCCACCGATCCTCCATCTAGGAATCTCCGATATCCTGATTGTCGAATCGCGCGTCGGTCGCTGCGTGATCTCTCGAGAACCTCTTTTGCGGCGGGAACGATCATCGATCTGACTCTCGGCAGGGTAAGTATGGGATGCAATTCGGAATTCGTCGATATTCCAATTACTAAGTCAGGCTCGATTGACGAAATTAAGTTGATCTTGTAGAGTATGGCATTTGAGCCAAGGATCCATCCATCAGTGTTGATTATTGTCAAAGGTTCATGTCTTGGATTCGCATCGATCAGTTGCTTCATTCTGCCAATCAATTTTGATTCGACATGGCTTGGAGTAACGTGTCCAATGAAGATGAGTCTCTCAGGATTAAGATCGAGCAGCGACGGGAAATGATCTGATGGTATTGCGCTGCTGATCGTTGCCGGGGGTCCAATGTCAGCCTGTCCTATGTCGCCGTCGATGATGCGAATAGGCAGTCCTATGCTAAGAAGCTCGTTGCCGATGTAAGCACAGAGAGTACTCTTGCCCACATCGGTTCCTCCCACAACCACAACGACGCCTA
>Ga0315268_10007998_pt1 | contig 11079 bp, 7 predicted proteins | sample C1_top_MG_FD_204535 | JGI IMG/M metagenome (GOLD analysis project Ga0315268, IMG submission 204535) | Sediment microbial communities from Yellowstone Lake, YNP, Wyoming, USA - C1_top | ecosystem: Environmental > Aquatic > Freshwater > Lake > Sediment | place: USA: Wyoming | collected 2017-08-01 | reverse complement strand
GGGAGAGGGGGCAGGGGGCTGCGCCCCCTGGCCCCCTCTCCCAATTCTCCCTCGTCCGACCCCCGCGTCGCCCTCCGCTCCAGTGCCGTGGGGGAGGATGCGCTGGGGACTTCTTTTGCCGGCCAGTACCGCTCGGAGCTCAATGTCAGCGGGGAAAATCTTCTCACGGTCTATAAAGAGATCCTGGCCAGCAAGTATGCCCTGACCGCGGTTACCTACCGGCTGCACAAGGGTCTCAGGGACGAAGACGTGGCCATGTGCGTGGGCTGCATGGAGATGGTGGACGCCCAGGCCGGCGGCGTCATGTATTCCCGGGACCCTGCCGATCTGCGGGGCGATTCGATTGTCATCAACGCGGTGCACGGGTTGGCCAAAACCGTGGTGGACGGCACGGTCAGCCCGGATCTCTGGATGGTTTCCCGGACCGAGCCCCTGGCCGTCATCCGCAAGGAAATCCGGGACAAAAAGCAAAAAGCCGTGTGCCTGGAGGCAGAGGGGGTTTTGCTCGAGGCTGACGGGGCGGGCGCGGCCCCGGCCCTGGACGACGCCCAGGCCCTGGAGCTGGCCCGGATCGTGCTGCTTCTGGAAGAGCATTTCCAGGCCCCCCAGGATGTGGAGTGGTGCGTTACCAGGGACGGCCGCATCCTCATCCTGCAAAGCCGCCCCTTGAAGCAATCGGCGCCCGCTGCCCCCCAAAAGGAAGCGCCCCCGCCCCGGGACATTGACGTCCCCCTGCTCCTGGAGGGTGGGGAGACGGCCAGCCCCGGGGCCGGCGCGGGCCCGGCCTGCCTGGTGAAGAGCAATGCGGACCTCCTCCGGTTCCCCGAGGGCGCGGTGCTGGTGGCGGCCCTGCCCCACCCCATCTGGGCCACGTTGCTGCCCCGGGCCGCGGCGGTGGTCACCGACCGGGGCGGCATCACCGGACATCTGGCCAACGTCGCCCGGGAATTCGGGGTGCCGGCCTTACTCAACACCGGCCAGGCCACCCAGAAGATTGAGGCCGGCCAGGTCGTTACCGTGGACGCAGACGGCCGGGCCGTTTACCTGGGGCGGGTGGACCAACTCCTGGGGGCCTCCCGGGAAAGACGGGGCCTGATGCAGGGGACCCCGGTTTATGAAACCCTGAAGCGCGCCATGGCCCATATCACGCCGCTGCACCTCACCGACCCGGACAGCCCTGACTTCAAAGGGCAAAATTGTCGCAGCCTCCACGACATCACCCGGTTTGCCCACGAGGTCGCGGTCAAGGAAATGTTCGCCCTGGAGCAGCACCGGGCCTTTTCCCGCTATTTCATCAAGCGCCTGGCGGTCAAAGTGCCGATGCAGTGGTGGGTTTTGAACCTGGAGGACGGCTTCAAAGAGGAGACGCCGGCAAAAGAGGTGGAACTGGCCAACATCGCTTCCATACCCATGCTGGCCCTCTGGGAGGGCATCACCGCGGTCCCCTGGGAAGGGCCGCCCCCGGTGGACACCCGGGGGTTCATGTCCGTGGTCATGGGCGCGGCCACTGACCCGAATCTGGCCAACGCCGGGGGGACGATTTACGGCAACCAGAATTATTTCATGATTTCCAAGAATTTTTGCAACCTGACCTCCAGGCTGGGCTTCCATTTCTCCACGGTGGAAGCCATGGTCGGGGAGGAGCCCTTCGAGAACTACCTGCGCTTTGCCTTCAAGGGCGGCGGGGCCGACCACGCCCGGCGGGGGCTCAGGGCCAGGTTCGTGGGGGAGATCCTGGAGCGCTACGATTTCAAAGTGGAGGTCAAGGATGACTCCCTGTTCGCCCGCCTGGAAAGCGAGCCCAAGCATTATATGCTGAGCCGCCTGCGCCTCCTGGGCTACGTCACCATCCACACGCGCCAGTTGGACATGATCATGCTGAACGAAGGCGACGTCCAATACTACCGGGACAAAATCATCAGCGATCTGGAGAATATCGTGTTCCAGGGTGGATCAGGGGAACCAGGTTAGAAGCAGTAGTGTCCGGCAGGCATTTTGCATGAGCGGCCTGACTGGAAAAATGAAAAATCTAGACGCAGGCTTTAGCTGAAAGTCTACTCGGGGTGGTACACGAATCGCACCCTCTCCCAAATGTAGGGGCGCAATTCATTGCGCCCTAAAGGGCGTGATAAATCACGCCCCTACAAAGGAACTTTCATTCTCGAGGGTGGCCAACAAATGGCCATGGGCATTTAGCCTGCGCCAGCACAGGCTGGAAAGCCTATGCCACCAGGAATCCCTAGATGGATGGATATGCTCTTCTGGTTCCCAAGCGCCTGCCCTGAAAAGTTTCTAAGAAATAGTCTTTGTAGGGGCGGACCCATGTGTCCGCCCAATAAGAGGGCGCACACGCGGGTGCGTCCCTACAGGCCGACATGCTGAGGAGAGTGGCATGTTTTCATGGTTTACGGGTGAGCCGCAGGCTCATGTTTAACTGTAAAAATGTAGAACACCCGCCCTCGGGTGTACCTGCGTCGGCGAGGGCGCCGACGCTACATCCACATTGCTTGTTTGGAGCATTTTTACTGAGTTAGACCGAGTTGCGGGCAATCGAATATTTTTTCCCAATTTTTCTTGGTGGCACAGGCGTCTCGCCTGTGCCGCGCAGGCTAAAGCCTGCGGCTACAAAAGCAACATTTGCATGCAGCTCGGTATTAGAAGAGGATTGGGTGAAGATGAGGGGGCGGGGGCGGTGCGCCACCGCCCCTGGTGTCCAGCCGCTTGGCAATCCCCTTCCCGCCAACTCCCTGTAAAAGCAGCCCTCGCCGGTTCCCCTTTGCCTTCCCGCCCTGATTTGATAAACTGCCCCAGCGGCTGGGCGGCCCGAAATTGAGACTGTTGCAACTGGTCTTTGGGAGGGGGGGCCAGGGGTTTCCACAGGCGAGGACGCCTGTGCCACTGACCCCTGTCCCCTCTCCCAAACCCTCTCCTCCAAGCCCGTAAGATATTTCTCTTAAACTTAAGGGGGGTGGGGAGGGGAGTTTGAGGGGAGGGATTGTAAGTGGCCTGCGGCCCCCCGGCCCTCCCCTCAAAAGCACTTTCGCAACAGTCTCAAATTCAGCCGGTCCCGCACCCAAAATTCCGAATGACGGAGAAACGGCATGGAGAGATTATCTTGGCGGCCAAGTCCCCTGTGGGTTTTGGCAGCCGCTTCGATGGTGGTTTTAACCCTGGCAGCAGCCGGACCCGGCGTCCGGGCGGAAAGGAGTCACCCCTTGGTCAAACTTGAAACCAGCCTGGGCGATATCACCCTGGAGCTTTACCCCGACAAGGCTCCGGCTACGGTCGCCAACTTTCTGCAGTACGTCAAAGACGGCTTTTACGACGGCACCATCTTCCACCGGGTCAAAAACGGCTTCATGATCCAGGGCGGCGGCTTTGGCGCCGACCTGCGCCAGAAGCAGACCCGGCCCCCCATCCCCAACGAAGCGGATAACGGCCTGGCCAACGACGCTTACACCGTGGCCATGGCCCGCACCCAGGACCCCCATTCGGCCTCCGCCCAATTCTTTATTAACGTGGCCGACAACCGGTTCCTCAATCACACCGGCAAAACTCCCCAGGGTTGGGGCTACGCCGTGTTCGGCAAAGTGGTCCAGGGTCAGGACGTGGTGGACAAAATCAAGGCGGTGCCCACCACCAGCCGGGGCATGCACCAGGACGTGCCCGTGGAACCGGTCACCATCCTCAAGGCCACGGTGGCGCAGCCCTAATATCGTTTCCCGGATATTCCTTGCAAATATATTCGGTGTCCCCTGTAGGGGCGGACCCATGGAACCTGTCTCAAAACCTGGCATAACGAGGCCATGTCATTCTGAGCGAAGCGAAGAATCTAGTCATATCAAGGAGTTCTAGATCCTTCACTTCGTTCAGGATGACAAAAAAACCGTTTTGAGACAGTTTCCATGTGTCCGCGCGATTCAAGGGCGCACACGCGGGTGCGCCCCTACAAGAACTATGGAAAGATCCTTTTGGGACGCGACGGTAATGCTCTGTCCCGGAAATGCCTATTCTAATGTTCCCCGCATCATCCCCTCTCCCCCTTGGGGGAGAGCGTCGGGGTGAGGGGGGCAGGGGCGAAGTCCCAAGATATTTCAACCTCACCCCCTCGTCTCTTTTGGCCCGATTTTTTTAACAGGTTATTCTCTTGATCACGGCTGCTCCGGCGTCAGGGGCGGGGGGCGGGGCGGAACCAGGGGGAAACTTAGGCCCAGGCAAAGATATTGCTTGAAAAACGGAAAAGATGCTTGATACTTAAGCTATGGCCGAGGACATCATCATCCGGGATGCGGCGCCGGGAGACCTCTGGGAAATCGAGGCCCTGGTGAAGACCGCCTACCGGGAGTTTCAGCCGCTCCTGGCCGAGTACCACTGGAACCGGTGGATGGACAATATCTCCCAGGCCATCCAGAGCCCCGGGGGCCAACTGGTCGTGGCCGAGCGCCGGGGCCGGATTGTGGGCGTGGTGCAGTTTTACCCCGACTCCACCCAGTCGGGCCTGGGCCATTGGCCGCAGGGCTCGGGGGCGATCCGCCTCCTGGCGGTGGAGCCCGGGTCCCGGGGCCAGGGGCTGGGGACCCGCCTCACCGAAGAGTGCCTGCACCGGGCCCGGGAGCTGAAGATTGCCACGATTTTCCTCTACACCGGGGAATTCATGCGGGCCGCCCGGAATATTTATGAAAGACTGGGCTTCCGGCGCACCCCGGAGTTCGACCGGGAAACCGGCCCCATCGCCTACCGATTAGACCTGTAATCCCTCGCCAAATTATTTCCTCTTTAAAACGTCGCGCCCAGGCAAGAAATGGGCCGATTATTTTTCGCGCGAAAGGAAAAGGCAGAAGTCAATATCAGTACCCAATACTTTGCCCCAATTCTCCCGTAGGGCGGGAAAGCAAAGCGCATCCCGCCTTCGGCAATTGGGTTAGGCCTGAATTATGCCAAAACATATCGCTCCTTTGTTCCTGGCGGCACGTTCTTATTCACAAGCACCTCGCGGGAACGTTCCGGAAACTCTTGACCGAAAACATTGACCACGATCACCTTCGGGCGGTGTTCAGGAGCGGCCCGGCGCCGCCTACCATTTACCATGGAGCCATCGTAATTTTAACCGATCACCGGCAAAGTTTCCGATTTGCCTTCCGGGATGTGGTATTCTCTAAGGCGGGATGCGCTTCGCTTTCCCGCCCTACGGGCTACGGGCTACGGGCTCTACGGGCTCCCCCAGGATCAGCCGGGTGCATTGCCCCCAAAAAGCAAATGGCCGACCCGGTTTTCACGAGTCGGCCATCCCCTGCCCCGGCAAGGCAGGACAGGAACCACCTTGCCGCAGTGCCCTGCCTCATCCTGTTCGCCGTGCCCAACCATTTTTCAGGCCGGACCTAAGGAAAACAACAAACAGGGAAGCAAAGCGTGTAATAAATATATACTTAAAATGAATTTCCTGTCAAGCCATTTCTTGGGGTTCCCCAAATTTTATCTAATAGACTGTTGAAAAAAGGTTTTTTGTCATCCTGAACGAAGTGAAGGATCTAGATCCTTAATACGACTAGATTCTTCGCTTCGCTCAGAATGACAGTGGGAGGAATTCGGCATTTATGGTAGGGTGCGCACCGCGCACCAAATCCGAATGGTGGCGGGCACGGAGGCCCGCTCTACCGGACTTTTCTGGTTTATGGGTGAGCCGCAGGCTCAGGTGCAACTATCCCCAATTACTCCCCAATGATCTTCACCAGCACCCGTTTGCGGCGGCCCCCGTCGAATTCCCCGTAAAAGATCTGCTCCCAGGGGCCGAAGTCCAGGCGGCCGCCCGTCACGGCCACCACCACTTCCCGGCCCATGATCTGGCGTTTCAGGTGGGCGTCGGCGTTGTCCTCCCCCACGTTGTGCCGGTACCGGGAGACCGGGGCGTGGGGCGCCAGCCGCTCCAGCCAGGCGTCATAATCATGGTGCAATCCGGCTTCGTCGTCGTTGATGAAGACGCTGGCGGTGATATGCATGGCGTTGACCAGCGCCAGGCCCTCCCGGATGCCGCTTTCCCGCAGGCATTGCTCCACCTGGGGAGTGATGTTGATGAAGGCCCGGCGCCCCGGGACGTGGAACCAGAGTTCCTGGCGATAGCTTTTCATGGGCTTTGATCTCCCCCCCCTCGCATAATTAATCCCGGCCGGCGTCTCAGAATTCGGAGACGGAGGATGCGTCTGCTGCAGCCAAAATGGGGCCTTTTCACCTAAATCATTAAGGTGCCCAAGCGGAGCTTGGGCTCACAACTCCGTTCCCAAGCAGGAGCTTGGGAACGAGATTTAAGTCCGGTAGGGCGGGCGTCCGCGCCCACCGTGCAGGGGCGGTCCACACATCGCCCCTAAATGCACAGGCGAGACGCCTGTGCCACCAATTTATAAGGTTTTTCAAGGCAGGAGCTTGGGAGCGAGTATGACGATACAGCAAATGCTTCTTTTAGGCTTCATCGAAAACCGAAAACCTCCTCGCCCCCCTACCCTGCTGCCTCCTCCTCGTCCCCTTCGTTTTCCTTAATATCCAGGACGCCGGACTTCTTCAGGGCGGCCACGCCTCCCTGGAGGTTCAGGGCGTCACAGATGCCCTCCGCCTCCAGTTGGCGCAAGGCCTCATAAGAGCGCACCCCGGAGTTGCACACCACGAAAAGACGCCGGTCCCGGGGGATTTCGCCGAAGCGGTGTTTCAGGGTCTCCTGGGGGATATTCAGCCAGCGCTCCCCGAAGCGCGCCACGAAAGGCGCGGCATTGGCCGGCCCCCGGACGTCCAGGCAGATGGCGTCGGTGCCGCCCTGAAGGAGACATTTCTCGAATTCCTCCACCTCCAGGGTGCGGTTGAAGCCTTCCAGGATATTCTCCGCGGTGTTGGCCACGGCATTGACGATGTCCAGGGCCGCGGCAAAGGGCGGCGAATAGGCCCATTCCAGGTTGGACAAGGCCTCGAGGCCGGCCCCGTAAGGCAGGAGCGCGGCAATGCTGCTGATGCGCCCCACCAGGGCGTCGCCGTTGGCGCCCAGGCCCTGGGCCCCCAGCAGGCGCCGGGTGCGCCGGTCCACCACCAGTTGCAGGTACAGGAGATCCTGGCCCGGGTAGAAGTGGGCCCGGTCGGCCTGGACCACCAGGGCCTGGACCGCGTCCAGACCTTCCTGGCGAGCCGCGCTCAGGCTCAAACCGGTGGCGGCCACCGCCAGGTCGAAGACCTTGGCTGCGAAGGAGCCGACGACGCCGTTAAAGGTGGCGTGCCCCCCCGCCAGGTTGGTGCCGATGACCCGGCCCTGGCGGTTGGCCAACGACCCGGAGGGAAAATAGACCGGCCGGCCGGTAAGGAGGTGCAGGTTCTCGATGCAGTCCCCGCCCGCGTAGATGTCAGGATCGGAGGTCTGGAGGCAGCGGTTGACCACCAGGCCGCCCCGGGGCGAGACCAGGAGGCCGGCCTGGCGGGCCAACTCGGTGTTCGGCTCCACTCCCACCGCCGTGATCACCAGGTCGGCGGGGAAAACGCGGCGCCCGGTCACCACTTCCAGGGGGTGTTCCGCCTCCCCGGGCCTGATGGCCTGGACCGATTCCTCCAGGTGCACGGCGACCTCGTGCTCCTCCAGGTGTTTCTGGACCATGCGGGCCAGGCCGGGGTCCAGGATGCCGGGGAAAACCTGGGGGGCAAGCTCCACCAGCGTGGTCTCCACCCCCCAGAGGTCGCTCAGGGCCTGGGCCATCTCCGTGCCTACGGCCCCGGCGCCGATGATCACCGCCTTTTCCACCTCCCCCCGGGAGATCTTCTCTTTGATGGCCACGGCGTCCCGGAGGTTGGCGACACTCATGACCCCGGGGAGCTCCATCCCCGGCACCGGCAAGCGCCGGGGCCGGCTGCCGGTGGCCAGGACCAACCGGTCGTAAGGCAGCTGCTTTGCCTCGCCGGAGTCCAGGTGTTTCACCTGCACCTGCTTGGAGGCCCGGTCCATGGCCAGGGCCCGGGTGCGGGTCAGGACCCGCACGTCCTTGGCCTCGGCAAAGAATTCCGGGGTGCGCACCATGTGGAAGCTGGTGCTCATCAGTTCCTTGATATCGCTGATGTCCCCGGAGATGAAATAAGGAATGCCGCAGCCGCCGTAGGAAATCTCCTCCTGCTGGTCCACCAGGATGACCTCGAAATCAGGGCGCAGCCTCTTCACCCGGCAGGCCACCTTCGGCCCCAAAGCCACGGCGCCGATAATCAACACGCGTTGTTTTTCCAGCATCTTGTTGTCGCACCTCGTTTCAGGTTCCTAAAGTCCTGGTGGGATACATGCTAGTGTGGCGTTTCAGCAATACCTTGCATAAGTCAAGTGCATTTTCCCTGCCCTTAAGAAGGGAGGGTTAGGGTGGGGTGGCATTATTTCTTTGTAATTCCTTAATCTTATCACCCTCCCCCAGCGCCTCCCATCAAGGGAGGGGAGTTAAAAGACTCCGATAACGACCCTGAGCTTATGAAAGGTATTTACGAGACATGACACTAGGCATCAAAAACGGCGCCTGAAACGCGCCTGCCAACTCCGGGAGAAAAACGCTGGCTGCCCCCATCAGGATAACCCAATGCAACTGCAGATATCCCAGGCGGGCGGCCAGGGCCCCCAGCACCAGCGCCCAATCGCCCTCAAAAGGGGCCCAAAAAAAGACGCCCAGATAGCCGTATGGGGCGATGAGGGATTTCAGGGGCATAATGCTTCAGGCCAAGTTTGCGGCCAGAAAGGTATTATTATGGGTGTCATTCTGAACGGAGCGAAGCGCAGTGAAGAATCTAGATTCTTCGCTGCGCTCAGAATGACAATGTTAATCGTTTGACCGCAACTCGGTATCAGACAGGTTTTTTCCCTGCCACCAGGTTATCAATCCGATTTCGGTTTGTCTTCGCGTTCGAAGAGACGCGGTGTGGCCGGGGCCTCGTCAGTCAGGACCTCCCGGCGCCAAAGCCTTTGCTGGCGCGTCTCTTCCAGACGATGGATGCAGGGTTCATACCCGCAGATGGGACATTCCGGCTCCAGACAGGGGTCCAGGTGGATCATGATGTCGGCCTGCCCGCCGTAATGGGATTCGAAAATCTCCTCCAGTTCCTTGACTTCCCGGTGCCCATCCAACAAGGTGAGGTCCCGGGGCAGGATCAGGTGGAAATCAAGCAGAATCCGGCTGCCGGAACGGCGGGCCCGGAGGCGGTGAATATCGATCCAGATACTTTTGCGATGCTCCTTCAAGATAGTGGAGATTTCTTCCAGAAGTTGGGGGTCGGAGGTGTCCATCAGCCCGGCAAAGGCCTGGCGCACCAGCTGCACCCCGATGACCAGGATGTTGAACCCCACCAGGAAGGCCACGGCCCCGTCCACCCAATACCAGCCCGTAAAAAAGAGCAAAACCAGGCCCAACAGCACCCCCACCGAGGTATAGACGTCGGTAAGCACGTGTTTGCCGTCCGCAATGAGGGTAATGGAGCGGGTGCGCTTCCCCGTCAGGATCAACCCAAAGCCCAGGAGAAAATTGACCAGGCTGACTCCCAGGATGATGAGGAGGCCCACCTGCAGGTTCGGCAGCCCGTGGGGGTGAAGCAGTTGCGGCCAGCCCTGCCAGAAGATACCGGCCGCCGCCAGGATAATGAGGGACCCCTCGAAGCCGGCAGAGAAAAATTCGATCTTGCCGTGCCCGTAAGGGTGGGTGGGATCCGGACTCTTGGCCGCGAGGAGAATACTTCCCAGGGCAAAGGCGCTGGCCACTACGTTAATGATGGATTCCAGGGCGTCGGAAAGAATGGCGGCGGAACTGGTCAGGTAGTAGACATAAAATTTCAGGGCCATCAGCGCCGCTCCCACCAGGAACGAAGTCGAGATGGCTATGAGGCGAAGGCGTAACTGGGCTGCGTCTGTAAGGGATTTTTCGGACATGTCCATACCAAACTACCGCACTTTTACTCCGAAACCAGTATGACAGCTCCCCACCGCGGCTTTCAGGTAAAACACGCCGCGGCATTATATCTCGAAAAGGGGCTGAAACCTGAGAAATTATATCCTTATTTTTTACTTGGAAAAAGCGCGGCAGGGAAAGATTCCTGAGAAGAAGACTATCTGGAGGGCAACCGGGACTGCCAAGACCCCCCCAATTAGCGGGAAGGCCTCATTCTTTGCGGCCTTCTGCGCCCTGGGGCGATTTCTGGGTTAATCGAGGTCTCCAATGAAGGGCCGCACCCCCAATTGCCGCTCTGATTATCCGGGGGTGACCAGCTTGCTGAGGGTGGCCTCCACCCGGGCAAGTCTTTCTTCGGTGTCAGCCCGGTTAGGAAGGGCTTGGGCTTGGCTGGCGGGGCTCTGGAAGGCCGGGTGGTTTGTCCACCAATCGACACCGATTTCTCGGGCCTTGTCCACGGAGCAGACCAGCAGGCGGATTTGCAGGGTCAGCAATTCCACGTCCACCAGCTTGACCTTGATGTCCCCGGCGATGACCAGGCCTTTGTCCAGGACCCGTTCCAGGAGGTCCGCCAGGGTGTTGCTTTCCAGGGGATGTGGCATGACGCGGGGGGTGACCATAATGGTGCTCCTTAAAATAACCTTCCCAGGGGGCCCAGATCGAGATTGAGATCTTCTTCGGTGAGGCCGAACTGGCGCCGCAGCCGGTCAATTTCCTGGGCCTGGGCCATCAGGGTCAGCCCCAGGCGGTCGATCTCCGTCTCACTGAGGTAACCGCCTTCAACCCGGCGCAGGGCCTGGCGTTCCAGAAGCTCGTGCAGCAGCTTCACCAGGGACAACACCAGGCGCCCCAGGCCGTTTTTGACGCTGTCCTGGTCCAACTGCAGCCGACTTCCCGGCGCGGCGGCCCCGGCGGGGCCCGCCTCCCCCCGGCGCCAGGGGAGAACCTTACTCTGCATCACCCGGGTAAACTCCCGGGGGGAGGTCGACTCTACTCTGAGCCCTATGGGAACCACGGCCGGGGACGATGCCGGGGCCGCGCCGCCGGTCTGCGCGGCCCGGCCCATTTCCGGCGAGCAGGGGCGCCGCCCCCGGCCCCCCGGCCCTGCCCCCCGATGCTTTCTCCAGTGCGGGTCAGATTCTTT
>Ga0315268_10007997_pt1 | contig 11079 bp, 11 predicted proteins | sample C1_top_MG_FD_204535 | JGI IMG/M metagenome (GOLD analysis project Ga0315268, IMG submission 204535) | Sediment microbial communities from Yellowstone Lake, YNP, Wyoming, USA - C1_top | ecosystem: Environmental > Aquatic > Freshwater > Lake > Sediment | place: USA: Wyoming | collected 2017-08-01 | reverse complement strand
CAATTTGAGCCCGCGCTAAAAGTCGCGCGCAAGGTGGCAGAAGGCGTGCAAGCCGGTTTTGAATATTACGGTGAATACGGTTATGCCAACAACATGCTGCCCGTTAATGAACGAATCAACTATCTGTATGCGGCAGTGGATATCGTGAAGCATGGCTTTGATATGAATTTCGGCATCGGGCGCGGCGACAGCAATGCGCCGGATAGCTGGATTGCCAAGGCGATTATTGCGTTTCCGCTTAATAGGCAGTGATCGGCAGCGTTTCAGCGATCCGCTGGCCCGCGCACCTGGTTTAATGTTTCAGTTTGATGTGAAAGACTTCCGCTATTGCATCTATGGTTTCCGGTTTGTCCCATTCATAGGCGCCACGCGCTTTTTCAAGCACCCGGCCTTGCGCGTCAACCAGTATCGTCAAAGGTATGGTATTGGCCCCCAGCATGTTTTCCAGGAACACCTTGCTATCAAGAAAATTCTCGAAGCTGATATTGGACTGCTTGATGAACGCCGCCGCCGCGTTACCGTCATCGTCGGTCGAAATCCCGATCACGTTAAACTGCTTGCCGTTATAGCGGCGCGCGAGGCGATTCAACGAGCCCATCTCGGCGCGGCATGGGCCGCACCAGCTCGCCCATACGTTGATGAGCAGAGGCTTTCCCTTGAAATCAGAAAATTTCCTGGTCTTCCCGTCAAATCCCTGCAATTTTGCCTCACGCAGGTAAGAGCCGATCTCGACCTCTCCGGGTGTGCCTGCCAGTGCAGTTGAAGAAATTGCCGCCAGCAGAAAAAAAACCGGAATAATTGCGCGCATGTAAAAAAACCTGTTTGTCAAAATGGTTGCGTAAACGATCAATTCTGCAGGGTCGCTTCCTCGATGAGCACCTTGTAGGCGTAGCCCGCGCCAAAATCCTGGTCGGTGTGAACTATCCCCCTCGCGGTCAGAATATCGCCGACTTTCGCTGCGCTGGTGCTTGTCACCAGAACATCGTTGGTATTATTCGCAGCGGAGCCCGAGCCGTCGCGCAGATGGATCCAGTTTTTCCCCATGATTCCGGAGTTGTATTTCACCACCTTGCCGCGCACCTGAACTGGCTTATCCTTCAGTTTGGCGCCTTTCGTCATGATTTCCGCAACGGTCAGTGCGTTCGCACCCTTGGCCTTGGCTACATGAACATCGCCGCTGTCCACAGACTTGGCGAGGCCGGAGTGTGGCATAGCCATGTCATTGCCTGCCTGCGGCGCGCTTGCTGCCGAACCGCCCAAGGCGCCGAAAACAATGGTCGGGAAAGTTTTCTTCAGCGCCTTGCTCTCGAAGTTGTGCATCGTCATTGCGTCTTCTATCGTGACTTTGGCGCCTTTCTTGATAGGAGCCTTGAGGATTGCAGCCCAGGTTTCTCCGTCCCTGGTCTTGAGGCGCAGGTAGGTATAAGTCTCGACGTTCATGATTTCGAGAACCTCGCCTGTGACGACAGTGCCTGCGGGAGGGGTGGCGTCAGGGGTTTTAACTGCCCAAACGGATGCGGAAACAACTAGCATGCAGATCGCTAACAGGGTTTTCATGGTCTGGAATACTCCTTTAAGGTTGAGCCTGAAGCATAACAGCAACACACGCCAGCGACAACGTCATGCAACTGGCACATGCGGAAGCATGCCGCGGCTACGGTGGAAAAACAGCTGTCCGCCGTGACAGAAGATCAAGCGCGGCGAGCTATCATCGCCGGCTGCTTGGTATATTTACTAACATTATGATTATATTTAATATTTTGCTCTTTACCTGTGCCGAACAGTCATTTTGCCTGCCTTGAGAAGAGGGCTGTCACAAGGGTTTCAATGGCAGGAAATACATCATCTTACATTTCATCCCGTTTCACTATGCCACGGTGCAACGCACTTGCGACGCCGATCGCAGCGTCCGCTCCGCTGTACTGAGCATACAGGCTGCGCGAAATCCCCTGATGAAATTCATGGATTTTCGCATTCAGCTCGAACACATCCATTTCCTTTTTCTCCCAGCGCAGAAATTCCTGAAGCAGCGCCTGCGAAGGAGCCGACAACTCGCGTTCATACGCAAGTTCGGCCAACTCGCGAAGGTGTCGTTGCATTTTTTTGTTTTGTTTGAGTGCCATTCGATCCCCCTGAAATGTTAAGCCCGAAGGAAAAATGCGGAGCACGTTTTAACCGGGCCTTATGCCGACGACAGCCGCGCATTTATAAGGTTACGCAATTCCATAACGCAGAAAGAAAATTTCGAACTGGGGCGGCAGCGAAGACAGCAGGCGTTGCAAGGCTTCAAGGTACATCGCGTCGAAATCGCGCGACCTTTCCTTTTCCATGTATCTCACCCTGGTCGCCTGGAGGTCGTTTACGAATGAAAGATATCCAAAAAATTCAACAACATGTGCGACGATGCTGGAGTCGAGAGAGCCGATGGTGCCGAGCTGGCTGGTATATACCGGCATTGAAAACGGGATTAGCGGATGATCCGTATCATTGGCTTCAATGCGTGCGCGCCACCATTTCTCATGGCGCCGGATGACGGCAATGAGCCGCTGAATCTCTGCCAGAACAGCCTTGTTCGTAGCCCGAACCTTGAGCTGCTCCTTGGCGAAAAAAAGTATGAGGCCGCTCCAGAAAGTGATGATAGAGGCGATAATCACTGCGTTCATGGCTACTCTCCTTTTCAAGATGTGAACGACGCACAATCTGGAGACCAGGGGCTGAACGCTTTAGTGGCGGCCTGTTTGAGTGTGGGTTTAGGTGTGCTCATCTTTTCGAAGCAACCTTATCAAACTGTCGAAATCCGGGGTTTCCTGATATTGAACCCCCTTTGACGCGATGGTATCCCAGGCAGCCTTTGACCCGACATACAGATGTGCAGCTATTTCCAAAGTGGCATTGTTTTCGAGTAAGCCAACGGGTATCCAATATTCAGCAGTATCTCCAAGCGGGTTGGGCACCGGGCTGCCGCATTTTGAACAAAAATCCGAACGATAGCCCGTGCCCTTTACATATACATAGGAAGTGACGTGCTCTTGTCCGCAAACCCATTGAAAGTGCTCGCCCGGAACAATAGTGGCAGAGTTTGACGCGGAGCCGGTCACCTTTCGGCATAAGGAGCAGTGGCACTGATAGATAGATGGGATCGCACCAGACACCTTGAACTCAACCTGCCCGCATAGACATTTGCCGTGGATTTCAGTCATCGTACTTACTTACAATTATTAGGCGGACTCAATGGTTTGTACAGTCTTTAAACCCAGATTGTTCTTTAGAACGAAAGCCCGTCATTCCCGCGCAGGCGGGAATCCAGTTATTCAGAAAATCCCCGCGTAGCGGGTCGATATCGAGGTTTTGTCCGCTTTGCGGAGTGTATAACCCGCTGGATTCCCGTCTGCGCGGGAATGACGGGGTTAATGGATTATCCGGGTTAAATAATACGGACGCACAATTTGCAGTGTTGCACTTTTGATTTTTCTTTTGTCCTTCTTCATATAATCGCCTAATAAATGAAAAGTGCATAGTGACATTGCCAACCATTTAACGCGCATTATGTTCCAGCTTTCATCTGACAACTAGCGTATCCAGGTTCAATATCTGTGGCGAAAATGCTCAACTCAGTCTGTGCTGAAACCTCCACCCCGCACTGGCGCGCATATACCTGTAACATTTCTGCATATGGAAACACGTGAGTTGCATATGTCATTGCTGCGTCAGGTTCGTGCGGTTGGGCGCTATCGCTTATGCATCACGATGCGCAGCGGCTTGCTGAACAGCTGGTGGGCCATTTGCACCTCACTCCGGCCAAGCATTATGCGTGTATTTTCATCGATACCGCCGCTCACCTCATGGATGGTGGTTTATGTGGGCTGGCTGCGATGGCGGCATCTTATGGCCTGCTGCGCTTTGTCGAGGCTTACGGTTTATGGGGCGGTCGTGGCTGGGCTGAATGGTTTGCTGCTGTAAGTGGAAGCATTTATAGCACCTTTGAACGTTATGAATTCTTTCATCATGCTCGCTTGCTACCCGTCGCGGCATTTGCGGCAAATGTGTTAATCGCCGTGTTAATGATCAATACGTTGTTTCGTCAGCGCAAGGACGAGGATGCGAATGCGGTTCAAGCTAACGGTTCAATACGAAAGTGATCCCCGGAATATTCGGAGTCGGGATAAACAGCATCAAGAAATGACAAAGTTGAAGGGCGGCTTCAAATCGGTGCCGGCAAGACGGATAACAAGAAAGGGTTGGGATACCGCGGGAGGAGAGCAATCCGCTCATCGATTGGCAGGCGCAGGGCGAGTGACCCATTCAGGTTGGCTCGCCGCGTGACGCATACAACACAGACCGGATTTATTCTAAAAACAGCAGTTCAATCCGCAGATTTCGCAGATTCACCTCGGAGAGGTTCTTGAGCCCTTTTGGTACACAGATTTTGAATCACTTACAAATGGTTGATCGTACACCCAATTGGTTAACCAGCCCATCTCGATAACCATTTGTTTAATAATACATAATCTACGTAATCTGCGGACGACTGTTTTTTCTGGGTTTATTGAAAGAAAAAATCCGGTCAGTATGGGCAGCGTTATGGCTGCAACATTACATAGCCTTGCTGAACCAGCTGCACGATTCTGCCGTCAGCACCTGAATTAACCTTAACGTTTGGCAGCAGGTTTTCGTTGGTCCATTTGTTGCCTTTCATGGTAACCGCGCACTCCTCGATTTCAACGCCCTGCTTGATGAGGTTTTCGACTATTCCCTTGTAAGGGTTTCCGGTTTTTATTTTGCGCGCAGCGTTGTAGGCTTCGTCATTCAGTAGCATGTAACCCGCATCTCCGTGGAAAACGGCAGCCATCTCGAACTTGGTGCCAACGTGCTTGAAGCGTTCCACCATCAAGTTCATATGTCCCAAACCCACTGGCATGTCACCGCTAAAGGACGAATGATCCATGTTGTATACCACTTTGGCCTCTTTCAGCACAACTGGCACATCTACGCGGATTTCCGGCGCTGTTTCGGCCTGCGCGGCGAAACCGGACAAGCCAAGAAAGGAAGTCAATACAACGGGGACAAGAATCGTTCTGGTGAAGTGAGATGCTTTCATTTTTTTAATTCCTTGTTGTTTATAAATGGAAAAGTTGTAAAGAACAGCGCTGTGCCGCCGCAATAACAGAGTACTGCAGCGACGCCAGACAGCAATTATGACCAAGTCGAACAAAATAAGTTCGGCTGATATTTTTTTCAGCCCGCGCAGCAGGATAACTGCTTCACGTCCCTGGTGAAGGTCTGCGAGCACAGCTTCAGGCCTTCCACCATGGTCAGGTAAGGAAACAGCTGGCCCGCCAGGTCCGCTACGGTCATGCGGTTCCTGATAGCCAGTGCAGCCGACTGGATTATTTCACCGCCTTCTGCTGCCAGTATTTGGGCGCCCAGCAGCCGTCCTGAATCTTTTTCGGTTACCAGTTTGATGAAACCACGGGTATCGAAATTAGCCAGCGCTCGTGGCACATACTCAAGACCGAGGGTACGGCTGTTGGTCGTGATGCCTTGTTTTTCTGCCTCGGCTTCAGTCAGGCCAACGGTGGCCACTTGTGGATCGGTGAACACCACAGCAGGTAAAACGGAAATATCCAGCGTTGCATCGCCGCCCGTCATGTTGACCGCAGCACGTGTACCAGCAGCGGCTGCGACGTATACATACTGCGGAGCATTGGTGCAATCGCCCGCCGCAAAAATATTGGGGGCTGATGTGCGCAGATGATCGTCCACAATAACTGCACCGCTCTTGTCTGTTTTGATACCTGCAAGGGGTAACTCCATGCCGGATGTATTCGGCTTGCGGCCAGTGGCGATCAGCAGGCAATCACCGCTGACTTTTTCAGAAGTTGTATCGATTTCAAATGTTTTGCCATTGAACTTCACATTTTTTAACAGTGTGTTGGTAAGCACGCGCATGCCCTCCTCTTGCAGCACGGCCTTGAGGCCTTCGCCGATGACTTGATCTTCTTTGGATAATAGTGTGCTGCGCGCGATAAGCGTGACACGGCTGCCCAAACGCAAAAAAGCCTGTGCGAGTTCCAGGGCAACTACTGAGCCGCCATACACAACTAAATGTTTCGGTAGTGTTTCCGCTACCAGTGCCTCGGTAGAAGTCCAGTAGGGTGTACCAGCCAGGCCGGGAATTTCTGGAATCTGTGGTGAACGACCCGTTGCAATCAAAACTCGATCAGGATGGATGCGTGTCTCTTTTCCATCTGCATGTCGAACAATTAGCGTTTTCGCATCTTCGAAACGGGCAAATCCGCGCATCAGGTTAATGCCCGGATTGCTTTCAAGAATGCTCTCATATTTGTCATGGCGCAGCTCATCCACTCGTGCTTGCTGTTGTGCCACCAGTGCTTTACGGTCTACAACCGGGGCGTGTTTTGCAAGACCCAGGAAAGGATGGTGTGCTTGCAGATGTGCGACATGGGCGGCGCGTATCATGATTTTTGAAGGCACGCAGCCCACATTGACGCAGGTACCGCCCACGATGGTGCCTGCTTCGATGATGGTGACCGTTGCACCTTCTTCAGCTGCGCGTATGGCAGCGGCAAAAGCTGCCGAGCCAGAACCTATAATCGCAACATTGAGTTTGGAAGAAGCGCTTGAGGCAACGCTGCCTGTCAGCTCAGCGCCATATCCCTTGGCGCGGACAGCGGCCAGTATGGAAGATGTGGAAACATTTTTTTCAACCTCAACCACTGCAGTGCCAGCAGAGTATGCAGCCTTGGCACTGCTCACACCTGCCACCGATAAAAGAGCCTGTTGCACAGTCGTTTCGCAATGGTCACAGGTCATGCCGGTAATATCGAGATTGATAGTCATTTTTATTCGCCTTGTTTAATTTTTGTCCGGGGGGTACTACTACTGTTGTGACGCTTCGCATGCTCCGCTTGCACAGAGGTGATTGTTGATCTTTTCATAATTCATGAGATATCTTTACCGCAGCCGTCATTCCCGTTCAGGCCGGAATCCAGACAGATACAACACCCACCTCGAAGGGGTGGCAGCACCCAAAACATGGCGTTGCCCGCTACGCGGAGCTGATATGACAAGCTGGATTCCCGCCTGCGCGGGAATGACGAAGCTGCCAATTTTGCCCACATTTTCACTTTTTTAAACGTTGCCTTCAATTATGGAAAGCTCAATAGCAGATTGAGTACAAGTCCAAAATCGAAGTGTCTATCATCTTGCCAATGTAAAGAAGATAGGAGCTACACTCTTATTTCCGAAGTGGAAACATCGTTGCAAATATCACGGATGATCCAGTCATGCCAAGCACTGTGCGCAAATATTGACGGTGATTGAACCAGCCGGGGAAATTTGCAACCAGAGCAATCGCTGTGAACAGCGGCAGCAGCGTATTAACAAATAAACCTTCCCATTGCCGGTATCAACGTACCCAAGACACCAGTCCGGTCTCCCAAACAGGATAGCAATTTCATTATTCGTTGCAGGATCATCTTCTAATTTTTGAGTTTGGATTCGTAGCCGGCCTCGAAGGTTGCATCCTCCAACGCTTTGATGTTGGCCTTGGCATCGTCATAGGTTACGACTGCCTCTTTCTTTTCATAGGACACATTTACCTTGGATACACCCGGTACCTTTTCCAGAGCCTTGCGTACAGTAATTGGGCAGACTTCGCAGTACATGCCTGGAACGGAAAGTGTTGAAGTCTTCGTCGCAGCAAGCGCGCCGTCAGACCATAGCGCGGCGAAACTTAAAAAGAAAGCGGAAACAAAAATGATTTTATACAGTTTTTTCATGGTGGATATCCTTTAGTGGAACAACGGGTGTTTAATAGAACAATGGGGCGATATAGGGGGAGGCAAGGGCAAGCACAATCAGTGCGGCTACGCTCCAGAACAACACTTTGTATACCCTGTTAGTGTGGGGCATGGCGCACAGGGAGCCCGGCGTGCATACGGTAGCCGGTGCGCGGTATATTTTTTTCCACGCGAAAAACAGGAAAATAATGGCCAGGCCGAGCGCATAAGGCCGGAAAGGCTCCATTACCGAGAGCTTGGATACCCAGGCTCCGCCTATGCCGAGCATCACCAGCACCAGCGGACCAATGCAGCACAGTGAGGCAGCTATGGCCGCTATTACGCCGCCAATCAGCGGGATGCCGCCGCTTTTTTCTTGCGCCATGAGTTTTCCTTTCAATAATAATTACAGCAGTCACTCTTTAGTATCTGGGTCTCAGACTCTGACACCGGGCCAATAATTCCCGTCAGCCTGCAATTGTTGTATTGGCGAAGGATAAACCCTGTACCGCGGTACGGTGTCAAGGGGATTTTTCATTCCCGCTGTTCAAACGCGATATCGACCATCACTGCGGTTTGACATAGCCAACCAGCCATAGCGTGACAAGAATGGAACTGCATGCGATATAACCGATAATGTTGTAGTGCTCGATCATGCCTTGCGGATTGATGGTGATAATAAAACCTGAAATAAGCGAGGCGATGGAGGAGGCTGCCGACTGCACGGCTGAATTTACGCTCATGAATGTGCCGCGCAAATGCGGAATGGCGGCTGAGCTGATGATCGCCATCCCCGGTACAAAGCGGCCGCTGACAAAAATAAAGAATGGCGTGGTGATGAACAGCACGCCCCACCACGGGATGTTCGTGACCTGGGTGATTCCCAGAACGGGCAGCATGGCAATCACGGCGATCATGCGAAACACGCGCGCCTTGCCGTGGATGTCGGCCAATCGCCCAAACCATTGCGAGGTAAAAAAGGTGAATATACCGCCTGAAAAATACAGCGCCGGCAGCATGGATTCGGGGAAGTGCAGATTGAGTGTGCTGTACAGGGTGATGTAGGGAATGACGGTAAAGCCTCCCATCATCAATAACATCATAAACGCGAAGGCACGCAAATGATTGAAATGCGAAAACACCTGCTTCATTGGCACCAGAGTCTGGCTGAAACGTTGGTCGGTAATGCGCGTCGGGATGGAGGGAATGGATTTGTGCGCCATCCACCACACCACCATGGCGGCCAAGGCAACCACTATGAATGGAGCGCGCCAGCCTATCGCGGGAATATTGTTTACCAGCAACAGGCTGAAAGGCACGCCCAATACGACCGCCACCGAAAAAGCCGCCGTCACCTTGCCGGTCGCCTGTCCGCGGCGCGAGTAGGGAAAGCAGTCGGCGATAAAAACATGTACCAGTGAACCCAGCACTCCCCCAAACATACCCGACAGCCCGCGCGCGAGCAGCAACAAATGATAGCTGGGCGCAGCCGCACATAATGCAGTGGCTATGATAAAAGCGGCAAAAAAGCTCAGCAGCACACGCCGACGATCGAAACGGTCTACCACCATCGCAGCCAGAATCGACGATATTGCCGCCATGAAAGTGTAGGCGGAAACCAGCAAGCCAAATTGCACCGCAGTTAAATGAAAAGTGCGCATCAGCATGGGTGCCAGCGGCATGATAATCATCACATCGAGAATGTTGCTGAATTGAATGCCAGACAAGCTGCGCAACAGGCGTTTTTCTTGAGCGGGATTGAGGGTGATGACCTGTGACATAAAGGATTCTGGCGGGAATGTGCGAATTGCAGCGTTTCAAATTGTCTTGCGCGGAAGCTATTCTAAAGGAAGCGCAAGATGGTCGTGAAGAATAAACCCGCGCCAATAACCCCTGATCGGCGCGGAAGTGCTGGCGCGCTGGCATGAACCCGAGCAGGGGTGGATACCGCCGTCGGTATTCATCCCCATGGCGGAGAGCCTGGGAATGATAGACCGGCTGGGCCAGGCAGTCTGGCAACAGGCGCTGCTGGCCTTTTCACTGTTGCCGCACGACCATTGCTTATCGGTCAATCTTTCCAAGCGCCAATTGTTTTCCAGCACCATCGTCCAGCAGTTCTGCGACGATGTAGAACGTACCGGCATCGCGCCGCAGCGCATCATGCTGGAAATAACCGAAGGGATCGCGTTGTCGGATGTGGCTTTTGCGCGCGAGCGCATCGTGGAGCTGGACAATCAGGGTTTTGGCATCGCTGTCGACGACTTCGGCGTAGGCTACTCTTCCTTGTCGCAATTGCATGAAATTCCGGCGGACGAACTCAGGCTTGATATTTCCTTTGTCAAACGCATACATGAGAAAAGCGGACGCAGCATGGCCACCGCGATAATTTCCATTGCCAAATCGCTGAACATGGAGTGCGTGGCCGAAGGCGTGGAAGACGCCCTGACCGCGGAGCTGCTGACAGAAATGGGCGTGGAGGTTTTGCAGGGGCATCACTTTGCCAAGCCTATGCCGATTGAAGACTATATCCTGTGGCTGGCTGCGCGTAAAAATTGAATCCGGGGTATTGCATGCCAGGTGTCATTCGACGCGCATGCACAGATTCCGTCGGGTCAACTTTCCTCTATCGCCATCTCCAGTTCCAGCCAGTTTTCCTCCAGTTCGGCCACCTTCTGTTCCAGGCTGGTATGCTGCGCATTTAGCCTGTCGATTTCGCTGCGCGGCAAATTGTCGTAGGTTGACGGGTCTGCCAGTTTGTTGGTGACAATCGTGAGTTCGGTTTGGGCCGCCGCAAGAGCTGTGTTCAACTTGGCCTGCTTGGATTGCAGCACTTTTCTGTTGGGTTTGGGCGCCGCCGGCTGGCGCGGTTTTTCGACCGCCGCGGCAACTGCTTCGCGCGGGCGGCGGTTTTCGATCCAGCTCTTGTAATCATCCAGGTCGCCATCAAACAGCCTGGCTTCGCCATCGGCTACCAGCCACAGTTCATCGGCCACCGCGCGGATCAGGCTGCGGTCGTGGGATACGATCACTACCGCGCCGGTGTATTCCTCCAGTGCAATGGTCAGCGCATCGCGCATATCCAGATCGAGATGGTTGGTGGGTTCGTCCAGCAGCAGCAAATGCGGCTTCTGCCATGCCAGCAACGCCAGCGCAAGGCGGCTTTTTTCGCCGCCGGAAAAGCTGGCAACGGGGCGGTCTTCGCTGTCGCCGGCGAGGCCGAAGCGGCCAAGGAAGGTGCGCAAGTCCAGGGTTTTTTCCTTGGGCGCCAAGCGCTCCA
>Ga0315268_10007996_pt1 | contig 11081 bp, 8 predicted proteins | sample C1_top_MG_FD_204535 | JGI IMG/M metagenome (GOLD analysis project Ga0315268, IMG submission 204535) | Sediment microbial communities from Yellowstone Lake, YNP, Wyoming, USA - C1_top | ecosystem: Environmental > Aquatic > Freshwater > Lake > Sediment | place: USA: Wyoming | collected 2017-08-01 | reverse complement strand
ACATCCAGGTTGAAATTGGCCAGTGTCTGCAGCTGCTTGCGCGCCAGTTCGATCAGCGCCTTGCCGTCGTTGGCGAGCGGGATTTCCTGCGGGTAGGCCTGATCAGTGTCGAGTTCGGATTCCAGCTGCGGGGCGTTGACCACTATACCGGGATATTTGGTGGTCAGGCGAATCGCAATGTTGCGCAGTTCGCGCACGTTGCCGGGGAAGTGGTAGTCCTCCCATATTTGCTGGGCGCGTGGGTCAAGCGAAAACGCCTGGCTCTTGGCTTCGCGGGCGTAAAAATCGCGAAAATGTTCCAGTAGCGTGAGTTTGTCCTGACCCATTTCGCGCAGCGGCGGCACCGCGATGGAGAACACCGACAGCCGGTGGTAAAGATCAGCACGGAAGCGACCGGCCTTGATTTCGGCACGCAGATCGCGGTTGGTGGCGGTGACCACGCGGGCGTTGGAAAAACGCGGCTGGGTTTCGCCGACGCGCTGGTATTCACCGTTTTCCAGCACGCGCAGCAGCTTGGCCTGCAATTCCAGGGGTAATTCGCCGATTTCGTCGAGGAACAGCGTGCCGTTTTCGGCTTCTTCAAAATAGCCCGCGCGCGCGCTGGTGGCACCAGTGAACGCGCCCTTGGCATAACCAAATAAGGTCGGCTCGACCAGCGTCGGCGAAATCGCCGCGCAGTTGAGCGCGAGATAAGGTTTGACCGAGCGTGGCGACAACTGGTGCAGGCTGGAGGCGACGCGTTCCTTGCCGCTGCCCGATTCACCCTCGATCAGCACCGGGAAGGGGGCGGCGGCGTACTGCTTGATTTGCTGGCGCAGTTTGTCCATCGCCGGGCTGGTGCCCACGATGCCGGAGTCCTTGGCGGGGGCGGGCGCCTTGTCGGCGCTGCGTTCGGCGTCTTGCACCAGCAGCGCGTTGAACAACAGGGATTTCAGCCGCTCGGGTTCACACGGCTTGGCGATAAAATCGATCGCCCCGAGCGCACGGGCGTGGCGTGCGTTGGCTTCGTCGCTCTGGCCGGATAGCACCAGAATTTTGATGCTGGGCGAAATGCCCAGCAGATCGGCGATCAGGGCAAAACCTTCATCGGGTTTATGCGGTTGCGGGGGCAAGCCCAGATCCACCAGTGCCAGTTGCGGCGGCTCGTCCAATTGCATCAGCAGGCTTTTCACCTGGGCGCGCGACTCGGCGGCCGATATCTCGAAGTCTTTGCTCAACACATAGGTGAGCGTATCGGAAATCAGCGGATCGTCATCGACGATCAGCAAGCTAGGTTTATTGGTTTGGGCCACATATCCTCCAGATCGGGTGGCACCCCTTCGGGGCCATAAATGCCGCCACTGCGTCAACTCCTTTCGGGGAGAGGATGGGTTGTGCGCGTGTCGGATTTTCGGCGATTGTGCCAGAGACCCGGTGAAAGACAAACCGGATGCGAGGGGGAGGTTTGTGCCGTAAGCCGGATGAGGCGTTTACGGCAAAGGAATGGAAGGACGGTCTGCGTCAGCTGTTCACCGCTTCGGCAATCGCGCGTATCCAGCCTTCGCTGCGCTCAATCGGCTTGCCCAGGGCGATGAATTTGCGTTCCGGCGCGCCATGGATCTGGAATACCTTGCCGGGCATGTAATGGACGGGGTCGATAATGACGCTGTCCGTGCCGCCGGGGTTGCTTGCCAACCACAGACTGGAGTGCGGCAGGCTGGTGCTGCTGTTGTCGACCCCGTTTACGGTATAGCTCGACGACGTGGTGGTGTCGTACAACATGACCAGAATAGGCGTTTCGGCCAGGGTTTCGATGCCGATCGAACTGGTGTCATCGTTGAGCCGCGACAAGCGGCGAACAATGCCCAGCCGCCATGAGAGGGCATCGTGCGATTTGACGCTGATCAGCGCGCCTACCCGCAACCAGTCCTTGTCGCGGGATTCGACGATGGCGCCATAGCCACATTCGCTTTCGTCCTGCATCACCCAGCGTTCCACATCGGGTGAGTTCAGGCTGACCGGAACCTGCATGTGCGAGACGCGTTCACGTGTGCGATCGGTGATAAAGCCATACACTTGCACGTCGTCGGCCTCGTTGTAATTCAGCCCGGTGCCGTAGGGCGATACGCTGGCGGGCGCACTGGCCGCCTTGATCTGGCCGATGATGGAGCTGAGTCCGTGAGTGATATCGACCAGGCGCTTCACCGATTCGCGCGGCGCACGACGTTGCTCGCGGGTGGATAGTGAAGACCATTTGTGTTGCAGGTATTCGAGCAGTTCAAGGCTTTCGCTGGTGCGGGCGTTCTCCGTCAGTCCCAGTTGTGCGGGTGTGTTGCCTTCACGCAGCGCAGCTTGCAGTTCATTCAGCCTGAGCAACAGGGTAGAGGTGCCCCAAAAGCGCATCGGTTTGTCGGCATCGGGTTGACGCACGCGGCGTGGACCGTGATCGGCCGACAGGTCAACGACAAAATGATGGGCGTCGGGATTCGGTTGCGTGTCGAGTTGGAGCAGCCTCTGCCAGCCACTCAGCCAGTGGTCGAGCAGGTCGAGCTGTTTTGGATAGAGCGTGCCGGAATTGGCCAGATTAAGCATCAGGATACGCAGGTAGTCGGCTTCGCAACTGCCGGTGGAGGCGTCGTCAGCGTAGACCTGCTGAGGCTGCCGCTGGACCCCCTCGCTTTCGGCGATGCGATACAAATTGTGCAGCCGTAGCCAGAGTTTTTCGCCTGCGGGCAGATAGCGTATCGCACGCCATTTCAGCAACTGACCCAGGGCGCGGATGCCACGCAGGGTGATCAGCGGAATCTGGCTCTCATGCTGACTCGTCTCTGATCCCTGCGCGAAATGCAGGGCAAAGGCGTGATAGCCGCGCGCGGCCTCCCAATACAGACCGTACACGGCGTGCCATAACTGGCTTTCCACCGAGCGCGACATGCGGGGATTGCGCAGATACTGGCGTACCAGCGTGTCCTGCAAATCCTGCGATTTCTCGTCCAGCAGCATCAGCACCGCCAGACGATCTTTCGTGAATTGCGTCGAGTTTTCGTTAAAGCGCTTGAGTTCACGGAGGATGGATTGCTGGCACTTGAAGGCGTCCCCGAGCGGCAGGTTTTCAACCCAGCGAGTTGCCGCTTTAATGCTGTCCAATGGATCCTCGTTTCCTCTGCCAAAAGGCGTGAGGCGGGCGAGCCCTGATGCGAATTTACCGGCCAGTGAGTTCATGGTGTCAGGCTATATAAACGACGGGTGTGGAGAACACTATTACGGGTTAAATGAGCAAATACTGTACCCGCTCATTACGCCAGCTTGTTCTGCACCCAGGTGCGCACCGATGCCAGGGCGGCCGGCAACTGGCCGGGCTCGGTTCCACCCGCCATCGCCAGGTCCGGCTTGCCGCCGCCCTTGCCGCCAACCTGGGTGGCGACAAAGTTGACCAGTTCTCCGGCCTTGATTTTCCCGATGACATCAGGGGTGACGGCGGCGATCAGGCTGACCTTGCCGTCGGCTACGGTGGCCAGCACCAGCGCGCAGGATCGGAGTTTATCGCGCAGCTTGTCGGCGGTTTCGCGCAGTGCCTTGGCGTCTATGCTGTCAAGCTGCGCGGCGAGCACGCGGACACCGGCAATCTCGACCGCCTGTTGCACCAGTTCATCGCCCTGGGCGGCGGCCAGCCTGGATTTCAGCCGATCGAGCTCTTTTTCCAGTGTGCGGCTATGTTCCAGTAGCTGTGCCACGCGCTCGGCAGCATCCATCGGGGTGGTTTTGACCAGTTGTGCGATTGCGCCGAGGCTGCCTTCAGCTTTGTCCAGATAGGCCAGCACGCCGGTGCCGGTGGTCGCCTCGACCCGGCGGATGCCGGCGGCGACGCCCGATTCGGCGATGATCTTGAACAGGCCGATGTCGCCGGTGCGTGCCACGTGAGTGCCGCCGCACAGTTCGCGTGAACTGCCGATGTCGAGTACCCGCACCTCGTCGCCGTATTTCTCGCCGAACAGCATCATGGCGCCGGTTTTCTGTGCCTCGTCGATCGTCATCACGCGCGCTTGCGTCGCGCTGTTGGCGAGAATTTCGGCGTTGACGCGGCGCTCGACTTCGCGGATTTGCGCGTCGCTCATCGGCGCCGGCTGGACGAAGTCGAAGCGTGTTTTATCGGCATCCACCAGCGAGCCTTTCTGCTGCACGTGATCGCCGAGCACTTCGCGCAAGGCCTTGTGCATCAGGTGGGTGACCGAGTGGTTGCGCATGATGCGCGCGCGCGCCACTTCATCGACTTTGGCTGCGACGGTGTCATTCAGCTTGAGCGTGCCGGACTTGACCACGCCATGGTGGCCGAATACCTGCGCCTGAATTTTGAGCGTGTCCTCGACTTCGAATGCCCCGCTCGCACCTTGCATCACGCCCCGGTCGCCCGTCTGGCCGCCGGACTCGGCGTAGAACGGGGTGTGGTCGAGCACGACGACGCCGAGTTCGCCTTCGCGCAGTTCGTTGACGGCGCTGCCGTCGCGGTACAGCGCGAGAATTTTGCCGTCGTGGGCGAGCGTATCGTAGCCGTGGAAAGTGGTCGCCGCGCCGTCATACGCCAGCCCCGCGCCGAGCTTGAACTTGCCTGCCGCGCGTGCTTGAGCCTTTTGCTGCGCCATCGCGGCATCGAAGGCATCGGTGTCGACCGAGACCGCCGCTTCACGACAGATATCTGCGGTGAGGTCGAGCGGAAAGCCATAGGTGTCATGCAGCTTGAACGCCAGCTCGCCGTCGAACACGCCGTTGGCAGGCAGCGCTTTCAGCGCGGCTTCGAGGATGCCCATGCCGTGTTCGATGGTCTCGAAGAAGCGCTCTTCCTCCTGTCGCAGAATGTCCATCACGCGGGTCTGCGCGGTGGCCAGTTCCGGATACGCCTCACCCATCACCGCTGCCAGGTCCGGCACGATGCGATTGAAAAAAGCCGTGCGCGCACCGAGCTTGTAGCCGTGGCGGATGGCGCGGCGGATGATGCGGCGCAGCACGTAGCCGCGCCCTTCGTTGCCGGGGATGACGCCGTCTACGATGAGGAAGGAGCAGGCGCGGATGTGGTCGGCGATGACCTTGAGCGAGTTGTTGGCGAGATCCGCCGTGTGCGTTTCGCGGGCGGCGGCGGCAATCAGCGCCTGGAACAGGTCGATCTCGTAGTTGGAATGCACGTGCTGCATCACCGCCGAAATGCGCTCCAGCCCCATGCCAGTGTCGACCGATGGCTTGGGCAGCGGATGCATCACGCCAGCCTCGTCGCGGTTGAACTGCATGAACACGTTGTTCCAGATTTCGATGTAGCGGTCGCCGTCTTCCTCGGGCGATCCGGGCGGACCGCCATAGATGCCTTCTCCGTGGTCGTAGAAGATTTCGGTGCAGGGGCCGCAGGGGCCGGTGTCGCCCATCGTCCAGAAGTTGTCCGAGGCATAACGCGCGCCCTTGTTATCGCCTATGCGGACGATGCGCTCTTTCGGCACGCCGATGTCGTTGTGCCAGATGTCGTAGGCTTCGTCATCCTCGGCGTAGACCGTGACCCAGAGTTTTTCCTGGGGCAACTGCAGAACCGTGGTGAGATATTCCCACGCGTATTTGATCGCGTCCTGCTTGAAATAGTCACCGAAACTGAAGTTGCCCAGCATCTCGAAGAAGGTATGGTGGCGCGCGGTGTAGCCGACGTTTTCCAGATCGTTGTGCTTGCCACCCGCCCGCACGCAGCGCTGCGACGACACCGCACGGGTGTAGGCACGCTTGTCCTGCCCGGTGAACACGTCCTTGAACTGCACCATGCCGGCGTTGGTGAACAGCAGGGTGGGGTCGTTGCCAGGCACCAGCGGACTGGAAGCGACAACGGTATGACCCTTGGATGCGAAGAAATCGAGGAAGCTTTGGCGGATGGCGCTGCTTTTCATGGTGGTTGGAGGCTAAGATGCTTGAACGGCTGACAATAAGCCATTGTATCCGTTAAAGTTCCGCGCGCTATATGACTAAACTGGCACGGGAGGCAGGAAAAATGAACGAAGACGACGTGATCGCAGCGACCCGACAATGGCTGGAAAAAGCCGTCATCGGATTGAATCTGTGCCCGTTCGCCAAGGCGGTTTACGTCAAAAACCAGGTGCGTTTTGTCGTCAGCACGGCCCAACACCTGGACGGCTTGCTGGAAGACCTCGATCGCGAACTGGACTTTCTGGCCGCTGCCGACCCCGAGGCAATCGACACGACGTTGCTGATCCACCCCACGCTGCTATCGGATTTTCTCGATTTCAACGACTTCATGCAGCTGGCCGAGGCTGCGATTGAGGAGCACGCGCTGGAAGGCGTGATCCAGATCGCCAGTTTTCATCCGCGGTTTCAGTTCGAGGGGACCGCCCCCGACGACCTTGGCAATTACACTAACCGCGCACCGTTCCCCACCCTGCATCTGCTGCGCGAGGCGAGCATCGAGCGCGCGGTGGCGGCATTCCCCGAGGCTGAAACGATTTATCAACGCAATATCGAGACGCTGGAGGCGCTGGGGCAGGCGGGGTGGGATGCCTTGCAGGGCACGCCGCAGGACTAGCCAACAAAAAGGGGGCAAGCGCCCCTTTTTGTTGATGCAGATGAACGGCAGACTCAGGAATACGAGCCGGCGTAATCTGCGATGCCTGGATTGCTCTTGCCGACACCGACGATTTTCGGTGTATTCAGCTTGACTCCCTTGATGACTTTCACGTCGCGCAGGTAGCTGGCAACCACGTCCCACACCGGATCGCCGGTCGCGCCTTCCGCAACGGGCGCCCAGCCTGCCACGATGTAAGTCTTGCTGGCGTCGACCGGTTTGCCCTTCATGGTCATGTTGCTGATGCGGTGGCCGATTTTCCTGGTCGGGTCGATGGTGTACTCGATGCCACCCACGCGCACCATGTCGCCGCCCTGCTGGTAATACGGGTCGGTGTTGAACAGGTTGTCGGCAACATCTTCCATGATGGTCTTGATGGTCTCGCCGGTCATGTTGGTCAGCGTGGTCTGCGGATAGGTGATCGCAGTCTGGTCCATCAGGCGCTCCATGGTGATGGGGTCGCCCGGCAGCAGCGTGGTGCCCCAGCGGAAGCCGGGTGAGAAGGCGGCGTCGGCGCCTTTGACTTCCATCAGCGCGTCGACGATCAGTTGATCCCAAGTACCGTTGAAGTTGCCACGGCGATAGAGGAAATCGTCGGAGACGGCGAGCTTTTCGCTGAGTTTGGCTTCATACGGTGCGCGGACTTTCTTGATCAGCGCGTCCATCTCCGGGTCGGCTGGCAGCAGGTTGGAGAACACCGGCAACAGACGGTATTTGTGACTTTGGACTTTGCCGCCACGGACGTCGAAGTCCATCACGCCGAGGAACTTGCCGTTGGAGCCAGCGTTGGTCACCAGCGTGATGCCCTTGGCGTTCTTGACCGGCACCGGTTGCGGCACGCCGTCGTGGGTGTGGCCGCCGAAGATGGCGTCGATGCCGGTGACGCGCGTCGCCATTTTCAGATCGACATCCATGCCGTTGTGCGACAGCAGGATGACGACCTGGGCGCCTTTGGCGCGTGCCTCGTTCACCCATTTCTGCATGCTGTCGTCGCGGATGCCGAAGCTCCAGTCGGGCACCATGTGGCGCGGGTTGGCGATCGGCGTGTAGGGGAAGGCCTGGCCGACGATGGCGACCTTCACGCCATTCATTTCCTTCATCACGTAGGGCTTGAATACCTGGTCGCCGAAGTCGTTGGTGACCACGTTTTGTGCGACGAAATCGACCCCGGCCTTTTTAAAGTCATTGTTGACGATTTCCATGACACGGTTGGCGCCAAAGGTCGCTTCCCAGTGCGGCGTCATCACGTTCACACCGAGCGCGATGCCGGCATCGACCATGTCCTGCGCATTGGTCCACAGCGAGGTGGCCGAACCCTGCCAGGTGTCGCCACCGTCCAGCAGCAGGGCGCCGGGGCGTTGCGCCCGCAGTTTGTCGACCAGGGTTTGCAGGTGGGCGAAACCGCCAACCTTGCCGTAGACTTTGGCAGCTTCGGTGAAGTCGAGATAGGTGAAGGCGTGGGCTTCGGCGCTGCCGGGCTTGATGCCGTACTGCTTCAGCAGGTGCTGGCCGACCAAGTGCGGCGCTTTGCCGAGTGCGCTGCCCACGCCCAGGTTGACATTGGGCTCGCGGAACCAAATGGGCAGCAATTGCGCATGGCAGTCGGTGAAGTGCAGGAACGAGACATTGCCGTGGCGCGGCACGTCGTAGAAGTTGGCGGGTGCATTGCCCGCCAGTGCGGATTTGCTGTCCAGCGCCATGCCGGAAGCGGCGGCCACGGCCAGCAACTGCAGAAATTCGCGGCGATTCATGTGCATGTGGCTTTCCTCGGAAAATTAAGTATGCGGTGGCGTATTTTCAATGTGGCCGCCGAGTCGGTAAATAGTAGCTCCGGCTCATGCGTGCCGGTTGATTCGTGCGTATCAAATGAAAAAGCCCGGTTGCCCGGGCTTTCCATCAAGTGCGGCGCCCGGTTACCCGGGCGCCTTCACACAAGGATGTCGGTTATTTGCGGAACACCGAAGCTTTCATCGGCAAGCCGTTGGACATGGCGGAGTGGAAGTACTCCAGGTTGTTCATGGTGGTACCACCCTGTGCCGGAGGCACCGCGCGCACCTGCTTGAAGCAACCATCGTAACGCTGCTGCAGCGTCACCAGGGTGTCACCGCCGCGGAATACAGGCCAGTGCACGGCCTGACCGACTGCGGGCGAGATCACCTCCGAGCGCAGGCGGTTGCCAGCGTTCTGCACGTGACAACTGGCGCAGGCAAAATTGAGTTGACCCTTGCGGCTGAAGAAGGTTTTCTTGCCGTCTTCATACGCAGCGACTGCCTTGGGGGTCTCGACCTTGACGTTCATGATCATGCCGTTCGACAGGGTGCGCATGTAGGCCGTGAGCGTGCCCATGGTCTTCATGTCGTTGACCTTGAAGGCCTCTTCGCCATTGGCGGTGCGGCAGTCGTTGATGACATCCTGCAGCGTCACGACCTTGCCTTTTGCCTCGTCAAACAGCGGGTAGTTGCCGGCAATCTGTTTGCCGCCGCTGGGGAGGCACTCGGCGTAGGTTTTGCCGTTCTTGAACGGGGTCTCCCACATCTTGCGGCCTTTCTCAACATCGGATTCGAAAGGCGGGAACTCCATGATGGCGTCGTACTGCGCCTTGCTGTCAGGGTCGAATGCCAATGCGCCGTAGACGTAATCTTCGATCTTGATGTTGGGATATTTGGATGTGTAGTACTTGATGAGTTCCTGCTTGTCCTGTTCGGGCGAGGCGTATGCCGTAGCGGCGCCCAAAACCAAGCCCAGACCTGCCATGCCTGTCAGCAGTTTCATAATAATTTGTTGTTTCATGCCGTCCTCCAGAAACCTGATGAATTAAGCGGAACACGGCTGGTGTCCCGCCCGATTACTGCCTAGCTTAGCTGATGGCAGCCTCAGCGGTGTTCGTATCACCCTTGCTGTCAACCCAGTTAACGACGACTTTATCGCCAACTTTTGGGCCTTTAACCTTGAAACCCAGGTAGGGGTTCTTGGAAATGCCGCTGCCGAGATTGGCGGACAGTACGGGTGCGCCGTTGATGGTGGCGGTCACTTCCTGAATGAAATGAGCAGGCACCAACTGGCCGGTCTTGGCGTCTTTACGCTGGCCGGTTTCCATCGGGTGATTCATCAGCACCTTGACGTCGGCAACATCGCCGGTCAGGGTGGCACGGATACGCATGGGTTCAGCCATTTGGCTTTCCTTTCCTAAATTGAGTAATCAGTTCGACAGCAATGATTCGATGGGGTGGGGGTGATTAGCCGCCGCAACCACCGATGGTGACCTTGACTTCCTTGGCCGCCGTGTAGGTCTTGCCGCCTGCCACGACCACTGCACGGACGAGCGAAGTCTGGCCCATCTTGATGCGGGTGGAGATAAACCCCTGGGTGCCGCCGGACATGGTGAAACTGCCCACCAGCGGGGTGCCGTTTTTCTCGGCAATGATGGCGATGCTGCTGGTGCCAGCGATGTTGCTGGTCACTTCAACCGGCACGACCGCGCCGTTTTCAGCGATATCGGGTGCCTTGATGACGATGTCCTTGCTGTCGGCCGGGCCGGAAACGCCGAGGCCTTTCATCGCGTCGCCGACGTTTTTGGCATCGAAGGCGGCGGCGTTCCAGGCAGCCATGGCCTGGGTGGGCTTCAACAGGCCCGCAGCCACGGCCACAGCTACAGTGCCCGCACCTGCGGCGCCTTTAAGTACGTTTCTACGAAGTGCATTCATGGGCAAATCTCCTGGCTTGAACAATTACAACGTGAGTTACAGACCGTATACAAAATCGGTCACTTTATCGATTTCCGCTTCTGTCAACACGCCGTGCTTGCTGAACGGGATCATGGAACTGGACGGGTTGGCGATCGTGGCGTTCGCGATTTGGGCGCGTAATTTGGCTTTGTCGGGATAGCGGGCGCTCATGGCGATGAGGGGCGGGCCGTAGGTGCCGGCGGACTCCGCGTCAGGCTGGGTCGGCATGCCATGGCATGCCAGACAGTTGCCTTTGGTGCGGTTATACGCGATCTCTTTGCCGGTTTCTTCCTTTTTTGGGGTGGCGGCTGCCGTAGCCGCTGTAGCCTGTGCCAGTACATTCCCCGACAGCATGATGGCGCTGATCGCGCAGGCCGCTGCTATGTGATGCAACTTTCGCATGGTCATCCTCCTGATTTTTACGTGGTGATGAAAGCGCTTGCCGCTTGGGATTGCCACGCGGTGAACACTATCCAGTAACGGATGAGGCGAAGCATAGTGGAATTGGTTTTTGCCATGCAAGGCCATGCGTGCATTTTTACTGGCAAAAAGCAGGGTAAATTCCTACCAGCGGCGCCAGGCTTGGGTTTGTGCGGCAAGGGCTAGTCCTTGCGCTGTGCTTTTTCGATCGCTTGCCACTCGCGTCGCCGCGCTTCGGCCGCCGACATTTCATAAAAACTGCCATCACCCGCTTTGAGGCCGCGCGTGATTTGTTCAATTGCGGCGACCAGATTTCCGCTCAATGCGGCTGCCTCGGCCTGGGCGCGGTAACT
>Ga0315268_10007995_pt1 | contig 11082 bp, 6 predicted proteins | sample C1_top_MG_FD_204535 | JGI IMG/M metagenome (GOLD analysis project Ga0315268, IMG submission 204535) | Sediment microbial communities from Yellowstone Lake, YNP, Wyoming, USA - C1_top | ecosystem: Environmental > Aquatic > Freshwater > Lake > Sediment | place: USA: Wyoming | collected 2017-08-01 | reverse complement strand
TTTTCCACCGCCTCGGCGCCTCCTTGCTGGAGCGCACCATCTGCTCCAGCGCCGGCACCGCCGGCTATTCGGCGACGATGGGCGCGATGGTCGGCATGGACCTCGAGGAATTCGAGAACGCCCGGCTGATCCTGATCTGGGGCGGCAACCCGGTGGTCTCCAACCTGCATCTGTGGAGCCGCCTGCAGCAGGCCAAGCGGCGCGGCGCGCGCTTGGTGTGCATCGATCCGCTGCGCAGCGAGACGGCGGAGAAATGCCATCTCCATCTTGCCCCGATGCCCGGCACCGACGCCGCGCTGGCGCTGGCGATGATGCATGTGCTGATCGCCGAAAACCTGATCGACCGCGACTATATAGCCCGCCACACCCTGGGCTTCGACGCCCTGGCCGAGCGCGTCGAAGCCTGGACGCCGGCGCGCGCCGCCGCCGAAACCGGACTGGACGCCGCCGACATCCTGGCGCTGGCGCGCGATTACGGCGCCATCCGCCCCGCCGCCATCCGCGTCAATTACGGCTTGCAGCGCTGCGCCGGCGGCGCCAGCGCGGTGCGCGCCATCGCCTGCCTGCCGGCGCTGGTGGGGGCGTGGCGCGAACCGGCGGGCGGCATCCTGCTGTCGAGTTCCGGCAATTTTCCGGTGGACAGCCAGGCCCTGGAACGCCCCGATCTTTACCCCGAACCAGACCGCTTTCCCCGCCGCGTCATCAACATGGCGACCATCGGCGATGCCCTGCTGGAAGCAACGGCGCCGCCGATCCGCGCCATCTGCGTGTACAACTCCAACCCTGTGGCGATTGCCCCCGATGGGGCCAAAGTGCGCCAGGGATTCAGCCGCGAGGATCTGTTCTGCGTGGTGCTGGAACAGTTTCAGACCGATACCGCCGATTATGCCGACATCCTGTTGCCGGCCACCACCCAGCTGGAACATCTGGATGTGCACAGATCCTACGGCCACCTCTACATGCTGGCCAACCGGCCGGCCATCGCGCCGCTCGGCGAGGCCAGGCCGAACAGCCAAATCTTCCGCCTGCTGGCGCAGCGCATGGGCTACAGCGAGCCGTGTTTCGCCGACGACGATGCCGGCATCGCCGCGCAAGCCTTTTCCGCCGCCGATGCGCGCGGCGTGGCCTGGCCGGAACTGTCGGCCCAAGGCTGGGCCAGGCTGAATCTGCCGCGGCCCCACACGCCCTTCGCGCAGGGCGGCTTCAAAACGCCTTCGGGCAAGTGCGAGTTTTATTCAGACACCCTGGAGCGTCAGGGTTTTGACCCGCTGCCGACCTATGTGCCGCCGCACGAGTCGCCGCGCAGCAATCCGGCGCTGGCGACACGCTTCCCGCTGGCCATGATTTCGCCCCCGGCGCGCCATTTCCTCAACTCCAGCTTCGCCAACCTGCCGCGCTTTCTCAAGGCAGAAGGCGGCAGACCCCGCCTGCTGATCCACCCCGACGATGCCCGCCCGCGCGGCATCGAGGAGGGACGCAAACTCCGCATCGCCAACGATCGCGGCGCCTTCCACGCCTGGGCCGAGGTCACCGAGCGCATCCGCTCCGGCGTCGTGGCGGCGCCGTCGGTCTGGTGGCGCAAGCTTTCCGGCGACGGCGAGAACGCCAATGCCGTGACTTCGCAGGCGCTCACCGACATGGGACGCGGCCCGACCTTTTATGATTGTCTGGTGGAAGTGGTGCCGGCGAAGGAAGAGTAGCGGCTTGTGAGTTAAGGCGACAGCTAACGCGACAAGCCGCAAAATGCTTCCGTTATACTGCTATCCCATCACATTTAAATATCCAGACCAAGGAGTATCAATCATGCTGCGCCGGATTTCCCTGGGCCTGCTCGCTTGCGCCACAATTTTTCCTAGCCACGCCGCCGCCCCGACCGAACGCAATCCGCGCATCGAGGCCATCGTCGCCGGCATCTCGCCGCAACGCATCGAGGCGCGCATCCGCAAGCTGGCGGCGTTTCACACGCGCCACACGCTGTCGGACACGCATTCCGAGAGTCGCGGCATCGGCGCGGCGCGGCGCTGGATCAAGGCCGAACTCGAGCAGTGCGGCCGCGAGGCGGACGGACGGCTGCAGGTGTCGTTCGACACCTACACGCAGCCGGCGGGCCGGCGCATCCCGCAAGCCGTGGACATCGTCAATGTGGTCGCCATCCTGCCGGGAACCCAGACGGAATCGCGCGATCGCTATTACGTGGTGAGCGGCCATTACGACTCGCGCGCCACGGATGTGATGGATGGCGCAAGCGGCGCGCCCGGCGCCGACGACGACGCCTCGGGCGTGGCGGCAATGATCGAGATGGCCTGCGTCATGGCGCAGCAGCGCTTCGATGCCACGCTGGTGTTCATGGCCGTCGCCGGGGAGGAGCAGGGACTGTTCGGCGCGACGCACTGGGCCGAACAGGCGGAAAAACAAGGATTGCAGGTGGCCGGCATGATCACCAACGACATCATCGGCAGCTCCACCGCCGATGACGGCCAGCGCGACGCGCATTCGGTGCGGCTGTTCGCCAACGGCTTGCCGGCGCTACTGAACGCACAGAGCGGCGCCGCGACGGACGGCTTCGCGCAGCGCGCCAGGAAGGAACTCAAGGCGATTACCCAGTCGGGCGGCGAGTTCGATACGGCTACGCACCAGCTCGGGCGCTACCTGAAAGAAACCGGCGAACGCTATGTACCCGGCTTCACGATTCAGTTGATACCGCGCCCAGACCGTTTCCTGCGCGGCGGCGACCATCTGCCCTTCCTGGAACGCGGGGTCGCGGCGGTGCGGTTCACCGAACCCGCCGAGGATTTTCGCCATCAGCATCAGGACATTCGCAAGGAAAATGGCGTGCAATACGGCGACCTGCCCGAGTTCGTCGATTTTGCCTACGTGGCCCAGGTAACGCGTGTGAACGCGGCGGGACTGGCTTCCCTGGCCCTGGCGCCGGCGGCGCCGCAAGAGGTCGGCATCGAGGTCAGCGAACTGGAGAACGACACCACCCTGCGCTGGCGGGCCAACGCCGAGCCGGACCTGGCCGGCTACCGCATCCTGTGGCGCGCGCCAGGCGATGCAATATGGAGCAATTCACTGGATGTCGGCAAAACCACCCGGCATACGCTCAAGGGAATTTCCAAGGACAATTTTGTCTTCGGCGTGGTGGCGCTGGATCGCGACGGCAACGCCAGCCCCGCCAGCTTCCCGCGCCCGTGGCGGCCGAACTGACATACGCGTCAAGCTCGCGCGGCAGACACCAAGCTTATTCCAATTCGCAATAAAGCCGAGACGCGAAAATGACCAAAGGAAATCCCTGTGGGACAGTGCTATTGCACGGCAAGGCGAAGACGACGCCCCGCAGGTCTCGATCCCCCTTGAGGGGAAGTCCCTTGAGGGACAAAGTATCGGCTTTATTGAGAATTGGAATTAAGGGTTGGTGCCGCGGCGGAAGCGATAGCCCTTGTAGCTGAAGATCATGCCGTCGGGCGTGATCTGCTCCAGCTTGAGACCGGGGTAGGGATATTCTTCTTCCCGCCACATCCGGTCGTTGATGAAGACGAAACGGTCCTTGGCTTTGCTTGAATAGGAATGGGCCAGAATCGCCAGTTTGGGGATTTCCTGTTGCAACGCGGGCGGCAAATCCGACAGCGCCAGCACGCCCGATTCCCGGGGAACATCGCCAGGGACGGGATTCAGGGGTTGCTCAGGGGCGGCGGCGGTCGCAACTTTCGCACCGGCAGGCGCCGCTGCCACCGGCTGCGACTGCGGCGCCGGCAGTGCCGGCTGAGCGGCAATGTCCCGTGGCGTGACGGCAGGCGGTGGCGGGGTTTGCGTTGCCAGCGGCTCCCGGGGCGGCTGTAACTGCGCCGGCTTGGCGGTAGTTTCAGGCACGGCGGGAAGTGGCGCGGGCGTGAATTTCTGAGCGTTCGCTGCCAGGCTTCCGCCGACAGCGGACTGCACGGCGGCGTCTACCGGCTCCGGCTGCCATTGATGCAGCCAGCCGATCAGGATGCCCGCGCTCATCAGCACCGCCGCCAGCAGGGCATACCACCCCCAGGCAAACGGCTTGGGTTGCGCCGCCGGGGCTTGCGCGCTCATCAGGGTCGGCGTCGCGCTGCGCTGCCGCTGCTGATCGGATTTGCGGAGGGCATCGAGAATGAAGGACATGGCTATTTGTCCCCCTGCTCATGCCACAATTTCGGTCCCGTTTTGTCGGCCACGCTGCCCAGGCGCAACAGGGTCTGCGGCCCGACCGCGCCATCCGGCACCAGTCCCTGTTCGAGCTGAAACTGTTTCACCTGGCGCAGCAACGCCTCGTCAACCACCTGCTCGCTGGACGCCGCCGGCGGCTCGCGGCCTTGCGCCCGGGCGAGCTGGCCGCTCAGCCATTGCACCGCCGGACCGCTCATGCCCATGCGGATTTGCTCGTGCGGCGCGGCCGGCAGGCGCAGCAGCACGGTGTAGCGGCCCGACCAATGGGCCGCCAGGTCGCTATGCGCCACCGTCCTGGTCTCGCCGCCAACGGAATAGATCGCGGATTTTTCGTCCAGCGTCAGCATGGTGGCATAAAACTCCCGGCCCTGGTCGTCGTTCATGGGCATCACCACGGGCCGGTTCAACTGCCGCAACTGATCCAGTCCGCCTCGGCCGCTACGGCAGTCCAGCCCCAAGCCGGTGGCCTGCCGGCAGGGGTCGGCTCCGCCATACTCCGCCCCCCATGCCCGGAACAGGGCGGCGAAAGCCATCTCCTTGCTCCGCTCAAGGGGTACTGTGGCGGGCCAGTTCAACTTGTCCGCCACGGCAAGCGCCGGCTTGGTCTCGCCCGGCGGGCTTTTCTCCGCCGCCTTGATCTGCGCCGGGATATCGCCCCGCTGCAGCGGCTGCACCACCAGCAGCGCCGCTGCGGCAATGGCCGCCAGCACAAGACCCGCCAGCAGCGGTCGCCGAATAAGGGGACGTTTGGACGGCGCCTGATGGAAAACTTCGCGCGCCGCCTGCTTCAGGGTGGCGGCATCGACCCTCTCCTTGCCCTGGGTATAGGCGCCGAGCAGCGCCCGATCGCACAGCACGTTGATGATGCGCGGGACGCCGCCGCTCAGACGGTACAAGCGGCCGGTCAGGGCCGCGGGGAAAATCTGCCGCTGCACGCCGGACACGCCGAGACGGTGTTGCACATAGGCGGCGACTTCCGTCCTGCTTAACGGCCCCAGGTGATAACGCGCAACGATGCGTTGCGCGAGCTGGCGCAGTTCCGGTCGCTCCAGCATCTCCGCCAGTTCCGGCTGGCCCAGCAGGATGATCTGCAACAGCTTGCGTCGGTCGGTCTCCAGATTGGTGAGCAGCCGCATCTGTTCCAGCACCTCGGCGGAAAGGTTCTGCGCTTCGTCGATGATCAATACCGTATGCCGTCCCTTGGCATGGGCGTCGAGAAGATAGGCGTTGATGCAATCGACGAATATCTTGATGCTGGCATTGCCGGGTGGATAGGCGATGCCGAACTCGACGCAGATGGTTGACAGCAACTCCGCCACCGACAGCTTGGGGTTGAAGATGTAAGCCACATCGCAGGTTTCCGGAACCTGCTCGAGCAGGCAGCGGCATACCGTGGTTTTGCCCGCGCCCACTTCGCCGGTGAGCAGCACGAATCCGCCATCGCCATTCACGCCGTACAGCAGATGCGCGAGCGCTTCCTGATGGCGCTGGCTCAAATAGAGATAACGCGGATTCGGCGCAATGGAGAACGGCGCTTCGGAGAGGTTGAAATAACTCAGGTACATGGAGAACCAGAATCGGAGCAGGATCGAACCGCTCCATTATAAGCATGCAATTATTCCACTACCTATTCGCACCACTGCGACGGGTGCGTTGAAAGTATTGGTGAAACATCCCTCCGTTCGGCCTGAGCTTGTCGAAGGCCAGTGTCGGCGCGGCGATTGTGGTTCGACAAGCTCACCACGAACGGATAATTCCCAACACTTTCAAACGCACCCCGCGGCGGTCCCACCCCGCAAGGCTTGACATTTAATGTTGTCGGCCTATCATTCAAACACCTGTTTAAAACTTGCGTTTTCTTCCATGACCGAAACCGAAGCCCGCAACGACACCCGCGCCCGCATCCTCGACGCCGCCGAACTGCTGTTCACGGCGCATGGCCTGGAGACGACCACCTTGCGCATGATCACCGGCGAGGCCAGGGTGAACCTGGCGGCGGTGAATTATCATTTCGGTTCCAAGGAAGCCTTGATCGAAGAGATGTTCCGCCGTCGCCTGACCTGGCTCAACGAGGAGCGGCTGCGCGCGCTGGAGCGCTTCGAAGCGATGGCCCAGGGGGCGCCGCTGAAACCGCATCAGATCGTCGAGGCCTTCTTCGGCGTGGCCATCCGCATGGCAGCCGATGTCGATGGCGGCGGGCGCGATTTCATGCGACTGCTCGGCCGCACTTATACGGAGCCCTCGGATTTCGTGCGCGGTTTTCTCGCCGAGGAATACGCGGCGGTGATCGCCCGTTTCAAGGCGGCCTTGATCAAGGCCTTGCCCGATGTGCCGCGCGCCGAGATCCTGTGGCGCTTCCATTTCATGCTGGGCGCCATGTCCTATGCCATCTCCGGCGCCGACGCGCTGCACATCGTCGACGACGGCACGCTAGCCGATGCCGATGCCGAGGTGCTGTATACCCGGCTGATGAGTTTCCTGATCGGCGGCCTGCGCGCGCCGCTGCCGGAGATTTCAGTCCGCCATTCCGCCAAGAAATCGCGCTACAAGAAAGCAGCTTAGAGCCTATCCGTGAATAATCCAAGGAGATCGCCATGACCTGGTTCCTGATTCTCATCGCAGCAGTTGCGGCAGTGTTGTGGTTCGCGCAGTTGCGCCGCGCGCTCCTCACCCGGCCGATCTTCGGACTCTATAAGCGCATCCTGCCGAGCATGTCGCAAACCGAGAAGGAAGCCCTGGAAGCCGGCAGCGTCTGGTGGGAAGGCGAGTTGTTCTCCGGCAAGCCGGACTGGGGCAAGCTGCTGGCCTATCCGCGGCCGAAACTTTCCGCCGCCGAACAATCCTTTCTCGACAACGAATGCGATCAGCTGTGCGCCATGGTCAGCGACTGGGACACCACCCAGGTGCATCAGGATCTTTCGCCGGAAGCCTGGCAATTCGTCAAGGACAATGGCTTTCTCGGCATGATCATCCCGAAGCGCTACGGCGGCCTGGAATTCTCCGCCTATGCGCATTCCCAGGTGGTGATGAAGCTGTCGACGCGCTGTTCGGCCGCCGCCGTCTCGGTGATGGTGCCAAACTCGCTCGGCCCGGCCGAGCTGCTGCTGCACTACGGCACCGAGACGCAAAAAAACCTCTACCTGCCGCGCCTGGCCAAGGGGCTGGAAATCCCCGCCTTCGCCCTGACCAATCCGCACGCCGGTTCCGACGCCGCCGCGATTCCCGATGTCGGCATCGTCTGCAAGGGCCAGTGGCAAGGCAGGGAAGTCATAGGCATGCGCGTCACCTGGGACAAACGCTACATCACGCTCGGCCCGATCTGCACGCTGCTCGGCCTGGCTTTCCGCCTCTACGATCCCGAGCATCTGCTCGGCGCGCAGTTCGGTGGCAACGAGGATATCGGCATCACCTGCGCGCTGGTGCCGACCGACACGCCGGGCGTGAATATCGGCCGGCGCCACTTTCCGCTCAATGCGGTTTTCCAGAACGGGCCAAATTCCGGCCAGGACGTGTTCATGCCGCTCGACTGGATCATCGGCGGGCCGGCGCTGGCCGGCCAGGGCTGGCGCATGCTGATGGAATGTCTGGCGGCGGGCCGCTCGATCTCCCTGCCTTCCAGCAACACCGGCATGGCCATGCTCGCCACGCGCTCCACCGGCGGCTATGCGCGGGTGCGCAGCCAGTTCAAGACCGCCATCGGCAAGTTCGAGGGCATCGAGGAAGCGCTGGCGCGCATGGGCGGCAACACCTACCTGATGGATGCGGCGCGCATCATGACCGCCGGCGCCATCGATCTCGGCGAGAAGCCCTCGGTGGTTTCCGCCATCGTCAAATACCACATCACCGAGCGCGCCCGCAAGGTGGTCAACGACGCCATGGATGTGCTCGGCGGCAAGGGCATCTGCCTCGGCCCGAACAATTTCATGGGCCGCGCCTATCAGCAGATTCCCATCGCCATCACCGTCGAAGGCGCCAACATCCTGACGCGCAGCCTGATCATTTTCGGCCAGGGGGCGATCCGCTGCCATCCGTATGTCCTCAAGGAAATGCAGGCGGCGCGGGAAGCGGACGCCGACAAGGCCTTGCGCGATTTCGACGCGGCGCTCTTCGGCCATATCCGCTTCAGTCTCGGCAACGGCCTGCGCGCATTCTGGAACGGGCTGACCGGCTCGCGCTTCGTGGCAGTGCCGGCCAACATCGCGCCGGAAAACCGCCGCTACTACCAACAGCTGACGCGGTTTTCGGCCGCCTTCGCCTTCCTCGCCGACGTCTCGATGCTGGTCATGGGCGGCGACCTGAAACGCAAGGAGAAGCTCTCGGCACGTCTCGGCGATATCCTTTCGCTGATGTACCTGAGTTCCGCCACGCTCAAGCGCTACGAGGACGAAGGCCGCCAACAGGCCGACCTGCCGCTGTTGCACTGGGCGATCTGGGATGCCATGTTCCAGGCGCAAAACGCCTTCGAGGGCGTCATCTCCAATTATCCGAGCACTTTTGCCGCCTGGCTGCTGCGCCGGGTGATCTTCCCCTTCGGCCGGCCCTACGTAGTTCCGTCAGACCAACTCGGCCACGCAGTGGCAAAGCTGCTGATCCAACCGTGCGCCACGCGCGACCGGCTCAGCACCGGCATGTATCTGCCGAAGAACGAGGCGGTGGCGGAAGCGGATGCGGTGGGCGTAATCGAACTGGCGCTGGCGGCGACCATGGCGGCGGAACCGATCGATGCGAAGCTGCGCGCTGCGCACAAAGCCGGCCAGATCGACGGCCAGGATGCGGCGCAGCTCGCCCGCCATGCCTGCGAGATCGGCCTGATCAGCGCCGCCGAATTGAACACGCTGGAGCGCCGCGCGGCCTTGCGCGACAAGGTGATCCGGGTGGACGACTTCCCGCAGGATTTCGGCCTGTCGGCAACTCTCCAGACGCCCTCGCTGCGCCAGGCGGCGTGAACAACGATCAAGCGCGGAAAGGATACAAGCAATGAGTTTCCAGCCTGTGTATATCGTCGATGGCGCCCGCACGCCGTTTCTCAAGGCGCGCAACGCCCCCGGCCCTTTCTCCGCAGCGGATCTGGCGACGGCCGCCGGGCGCGCCCTCTTGGCGCGCCAGAGGTTCGCGCCGGAGGATCTCGACGAGGTGATCGTCGGCTGCGCCAGTCCGAGCGTGGACGAAGTCAACATCGGCCGGGTGATCGCCCTGCGCCTCGGCTGCGGCAATAAGGTGCCGGGCTGGACGGTGATGCGGAATTGCGCCAGCGGCATGCAGGCCATCGACTCGGCCATGGTCAACATCCAGGCGGGCCGTTCGCAACTGGTGCTGGCCGGCGGCGTGGATGCCTTGTCGCGCGCCCCGCTGCTGTATTCCGACGCCATGGTGCGGTGGTTCGCGGCGATGAACATGGCCAGGACCCTGGGGCAGAAAGCCGCCCTGTTCCTCAAGCTGAAGCCGGCAGCGTTGCTGTCCCCGGTGATCGGCATCGTCAAGGGGCTGACCGATCCGGTGGTGAATCTGATGATGGGCCAGACCGCCGAGAACCTGGCGTGGAAGTTCGGCATCACCCGGCAGCAGATGGATGCGTTTTCGGTGGAGAGTCACCGGCGCGTCAGTGCCGCGCAGGATGCCGGTCATTTCGCCGACGAAATCGTCCCGCTGGTCGGCAGCGACGGCACGGTGTATGCCGAAGACGATGGCGTGCGGCGCGATTCCAGCCTGCCCAACCTCGCCAAGCTCAAACCCTTCTTCGACCGCAAGTACGGCAGCGTCACGCCCGGCAACAGTTCGCAGATCACCGACGGCGCCGCCTGGCTGCTGCTGGCTTCGGAAGAAGCGGTCAAGCGCTGGAATCTCCAACCCATCGGCAGGATCACCGACAGCCAGTGGGCCGGCCTGGATCCGGCGCAGATGGGGCTGGGTCCGGTGCATGCGGCGACGCCGATCCTGCAGCGCCACGGCCTCGGCCTGAACGATCTCGACGCCTGGGAAATCAACGAGGCTTTCGCCGCCCAGGTGCTGGGCTGCAGCGCCGCTTGGCGGGACGCCGGCTACTGCCGGGAGCAGCTGGAACTGGACGCGCCGCTGGGCGAACTGGAACGGAACAAGCTCAACCTGGACGGCGGCGCCATCGCGCTCGGCCATCCGGTCGGCGCTTCCGGCGCGCGCATCGTGCTGCATCTGTTGCAGGTGTTGCGGCGTACAAACGGCAAAAAAGGCATCGCCACCATCTGCATCGGCGGCGGCCAGGGTGGAGCAATGCTGGTTGAAACGCTGGCGTGAATCCCACACGGATTGCAAGCGAAAGGAACTTGATCATGCGGGAACTCAAACACTGGCGCTTGCAGCGCGATGCCGATGGCATCGCCTGGGCCACTCTCGACAAGCAGGGCGCGTCGACCAACACCTTGTCTGCGGATGTGATGGCCGAATTCGGTCAACTGCTCGACACGCTCGAGCGTGACCCGCCCCGAGGACTGGTGTTCCGCTCGGGCAAGAGCGCCGGCTTCATCGCCGGCGCCGACATCGAGGAATTCACCAAGGTGGACTCGGCAGCGGCAGCGCGCAGCCTGGTGCAGCGCGGCTGGGATGCCTACAACCGGCTGGCCGCCCTGCCCTTTCCGACGCTGGCGCTGGTGCGCGGCCATTGCATGGGCGGTGGACTGGAACTGGCGCTGGCCTGCCGCTACCGCATCGTCGTCGATGAGCCGGGCACCAAGCTGGCGCTGCCGGAAGTGATGCTCGGCATCGTTCCGGGCTGGGGCGGCATGCTGCGCCTGCCGCGGACCGTCGGCCCGGCGGCGGCGTTCGACATGATGCTGACCGGCAAGAATATCGACGCCAAGCGCGCCCAGCGCATGGGCCTGGCCGACGCATGCGTGCCGCCGCGCGTCATGGAAAATG
>Ga0315268_10007994_pt1 | contig 11082 bp, 10 predicted proteins | sample C1_top_MG_FD_204535 | JGI IMG/M metagenome (GOLD analysis project Ga0315268, IMG submission 204535) | Sediment microbial communities from Yellowstone Lake, YNP, Wyoming, USA - C1_top | ecosystem: Environmental > Aquatic > Freshwater > Lake > Sediment | place: USA: Wyoming | collected 2017-08-01 | reverse complement strand
TGCCCCCCATTTGCTCTACCAGGTAAAAGATGGTGTTGCCTGTTTTACCATCAATCGTGAAAAACAGCGCAATGCCATCAGCGTGGAGGCCCTTGACCTGTTTCTCGGCCATCTGGACGAAGCCCTTGAGAATGATGCCGTGCGGGTGGTTTGCGTGACCGGCGCGGGCGACCGGACTTTTTGTGCAGGCGCCGACCTTGGAGCGGGCATGGGCGAAAGCGACGGGATGACGGCTTTCAGGAAGTATGCGAAGCTGTTAAAAAAACTGACCGGTTTTCCCAAACCAACCGTGGCAAGGGTTAACGGATCCTGCGTCGCTGGAGGCACCGGTTTTATGCTGGCCTGCGATATCGTCATAGCAAGCAGCAAAGCGACTTTCGGTACACCGGAAGTGAATGTCGGGCTTTTCCCCATGATGATCGGCGCCTTGATTTTCCGGAATGTCCTCAGGAAAAAAGCCATGGAGATGGTGCTGCTGGGAGAAAAACTGAGTGCCCGGCAGGCCCTGGAAATGGGACTGATCACCCGCATGGTTGAGCCTGATGACCTGGACACGGAAGTTGACAAGGTGCTGAACATACTGGTGAAAAAAAGTCCCATCGGCATGAGGATCGGCAAGGAGGCCTTCTATGCCGCGGCTGACATGCCCTTTGAGCAGGCTCTTGATCTTCTGGCGGAAAAGCTCGCTGACGTGGTCACGACCAGGGATGCCCGTGAGGGAATCCTGGCCTTCCTCGAAAAGCGGGAACCATTGTTTTCGGGGAAATGATGCCGTTTTCCGATGAACTTGTTGGAAGTCTGAATATGCTCTCTTAATGAGCTTTTTGGGGATTTTTAAATCACTTTGCTAAATCACAAGAAGGCTTGGGCTAACGCCCTCAAAGCCTTGTGATTTTTAACGCTCAGTTCTTTAAAAATCTATTTCCCAAAAATCTCAAATCCGTTCGCATATTACTTCCAACGAGTTCATTAAAAGTTGAAATACAGACAAGTTCATTATACACAGCAGACAAGGAGAAGAAAAATGGCATATAAGGATAAAGCGGTTGTGACCTGCGCCGTTACCGGCGTATTAACCGATCCGGGCCGGTTCAACGTGCCGGTGACTCCCGAACAAATGGCCTCGGCCGCGAAGCAGGCTTTCGACGCCGGCGCCACGATCGTTCATGTCCACTTCAGATCACAACAACCGGGAGCTGGCGCCTGGCCCACCTGGGATCTGAAGGAGGTCGGCGATATTTTGGCCGCTGTTAAAGAGCGGGTTCCCGGGATGATCATAAACATGAGTACGGGCATGGTAGGAGCCGATATATCAGGGCCTCTTGCCTGCCTTAAGAAATTCAAGCCGAATATGGCGGCCTGCAACGCCGGGTCGCTGAATTATCTGAAGATCCGTAAGGACGGTATCTGGGCCTGGCCCCCCCTTCTTTTCGACAATCCGGTGGAAAAGGTTAAGGCGTTTCTCGATGTCATGACAGCAAATCATATTATCCCGGAATTTGAATGCTTCGACACAGGAATTGTGCGCAGTGTAGGCATGTATCAGGCCTGCGGTATGTTCAAGGGTGATCCTCATCTTTCATTTGTCATGGGCGTGGATTCAGGAATGCCGGCAAGGGGTGATCTGTTGCCCATTCTGAAGGATGAACTTCCCCCGAACGCTCATTGGCAAGTCATCGCTACCGGGCCCGGCCGTGAAAAAATCTGGGACCTTCACCGGAAATGTATCGAACTCGGCGGGAATGTTCGAACCGGCCTTGAGGATACCTTCTATCTTCCCAATGGTGAAAAGGCGACGGACAACGGACAACTCGTGGAGGCCCTGGTAAAAATCGTCCGCGATATGGGCCGGGAAGTGGCATCGGCCGCAGAGACCCAGGCCATTATGGGAATAGATCATTAGTATTTAAGGCTTGCAGAAAGGAAGGTGGTAAATGGCCAAAGACCTGTATTTCAGTAAGGAAGCAGTAATGGTTCGTAATGCGGTAAGAGATTTTGTAAACAAGGAAATCAATCCCTTTGTGGACGAATGGGAAGAAAAGGGCCTCATTCCGCTTCATGATCTGTTCAGAAAAATGGGGGATCTCGGATTTCTGGGAATCCGCTACGAAGCCAGGTACGGCGGCCAGGACATGGACTTCTGGGCCGAGACGGCCTTTATCGAGGAACTGGCAGCCATTAATTGCGGTGGCGTTCCTATGGCTATTACGGTTCAAACCAATATGGCCACCCCGGCTATCGCCGAATTCGGCAGTGAATACCTGAAGGAAGCCTATCTCAAGCCGGCAATAGCCGGAGAGATGGTTGGCGCAATCGCCGTCACCGAACCGGGGGCAGGCTCAGACGTGGCCGCCATAACCACATTTGCCAGGCGTGAGGGAGACCATTACATCCTGAACGGCTCCAAAACTTATATCACCAACGGGACCCAGGCCGATTTCCTGACTTTGCTGGCCCGCACCAGCGAAGAAAAGGGACATCATTCTTTTTCCCTGTTTGTGGTGCCCACTAATCTTCCCGGCTTTGTGGTAAGTAAAAAACTCGATAAGATGGGCATGCGCTCTTCGGATACGGCGGAACTTTTTTTCGACGACATGAAAATACCGGCTGAAAATCTCATCGGTATTGAGGGCCAGGGCTTTATCCACCAGATGATGCAGTTCCAGCACGAGCGGTTTGCCGTATTGCCCATGGCTTACGTTTCGTGCAAAAGTTTCATCGACAGGACCGCAGAACATCTCAAGAGGCGGGTGGTTTTCGGCAAGCCCCTGATCAGCAAGCAGGTGCTGCGGCACCGCATGGCCGAATGGATGGCAGAAACCGAAGCGTTGCGGCAGCTGACCTACCACATCGTACGCATGAAAGAAAACAGGATGGATGTCACCCAGGAGATATCGATGGGGAAACTCCTTGCCGGGAACCTGATAAATAAGGTTACGGACGGGTGCCTGCAGATGCATGGCGGTATGGGATTCATGAACGAGACGTGGATCTCCCGCGCCTATCGGGATTCGCGCCTGCTGGCCATTGGCGGCGGCGCCAGCGAGGTGATGAGTGAGATCATTTTCAAGATGGCCGGATATTGAGCGAAAGGCTTAACAAATGGAAAATCCCCCGAAAACAAAGAAGATTTCTGCAAGCGCTCTGCGAAGGGAGCGGGAAAAACAACTGCGGCGACAATCGATTCTGAGCGCAGCCGAAACCCTGTTTGCGCACAATGGCTATCGCAAGACAAAGATTGAAGATATTGCCGGGAAGGCCGAGGTTTCCGTGGGAACGGTCTACGGTTATTTCCAAAACAAGGAAGAACTTCTCGTCGCCGTGCTGGATGACATAGGCTTGTACATTCGCAAGCTGGCGGGTAAATCTTTCGGAGATGCCGATTCCGTGCTTGAGGGGATCGAACGTGCCGGCATGGCCTTTTTTGAGGAACTGTGCAGTCTTTATCCGGAAAAGGCGCTGCTGCTGTATGACGAATCCATTGGTGTCAGCGATCAGTTTGTCAACGCCCGCAGGAATTTCATGCTCAAAATGACGGAGGATGTTCATGGCGCGCTAATGAAAGGCAAGGATGGCCTGGGACTTAAATTCGCCTCCGGTATTTCCGCTGAGGTGATAGCCGTATGCACTACGGCCATTTTCGTGTGGTTGGGCATGTATTACAAAATCTGGCGGAAACGGCCCGGCGATATCAATGCCATCGGCCGGGAAACGGTCACTTATATTGTCGGCGGGATTAAAAGCTTGATAAGCGTCGATAAATGAAAAGGAAATACGATGAAAGAGATTTGCCGGGATTTACAGGATGAGTACCGGGTTCTGGATAACATGGTGGCGGAACTTGATGCCGGTGGATGGGCACTCCTAACCCACTGCGCGGGATGGAGCGTGAAAGATCAGATCTGCCATATCGCCTTTTTCGATGCGGCGGCAAGAGAGGCGGTAACGGACCCTGCTGCCTTTGCGCGTAGTGCGGAACTGTTGTTCAAAGATCTGGACAGCTTCGAGAGCTTTAATCAAAAAACTCTGACGCGCGGCCGGGAGATGACCGTTGCCGGATTGCTGGCCTGGTGGCGCACCGAACGCTCGCTGCTCGTCAGGGAGCTCGCCCTGCTTGATCCGAAAGACCGTTTGCCCTGGTATGGTCCGTCCATGAGCGCCAAATCCTTTGCCACCGCGCGTCTTATGGAAACATGGGCTCACGGCCAGGATGTTGCCGATGTCCTTAAAATACGGCGCGCATCCGGGGACAGCCTGCGCCATATCGCCCACTTGGGAGTCAAAACCTTTGGCTGGAGTTTCGCCAACCGTAACCTGCCTGTTCCGGAAAAGCCTGTGCGGGTGGAACTGACCGCGCCTTCGCGAAGCCACTGGACCTGGGGCCCGGAAAATGCCGTTGATCTGGTGCGCGGTTCGGCGGAAGATTTCTGCCTGGTGGTGACCCAGCGCCGGCATGTGGATGACACCGGGTTAGAAGTTCGAGGAGACGTGGCCGCTGAATGGATGAAGCAGGCCCAGGCCTTTGCCGGTCCGCCGGACAACGGGCCGCCGCCGGGAATGTTACGATAGGAGCTAGTTTAAATTGTTTGGGAACGGAATAGATTTATGAGAATTGCTATAAGGCTATGGCTCAAAACAAATCCTGTCTTTTCCGTTCTTCCATGCCTGGTACTTAAGCTGGTCAACACGCTTAACGAATGATTTCATGTCTTCAAAAATCTTGTACTGGGCAATTCCGATGCTTGCCGTCATATGTATGTCATTATCCGGACCGTGAGAAAAAATCTCTTTTTTGAATTCAGTTCTTATTCTTTCAGCAATAACCGATCCGTTCTTGCCGGTTGTCATGGGCAGGATGATCGTAAATTCCTCACCTCTATAACGATAGGCGGAATCTGTCTGGCGCAGGCATCTTTTTAACACCTGACCGAGTCGCAGCAAAACGTGATCTCCGACCAAATAACCGTGGGTGTCATTGAATTCCCTGAAATTATCGATATCGAGAAGGATGAGGGTCAAGGATCCTCCATAGCGGATTACCCGATCGGTTTCAATTTTCAGCTGAAAGTAAAAATACCTGGAATTGTAAAGACCGGTCCGTTCGTCGATAATATTCAGTTCCCGGTATCTTTTTTCGCTCTCCAGTTGTGCCTTATTTGCCCGCTTGCGCTCGGTGATGTCACGGCTCATTAAGATTATGCCGGCGGGCTTCCGGGCATCGTCCCGTAAAAATGACAGGTTGTTCTCCATACAAACGATGGAACCGTCCTTTCTGTATAGATCCAATTCCAGAATGCGGCTTCTGTGTAGATCTGCCGTACCGCCGGCTTCCAATTTCATTTCTTCCTCAAAGACCTTGGCAAAGATCTGCAGGGATACAGGCGTCATGACCTGTTCAAAGGTCTGCGCCACGGCCTCTTCAGCCGTATATCCCCTAATACGCATGATGGAAGGGCTGACATAGGTAAAGCGCAGGTTCATGTCTATGACAGTTATGACGTCCGCCATATTATCCATCAACTGACGGTACTTCTCTTCGCCTTCCCGCAGCGCCTCTTCCGCCTGTCTGCGCCCTGATTTCGATTGTTCCAGCTCATGTATTCTCTGTTTTAAGATCGCTATCTCTTCGATCAGTTCAGGATTAGACTTGACTTGGTTGTTCATCTGGTACCCCCTGCCGAGGTAAATGTTGCAATCCGGAAACAAAAATGGCAAACAGACAAAGCGTCCGATCAAGGGCTTAAAGAACTTTAATTTAGTATTTTTGATCAAATTTCGTTTTGTTGTTAGCAAAGTATAGGAAAAAGGGGATAATGAGTCAAGAAGAATGACCACAGGATATGGTTTTGCAAGCAGGCATTCCAACAGCCGGGCGGGAGAAAGGATGTGTGTATAACACTGAAAATTTAGGTCTAGAAACAGCTCGTTATGTTTCACACCATATTCATAGTTTGTTACTGGTGCCGGAGTATTTGTCTGTGGAATGCAATCTTGTTAAATGTTGACCTTTGTGTCGTTAAAGGCTAAAAGAGCATCCTCTTGTTCGGGAATTATCCTTTCTGAGAGGGAGACAGAGAAAGAGGCCTTTAGCGGGGTGTATTCAAAGGTCCCGGATAGATGGCGAATAAAAAAAGAGCTATGGTGCTAGGAACAGTATTTGAGGGAGCAAATAGAAAGCATGGAATACCTGCTTAAATTCATAAATATATTTCTTCATCTGGACGAACACCTTGGCCTTGTCATACAAAGTTATGGCAACTGGACCTATTTAATATTGTTTCTCATAATATTCTGCGAAACCGGCCTGGTGGTAACGCCCATACTGCCCGGTGATTCACTCCTGTTCGCCATCGGCACGTTCGCGGCCTCCGGGTATCTGGATATAGCAAAAGTTCTTGCTCTGCTTTCAGCTGCCGCGATCCTGGGCGACACCGTCAACTACTGGATGGGAAGTCTCATCGGCTCCAAGGTCTTTCAATACGAGAATTCGAGGATTTTCAGGAAAGAATATCTGGACAAGACACACAGATTCTACGAAAAATACGGCGGCAAGACAATAATAATAGCGCGCTTCGTGCCGATAGTGCGCACCTTTGCACCTTTTGTGGCCGGCGTCGGAGCCATGACCTACCTGAAATTTCTTGCATATAATCTTGCCGGCGGTATCCTGTGGGTATTCTCAATAACGCTGGCCGGCTATTATTTCGGGAATCTTCCCGTGGTCAAAAACAATTTTACCATAGTGATAATCGCCATCGTCTTCATCTCCATATTGCCGGGTGTAATTGAATACATATTGCACAGAAGGCAGGCCCGTGGCATCTGAACTTTGTAAGCACCTGCAGTAAGCGGTCACGGATAATCTGCAAATGCTGAGCGATCCTGTAAACAGGAGAATCTGAAATTAAAGAAGTTTTATAAATCAGGGAAGGAACAACCTCAGATAGCCGATCTGAACAATAAACGCTGCAATACCGAATCAAATGACAAAAGGAGACTTATATGAGCAAGTATCGTACATTTATTTTTGAAGAGATTGAGCCTTGTGTTGGGCTCGTCACCCTCAACCGGCCGGATAAGCTGAACGCGATCAATGTGGAGATGCTGGATGATTTCAATGAATTGTTTGCTGCTCTGACTAAAGATGATACGATACGGGTCCTTATAATAACCGGGGCGGGCCGCGGTTTCTGCGCCGGGGCTGACCTCAACGAAGTTTTTACTCACAAGGATTCGGAAGCCTTGTCTGATCCGGAGAAATATCTCAGGCTGGCCCAGGAGCGTTTCGCAGCCCTGATCTTAGGACTTCGGCGGATACCTCAGCCTGTAATCGCCGCCGTTAATGGTCCCGCGGCGGGCGGAGGTTTTTCTATGGCATTGGCCAGTGATATCAGGATAGCCTCGCCGGAAGCCTATTTTGTCGCCTCATTTGCCAATATCGGCCTCACTGGCGGAGAATTGGGCACTTCCTATCTCTTACCACGTCTCATCGGACTTGCGAGAGCCGCTGAAATTCTTTACACGGGAAGAAAGGTGAATGTGGTGGAGGCCGAACGGATGGGTCTGGTCAATCAGGCGGTGCCGAATGAGGCCCTTCTGGAAACGGCTCTTTCCTGTGCCAGGTTAATGATAGCCAAGGGAGTCGGAGCGCTCAAGCTGACAAAGAGGGTTCTGGATCAGAATATTGATGCGCCTTCGCTCGAGGCTGCGGTTAACCTTGAAAACCGCAACCAGACTATCATGATATTTTCAGGTGAGTTCTTTAAGCTTATCAAGCCGTTCTTCAAAGGGGTGTGAGGAGTCCGGCTTTAATTATTGACCTTCAGGTCGCTTTTTGGCATACTCCGGCATACATGAAGCAAATTATTTTTGTTCGAATGGCCAACAGAATAACATTTTACAAGTTGTCCGGCGCCGATAGGATGATGAAAATAAACATCGATTGCCGTATCAACAATGGAGCCTATCATGCAAAAAGCAGCCATATCAGTGCTGGTCATTGTGCTTTGGGTTTGTCCCGGCCTTGCAGCCGAAAATATCTACAACTGGACCGATGAAAACGGCATCAGGCGATTCAGCGACCAGCCCCCGCCCCGGAATGTGAAACAATATAAAACAATCCAGGTTCCGCCTGACCAGTCTTATGAACAGGAAAAGGCCGCGGATAAACTTCAGGGGTATGACAGTACGGTTGAAAGAGACAAAGGTGAAACCCGGCAAGGCGAGCAGGAGAGTATACAAGGAGAAACCTCCAGAGCCGCTGAAGAAAAACAGAAGGCTGAATCAGGTATGAAGGCGCGTGTTGAGGCTGAAAGGCAGCGTCTCAATGAAAAAATCGATGCGATAAATAAACGGCCTTTGAGCCGGACATATGATAATAGCTTTAAAAATGCCCGGATCGATGAAATTCAAAAACAGCTTGATAATCTCAATAATTCACCGGACGAATACTTCCAGAACCGGTAACCGTTACTGAACCGAAACAGCGAGCGCATTCCCCGCTGCTTTCGGCGGGGTTAGCGAGCGAATTAAAAACAGACACTATTCTCTACGGTCGAAGATTCTCCGCTGCTTGCTGCGGGGATCTTCAATTAAAATATTACTTCAAAGGGGGCAGACCTGATTCCATTATGCCAAATTCGATTATAACGGGAACGGGGAATTATATACCGGTATCAAAGATACCGAACAGATATTTTTTCGAGCATGAATTTTACAGATCCGACGGTATAAAAATCAAAAAATCAAATATCGATATCATCAACAAGCTGGAAGAGATTACATGTATAAAAGAGAGGCGATATTTAACAGATGATCTGAATACCTCCGATATGGCATTTATGGCAGCTGAAAGAGCCCTCGACAATACGGACAGGGAAAGACTGGATTACATAATTGTTGCTCAGAATTTGGGTGATGTGAGAGCGGATAACAACAGGTCAGATATGGTTCCGACTATTGCTGCCAGGGTGAAACACAAGCTTAAAATTAAAAACCCTTATACGGTTGCTTATGATATTCCCTTCGGCTGCCCGGGCTGGCTGCACGGAATGATCCAGGCCGATTATTATATTAAGTCTGGTGACGCAAAGAAGGTACTGGTTATCGGAGCGGAGACACTATCCAGGGTTACTGATCCTCATGATGTTGACAGCATGATATATGCCGACGGAGCCGGGGCAGCCCTGGTGGAAGCGACAGAGCACGATGACGGAATCTTATCACATGTGACAAGATCCGATACAATTAATAATGCCTATCTGCTAAGGGTCGGTAAGTCTTATAACCCTGATTACCATAATGGCAATGAGCTTTTTATTAAAATGAACGGCCACGATATATATAAATATGCAGTCAGGACAGTTCCCTTAGTAGTCAAACAGAGCCTCGATAAGGCGGGATTTACGTTAACTGATGTAAAGAAGGTTTTGATCCACCAGGCAAATCAAAAAATGGATGAGGCTATACTTGAAAGACTGTTTAAGCTGTACCAGGTCAAAAATATTCCTGATAACATAATGCCGATGACTATCTCATGGCTAGGAAACAGTTCGGTTGCGACCCTGCCGACTATGTTTGATCTCTTGCAGAGAGGAGCCATGAATAAGCATAAACTTCATTCAGGGGATATAGTCGTATTTGCTTCTGTAGGAGCGGGTATGAACATCAATTCCATGGTTTACCGGATGCCGTGATATATATTATGTCGGGGAAAAGTGTCCATAGGATAGGCAGAGTTCACAAAGGTACATGCTTCAAATTATTCCCGGGGATTATCTTATGAAATTTAAAGCCGCGCTTTTTGACCTCGATGGAACACTTCTTGACACAATTGATGATCTTGCCGATTCCATGAACACTGTCCTGAAAAAATTCGGTTTTCCCCGGCATGAAGTAGAAAAATACAAGTATTTTGTGGGTGACGGCATGGATGTTCTTGTAAAAAGGGCTCTTCCCGAATCCTGTCGTGACGAAGAACTTGTTTTTCGTTGCATTCACGCAATGAAAGAAGAATATTCCCTGCACTGGGCAGACAAGACAAGGCCGTATAGCGGCATACCTGAACTTCTTGACGCTTTTACAAGTGAAGGTATAAAAATATCGATACTTTCAAACAAGCCCCACGACCCGACAAAAGCTGTTGTCTCTATAATGCTTGCAAAATGGAAATTTGAGATGGTTGTCGGTGTGAAAGAAGGTGTTCCAAAAAAACCGGATCCTGCTGCTGCTATCGGGATTGCAAACAACCTTGGAATTCTGCCGCTGGATTTTCTTTATATCGGGGATACTCATACAGACATGAAGACAGCTGTTGCGGCAGGGATGTTCCCCGTGGGCGCTCTGTGGGGATTCAGGACCGGAGAGGAACTTATTAAGGCAGGGGCCCGCATTCTTGTGAAGAATCCCGCCGATCTGCTGCGGTTCATTTAATAAGCCCGTTGCATAATACACCCTCATTTTTTTGTTTCTGGTTCCCGGCCGCTTGTAACCGGGTAAAAGAGGATGTTCCCATGATTGCTCTTGAGAAAGTTAAGGAAGCGGCAAATCTTATCAGGACGCATAATCCGTTTCAGTGTATGCCTTGATGATGTTCCGGGAGCGCTCTCGGGGCTCCTTGTCCTTGTGGCCTCATTAAAAGCAAACGTCCTTCATATATTGCATCAAAGGAGTGCTCCCATATACAGTACGATAGTTGAGCTTGAGATTGAAACACGGGGTCATGCTCATGTGAAAGAGATAACGAGTAATCTGAAGAAGGCGGGATATGACATCGATATTTAGAGAGTTCGGATGTTATTTAAAGGTCTAACATTTTTTCTTGTCGTCCTATACGTTCCACCTTTCGCCTGATCTTTTATTATTATTGTGGACTATTCGATCTGTTTTTGATATATATTTGATATCGCATGATTTAAATAAGGAAATCGGCGATTTTGTGTAATATGGCTGTTTATTGATGTAGAAGGGTTAACTTCTTAAAAAGGAGGTAGCACTATGAAAATCAAAAAAGTCAGGAAAGTTGCAACGGGTCTGTGCAAGTGCAAACGCTCTTGCTGATTTCAAATTTCTTCCAGAAGATTA
>Ga0315268_10007993_pt1 | contig 11085 bp, 10 predicted proteins | sample C1_top_MG_FD_204535 | JGI IMG/M metagenome (GOLD analysis project Ga0315268, IMG submission 204535) | Sediment microbial communities from Yellowstone Lake, YNP, Wyoming, USA - C1_top | ecosystem: Environmental > Aquatic > Freshwater > Lake > Sediment | place: USA: Wyoming | collected 2017-08-01 | reverse complement strand
CGCGTCTGGAACATTCGCCGGGCTTATGGGAGGTGCCCAGTCGTTATTTCAAACGCGAGAAGTGATCGTCGCCCAGGGCCACTCGGTCTTCGAGGTTCTCTGGAGCGTAACCGTAACGGCGCGTCGGAAGCTTGTAAATCCCACAGTGGACGAAGTTCGTCACGTGGAAACGACCTGGAGCGGCGCTCCCGCCGTCTAACCGGCCGCTGCACCCGACGGCCACCAGACAGACAGGGCTGTGGGTGAGCCGCGACGTTCGCCAAGCCTTCACGCCACAGAAATCCTTTCCATCCAGTGCCTACATTCGCCCTGCGTGGCGAGCCGGGCAGGGCTCGAACCGGGCACAAAGCTGTGGCTGCCGGATGTCGTCTGAACGCAGCAGACGCCCCGCTGACCTCGCCCTCCGACAATGCTAATGCTCTCCCCTGCCCCATTCGATCTCGCAAAGCGGCCGCCCGCAGATCCTCACAGAGTTCTCCGATGTCCTGGCACGCGAGAACCTCCATCACATCAAACGCCTCGTGGATGGGATACAGTTCGATCAGCCGTCAGCCGGGGCATTGCGCGAAAAGTTGGATTCTCCGAGGGGCTGGGACATATGGATGGCGGACACGCGCGCCTGGGAGGAGGGGCCCTGCCCCTGCACGGTCATGGCCTTGACATGCCAGAATGGATTTGTTAGCGTCCCACCAGCGATTCAGACGGCCCTTTCATGGGGCAGAAACGAGGAACGAAGTGAAATATCGCGTGGTCATCGAGCAGGATGAAGATGGGATGTTCGTGGCGGAGTGCACGAGCCTTCCCGGATGCATCTCGCAGGGGAAGACCCGGGCGGAGGCACTGGCGAATATAAAGGACGCGATCGTGGGATATCTCGAAAGCGTGAAGAAGCACGGCGACCCGCTTCCGCCCCCGATCTCCGAAGAGGTCGTGGAGGTCTCTGTGTGACGAAACTTCCGGTCGTCTCCGGCGAGGAAGCCGTTCGGGCGTTTGCCCGGATCGGGTACGAGAAAGATCATCAGACCGGCGGTCACATCATCCTTCGGCACGCTGCTCCGCCCCATCGCAGGCTCACCGTCCCCAATCATCGCGAACTCTCACGCGGCACGCTTCGGGCTCTCATCCGGCAAGCTGGCCTCACCGTTGAGGAATTCGTCCGTCTCCTGTCATAGCACGCGCCTGACGGGACGCCGCTTGGTCCCCACTCCTCACGATCACTCGTTTTTCCTTGCATTGACCGGACCGTTTCATATATGTATGGCGTCTGTCCTGCTTTTCTCGTCGTCCAGAAGAGGTGAGCCCCGCCGAGGATGAGTTCGCTCCAGGATTTCGTACAGTTCGTGTTTGCGGGTCTGACCAGCGGGGCCATCTACGCCATGGTGGCCATAGGATTCGGTGTCGTCCACAACACCATGGGGATCGTGAACTTCACCCAGGTGGACTTCGTCTCGCTGGGCGGGATGCTCCTGTACGCCGCCCTCGTCAGCGCCAAGTTGCCCATGACGGCGGCCCTTCCGGTGGCCGTGGCGGGAGTGACCCTGGCGGGGATGCTGGTGGAATTCGCGGGCCTTCGACCGTCCCGCTCCCGGAACCCCCTCATCCTCATTCTCCTGACCATCGGTCTGTCCATCGTCCTGCGCGGCGCGATGCAGAGGACGTGGGGGAAGAACTCCATGGCCGTGCCCCCACTGGCTGGAGAGACGCCGCTGGCTTTCCTGGGGGCGACCATCATGCCCCAAGCCGTCTGGATCCTCGCGATCACCGCCCTGGCCATGAGCCTTCTGGTACTCTTCTTCAGAAAGACCAACGCCGGCCTCGCCATGCGGGCCGTGGCATCTAACCCCACCGCCGCGACCGTGGTGGGCCTCAGGGTCCGGCGGGTCCGGACGGCAAGCTTCGCCCTGGCCGGTGCCCTGGGGGGGCTCGCCGGGCTCCTCATCACGCCCATCACGACCCTGCGATACGACGTCGGCGTGCTCCTCGGCCTCAAGGGCTTCGCCGCGGCCATCCTCGGCGGCTTCGGCTCTTTCCCCGGGGCCATCGTTGGGGGCATCGGGCTGGGCCTCCTGGAGTCGCTGGGGGCGGCCTACGTGAGCAGCGCCTGGAAGGACACCATCGCATTCCTCGTCCTCCTCCTCGTGCTTTTCGCCAGGCCACACGGCCTCATGGGAAAGGAGGCCGGGTCATGACCCGCAGGCGCCTCCCGGGAAAGGGCCACAACCTGGCGGCGTTTTTCGTCGGCGCCGAGGGTGCGCGATGAGCCCACGAGCCGCTGCCTCGTTCATGGCGCGCCACCGGACCGGCCTCTCGGTCGTGGGGCTTTGCCTCGTCCTGTCGCCGGTGCCGCTCCTCGTCGACAACCCCTGGAAGCTGGGGATCCTCAACCTGATCGCCATCCACGCCATCGTCGCCTTGGGCCTGAACCTCTTCGTCGGCTACGCTGGCCAGATCTCCCTGGGGCACGCCGCATTCTTCGGCCTGGGGGCCTACGGCTCCGCGATTCTCACCACGGCCTTCGCGATCCCGCCTCTCCTGGCCGCGGCCCTCACGGCTGCGGGCGTGGCCCTGACCGCCTTCGTCATTGGCCTCCCGGCGCTCCGGTTGACGGGGCACTACCTGGCCATGGCCACGCTGGGGTTCAACATCGTGGTCCACAACGTCCTGGTTCAATGGGACAGGGTGACCGGCGGCCCGAGCGGCCTGTCGGGCATCCCGCCGCTTGCGGTGCTCGGCCTGGCCTTCCGGGACGAGGTGCGGCAGTACTACCTCCTCTGGGGGGTGGCCATGGTCTTTCTCACCCTCTCCCTCAACCTCGTCCGGAGCGGCGTCGGAAGGGGCCTCGCCGCGTTGGCCGAGGACGAGGTCTCCGCCGCGGCCATGGGCGTGGACGTCCGCCGCGGCAAGATCGCCGTCTTCACCGTCTCGGCCGTGTTCGCCTCCGTCGGGGGGAGCCTCTTCGCCCACTACATGGGGACCGTCACTCCCGACACCTTCGGCATTTTCGCCTCCATCGACTTCGTCATCATGGTGGTCATCGGCGGCCTGGGGTCTTTGTGGGGGAGCCTCGCCGGGGCCGCCTTCGTCACCGTCCTCCCCCATCTCCTCGGCCCGCTGGAGGGCTCCAAGGAAATCATCCACGGCCTCATCGTCGTGGCCGTCCTCCTGATCCTCCCCCGGGGGTTCCTCGCTGGAATCGCGGACCTGGCGAAGAGCCGACTGGCGCGCGCAGGGGCAAATGGTCAATGACCGATTGACAATGACCAATGAGGGGAAGAGCCAATGAAGAGCCCAGGCGGGGTTTGGTTCCATTGGGATTTGGCCATTGGTCATTGGTCATTTCTCGCCATGGTGCCATCGAGAATACTCTCACGCCCAATTTGGCCGGAGGCCTAGACGCATGTCCGACGTGCCTCCCAACGGGATCATCCTCGAGGCCTCGGGCCTCACGAAGCACTTCGGCGGCGTCCCGGCCCTTCACGAGGTGGGGTTCGTCGCGCGGAAAGGGCAGGTGACGGCCCTCATCGGCCCCAACGGCGCGGGGAAGACGACCTTCATCAACTGCCTGACCGGACTGCTCAGGCCGGACAAAGGCTCGATGGTCTTCGATGGCCAGGAACTGTTCGGCCTGCCCCCGCACCGGATCGCCCGCCTGGGGATCGCCCGCACTTTCCAGAATCTCGGGCTCTTCCCGAGACTCTCGGTCCTGGACAACGTCCTGTGCGGGCTCTCCACGCAAGCCGGGGACTCGCTCTTGGAAGCGTTCCTTCGGACGCCCTCCCTGCGCCATCGCGAGCGGCGGCTCAGGCTCGCCGCCCTGGAGGCCTTGGACACCTTCGGCCTGGCGGATCGCGCGGAGTGGCCTGCCGGCGCGCTCTCCTACGGCGAGAAGAAGCACCTGGAGCTGGCCCGCGCCTTCGTCTCGGGCCCCAGACTCCTCCTCCTGGACGAGCCGGTGGCGGGCCTCAACCCCGACGAGACGGAGCAGGTGGGCACCCTCATCCGGCAGATGCGGCGCATTGGCGCCACGCTCATCATCGTGGAACACGACATGGACCTGGTCATGTCGGTGTCGGACCACGTGGTGGTGCTCGACGGCGGCCGCCGGATCGCCGGGGGCGCGCCCGAGGACGTTCGCCGCAACCCCCTCGTTCTCGAGGCCTACCTCGGGAAGATCAGCGTGACGGCGTGACGGCCATGGATGCCCGCAGGACGCTGCTCAAGATCGAGGACCTCACCCTCCACTACGGGTCCGCCCAGGCCCTCTTCGGGATCAATCTCGAGGTGGCCGAAGGGGAGACGGTGGCGATCGTGGGGGCCAACGGCGCCGGAAAGTCCAGCCTCCTCAAAGCCATCACCGGCCTCGTCCCTCCCTCGGGTGGACGCATCCTGCTGGATGGGCGCGACGTCACGGGGAAGCCGCCCTTCCACATGGCCGCCCTGGGCGTGGCCCTCTGCCCCGAGGGGCGCGAGATGTTCGGCGACTTGACCGTGCGGGAGAACCTCGTCCTGGGCGGCCTGGCCGGGAGCTCGGGCAAGGCCGATCTTTCCCGCCGGCTGGCCGAGGTCTTCGCGCGGTTCCCCAGGCTGAAGGAGCGCGCCGACCAGCCGACCGCCAGCCTCTCCGGAGGCGAGCAGCAGATGGTGGCCATCGGCCGGGCCCTCATGGCGCGGCCGCGCCTCCTGCTCCTGGATGAGCCGAGCCTGGGTCTCGCGCCGTTCATCACCGACGAGATCTTCGACATCATCCACCGGCTCGCCCGCGCGGGGACGACCATCCTCCTGGTGGAGCAAAACGCCGCCCGGGCGCTCACCGCCTCCAGCGCCGCCTACCTCCTGGCCAACGGAAAAATCGTGCGCTCGGGGAGGAGCGACGCGCTCCTGGTCCACCCGGAGCTGCGCCGCGCCTTCCTGGGCGCCGCCTCGAAGGACAACCCGGCCCAGAGCCGCCTGGGGGCCGCGGGATTCACCAACGTCCGATTGGAGAAACCCGACATGAGCAGACTGACCTTCATGCCGCCCTTCACCTCGGAGGAAGAGCTCGCCGCCCACCAGCTCAAGGGTCTGCAGTGGACGCTGCGGCACGCGCGGGAGGGCTCGTCCTTTTACCGGGCCCGGCTGGACAGCGCGGGGGTCGGGCCCGAGGACATCCGCTCCCTGGACGACCTGGCGAAGCTCCCCTTCGTCACCGCCGAGGACCTGCGGGACGACTATCCCTTCCCGCTGCGGTCGGTCCCCTTCGAGCAGATCGTGCGCATCCATTCCTCCTCGGGCACCACGGGGAAGCGGAAGATCCTCTGCTACACCCAGAAGGACGTGGACGACTGGGCGCAGTTCTTCGCCCGCTGTTACGAGATGGCCGGCGTGACGCCGCTGGATCGCGTCCAGATCGCCGTGGGCTACGGCCTGTGGACGGCCGGGGTGGGCTTCCAGGCGGGGTGCGAGCGGATCGGGGCCACGGCCGTCCCCACCGGGCCGGGGAACCTCGACCTGCAGTGCGAGTTTCTGGTGGACCTCCAGTCGACGGTCTTCTGCTGCACCGCCTCCATGGGGCTCCTCCTGGCCGAGGAGGTCAACACGCGGGGCCTGGCGGAGAAGATCAACCTCAAGAAGGTCATCTACGGGTCGGAGCGCTCGTCCGTGTCCATGCGCAAGAAGATCTCCGAGCTTTTGGGAGGCGTGGAGCTGTTCGACATCCCGGGGCTCACCGAACTCTACGGCCCGGGCACGGGGATCGAGTGCCCGCACCACGACTGCATCCATTACTGGGCCGACTACTACCTCCTCGAGATCCTCGACCCCGAGACCCTGAAGCCGGTCCCCCCGGGCGAGTGGGGCGAGATGGTCGTCACCAGCCTCGCCAAGGAGGCCGCGCCCCTCATCCGGTACCGGACCCGCGACATCACGCGGATCATCCCGGGGCGCTGCACCTGCGGGTCCATCCTGCCGCGCCACTCGCGGATCCGGGGGCGCACCGATGACGTGTTCAAGTTCCGGGGGGTGAACATCTACCCCTCCACCATCGACAGCGTCCTCTCATCCATTCCCGGCCTCGGCTCGGAGTACCAGATCCACCTCACCCGCGACGCCGAACAGCGCGACCACATGCGCCTCGTGGTGGAGCGGGCCGAGGGCGTGGAGCGGGGGCGGGGAGAGGAGCTGCAGCGCGAAATCGTGCACACGGTCAAGCACAAGGTCATGGTCACGCCCGAGGTGGAGCTGGCGGATTATGGCTCGCTGCCCCGCTCGGAGCGCAAGACGAAGCGCGTGTTCGATTCACGCATTCAGGATTCCATCGTCTAATCAACCCATCAGAGAGGGGAACAGCCATGAGAATGAAAATCGCCGTCCTGGTCATCGCCGCGCTGGCCCTGTGCGTTGGAGTACCGCCGTTCTTCGGCGCCGAGCCGATCAAGATCGGGGCCTTCTTCGCCCTGTCCGGCCCCGCCGCCAACATCGGCACGCCGACCAGGCTGGTGGCCCAGATGGTCGTGGAGCAGATCAACAAGGAGGGCGGGATCAACGGGCGTCCCATCGAGCTGATCGTGGGCGACACCGAGAGCGACCCGGCCAAGGCCGCGGTCATCGCCAAGAAGTTTATCTTCAGCGACAAGGTGGCCGCCATCATCGGCCCCACCTCCACGGCCGAGGGGATGAGCGTCAAGAAGATCGTCGAGGAGGCGGGCGTTCCCACCTTCATGACCGTCGGGGGCGACCCGGTGATCATGGGGGGCAACCTCGGCGCCTACACCTACGTCTTCAAGTCGCCGCAGCGTTCCTCCACGGCGGCGAGGAAGCTCTACGGCTACCTCAAGGCCAAGGGCCTCACCAGGGTGGCCCTCTTCACCGCCTCGGACTCCTTCGGGAAGGACGGCCTCGTCTGGCTGGAGAAGCTGGCCCCGGAGTTCGGCATCGCCTTCACGGCCAAGGAGTCTTTCGGCCCCTCCGACACCGACATGACCGCCCAGCTCACCAAGATCAAGAACTCCGCGCCCCAGGCGATCGTCACCTGGACCATCGGCCCGGTCGGGTCCATCGTGGCCAAGAACAAGGTGCAGCTGGGGATCGCCATCCCCCTGTTCCAGTGCCACGGGCTGCCCGACCCGAAGTACATCGAGCTGGCGGGGAAGGCCTCCGAGGGCGATCGCATGCCGGCCACCAAGCTCATGGTGGGCGACTCCCTCCCCAGCTCGGACCCCCAGAAGAAAGTCATCGCCGAGTTCATCCACCTCTACCGCGACGTCTACAAGCACGACAAGGAGTTCCCCATCAATACGCACTCGGGCTACGCCTGGGACGCCATCACCATCGTGGCCAACGCCATGAAGAAGGCGGGGACCGACGGGAAGGCGCTGCGCGCGGCCATCGAACAGACGAAGGGCTACGTGGGCCTCTCGGGCGTGTACAACCTGACCGCCGAGGACCACAACGGCCTGGACGTGGACTCTATGGTCATGGTGCAGGTGAAGAACGGCAAGTTCGTCCCGGCCGAGTAGCCGCCTCCCAGAGGGGACAGATGGGCTCGTCCCTTCCCGGCCGGGCAATCGAACCGAGGCCGGCCGGGAGAGCGCTGGCCCGACGTTGGCCAAGCCGGGCGAGCGGGGCATCGAGTGGTCGGCCAAGCGCGGAGACACCTGGGAAGCGCCGGGACGGATGATGCCCCACAGACAAACCACACGCTGACAGAAAGGATGCAGCCATGCGACTGGCAGGCAAGGTAGCCATCGTCACCGGCGGGGCCATGGGCATCGGGCGCGGGATCGTCCTGCGCATGGCAGAAGAGGGGGCGGACGTGGCCATCGCCGACCTCCAGATGGAGGCCGCGGCCAAGGTGGCGGACGAAGTCAAGGCCTTGGGCCGGAAGGCGATCGTCGTCAAGACCGACGTAACCAGGGAGGCCGACTTCCAGGCGTTGTTCGATCGGGTCAAGAAGGATCTGGGCAAGATCGACATCCTGGTGAACAACGCGGGGACAGCCAGCCGGCCGGGCAATCCCTTCACCAACAACGTGGAGGAGGACTGGGACCAGGTCTGGGCCGTAAACGTGAAGTCCATCTTCTTCGCCTGCAAGGCCATCGCCCCCTACTTCATCGAGCGGAAGACGGGCAAGATCATCAACATCGCCTCCATCGCCGGCACCATGAACTCCCCCAACATGCCCCCCTACAGCGTCTCCAAGATGGGAGTCGTCACCTTCACCAAGATCGTGGCCAAGGACCTGGCCGCCCACGGCATCAACGTGAACGCCATCTGCCCCGGCATCCTCTGGACCGCCTTCTGGCAGGCGACGGCCGAGCGGATGGCCAAGGGCGGCGGGCTGTATGCCGGGATGACGCCCCGCCAGGTCTTCGAGAGCCGCGTGAACGCCATCGTCCCCATGAAGCGCGAGCAGACGCCCGAGGACATCGGCTGGGCGGCCGTGTTCCTCGCCTCGGACGAGGCGCGCAACATCACCGGCCAGGCCCTGCACGTGGACGGCGGCGTGGTGATGTAACCGCAGAGGAGTGTGACTGGTTACGAACGGGGCCTCGGAACAGCCTGAGACGCCATTCAATGTAAGGACTGGTCGCCGAGATACGAGGACATGACCAGTCGCGATCGCATCCTGGCCGTGGCCAACAACGTAATGCCGACGCCCCTGATCGAGGGCATCGAGCGGATCTCTGACCTCGTCGAGCAGCACGGCACCTGTCCGATGCAGCCGGATTAGCTCGCATAGCGCGGTCCCTGCTTTATCCGATTGACTTTCCGGGCACGTTTCACATAAGCTTCGTTCCCGGCGCAGTAGGAGGACACAACCTCGCACGGAGGAGGATGACACCATGAAGAAGGGGCACCGTGTCAGTCGTGAACGATTCCGTGATCCGGTCAGCCGTCGGGACTTCCTGAAGGGAGCGGCCGCCCTGGGCGTCGGAACAGGCCTGGCGGGGCTTCCCCTTCGGGGCGCGCGTGCCGCCGCGGCCAGGGAGGTAAACGTCGGGGTCCTGTATCCGACCTCCGGATCCCAGGCGCGGTTCGGCCAGACCTGCGTGGACGCCGCCAAATTGGCGGCCGAGGACATCAACAATGCGGGCGGCATCAAGGCCCTGGGGGGTGCCAAGATCAACCTGGTGATTGCCGACATCCAGAGCGATGCCACAGTGACCCGCAACCAGGCGGAACGACTGATGACCACCGCCAACCTGACGGCGGCGACCGGGAGCTACGTGAGCACCTACACCCTGGTGGCCACCGAAGTGGCCGAGCGGTACAGGATCCCCTACGTCACCGGGTCCATTGCCGACGCCATCACCGGACGGGGGTTCAAGTTCACGTTCCAGGTCTCACCCAAGGCTAGCATGTTCGGGCATATGCAGGTGGATACGGTGGCTTGGCTGGAGAAGGAGAAGAAGCCGCGCGTGGCCATTGTGTTCGAGGACACGGCATACGGGACCTCCACCTCTAAGGGGCTGTACGAGCGGGCCAAGGAGAAGGGATACGAGATCTCCATGATGGAGCCCTATACCGCCGCCTTCACCGATGCCACCCCGCTAGTGAACAAGATCAAGGCCGCCAACGTGGACGTGGTCTTCCCAGTCTCCTACCTCACCGATGCCATGCTCATCATCCGGACGATGAAGCAGCTCAACGTGAACGCGGCGGCCGTGGGTGGTGGAGCTGGCTACCTGATGCCGGAGTTTCAGAAGGGGTTGGGCAAGGATGCCGAGTTCGTCTACTCGGTCGGCTCCTGGAACTACGACATCAACTGCGCCGAAGTGCCGAAGTTCGCCGCGGAGTATGAGAAGCGGCACGGCGAGTTCCTCCAAGAGCACGCGGGCGAGGCCTATGTCATGCTGTGGGTCATTGCGGATGCCGTCGAGCGGGCCGCTTCCACGGATCCGGTCAAGGTCCGGGACGCCATGGCGAAAACCGACCTGCGGAGCGGTCCGGGCTCGTCCATGCCCGGCTGTCGGGTACAGTTTGACGAATCGGGTTGGAACAAGTGGGTTCACCCGGTGATGACGCAGTGGCAGGAGGGGAAGCTGCGGACGGTCTATCCGGCGTCAGACGCCCGGCTGAAGCCGATCTGGCCGGTGCCCGCCTGGGAAAAACGGCGCTAGCGCGGCCTGGGGGAGAGGAGAGCGAGGCTGGGGCCTCGGCTGGCAGGCCGAGTCTCCAGCCTCGACTTGTGTCACCATGCAATGGACCACCATCGCCCAAGCGGTCATGACCGGCATCCTCATGGGGAGCATCTATGCCCTGGTGGCCATCGGGCTGACCCTCATCTTCGGGGTGGTGCGTATCGTGAACTTCGCCCAGGGCGAATTCCTGATGGTGGGGATGTACATCAGTTACTGGCTGTGGCGCCTGTTCGGTCTCGACCCCTACCTCTCTCTGCTGATCACCATGCCGGCCATGTTCCTGTTCGGGGTCCTCGTGTACGGGGTATTTTTCCGGCGGGTCATCGGAGCCCCTGACTTGGCCCAGATCTTCTTGACAGTCGGTTTGTCCATCGTCCTCATGAACTTGGCCCTGTTCTTTTTCACGGCCGATTTCCGCTCCATTCGCACCCCCTACGGCGATCTCACCGTGAACCTGGGAGGCGTGATCCTCAGTGTCCCACGGCTACTGGCCTTCGCCGGGGCCCTGCTGTTCGGCCTTCTCCTCTATCTGTTCCTCTGGGGGACCAACACGGGGAAGGCACTTCGGGCTGTAGCCCAGGACCGCGAGGTGGCCATGCTCCTGGGGATCAATCCGGAGCGGATGTACTGGCTGGCGGTGGGATTGGGGGGCGCGTTGGCCGGGGGAGCGGGCGCGCTCCTCCTGCCGTTCTTTTACGTCTTCCCGACGGTCGGCGTGACCTTCGTCTTGATCGCTTTTGTCGTGGTCATCTTTGGCACCCTGGGTAACATCAAGGGGGCGTTTCTGGCTGCCTTCATCGTGGGGGTGGCCGAATCGCTGGGGATCCTCTTCGCCGGGGGGGACATGGGCCTGATCGTCGTCTTCGTGATCCTGGTTTTGGTCCTGGCCTTCAAACCATCCGGCCTGATGGGAGCCTGATGCCACACCTTCTGAGGCCCCAGGTCTATGTCCCCGCCGGTGCCCTGG
>Ga0315268_10007992_pt1 | contig 11085 bp, 10 predicted proteins | sample C1_top_MG_FD_204535 | JGI IMG/M metagenome (GOLD analysis project Ga0315268, IMG submission 204535) | Sediment microbial communities from Yellowstone Lake, YNP, Wyoming, USA - C1_top | ecosystem: Environmental > Aquatic > Freshwater > Lake > Sediment | place: USA: Wyoming | collected 2017-08-01 | reverse complement strand
TGCTCTTTTGAAAATGTTTTCTCCTTCATGTTGTGCTATGCAACCAGCAACAGCAATCTTCATCTCAGGCCTACTTTTTTTATAAGACTTAGTCCTTCCGAGTTCGCTATAAAATTTCTGTTCAGCCTTCTGCCTTATACTGCAAGTATTAAATATAATGAGATCAGCCGTGCGTGGATTATCTGTCTGAGAATACCCCTCTTTTTGTAAAACGCCGAGTATCTTCTCAGAGTCATGAACATTCATCTGACAACCAAATGTACGAATATAAACAGTCTTTACCATTTTAAAAATTTAACACGTATTAATAGGTGCCATCAAGCTGAAGAAAAGATGGCTGCAACCTAAAAAAGAATCACAACACTTGAAAAGTATATAAACTGTGATTCCCCTCACTTTCTTGAAATAATAACATCCTTAATCTATTATATAAATTATGATAGGGACAATACTAAGCAAGGTTTTTGGGACTAAGAACGAGCGTGAACTAAAAAGGGTGTGGCCTATTGTAGAACAAGTTAATTCCTTAGAATCACAGATAGACAATCTTTCAGACTCACAGCTCAGGGGTAAGACTGAAGAATTCAAGAGAAGGCTTGATGAAAGTGAGCCACTCGATGACATACTTCCGGAGGCATTCGCAGTAGTGCGTGAGGTATCTAAGCGAATACTCAATATGAGGCATTTTGACGTTCAGATACTCGGCGGCATTGTATTACACGAAGGCAAGATAGCGGAGATGAAGACAGGTGAAGGTAAGACACTCGTTGCCACCCTACCCGTGTATCTGAATGCACTTGAAGGCAGAGGTGTCCATGTTGTTACCGTTAATGATTATCTTGCAAAAAGGGATACCCAGTGGATGGGGCCTATATATAACTTTCTTGGATTCTCAGTAGGAGTCATACAGCATGATAGCTCATTTGTGTACGATCCCTCTTATTTTTCCACAGATAGACGGTTAGAATGTCTCAAGCCGTGTTCAAGGCAGGAGGCCTATTCAGCAGATATAACGTTCGGCACAAACAACGAATTTGGATTCGATTATCTCAGGGATAACATGAAATATGAGTTATCCGATTACTGTCAGAGGGAATTACATTATTCAATAGTAGATGAGGTTGATAGTATCCTTATAGATGAAGCAAGAACCCCTCTTATTATATCAGGACCATCTGAAGATTCCACTGACAAGTATTATAAGATAGACAAAATTATTCCAAGGCTTCAAAAAGATATTGATTACACTATTGATGAAAAGGCAAGGACTGCTATTCTTACAGAAGAAGGCAACATTAAGGTAGAAAGATTGCTCGGTGCTGGCAACCTTTATGATCCATCAAACATTGAACTTGTACACCATGTCCTGCAAGCACTCAAGGCGCATACACTTTTTAAAAAGGATGTTGATTATGTTGTCAAAGACGGGGAAGTAATCATAGTAGATGAATTCACAGGCAGGCTTATGCCTGGCAGGCGTTGGTCAGATGGACTTCATCAGGCAGTGGAGGCAAAGGAAGGTGTAAAGATTGAAAGTGAAAACCAGACCCTCGCAACAATCACATTTCAAAACTACTTCAGGATGTACAATAAACTTGCAGGCATGACAGGAACAGCTGACACAGAGGCAGAAGAATTCGCAAAGATATATAACCTTGAAGTAGTTGTCATACCTACCAATAAGCCTATGATAAGACCTGACTATCCTGACTCGATTTATAAGACAGAAAAGGGGAAATTTAATGCTGTTTTAAGAGAAATAGAAGAACTTCATAGAAAAGGCCAGCCTGTTCTTGTTGGTACTATTTCAATAGAAAATTCTGAAATACTAAGCCATCTTTTAAAGAAAAAAGGCATACCACATTCTGTCCTGAATGCAAAATACCATGAAAAAGAAGCAGAAATTATTGCCCAGGCAGGAAGAAATGGTGCATTAACAATAGCAACCAATATGGCTGGTAGGGGAACTGACATAGTACTCGGAGGTAATCCCGAAGGCCTTGCCAGAGAATTTCTGAAGGATAAAAAGGATTATACAGAAGAAGACTGGAAACAGACATTTTCAAGGGCTGAAGATATATGTAAAAAAGATAGAGAAAAGGTGGTTTCTGTTGGAGGTCTTCACATACTCGGCACAGAGAGGCATGAAGCAAGGAGGATAGACAATCAGTTAAGGGGCCGTTCAGGAAGACAAGGTGACCCTGGTTCTTCGAGATTTTATCTGTCACTTGAAGACGACCTCATGAGGATTTTTGGCTCTGACAGGATATCGGGTCTTATGGGTAAACTCGGCATGGATGAAGATATGCCTATTGAAAATAAGATGATAACAAAGGCTATAGAGAATGCGCAGAAACGTGTCGAGGCACATAATTTTGATATAAGAAAACACCTCATCGAGTACGATGATGTCATGAATAAACAGAGAACAGAAATATATTCGTTTAGAAAAGAGATACTTCAGGGTGAAAATCTAAAAAATCGTATCTTCAACATGATTGACGAGATTGTTGATGAATTGCTTTTCATTTACTGTTCCGAAGAAAAACATCGAGAAGAATGGGATATAAAGGGACTCAAGGATTCGGTCTATGGCATATTTTCTATCGTATCTGATGTTACTCCACCGGATCTTGATTCTTTAAAGGAGACATTGATCTCAGGGATAAAAGGTGCATACGAAAAGAAGGAATCAGAGGTCGGCAGTGATATCATGAGATATCTCGAAAAAGTTGTTTTGCTGCAGATCATTGATACGCAGTGGAAAGACCATTTGTTTGCTATGGACCATTTGAAAGAAGGCATCGGGCTCAGAGGCTATGGTCAAAGGGATCCACTTGTTGAATATAAGAAAGAGGCATTTGATATGTTTGCAGATATAAGATCCAGGATTTCCACAGAGGTTATGAGCAGACTCTTTAAAATCCAGGTTCAAAAAAAGGAAACAGTAAAAAGAGAGCCGATAATGCAGACGAAGTTAAATTATAACAGGGGAGAAGGTTCTTCTGCTGTTCAAACAGTGAGACGCAGTAAAAAGGTTGGCAGGAACGAACCATGTCCCTGTGGAAGTGGAAAAAAATTTAAGAAATGCTGTGGTGTGAATGCCTAAAATATTTTTGATTGGCAACAGTGTCTTAAGGGATGACTATGAGGATGTCATAGTAGCTGGTGGCCACAGCATCAAAAAGTTTAAATCTCTTAATACAGCCTTGCCGAGCTTAAATGAAAAGGCTGATCTCCTTATCGTAGATAAGAAACAGAACATCGAGTCTTCCTTCAAGGAATTTCTGAAGTTATCAAAAATCATCCCAAAGATTATCATCTCAGATACCTATTCCTTCAGGGGCATTATGCCGTGGATAAGAGAACCCTTTGTTTACATTCTCTATGCACCAGGTATGAGAGAACTCATGTACTTTGTGAATAGGCTACTCAAAGAAAAAGAAATATTTTTTGAAAATAAAAGGTTAAAGAATGACCTATCTATTGCAAGGCGTGAACTGAACTTCTACGAAGAGGTAAGCAAGATTATCACTTCTTCATTAGAGTTAGGTGACATTCTCACGAAGATAATGAAAAAGGCAAAAGAAATGACGAAAGCGGAGACATGGTCTGTGCTTTTAGTTGACCAAGAAACTGGAGAACTGGTATTTGAAAAGACAGAAGGTAAGAAAACGAAGAATATACAGAAATTCAGGCTAAAGATAGGAGAAGGTATTGCTGGCTGGGTTGCACAGGAAGGCATACCTGTTGTGGTTCCTGATGTTTCTCAGGATAATCGTTTTTTTGAAAAGATAGATAAAGCTACCCATTTAAAAACAAAATCTCTCATGTGCGTCCCTATAAAAAGCAACGAGCAGGTAGTCGGGGTTCTCGAGATAGTCAATAAAACAACTGGAGAACCTTTTACAAAAGAGGATCTTGACCTATTGATGCGTCTTGTTGACCAAACAGCAATAGCTATAGAAAGAACATCTATCTATCAGAAGATGAAAGAACTCGCTATAACAGATGACCTCACAAAGCTCTTTAATACAAGATACCTTAACAGAACTATTGAGATGGAGATTCAACGATCTATCAGATATGGTACATCTACTTCACTGATATTCATGGATATTGATTACTTCAAACAGATAAATGACCACTATGGGCATCTCGTCGGAAGCAAGGTACTTGTTGAGATAGGACAGATCCTTATCAAGAGTCTTCGGTCGATTGATATTGTTGCAAGATATGGAGGAGATGAATTTGTGATCGTCCTTCCTCAGACACCTCCCGAGAGTGCTGCACAGATTGCAGAGAGAATAAGAAAGGCTGTCGAGCATAATGTCTTTCTCAAAAAAGAGGGTTATTCTCTTAAACTAACTGCCAGCTTTGGAGTTGCTTCGCATCCAGAAAGTGCAAAGTCTAAGGAAGACCTCATAAGACTTGCAGATGAGGCAATGTACAAAGTCAAGTATCAGACAAGAAATGCAGTTTATGCTATAGTATAACCCATGTCTCTTTTCAATTACGCTACAAAAGAGCTCACTATTAAAATTGTCTACTATGGGCCTGGACTGAGTGGAAAGACAACAAATCTTCAGTACCTACACTCTGTACTTGACCATGAGAGGAGAGGAAAACTCTTATCTCTTGCAACAGAAGCTGACAGGACACTTTTTTTTGACTTTCTACCTGTAGATTTAGGAAAGATAAGAGATTTTACCGTACGGTTTCAGCTTTATACAGTTCCCGGGCAGGTCAGATATAACGCAACGAGAAAACTTGTCTTAAAAGGCGCTGATGCCATTATATTTGTTGCAGACTCACAGAGTGAGATAAGAGAACAAAACATAGAAAGCCTCAAAAATATGCGGGAAAATCTCATTGCCAATAACATTAACCCTGATGATATCCCAATCATCTTTCAGTACAACAAAAGGGATCTTCCGAATATCTTATCTATCGATGAACTGAACAAAGACCTCAATGGAGACAGAAAATATGAATATTTTGAGTCGATAGCCATAGATGGAGTGGGGGTAGAGGATTCATTCCAACGTATAACCAAACTCACAATTAATGACATCGCAAAGAAACATAGTATTAATCTTCAGCCCATAGAGGAACCCGTTGAACCTATCAAATCACGAACGCAAAATAACATTTTTTACAACAATAAAAGAGACTCTGTTCAAACAATTGCGGAAGAAGATGTGACTATGTCAAAGCAGGTTCAGGTTATTGTTAAGGAAATCAGAGAAGTACCTCTTTTCCCGGTAGAGAAATTAGATATGTTAATGAATACTTTAAAAGATTTATCGCAGACGCTGAAAGAGATAAAGAATGTGACTTCAAGTATTCACTATGAGATAAAAGAGATGAGGAAAGAACAAAAAGAAGTAACTGCTATACTCAAAGGTATAAGGAATAATTTTGAAGGATTGAAAACAAAGAAAAGCTGGTTCAGGTTTTCATAGATCCCTATACCCTCTCCAGTGTTTTTATCAATGCCTCTGCCTTTTTAAGAGTTTCGTAATATTCCATTTCTGGTTCAGAATCGGCAACGATACCAGCACCTACTTGGACATATGCCATTTTATCTTTTATAACAAATGTCCTGATTACGATATTCAAATCTATATCCCCTGAAAAGCTAATATAACCGATTGAACCCGTATAAGGCCCACGCCTTACTGGTTCGAGCTCATCGATAATCTCCATGCATCGTACCTTTGGAACACCTGTTATAGTGCCTCCCGGGAATGCAGCCTTTATTGCGTCAAAACAATCCTTGCCATCTGCAAGATTACCTCTAATATTCGACACGATGTGTATTACGTGTGAATAGTCTTCAGTAATCATCAATTCATCAACTCTTACAGTACCATAGTCTGAAACCCTTCCAATATCATTCCTTTCAAGGTCTATCAACATTATATGTTCCGCCCTTTCCTTCTCATTTAAAAGCAGTTCTGAGCGCATCAGTTCATCTTCCGTACTGTCTTTCCCCCTCGGCCTTGTACCAGCAATAGGCCTTGTATCAATGATTCTATTTTTGACCCTCAGTAATCTTTCAGGCGAAGAACTTACTATCTGGTAATCCCCAAAATCAATAAATGCTGCAAACGGAGATGGATTTATAGAACTCAGTATCCTGTAAAGGATCCAGGGGTTTCTATCTCTAATATGTGCTGAAACCCTCTGTGATAGGTTAGCCTGAAAAATATCTCCTGCTGCTATGTATTCCTTGGCCTTCTTAACAATATCCATATACTCATTTTTTTTCATCTCATAGATAATTTCGATAGAAGGTGATAACTGATGAGTAACAAGTAATAAATTTTTATTTTTGTTCGTGAACTGTGCAACTGTCTCCAATATTTTATTGACCTTATATTCTGCTTCATCGTATTTCTCTGACCAGTCCAAACGACCAGTTGCGCCCTCTCCTTCTACCAAATCTTTTGCACCAGGGCAGACAATAATCCAGCACCTTTTATAGAGGTGGTCAATAGCAATTAATCTATCAATCATTAAGAAGTGTGCATCAGGTAGGTTGATGTCATCGACAGCATTCCTTGGGAGTCTTTCAAGATATTGAACAAAATCATAACTGATAATACCGACAATGCCCCCCTGAAAGGGCGGGAGATATTCAAAGGGCTTTTGTGTATATACCGTGACAAAGTTCTTCATCGTTTTGAGGGGCCCATTCGAGAATATGGTCTTCTTTTCTGAAGTTTCTATTTCTATAACACCGTTTTTTACTTTAAATATGAAGCAGGGATCAAATCCTATAAAAGAATATCGCGCAATTTTTTCTGGACCTTTTACACTTTCAAGGAGAAAGCTATTTGCAGAGGCTAAGGATTCATAAATTAAAACTGGAGATGAATATGGTATTTCTTCATAAAGTGGTGGGATTTTTCCATTCTTTACAAGCTGCAAAAAATCTTTTTTCGAAGGTGTAAGCATACATTCTATGGTACTAGATTTATTTTCAAATCCAGAGATACGATTTGTTATCAGGCAGCGAGTATCTCAAGTGTTATCAATTCGATAGCTTTCAAGGGGTCAGAATGCTGAAAAATAGACCTTCCCATGACAAGATAATCAGCCCCTCCCCTGATAGCCTCTTTTGGTGTCATAATCCTTTTCTGGTCGTCAGGAGGTGTCCATGAAGGTCTTATGCCAGGGGTTACTATAATGAATCCCTTTCCGCAATGATTTCTTATTGTCTCGGCTTCTCTCGCAGACGCTATAACACCATCGAGGCCAGCCCTGAGAGCAAGACCAGATAGATGCCTGACATGTGTTCTCAGGCCATGCTGGATTCCAAGTTCATCTCTTAGAATCTCTCTTGATAGACTTGTAAGTACGGTAACACCGAGGATTTTCGGTCTTTTAACGTTTTCTTTAAGACATATCTCAACAACATTGTCCCTACATTTCGTCATCATCTCAAGGCCACCCGATGAATGCACATTAAACATATATACTCCGAGCCTTGTCGCAGCAATAGCTGCCTTTGAAACGGTATTTGGAATATCATGGAACTTCATATCAAGAAATACTTTTTTACCCTTTTTAGTGATATCCTCAACTATCTTTGGACCAGATGATGTAAAGAGTTCGAGGCCAACTTTAAAAATTTCAATATAATCTTTAAACTTTTCTACAAGTTCAATTGCATAACTATGTTCAGACACATCAAGAGCAAGTATTAATTTTTCGCCTGCTGATATCGTATTTGTTCCCATCCTGCTATCACCTAATCCTAACCTATTACATCTTGGCCGGTGTTATTCCCTTCTGTGCCTGATACTTGCCTGCCTTGTCAGCATAAGAAATCTCACATATCTCGGAGCCTTGCATGAAAAGCAGTTGTGCTATCCCTTCATTTGCGTATATCTTTGCCGGAAGCGGCGTTGTATTTGATATTTCTATAGTCACATAACCTTCCCACTCAGGTTCAAGTGGAGTTACATTCACAATAATACCACATCTTGCATATGTTGATTTTCCAAGGCATATCACAAGTACGTCTCTTGGTATCCTGAAATATTCCACCGAGCGACCAAGTATAAAAGAATTCGGCGGTATTATACAGACATCACCTTTAAAATCAATAAGACTCTTTATATCAAAACTCTTAGGGTCAATAATAGTATTATTAGTATTCGTAAAAATCTTAAATTCATCTGCAATCCTCATGTCATATCCGTATGAGCTTACACCATAAGAAATAACACCTTCTCTGACCTGGCCTTTATTAAAGGGTTCAATCATACCACTTTTTGCCATCTGTTTGATCCATCGGTCGTTTTTAAGCATTTTATGCACCCTTTCTAATCCGTGATTTTAAATCGTAGAGGAGATTACCATAAAGAAATATGGTGTGACAAGTATGGATTACTACAATGAGATTTTTGGATACTGTAAATATGTAGATTAAGTGTTATGAAAAGGATTTATAAGATGTCTCTAATTCTTCTTTTTTGTCCTCTTCCTTGTTTTCTTTGTGGATTGTTGTGGAAGTTCTTCTAATGCTATTGCTTCTAAGTATTGATTGAAGTATCCAAGGGTTTCCTTGGCAACATCTTCCTGGAGTTTTTGTATTGCGAAACCGGCATGTACAAGTACGTAATCTCCGATTCTCACCTCATCTTGCAGAAGCATAAGGCTTATATTACGCTGCGCCCCATAAACATCGATGATCGCCTTCGAATCTTCAATACTTATTATCTTGGATGGGATTGCAAGACACATGAATGTAATCCTCCAACTGTTACTTTAGTTTAAATATAGCATATTCTTCCCAAAAAAACAAAACAAATATTCCAATAAAAAGGAAAAATCTATCAATTGTGAGCTTTTTATAATTATTATCTATTTGATTTATAGTTTTATTTAATAAATAATTTATGTAATAGGAGTAAATATAAGGGAGTAGATATTGTGTCATTGGATAACAAAATAGTTGATAACGTAAAAAAAGTACTTCTTTCTCACAGGTTTTATATTCTTATCAGGGTTATTATCGGTTTTGTCTTTATTTATGCAGGTTTCATAAAGCTTATAGACCCTAAAGCATTTGCAAAGGCTATTTCCCAGTTTGACGTTGTGCCTGAATTCTTATTAGCTCCTTTAGCTATCGGCTTACCCGCATTAGAATTTTTTGCTGGACTTGGTCTTATATTTAATATCCGTGGCAGCCTCCAGGTTATTTTTAACCTACTAATTGTTTTTATCTTAGTTTTAGGATATGGAATCTTTAATGATCTTGATATCGATTGCGGTTGTTTCAGTCCTGAAGAGATTAATGCTTATAATAGTTTAAAACTGGCATTATTCCGTGACCTTTTGATGGTTATGGCAGTTTGCTACATTTATATATACAAACGCATAAAAAATGAAATAAATTCGACCCATTTACATGGGGAAAAACAAAATTCAATATGAGGAGGGAATGAAATGTTGTGTAACAAGAGGTTTTTCATTACAGGGTTTGTTTGTATCACCTTTATTTTAGCTTTAACAAGCACGGGTTCTGCTGCATTGTGGGGAAGCAAAGAACTGGAAACTGAAAAAATTGCTGTTAATTTTGCACGGGAGGTTGAGAGAGGCGGGTATAAGATTGTCTCTTCTGAAGAACTTAAAAATTGGATTGATCAAAAGAAGGACATGCTTATAGTTGATACTATGCCGTATGAAGATAGTTATAAAAAACAACATGTTCCCGGAGCTGTTCAATTCGAGTTTCCTATTAAGGAGGTTACAAATCTTGATGATAAAACAAAAGCTGCATTTGAAAAGGTACTTGGTCCAAACAAGGACCGCGTAATTGTTATCTACTGCGGTTTTACAAAATGTGGTCGTAGCCATAACGGTGCAATGTTGGCGGTAAAACTCGGTTACAAGAATGTCTATCGCTATCCCGGCGGCATTAAAGCATGGACGGAAGCCGATTATCCGGTTGAGAAGGTGAAATAGCTAAACCACCTCCATATAATAAAGGCGAGGGTGTATCAAACGTATCACCCTCGCCTTACTATTTTTGGGGGATAAAGCTACATCCTTAATCAGATGCCTTGAAGAATATGAATTATACAATTGACTCCATGAAGTTCTTCTCTGGCACGTCCAAAAGTATCAGAAGCAGGTAAAATGGATAATCGAGGTTTATTCTGTCAGTGTTTATCAGGTGAGGGTATACATTTTATAAATCATATTTTTGAATCAGCAGCAATATCCTGTATCAACTTCTGAACCTTTTCCTTAATCTCATCCCTTGCTCGCCTGAATTCATTCATTATTTCTTCTTCTGTCCCAATTGTACCGACAGGGTCCTCGATAGGCCAGTGAATACGTTTTATTTCAGGAGGTGTTCCGGGACAGCACTCCTCAGCATATCCACAGAGTGTAACGATAATATCCATCTTTCTCAGAAGATCCTCATCAATCTCTTTTGATTTCTGTTTTGATATATCTATACCAATTTCCTTTATAACAGTAATTGCCCTTCTATGAACACCAGCAGCCATAATGCCAGCACTATAAACTTCAACGAACCCCTTACCAAATTCCCTTGCAAAACCCTCCGCCATCTGGCTCCGACAAGAATTGGCAGTACACAAAAACATGACCTTCTTCATTAAGATACCTCAGTATATTTTTACCATATTGTATTATAAGTACCCTAATTTTCTCACCACAAGAGCTACTGTTGTAGAGACAAGTAGTGCCCCTAAGAGTAATATCAATGATATAAAGATACTATTTAAGATTGCAGGATTAAAAAACAGTACACCTCCCAGTCCAAGCATCATGGTACCAGAAACAAGTTTCAGCAGTCTTCCCTGCCGCTCGGTAAGTATTTTCCTACCAAGTGTAATAGTAAATATGAATACGATAATTGCAAGAGGAATTATATAGATCAAATTATAGAGTACAAGGTACATATAATACCTCATAGTGGATAAATTATTTAATGTTAATATCCTGGTAAAAACCAGAGGGAAGCCAGCTGTACAGAGTAGCTCATACGAATTGGCAGCTATTGCCAGAACGGCTGTTCCAAAAAGTATTGACAGAAGA
>Ga0315268_10007991_pt1 | contig 11085 bp, 13 predicted proteins | sample C1_top_MG_FD_204535 | JGI IMG/M metagenome (GOLD analysis project Ga0315268, IMG submission 204535) | Sediment microbial communities from Yellowstone Lake, YNP, Wyoming, USA - C1_top | ecosystem: Environmental > Aquatic > Freshwater > Lake > Sediment | place: USA: Wyoming | collected 2017-08-01 | reverse complement strand
GCCACCCGACCTATGCTGCGGACGCGCTCCAGCTGCTTATTGTTGACCACCACCAGCCCGGCCGAGTCATAGCCCCGGTATTCCAGACGCTGCAGGCCTTGCAACAGGATGGGAACGATATTACGTTTTGCTATGGCGCCTACAATTCCGCACATTCTTTGAACCTCAGTGATGGGTGAATAGTGAATTGTGAAAGGGAATAGTGCATGGGTTTTATCACCATTTACTTATTACCCTTCACCGTTTTTACGGGCCGCTGCCATCCCGGCACTGTCAATTGCTTTGTGCGCGACAGCGTCAAAGTGCCTTCCGGAGCATCGCGCGTAATCGTCGATCCGGCCCCGATCGTTGCGCCGCGCCCTACCGTAACGGGCGCCACCAGTTGCGTATCGGAGCCTATAAAAACATCATCCTCTATCACGGTACGATATTTGTTTGCGCCATCATAGTTGCAGGTGATGGTTCCCGCACCGATATTCACGCGGCTGCCTACGGTGCTGTCGCCTATGTAGCTGAGGTGATTTGCCTTGCTGCTGCTGGCAATTTCGCTGTTTTTCACCTCGACGAAATTACCGATATGCACGTCGCTATGCAATTTGCTGCCCGGTCGCAGCCGGGCATAAGGGCCGATACGGCAATTTTCACCGATCTGCGTTTCATTGATATGACTGTATGGCTCGATGTGCGTGCCGGCCGCAATGCGCGAATTGCGAATGACGCTGTAAGCACCTATTCGCACGTTGCTTCCGAGCTGAACATCACCCTCAAATATGCAGCCAACATCGATTTCGACATCGCGTCCACAAACCAATTGACCGCGAATATCCAGCCGCGCCGGGTCGGCCAATGTCACGCCCTGCCGTAGCAGGCGGTCAGCCTGTTCAAGCTGCCACTGGCGTTCCAATTCGGCCAATTGCACCTTGCTGTTTATTCCTGTGACCTCCCATTCATGTGCCGGCTGTCGTGCATCAATCGCAACGCCGTCTGCTACAGCCATCGCGACGATATCGGTCAGATAATATTCACCCTGCGCATTGTCATTCTTCAGTTTGTTTAGCCAGCTGCGCAGGTTGGCGGTTGGCGCCGCCAGGATGCCGGTGTTCACTTCGCTTATTGCACGCTGCTCCGGTGTAGCATCCTTTTCTTCAACAATCTGCCGTACATTGCCCGCGCTGTCGCGCACAATGCGGCCGTAGCCGCTTGGATTGTCCAGATACATCGTCAGCAGCGTAAGCGTATCGGGTGCGCCCAGCATGGCTTGCAGGGTGTTGTGCTGTATCAATGGCACATCACCGTATAGCACTAGCGTAAGGCTATCCCCTGCAAGGTGCGGCATAGCCTGTTGTACCGCATGGCCGGTTCCGAGCTGAGGCTCCTGCAGTACAAATTTCACATCGTATTGGGACATCGCCTGCGGCACGATTTCGCCACCGTGACCGTACACGATGCAGGTCTTGCCGGGGAGCAGCTGTGCGGAGGTATCGAGCACATGCTGCAGCAGGGGTTTTCCGGCCAACGCATGCAGCACTTTGGGGCGATCCGAATGCATGCGCTTACCCATGCCTGCGGCGAGAATGACGACGTTGAGCGTATCCATAAAGCCAACCTCAAAATAATGTGTGATTTCAAACAAAGAAAGCAGCCAAGGCTGCTTTCTTTGCTGCGTTACAAAGTCACAATCTAGTGCGGCATCTGTTTGCGAAGTTTCTGGATGGCATGCAACTGCGCCACCGCTTCCAGCAATTCCGCCTGGGCCTGGGCGTAATCGATATCTGTCGTACGATTACGCATCGCCTCTTCAGCGACGCGTTTGGCTTCCAGTGCGCGCGCCTCGTCCAGGTCCGCACCGCGTATGGCTGTGTCTGCCAGAACGGTTACCATGTTCGGCTGGACTTCCAGCATTCCCCCCGAAACATAGATCAGAACTTCCTCGGCTTCGAATGGCACTTTAAGCCGAACCGATCCGGGCTTGATGCGGGTAATCAGCGGTGCATGGCGAGGATAGATCCCCAGCTCTCCCATCTCACCCGGAACAACAACGACTTCTGCCAGCCCGGAGAACAATGACTCCTCCGCGCTAACCACATCGACGTGTACAGTTAATGCCATATCATTTTACCTTTAGCTGTGTTCGACAAGAATTACAGCGTCTTGGCTTTTTCTACGGCCTCATCGATGCCGCCGACCATGTAGAACGCCTGCTCAGGCAGGTGATCGTAATCGCCGTTGACGATGCCCTTGAAGCCTTTGATCGTTTCCTTGAGCGTTACGTACTTGCCGGGGCTACCGGTAAATACTTCGGCCACGTGGAAAGGCTGCGACAGGAAACGCTGAATCTTACGAGCGCGTGCCACTGCCAGCTTGTCTTCCGGTGCCAATTCGTCCATACCCAGAATCGCGATAATGTCGCGCAATTCCTTGTAACGCTGCAGTGTCTGCTGTACGCCACGGGCAACGTTGTAATGCTCTTCGCCCACAACCAGCGGATCAAGCTGACGCGAAGTTGAATCCAGTGGATCGACCGCAGGGTAGATACCCAGAGAAGCAATATCACGCGACAGAACAACCGTTGAATCCAGGTGCAAGAAGGTGGTTGCAGGTGACGGGTCGGTCAAGTCATCCGCAGGCACGTAAACGGCCTGTATCGATGTGATGGAACCGGTCTTGGTCGAGGTGATACGCTCTTGCAGACGGCCCATCTCTTCCGCCAGGGTCGGCTGGTAACCCACGGCTGAAGGCATACGGCCCAGCAGCGCGGACACTTCGGTTCCGGCCAGTGTGTATCGGTAAATGTTGTCAACGAAGAACAGGATGTCACGGCCTTCGTCACGGAATTTCTCAGCCATGGTCAAACCGGACAGCGCTACACGCAGACGGTTGCCAGGCGGCTCGTTCATCTGACCGAACACCATCGCAACTTTGTCCAGAACGTTTGAATCCTTCATTTCGTGGTAGAAGTCGTTACCTTCACGGGTACGCTCACCCACACCGGCGAACACCGACAAACCGGCGTGCTGCTTGGCGATGTTGTTGATCAGTTCCATCATGTTCACGGTCTTGCCCACACCCGCGCCACCGAACAGACCAACCTTGCCGCCCTTGGCAAATGGACAAACCAGGTCAATCACCTTGATACCTGTTTCCAGCAGATCGATGGAAGGGGACAGTTCGTCAAATCTTGGCGCTTTCTGGTGTATCGAACGGCGCTCATCGCACTTGATGTCGCCGGCTTCGTCGATAGGACGGCCCAGAACATCCATGATGCGACCCAGCGTGCCATGACCTACCGGAACGGTGATCTGGTTACCGCTGTTCACAACCGCCATGCCGCGACGCAGACCGTCGGACGAGCCCATGGCAATGGTGCGCACCACGCCGTCGCCGATTTGCTGCTGCACTTCAAGTGTTAGACCTTTTTCGGCAACAGAGCTGTCATCGCCCGGCACTATCAGTGCATCATAAACCTTGGGTATCTGATCGCGTGGAAACTCAACGTCAACTACCGCGCCGATACACTGAACAATTCTTCCCTGACTCATCTTAGGTTCCCCATCAAAATTAATTCTATAACCCGTCTGCAAGCGCCCTGCTCCGCGTTAAACCGCCGCAGCGCCGCCAACAATCTCGGAAATTTCCTTGGTGATCGCAGCCTGACGTGCCTTGTTATAAACAAGTTTCAGTTCGCCGATCACACTCTTGGCATTGTCAGAAGCAGCCTTCATCGCAACCATACGCGCGCTTTGTTCGGAGGCCTGATTTTCCGTCACCGCGCTATACACCAGCGACTCCACATAACGTACCAGCAATTCGTCTACAACGACCTTGGCATCAGGTTCATAGATGTAGTCCCAGCTGGATGTGCTTTCCGTGTCCAGGCTTTCACCAGTGAGCGGCAACAACTGCTCCATCGTGGGTTCCTGCTTCATGGTGTTGATGAATTGATTATAGCTAATGTAAATCGCATCAATCTCACCCGCCACGTATGCGTCCAGCATGATCTTTACCGAGCCTATCAGCTTTTCGACATGAGGCGTATCGCCCAAGCCGATCAGATGTGATTTCACATTCGCGCCTATGCGAGACATGAAACCGAAGCCCTTGTTTCCGATTGCACAAACGCTGGCTCCCTGTCCCTTGCCTTCCCATTCTTTCATCTGGGAAATTACAAGACGAAGGATGTTTGTGTTTAATCCGCCGCACAAACCCTTATCGGAAGTGATAATGATCACGCCCACATTCTTGATCGCTTCACGCTTTACCAAAAATGGATGCTTGTATTCCGGATTTGCACGAGCCAAGTGTGAAGCTACCTGACGTATTTTTTCCGCATAGGGACGGGCGGCCCGCATCCGCTCCTGCGCCTTGCGCATTTTGGATGCTGCCACCATCTCCATCGCACGCGTTATCTTGCGCGTGTTTTCAACGCTCTTGATTTTGGTGCGTATCTCTTTGCTACCAGCCATTATATTGACCCCTGCTTAGTAGACTGCAGTGGACTTGAATGTCTCGATTGCTGCAGACAGAATCTTTTCGTTATCTGCGGACAAATCCTTGCTGGCTTCAATCGCATCCAGCAGAGGCTTGTTCTGTGACTTCAGGTAGGACTGCAATGCCGACTCAAATGCCAGAATCTTGTTCACTGCAATGCCATCGAACGAACCCTTGTTCACCGCAAACAATGTAACCGCCATTTCAGCGACGGACATCGGTGCATATTGTGATTGCTTCATCAATTCCATAACCAGACGACCGCGCTCCAACTGCTTGCGTGTTGCCTCGTCCAGATCTGAAGCAAACTGCGCAAACGCGGCCAGTTCACGGTATTGAGCCAAGGCCAGACGAACACCGCCACCCAGCTTCTTGATGACTTTGGTTTGAGCGGCGCCACCGACGCGAGACACTGAGATACCGGCGTTGATCGCAGGGCGGATACCGGCGTTGAACAGATCCGACTCCAGGAATATCTGACCGTCCGTGATCGAAATCACGTTGGTTGGAACGAAAGCCGAAACGTCGCCAGCTGAGGTTTCAATAACCGGCAGTGCAGTCAAAGAACCTGTCTGACCCTTTACTTCACCGTTGGTGAACCTCTCCACATACTCAGCGCTTACGCGAGCAGCGCGTTCCAGCAGACGGGAGTGCAGGTAAAACACATCGCCAGGGTAAGCTTCACGACCGGGCGGACGGCGCAGCAACAGGGAAATTTGACGATACGCCCAGGCTTGCTTGGTCAGGTCGTCATAAACGATCAATGCATCCTGGCCGCGGTCGCGATAGTACTCGCCCATGGTGCAACCGGCATAAGGCGCCAGAAATTGCATTGCTGCCGAATCTGATGCCGTAGCTGCCACGACGATGGTGTACTTCATCGCGCCGTGCTCTTCCAGCTTGCGCACTACGTTGGCGATAGTGGAGGCTTTCTGCCCGATCGCAACATAGATACAGGTCATGCCTTGGCCGGCCTGATTGATGATCGCATCCACAGCCACCGCAGTCTTGCCGGTCTGGCGGTCGCCGATGATCAGTTCGCGCTGACCACGGCCGATAGGCACCATGGAGTCGATTGACTTCAGACCGGTTTGCACCGGCTGCGTCACCGATTGACGATCGATCACGCCGGGCGCGACCTTCTCGATCTTGTCGGTCATTTTGGCGTTGATCGGGCCTTTCCCATCGATCGGCTGCCCCAGCGCGTTAACTACACGACCAATCAGCTCCGGCCCCACTGGCACTTCAAGAATGCGGCCGGTGCACTTGACCGTATCGCCTTCCTTGATATGCTCATAGTCACCCAGAACTACGGAGCCTACGGAATCACGCTCCAGGTTTAGTGCCAAGCCAAATGTATTGCCGGGAAACTCCAGCATTTCGCCCTGCATGACGTCTGACAGACCATGAACGCGCACAATACCGTCGGTTACGCTGACCACAGTGCCTTCTGTGCGTGACTGCGACAGTGTCTCGTAATTCTCGATGCGGCTACGGATCAAATTACTAATTTCAGAAGGGTTGAGCTTCATCTGCTATTCCTTATTTCGTTAAATCTGTCATCAAGCCAGAGCGTTGGCTAGTTCGGATAGGTGGGTGCGCGCGGAACCGTCTATCACCTTGTCCCCAGCGCGGATAATTATCCCGCCCAGCAAATTGCGGTCGATTACACAGCTGAGCCTGACTTCGCGGCCCAGACGTTTTTTCATCGCCGTTGTAATTTTTTGTTTTTGCGCATCATTCAAATCGAAAGCGGACGTCACTACGACATCTGCACTTTTTTCAGCTTCAGCGCGCATCGTTTCAAATATCGCCGCAATCTCGGGCATCAAAATCAAACGCTGGCTATCCACCAGCAGCTTGATGAAATTGCTTCCGGTCGCTGCCAACTTGCCGCCGCTGAGCGCCAGCATCAGACTTTCCAGCTGACTTTTAAGTACGCGAGGATTGGTGATAAGCGCACGAACTTCGGGGTTGAGCACGGCTTCTGCTGTTGTTTGCAGCAATTCCGACCAACCTTTCAGCTCGCCTTGCTTGCTCGCCACATCGAATGCGGCGATGGCGTAGGGTCGTGCGACTGTGATGGCTTCAGACATAACGATTAAATTTCCGCGACTAGTTTTTCAAGCAGGTCGTTGTGTGCCTTGGCATCAATTTCGCGACCCAGAATTTTGCCCGCGCCTGCCAATGCCACAGCAGAAACCTGCGTGCGCAACTGCTCTTTAGCGCGAAATACTTCCTGATCTATTTCTGCCTTGGCAGCCACAATGATACGTTCGCCTTCCGCGTGGGCTTGCGCCTTTGCTTCTTCGACGATCTCGCTGGCGCGCTTGTCACCAAGCGCGATGATGTCTGCGGCTTTTTCCTTTGCTTCACGCAACAGATCGGCGGAGCGCTTCGCAGCCATCTCCAAATCGTGCTTGCCGCGCTCGGCAGCAGCCAGGCCATCGGCAATCTGCTTCCTGCGCGCATCCAGTGCCGCCATGATGGGCGGCCATACAAACTTCATGCAGAACCATACGAACATGGCAAACATGATCGTCTGGCCGAGAAGGGTCGCATTGATATTCATGCAAGAACCTTTACTTGTTTATTGAAGACGGTTTTCACCAGAATTACTTGGCAACAGCAAACAGAACGTACATGGCCAGACCAACTGCAATCATCGGCACAGCGTCAACCAGGCCCATAACCACGAAGAACTGGGTACGCAGCATCGGGATCAGTTCTGGCTGACGTGCAGCGCCTTCCAGGAAGCGGCCGCCAAGAATACCGATACCAATCGACGCGCCGAGTGCGCCAAGACCCATCATCAGTGCGCCAGCGATGTAAAGCAGGGGGGTTGCGAGTTCCATCTTTTAAGTCTCCTATTAAAAATTAAGCAAGTTTGAAATCAGTTTAATGGTGTTCCTGATGCGCCATGTCCAGATAAACGATGGTCAGCGTCATGAATATGAAAGCCTGCAGCGTCACGATCAGAATGTGGAAGATTGCCCAGGGTAGAGAAAGCGCCCATTGCGCATAAAACGGCAACAGCGCGATCAGAATGAAAATCATTTCTCCGGCATACATATTGCCGAACAACCGCAATGCAAGCGAAACCGGCTTGGCTATCAGGTTGACCAACTCCAGAAACAGGTTGAACGGCAGGCCAAATTTACCAAACGGCTGCAGTGTCAGCTCGCCGATGAAACCGCCAAGCCCCTTGATCTTGATACTATAAAAAATCACCAGGAAGAACACGCCCACAGCCATGCCTATCGTGGCATTCGGATCGGTGGATGGCACCACCTTGAAGTGCCCGATGCCCATTTGCTCGGCCACAAAAGGGATATAGTCAACCGGCACCAAGTCCATCAGGTTCATCAGGAATATCCAGATAAAAATGGTCAAAGCCAGCGGCGCTACCAGTGCGCTGCGCCCGGTAAAGGAACCTCGCACGCTGGTGTCAATGAATTCCACGACCCACTCGATGAAATTTTGCGATCCGCCCGGAACTCCCTGCGCAACACTCTTTGCGACCTGGCGGAAAAACAACAGAAACACCAGACCCAAAACCAAGGAAACCCCAAGCGTGTCCACATTGAACGCCCAGAAACCCATCGCCTTGGCTTCGGCAACATCATGCGCGCAATGAAAATGCCCATCCTGCAAACTGCAGGTCAGGTTTTGCAGGTGATGTCTAATGTAATCCGTCGAGGTCAGCACTTCACTTGTCATTTTGCATTCTCAATCTTATCCAAACAGGGACAACGATCCACGCCGATTGTCCCGCAACAAATCCTGCCAACATCCACAGCGGCGCAAGATTCAGCAATTTAAAACCTGAAGCCAGTAGAAATATTATCCACACAAACCGCTCGATTGCCGTCCGGTAAGCTTGCCTCAGGGAAAATTCAGCCCCTTGCTCGCGACTACCTTCCGCCCGCCTCAATCGCCAGGCAAGGAACAGCACCCCCGCCAGGGCAACGCAACTACCATATGCAAATGATTTTGCCGCTGGCGGGGTAACAACGAAATACGTTATTGCAGCACCGATAATTACTATTGCGCCCTGCAATCCGGCCAAACGGGAATATTCAGGATGCATATCGCCAACTCAAGCTAACTTCGAATCGTAGCAACATATAAAAAAGCTGTCAAACTTTTGTGCGCTGGATATCCATCATTCGTTAGTAATTACACTCATGATTGCAAGAATGCCATCGAGCTGATCCAGCGTTTTATATCCAATTACCAAGCTGCCCGCGCCCTTTGCACCATGTTTAATAACAACACTTGCGCCGAGTCGATCTGCCACTTTTTCCTGCAGTCGAACAATATCCCTGTTGGGCGCCACTTTTTTTTGCGCACGCTTGACTGCGGGGGTTAATTCGTTCTGCACCAATCTTTCCGCTTCACGCACGGACATGCATTCCAGCACTATTTTATTGGCGGCGACTATCTGCGCCGCGCCTTCCAGCGCCAGCAACGCGCGGGCGTGGCCCATATCGAGATCTCCCTCCATCAACATGGCCTGCACAGGCTGCGTCAGCTTGAGCAGTCGCAGCAGATTGCTCGCTGCACTGCGCGAACGTCCCACCGCATCCGCTGCAAGCTGATGCGTCATTTGAAACTCATCTATCAATCGCTGTATGCCGACGGCCTCCTCCAGCGGGTTCAGATCTTCACGCTGGATGTTTTCAATCAGCGCCATGGCCAGCGCCGCATCATCAGCCACCTTGCGCACCAACACCGGCACCTGCGCCAAGCCCGCAATCTGCGCAGCGCGCCAACGTCGCTCGCCGGCAATGATTTCGTAGCCGCCTCCGTCGAGCATTCTCGCCAGGATAGGCTGTATGACCCCCTGCTCCCTGATCGACGCGGCAAGCTCATTCAGCGCAGCTTCATCCATGCGGCTGCGCGGCTGATATTTACCCGGCCTAAGCTCTCCGACCTTTAGTTCGCGAAGAACATCGTCCTGCTCCCTGACATTGCCGGAAAGCAGCGCATCCAGCCCCCGACCCAACCCTCTGTTAACCTTTACCATGCTGCTCCCTTGAATTTAAGCTTTTGCTGCTTTAGCCGCGTTATTGAGCAACTCCCCTGCCAACGCAAGATATGCTTTCGCCCCTTTGGAAAGCTTGTCGTGATAAAGCACCGGCAAACCATAACTTGGCGCTTCCGCCAACCTGACATTGCGTGGAATGACTGTACGATAAACTTTTTCACCAAAATGCTGCTGCAACTGGTCCGATACCTGTTGCGCGAGCGTGTTGCGCGGATCAAACATGGTTCTCAACAGGCCCTCGATTTCAATTCCCGGATTCAGATTTGCACGCACCTTTTGTATCGTGTTCACCAAATCACTCAGGCCTTCCAGTGCATAATACTCGCACTGCATCGGTATCATCACCGAACGCGCCGCACACAATCCGTTGAGCGTAAGCAGGTTCAATGCAGGTGGGCAATCAATCAGCACATAATCATATTCATTTGCCACCGTTTCAAGCGCGGTCTTGAGCTGCGCCTCCCGCCGTGGCATATCGATCAACTCAATCTCGGCCCCTGCCAACTCCCTGTTGGCCGGCAACACATCATATTTTCCGACCTCGGAGCGGCATCGAACTTCACTCAGGGTTTTATTTCCCAGCAGCAAATGGTAAACGGTCGCCGACAAATCCCGCTTGTCAATTCCGCTGCCCATCGTGGCGTTTCCTTGCGGATCAAGATCAACCAGCAGCACGCGCTGCTTGGCCGCCGCCAGACTGGCAGCCAAATTAATCGTGGTCGTGGTTTTTCCCACCCCGCCCTTCTGATTCGTGATCGCCAGTATCTTGGCCATATTCATATCGCTTTCATGATAACGAGACAACGCGCGGCATCCAGACCCGGCACCTGCAACGGAATGATCCGTTCCACCTTTACTCCAGTCGGCAGCCTTGTCAATTCCTGGTCTGGCATGCCTTTCATTGCAACCCACCCTCCGTCCGCTGCCAACAAATGCCTGGTCAGTGTCGTAAAATCCGCTATCTCGGCAAATGCGCGGGAAATAATCCCGTCAAATTTTTCCTGCGGCGACCAACTCTCTACCCGGGCGCAACAAACAGTCACATTGCGCAACCCCAGTTCTATTACGGCCTGTTGCACGAAACCCATTTTTTTGCTGTTGCTGTCCAGCAATGTGAATGTCCATTCGGGACGCATCAACGCCAACATCATGCCTGGCAAACCGGCGCCACACCCCACATCCAGCCACCGACCCGGCCACAAACTTGGCAATACTGCGAGGCTATCCAGCAAGTGATTACTCACCATTTGCTCCGGATCGCGAATTGCTGTCAGGTTATAAACCTTGTTCCACTTGTTCAGCAGCGCAAGATAATCCAGCATTTTTTGCTGTACTTTGGGCTCAACCTGCAAACCAAGGTCCATCAATCCCTGCTGCAATCTTTGCTCAAGATTCATGCGCTAGGCTGCTCTTCTGTTGTACGTTGAAAGCCGCGTTTCAAGTGCACCAGCAATAGCGATATCGCCGCCGGAGTAATGCCGGAAATGCGCGCCGCCTGCCCCATGGTTTCCGGCATATGCTGGTTGAGTTTTTGCTGAACCTCTATC
>Ga0315268_10007990_pt1 | contig 11086 bp, 12 predicted proteins | sample C1_top_MG_FD_204535 | JGI IMG/M metagenome (GOLD analysis project Ga0315268, IMG submission 204535) | Sediment microbial communities from Yellowstone Lake, YNP, Wyoming, USA - C1_top | ecosystem: Environmental > Aquatic > Freshwater > Lake > Sediment | place: USA: Wyoming | collected 2017-08-01 | reverse complement strand
GTCTGCAACTCCTTTCTTTGCTTAAGTGTTAATGTTTGGGTCACGTATGTGTCCTCCGCGTTTGATGCGAGTCATTGGTTCTGAGTATATAACTATCTTATGAACGGGAAATACATATCCAGAATTCATGTCTTTGCTTACGGGTAGCGTTTTCCGTATCTAGAGCTGAAGAAGGCGAAATCATACGGGCCTATCTTTTGGTCACCATCAAAGTCAGCTTCAAGAAGCCACCTTGCCTCTTGAGGAGCAGAGCCATAGGCTACTGAAAACCTAGCGAAATCAGATGGACCAACCATCTCGTCGCAGTTGAAATCCGCCAGAAATTCCACGCGCCAAGAGTGAACATCAATCACCTCTTGATTAGCAACGGAAGCTTTCGCCATGGCTTGCCATGTGCCCAACGCTGCCTGTTCAGGATTCAGGTCTGGCCAAGGAATCTTGAAGCATATTGTCGCAATTCCGCTGGCGTTTGTCTGGCTTTGTCTCATTATTGTAACATTGTAGTATGAGTTTGTCGGACCGATGATCTCGAACTCCACTTCTACGTCAGAAACTGTCTCATCATTGTAGGCAATTTCGGCGCAAAGAATAACTTGCTCAGAAGGGGAGTAGGAGTCCACTTGCGATCCATTGGCTTGATGTTGACCTGTGAATGATGCCAAGCGAGAGGGGTATCTCCATCTTTGCGTGTACAAGTCAATCCACACTGATCCCGCGAGACACTGATGATAATTTCCCGCAAGAACAGCTACGAGGAGCATAACCAATAGGAAAACAATGCCTACCAAGAGAAGAGGATTCTTCCACATGTATCTTCCTATTCTTTGATGGTGCGGTTAGAAGATAACGTTTTCGGGAACTGGATAGTCCGTGTGTATTGTTGTTTAGTGTTAAAGATTCAGAATTCACAAACGATTTATCCGTAGAGGGCGAGAACAACGAACAAGGTGTCGGGACTCATGCGAAAATCTAAGTTGGAGGCATGCGAGGAAATCATGGGCGTTCTTATGAGAGAAGCCTCGACAGTAGATCGCATCGCATACAGGGCAAGCATGGACTGCGCCAACGTTAGACAGCACGTGCACTTCATGATAAGAAACGGGCTCATCGACGAACGAAAGCTTGGTGGCAAGACACTGTACGCCGTCACGGAAAGAGGCGTCGCGGTCTTGAGAGCTTTGAACTTCCAGAAATATCTGGAGAAGGTCAAGAACAAAATAAGTACAATACATGAAGCAATGGAGATCATACCTGTCGTTTCGGAACAAAAACCAGATGCCAGAGAATAGGGAGTAAAAATCTCTTTATAATTGCAGTTTAAGCTAGGATTTGGATGACTTCGCCATTTCGTTAAACCGTATTATCACCAGAATCATAGCAACACCCAGCACACCAGCGATGAGTCCAATCCCGAAGGCCAAAACCCCCAGCGATGCAGCGTCGGCAGTGGCAGGTATTACTGCAATTGAGTACAGTCCAACCAAGAAACCGAAGACAAATATGGCAAATCCAAAGACCAAGAAGCCAGCGATAAATCCTTTGCCTACCTGCATTTCGAATTACCTCGAATTGTTGTAGAAGTAACACAATCTTCTCGAATAAAGGATTTTCCATACCTGCACGTATCTTCCAAGAAGTTAGCACCACCTTTGATGGAGGTTGATAACGTTTTTATTTTCCGTTCAGCCCTATTGATTCTGCCGGATGACGAGAAGGCATTAGACTGACAAATGGATGAAATCTCAGAGTTACTCCGACGGCAATCTAGGAAAGATTCTGCACTATGATAGACAAGCGAAGCGTTCAGTTGCTGCGCATAGTCTAACAGAAAAGCTGCAACCCAATAATTCAAGGGAGACGGAATCATTACTTATTCTTTCCGTTTCTTGCAAGTCAAAGCAGCACGAATTGTGACGCTCCAGAACTCAATGACGACCGATAAGCGGCGATAAGCCTATATACTTGTCAATACTCATTGATTACTGAGAACCATGAGAGTCGTCCTCACAATCAACGCTGACGAACTCAAGCTTGCACAGCTACTGTCGAAGTTCTCTGAAAACCACAAAATAGTCTATACGCTGAAGAGGCAGAACGGCGGATTTCTAATGGAAGTAAACACGGATGACTACGGCGAACTCGTCAGACGACTCAATCATTTGAAGGAATGCACTTTCAAAGTTATTGAGATACATGGAGGAGGACTGTTGGACAGACTGAATGTTAGAGTCACGAGAACAAACGTTGACGCCTTAATTGGAAAAGAAACGGTCGCTTCCATAGACATAGATCCGATTAATGGCGGATTGATCAAGCTCGTGGGGGAAATGTGGTTCTGCAGACCGATTGAAGCCAAAGTTATAAAAGAAGGGTGCAAAGTAAAAGTCGTTGGGGTTGAGGGAGTTAGTCTCATGGTTGAAGAGGTGTGTTAAATGTATGAACTTGAAATATTAGGAGTCATTCTCGCCATAGTAGCGCTGATAGTCGTGATGCTTGTGGCGATGGGGATCAAGAAAGTCAACCAATATGAAAAGGGACTTGTCGAAAGATGGAACGCCTATGAAAGAACGGTTGAACCGGGCTTAAGATACATCATTCCAATTGTCCAGTCAATGTTGCGAGTCAACATGCGAGAACAAGTCATTGACGTGCCGCCCCAAGAAATCATCACCGAAGACAACGTCGTCGTCACTATAGACGCAGTCATTTACTACCAAGTTATCGACCCTGTCAGAGCAATGTACGAAATTGAAGACTTCGAGTTAGGCATCGTTAAGCTGGCACAGACCACGCTCAGAAACATTGTAGGCGAAATGTCACTGGACGTATGCCTAACGTCCAGAGAGAAGATAAACGTGGAACTAAGGAAGGTCTTAGACCAAGCAACAGACAAGTGGGGAACGAAAGTCAACCGCATTGAACTTCAAAGAATAGACCCGCCGAGCGATATTCAGCAAGCCATGCACAAACAGAAAACCGCCGAACAAGAACGGAGACAACTACGCCTGTTAGCCACAGGCAGAAAAGAAGCATCCGCACAGGACAAGGAGGGAGTAATCCTCAGAGCCCAAGGAGACAAGACTGCGGCAATCCTGAAAGCTGAAGGAGAATCAAAAGCCATTGAACTCGTTGCAGCGGCGCAAGCTGAGGCGATAAAGCTAGTTTCAGACTCTGCAAATGAACACTTTAAGGAGAACGCTCAACTCAACAAGAAACTGGACACGATCCGAGACACGTTCGCTCAGCAGACAAAAATCATCGTGCCGTCTTCAGCCGACGTTCTCAACGTCCTAGGATTAGAGGGAACTCCGGTCGTGCCAGTTAAAACTGGCGATAAATCAGAAGCCAAACCGCAGAGCAAGTGACAGGCGGAACCATTATCGATCCCATCTCTTTCCTCGTCGTATGGATCCTTTTCCTAATAGTAGTTCTCACAGCCATAGGTTTAGTCGCTGCATTCGCAACGAAAAGCAGACGAAAAGTCACCGCGTATGTCACCCGAAGCGAGATCGACGAGTTCGACCTGAGGCTTCCTTACAAGAGGTTTAAGGAGCTTTATCCTTGGTCAAACATAACGTACGAGGAATACAAGAAGATGCAGGCTCAGAGGGCTTTCAGAAAGGCACGGAGCTCCTCTGAAAACAAGAGAATGGTTAGGTAGACGCGTTCAAAGCTTAACTACTTGGAAAAGCAGCTCATGATTAAGCTTGAGAATAGAGGCTTGCATAGGAGATTAAGGCGAGAACAATGGCTAGAACTCCACGCGACTTTGATCCAGCCATTCTAGAATCAGAGCTTAAAGGAAAAACTCTTCTCGTATACTGGTACCTAATCCAACAAACATCCCACACGGCAGGCGTTCGTGAAATTCAACGTTCCCTCGGGTTCTCAAGCCCCAGCATAGCTGTTCATCACCTAGAAAAGCTGCAGGATTTGGGACTTGTCAACAAGAAGGGGACAGGAGAATACGTTCTCGAAGAGGAGGTTAAAATCGGTATCTTGAGGTTTTTCATGCATATGGGGCGCTTTCTGGTCCCCAGATATCTTTTCTATTCAGTGCTGTTCACAACAATGCTTGCCGCTTATCTAAGCCTATGCCTTATCGTGCGGGTGTGGCCAAGCTTTTACGCTGTGACTTTTGCAGCACTCGCTTCATTGTTTTTCTGGTTTGAAACGATTAGATTGTGGAGGTCCAAGCCAATTTGACGCTTTTGCACAGTGTTCTAAAAAGTAGACTTAAGGGCACCTGTGAATACTTATGGATATGGAGGCACACTAACTGAAGAAGATACTGTTGTACATAGTTGCAGCTTTGGTTCTTGGAGTAGCTATAACACTGGTGCCTCTGGTCACACGCGCCGAGATCGAGAACACTCAAATCTGGTCCACACAGTCAGTTTCGCAAGCACTTAGAGATCTAGACGGTTCATCATCAAATGTTAGCCTTCCAAAGTTCTCAGCCTCTGATCTAGAAATCTTGGCATCATGCTTTGTCGTTGCATTGATACTATATTTGTGGGTAAGAAGTAAACGACCTGATCGCGAGCACAGATGGATAGGTTATGTCCCGTACTGATTTTGGTACGATAGTGTACTAACACGTAGCATTATGACGCATGCTGTGCAATCAGTATTCTTGGTTTGAATCTCGAAGGAAGAACGCGAAATGGAAAAGAGCAAAAGGATCAACATAGTTTTCGATGCCATTGGCATATTCTGCAATGTCAATCATGATGGCAGGTGAGTAAAACGTGTCACGAGAGGCACCAGCTCTGACTCTTAGGCAACATGTAACAGAAAAGCATGTGGCCTTCAGAATCGAAGCCCATCACAGGATGCCAGACGGGAAGTTGATTGTGATCATGCAGACTTGCATGCAGTGCGGAAGAACATTTCAGCCGAAAAAAGGGCGCACACATTGCCCAGACTGCAAAGGTTTGCTGAGAAACAAGACGGCAATACTGAACGCTCCCTAGTTAATCGCAGAGTCAAGAAATGATCAATTCTTGCAGGCTCCTCGGATAATATGTGATCAGCTCTACACCATCCTCGGTTACCAGCACTGTGTCTGAGTGCCTGAAACCTCCAAATCCGACTTCGTAGATGCCGGGTTCACAGCTCACCACCATTCCAGCTTTCAGAGGTTCATCATTGCCTATGTCTAGCCATGGCGGCTCATGTCCATCCAAGCCTAAGCCATGCCCACTGTGATGCTTCACTAAATGCGCTAATCCAGCCTTCTTGAAAACGTTAACTGTTGCTTTGTCAATGTCGCTGCATTTAGCTCCAGGCTTGAAAGCTTCAAACGCAGCTTGCTGCGCTTTAACCATTACGTCAAAATAGCGTGTCTGTTTGGCAGATGGCTTGCACACGACCATCGTGCGCTCTAATTCACAGCTGTACCCACCTATGTCCACCGTGGATTCTGGGATTACGACATCACCCTCTTTTATCACATGCTTCGTCGCCATTGTATGAGGAATTGCACTCTGCTGCCCGATTTGCCCCCTGAACCCAGCAAACACCGGGTAAATAGTGCGCTTAGGTTCATACGTCGATCCTAATGCCTTTTTCATTGCCGCGCACGTATCGCGCGTTGCTGCTAGCGAGACTTCGACATCCCACACTCCTTCAGATGCATACTCTTGTAGCAGTGAAACTGCTAGATTTGCCCATTTCGCGCTTTCCTTAATGAGTTCTATCTCCTTTTCGGACTTGACGAGCCTCATACTAGGCACCAGACCTGAAGCGTAAAAAAATCTGGTTCCCCGAAGCTTATCTGTCAATTTTGGACCTTTGTAGCCCCACATGCTTAGAACACCTGACTTGTTATCTATGCCTATGCGCTTTTCAGACAGCCTCATCTCTTTGAGGAAATTTGCGAAGTGTTCGATTGGATGCTTTTCGCCTGGATAATCCAAGTAGGTCTTCACGTCTTGTACGAGTTTTGTTTCAAGCGGCACGTGGTCTTCCTCCAAACACGGACCCATGAACGTGATTTTGCCATCAGTCGGCACAACTAGCACAGCAGGACGTTCGGTGGAAATAAAAGAGTACCCTGTGAGGTAGAACATGCTTGTGCCACTCGTTAGATAGAGTGCATCAATCCTTCTTTTTGACAAATTCTTTCTGACGCGCTCAATGCGATTTTGATATTCCTGGTAGCTTATAATGAATTCAACCATGTCTATCACTCGTGAAGCTTACAGATGTATTAAATGAAATACATAAATACCTTTCATTTGCCAGAAAAGGATGCAGCAACTACTCGACATCTTAACAATTATCTCTTTGAAGCCTTTCGCGCATATGTTATGTATCCTGTATGGGCCGTCATCAAAGTCTGAGGTCGCGTTTTTCCCCTTTCCACTTGCATACCGCGCATTAAGCATTCAACAGTCTCCGCATTCACGAAGCCATTTTCCTTAAGCGCTTCAACGGTTTTGACGACTTGATCTATTGTTGGGCTGAACGAAACTATGGTTCCGCACGAAGCCAACGCTTCGTATGCGCGTGGAACTACAAGCCATGGAACCGCCATGTCCAAAATCACAGAGTTGACACCAGTCTCATCTATGCCAAGGGTTATGTCTTTGATCTTCAACTCCACAAAATCAATCAATCCTGCACGAAACAAGTTTTTCTCGGCTGTCTTCTGGAACTCCTCTCGAATGTCATAGCTGAAGACTTTGCCATCTGGTTTAACATAATGTGCCAGCGCAGTCGTCAATGCACCCGTTCCAGTTCCAGCCTCAACAACGCGGCTTCCAGGACCTATACCACTGAACATGACTATCAAAGCCACATCTTTCGGATAGTTAATCTGTGTCTGTCTAGCGGATTTCATTATGAAATCAGTCAACAACGGCTTCATCACAGTGAATTCAATGTTCAAGCTACTCGCTACTTTCGATCCATATTCTTTGCCGACTAAATCATCAAGTTTCACGTAGCCTTTATGCGTGTGAAAGCTTTTGCCAGCTTCAACCTTAACCATGTAGGTTCTCCGCTGACCCAAGCCTAAAAGAATGTAGTCGCCTTCCCTAACTTGTGGATTTGTCACTTGCTTTCCCTATGGCGTGTATTTGAACGGGTGCTTCGAACGGTCTTTATTCTCTATAAGCTCTTCTATGTTAGGTCTGCCTTCTATGGTCTTGCGAACCGCATGGCGCATCGCCTTATAATTGTTAATGTAGATCCGCTGCCTATCCACAGCCGTGGGATGCACAAACACGTTTGCCACAATAACCAAGTCTTCAACAGCCTCTTTCGGAACTGTGCCGTCCGCAACGCTGTCAACGACAGCCTTAGCAACTGCTGTCTGGGCAGGACCATAGACCATGCTTGCCTGCCGCATACTTGTGATCGTCACGGTCGGAACGATCAGCGTGTCAGGCTTAACTGCTAAATTAGGTTCCAGAACAGCCAGTAAAGGCTCATGACCAACAGTAGGTGAAGCTTTAGCCTTTGCAAACGCCTCACCTAAAGGACCATTTTTCAACCCAATCATAAGGTCTATGTGCGCGACTTCTGCGCCGCCACCAGCCAATGCCTCGCCTACTTTCAGATTGAAGTTTTTGATGACCTCAGGTGTCACGTCGATGGCTTTGAAGCGCTCTTCTATGCGCTTCTCTTCGATCTCGAACGTTATGGGTTTGGGTTCAATCTTCCCGATTTTCTCCAAATCCAAACGGAGCTCTTCTCTTGCCTCATAGGTCAATTCTCCGCCAACGCTAAGCGGTGTTCGAACTGGACCAACTTTAATCTTCATCATGTTCAAAGCCGCCTTCGTTCCGACGGCTCCGCTTCCAGCAATTATTCGAGCGATTTTCTGAACTTTATACTGCAGTTCACGGGCTTTTTGCAACTCACCATTCTGCACATAATTCCGAACCTGAACCCACACGTCGCCAATCACGTTTGCACTTGCAAGAATCGCCCCAGAGCAGCCAGCAGCCAAAGCAGCCACAACGACCTCATCATGTCCACACAAAACATTGATTTTGTCCCTCACTTTTTCGAGAACTGCCAAAATGAAACTCAATTGGCCACTGCTGTCTTTGACGCCAACAACGTTTGAAATCTGAGCTAAATCTTCAACCATCTGCCAGGGCAAAGGCAATCCTGTGCACTGTGGAATGTTGTAGAGGATTATTGGCAGGTCAACGTTGTTGACTATAGTTTCATAATGCTCATAGATTCCGCGGTCAGCAGGTTTCAGGTAGAACGGAGTGACGATCAAAGCTGCAGCCGCACCCATATCTTTCGCATATCGAGTCATTTCCACTGCCTCAGCCGTTCCGCTGGCTCCTGTACCTGCGACGACCGGCACTCGTCCGTTAACTTGATCGATCACGATCTTGATGGCAAGTTTCCTTTCTTCAGTGGTCATGTTTATGAATTCGCCAGTCGTGCCGCACGGAACAACCCCGTTGACGCCCAGCTTTAGGCAATGCTCAACCAGAGCACGCAACCTCTCTTCGTCAACCGTTTTCCCATCATCGGTGAAAGGCGTTACGAGAGCAGGCAATATTCCTTCAGGCTTGAACATCGTGAACCATCACCTTTCAAGCCTAAGCATTGCTTTCTTATCATTTAAACTTTAAAGAAACGGGCTTGCATTCTTCATGAAGTATGGATGCGTTATCGGCGTTGGTAGAATTCAATGATTAATTTTCCCACAAATCATAAGAGCTTAGCCAGACAAGAAATGATATGGAAAGGGGGATCTCCATATGAGCCGGAAAGCCTCAGGCGAATCCGTGCAAATAGGCTATTGTGGGGTTTGCTGTAGTCACTGCGGCATGCAAACGCGCATTCCTAATATGGCAGAGGAGCTTAAGCGGTTCGTGGCGGCGTATAGATATGGTGATTGGATAGCTTATATAACGCGAGACTTCGAATACGGAAATTTCTTCAAGGGGTTAGAATGGTTTGCCAATTCACCTTGTAAGGGCTGTTCTCACGGTGGAGGGATGCCAAGTTGCGAAGTCAGAAACTGCTGCAACGAAAAAGGCTTGAAGAACTGCTATTTCTGCGACGATTTCCTTAAATGCCAAAAGCTTGCTTACCAAAAAGGAACATACAAAATAGAAGATAATTATAGAGGAATAAGACAGATCGGCTACGAAGAATGGCTGAAAGAGCAGAAAAAGAAGATGAACGAAGCCTTTGACAACATTCACTTTCTTGAACAGCAACAAGGATCAGAGAAAAAGAGATGAGGACAAGGTTAGACTTGATTGACTTAGGCGCACTCTGCGGATTGTTCTGCGCTGGCTGCAAATTTTGCGTAACCAAGAAGTGCAGGGTTGCAAGGCTAAATGAAAAGAGAAGTGTCCTATATGGAAATGTGCGGAGCAGAAAGGCTTCAGATTCTGCGCTGAATGCGCAAGCTTTCCTTGCGAGAAAAACTATTCGGTCCCAGCGCTGTCCAAACAATGGCTTGACGAGATAAAACAGACTTTCGAAGATTTCGAAAATGCTTAAATCACTTGGGAACCAGATTTATCTTTTCTTGGAGGCTGACCCTATTGGAGAAATCGCGAAAGCGACTTGAAATAGACATGGACAATCTGAAAGAAATCAATGCTTTCCTTTCAAGAAAGGATAACCCTCTCATCAATGCCTTGTTGGAAACTGTCGAGAAATATGGTGGCGTTGAAGAGGTCAATCGTAAAGCCAATGAATCTGGCAAACTCGAAAATCTTATGAATAGACTTGAAAAGAAAAAATCCCCATTCACCAAAGACTTAGAGTGGCTCACAAAGCAACGCGACAACAACGCTTTCATCAGCATACCCGACTACCGCAAGAAGATTCTAGGAAAGAAACCCAATTCTACAAAGTTTGATGAATCTTTCGCGATTACGTTAGAAATTAGCGCCTTCAACTTTTTCCCATGGCTCATCGAAGAAGCAAAACATGCAATCAAACGGCAAGACCTGATGCCTGGACGCTACATTCGCGTTCGCAATATGAAGGAACAGGTCGAGGACGACGATCTTCCTGCAACGATGGCTGCAATGCAGATCATAGGTGCTTCGTTTGTGGAGACACTTGATACCAAGGGCACCATGCCGGGTTCGGATGGGAAACCGATAAATGTGCATCTGGGCGGTGCTGATACGATAACTGGTTATTTTGGAGGCGTTGGCGTGCCTAATGATTATGCTTTGAAGTGGGTTGACGAATTCCTTCACTACTACAGTGAGTACGGGCTTCGACAGGTTTTGAACGTGAATTCAGGCACGGTTTTGCTGGGTTATCTGCTTCGTAAGCTTGGAGTGGACATTGAATTCAAAATTTCCGTGTTCCTAGGTAATGACAATCCGTATTCAATATTGTGGACGTTGATGACAGCTAAGCTGCTCAGCCGAGAAAACGGGTCAACTCCTCTTATTGGATTTAATCTATCAAACTCGGTTAACAACGAGACGCTTGAACTGTCAGCCTACGTGAGAAAATCCTTCGATTTTGAAGATGCCGTGCGTCTTGAGCATCACATAACTGAAGCCTACAAGAGCATAGTAAGGCAACCTTACGATCGAACAAACGAGCTGGTGAAGATTGCGGGTCACGTGAAAAACATCAGCGCCAAACACGAGGGTGGGCTTCCGAATGTGGAGATAACGCGAGATCATCCTTCAGATATCCTCGACTACTTCATTCCTAAGAAAGACATAGTCGAGAAAGGCTTGATGCCGAAGCTTCTACTGAACTATCTGGACAAACATGACGCGGTTAACAACACGGCAAGAGCTCTAACTGAGCATTGCTTGACATTTGCTGTGGCACGAAACCTACACAAAGAATGACCAGTTCGCTGCGATGACAAAGCATTCTTTATGTGAACATGGTTTTGGTTCTGAGAGGAGACGCTTTAGTTCGCCGGCGATATTCTGCGATGTGAGTTGTTGTCGCTGGCAGATGGCTTTCTACCATGGTTCTCTTGGTTTTCTGAAGATTAAGTAGATTGTCGTGATTGCAAAGAAGGCTGTGGTTATTCCTAGGACTACTGCCGCGCTTCTTGTATTGTCAAGGGTGGTTGTCGTTGCTTGGAGGTCACTGAAGTTTTGTTGGAGGC
>Ga0315268_10007989_pt1 | contig 11086 bp, 12 predicted proteins | sample C1_top_MG_FD_204535 | JGI IMG/M metagenome (GOLD analysis project Ga0315268, IMG submission 204535) | Sediment microbial communities from Yellowstone Lake, YNP, Wyoming, USA - C1_top | ecosystem: Environmental > Aquatic > Freshwater > Lake > Sediment | place: USA: Wyoming | collected 2017-08-01 | reverse complement strand
TATCGCCGCGGAGCTGTCCAGATGGCCAGAATATTGAGGGGCGATATCCGTTGGGCGGACTTGAATCCCATCATGGGTCGCGAGCAGTCGGGTACGCGGCCCGTTCTCGTGCTCAGTAACGATGTGTTCAACGATCGATCACAGACCGTGATAGCGGTGGCGCTCACGAGCCAACCACAGCGCGCGGGCTTTCCTCTGACGCTGGAAATAACGTCCAAGGGATTGCCAAAACGATCGTGGGTCAAGATCAGTCAGATAAGGACGCTTTCGATCGAGAGAATCGGCAAGAAAATCGGCGAAGCGACACCGGAAGAAGTCCAGCAAGTCGTCGAAGGTCTCAACGAAATAATTGCCTGACCCACGCGCAGACTCAATTCGCATCCAGCGCGTTGACAAGCTGTATCTAGTCGGATACTTTGTATCGTCCGTGAGCTGGGACGGAACCATGGCAACAAAGACCAGAGTCGCCACCAGGGTCAAGACCGTGCCGTTCGACGCGGCACGCTATTTCGCGGATGACGCCGCCGTCGCCAGGTACATCTCGGCCGTGCTCGAGACCGACGACCCCGAACTGCTGGTGGCCGCGCTCGGCGACATCGCCCGCGCACGCGGCATGGCGCAGATCGCAAAAGACTCGGGCCTTGGCCGAGAGAGCCTGTACAAGGCGCTGGCTCCTGGCGCCAAGCCGAGGTTCGAGACGATCATGAAGGTCGTGCGTGCGCTGGGCGTGCGATTGTCCGCGCAGCACGCGCTGAAGGTGGCCACATGACCTCCACGCGATTGCTGCTCAACGACCCGCACGGGTTCATGGCGTGGCTCGCCGACGGTCGCAGCCGCGGGACGCTATCGCTCGCCGATGTGGACTTCGCCCACGTGTTCGCTGTCGCGGCCGCGGCTTCGCTCGCCCGGCATGACGGTCCCGAGAAGACCGCGCTCGACGTGGCGGCCAGCAAGGCGGGCCGCTTCGCTCACGCCATCGGCATCGACGAGCTGGTCGCCGGCGAAGTGGAGCGCGAACCCACGGAGCGCGACCGCACGGTGTCACTGACGCGGGTCAAGGGCCGCGGCCCCAAGGAAGCCATCTCCGAAAAGATCGTCCAGTTGCTCTTGCCCGCCGACGCCTCGAACTTCGAACCGCGCAGCCTCTTCAAGTACGTGCTCGTCGAGCTGCTGCGAAACGTCGGCCAGCACTCCAACGATCCGGCGGGCGGCGTGGTGGCAGCGCAGATCAACTCGGTCGGACCGCACAAGGACAACCCGGCGTTGCAGGTCGTCGTGGTGGACAACGGCATCGGCATCTTCGAGGCGCTGCGCCACATGCGGCCGTCGATCCAGACGCCGGACGAGGCGCTCGTGCGCGCACTCGAGCCACACGTCTCCGGCGCCTTTCCCGAAGGGGAGAGCGGAGCCGGAGAAAACGCCGGCCTCGGCCTCTTCTTCGTCGCCGAGATGGCCAAGCTCACCGACGGCAAGCTGTTCGTGGCCTCGCGCGGCGCCACGCTGTTTCTCGATCGGTCGGTCGACGACAACAGCCAGCCGGTGCTCACCAACGGCAGCGCACCCGACTACCCGGGCACGCTGATCGTCTTCGAGACCGCCGTCGCCCATGTCCACGATTACGACGACATCATGACGCGCATCCGCGACATCGCCGCGCAGCGCGTGCCGCGACGGATCACCAACCGCTGGCTCCGCTTCGAGGAGCCGCCGCCCGATGTGCAGACGATCATCATCGCCGTGGCCAGCGAAGACACCGCCGAGGCGCAGAAGTTCTCGGCCGAGGTGCTGGAGCCGCGCATCTTGAAGAAGACGAGTGTCGCCCTCGACTTTCGCAACATCCGCGTCTGCACGCAGAGCTACGTGCACGCGCTGCTGCACGAGGCCGTGCGCCTGGCGTGGGCCAAGAAGGTTCCGCTCTACATCACCAACGCGAGCCGTGCGGTGCGCGCGCAGCTCGAGCTCGTCGAGAACTATTCGCTCGGGGGTTGAACATGAGCGATCAGAGCGAACGCCGGAGTTCGCGGCCGTCGCAAGCATCGGACAGTAGTTTTCTAAAAACTGCCTCGCAAGCGTCAGCCAGACACCTTTTTTGTCGAAGTCCGGAACGAGCGCTTCGTCGATTTCCTGGTCGAGACAAAGCGGGTGGGTGTCCTCTTGGCCAACTCCTCGTCTACTTTTTCCGAAAGAAGCATTTTCAGCAACGTCTGGTAGGGAACATCATTTCTGTTCGCCAGAAAGCGGACGTTCTCGAGCAAATGTTCGGGGAGTCGAAGCGAAATTGTCCGGACAGACGGTGCGAGGTTTGAAAAAGCGATCCTCTCGGCCGAGTTCCAATCAATGTGTTCGGTCGAATCAGCGTTGGCCCAGAACGCCCGCTCTTCGTCTTCGGACACGAATCTTGGGATTTGTCGTCTCATTTTGAGTCGTAGACCTTCCTTTCTTTCTTGCTTATGTCGCGCGCGGAAATCAGGCGTATCAACTTCTTGCGGATCGTGAAAACCACAAACAGCTTTCTTCCCGTATTTGTCTCTCCGAGCGCGTAGTACCGCCTCTCTTGATGCTGGTCTTCGCCTCGTCCCACTTGGACCAGCGGCTGGTTGAAGAAAACGGACTCGACTTCTGCTCCGGACACATGATGACGCTGCCAATTCTTTACGATGTTCCCTTTGTCCCAGTCGAAGCCGACGCACTCGGTCAGCGGCTCTCGAGCTTCCATTGTGTTAGTATATTGTAACGATATACATAGGTCAAGCTGAGTCAACCCATTCAGGTCCCGGTCTTTGTCGAGAAGACCATGACCGCCAAGGTCGAGACGAGGGACGGAATCGTAGCGATCGGCGAAAAGCAGCCCAACGGTAGCTCTACCGGCGAGCAAAGAATGCTGCTGACCTTTCCTGCGATCTGCGCCGCTCGAGTTTTGAGCGGCCACAGGTCGAATATGATGGTATTTTCTACATGTTTACCGCCACCGGAGGACCCATGCACGCCCGTCGCTTCGTTGGTATTTCGATCTTGCCGGTGGTGCTGCTGAGCTGTTCACCCAAGCCAGACGACAACGACGCGGGGAGCCAGCCAGCCGTGGACGCGGGCGGGACGGACACAGACGCCGGCTCCACGACGACACCTGACGCAGCCACCAGCACGGATGCTGGCGCCACGACCGATGGTGCGACCACGAGCACAGATGCCGCCACGACCGATGGTGCGACCACGAGCACGGATGCCGCCGCGACCGAGGATTCAGGTCCGACGGATCCGTTTGGACTGAGCCTCGCCGGCGTCCAGGTGAACCTGCCGCCGTTCTCCGTGCTGGTCGACGGGCCCGCCTCCACGGTCGTTGGCGGCGAGCTCGCGTTTTCGGTCCGCCTGGGTGCGGGCGACACCACGGGTGCGACGTTCTCGTGGACGCTTCCGGCCGGCACGCATCTCGCCTCGGGCTCGACCGCAACGTCGGCCAACATATCGGTGCTGTTCGATAGCCCGGACGACCACCTGCTTGAGGTGCGCGTGACCCGGGGCAGCGACGAGGCGACTGGCGGAACCCTGGTCCACGTGAGCACCGCGGGTGTTGCGCCGGCCCTGGGAACGCTGACTGGCGGGACTTCACCCGTGCGGAGCGACGTGGACCTGCTGGACGCCTACCTCAACGGGCAAGCAGGATTGACGGAGGAGCAGGGACTCGAGGCGGACCTCGACCTGGACGGCCGCATCAGCCGCCAGGACCAGGTGCTGCTGCAACAGGCCGTCGACGCCACCGCTGCGGCCCCCGTCTACCTCTCCAGGACACAAGGCTCCGCGCTGAGCACCGTCCTGGTCATCCACCCCGAGCTGCTGGACCCGGCGGCCAACGTCACGGTCCGGCTGACGCCGACCGTCGCGGGTTCCTGGGACGCGACGTGTCAGGCGGGACAGCAGGGCCAGCCGCGCGTCGACGAGGTGCCGTTGCAGCGGGCGCTCCCGGGCTACCTCGTGTTCGCCGTGCCCATCAAGTACGCCTGCTTGACAGCGACCGAGACCGTGACCGTCGAACTCGATGTGGGCGGCACGATCCACACCGTGGCCGCAGGTTTTCGCGTTGTGCCCCTGCCCGCGGTCTCCGCCTATCCTGGCGCACCGGTCATCGAGGCCATGGGGCGCCTGCGGCTGGCCATGGAGAACCTGCCGGCCGCGGCCGCAGCGTACGCCGACCAGATTGGCGCGTCCGCTGACGAAAAGGCCGTCTTGCAAGGAACCGCGACTCGATCCGCGGAGCTGTTCGCGGAGAGCTATGCGCAGTTCTTCGTGGCCTTCAAGCAGCTCGACCTGCCGACGCGCAGCGCGTGGGAGCAACTGGCGCGCGCCCGGGGGCTGGACGCGCTCATCGACGAGCTGCGCGACCTCACGCCGGGCGTCTCGTTTGACCCCACGTTCGCCCTCATCTCCCCCGACACGGGCGAGGCACTTGTCGGGGTCATCTGCGACTTCAACCGGATCGCGGAAACGGCCTCCGGGGTGGCCGAGATCAACTCGTCCATTTCGTCGGCGCTCGAATGGCTCGACTGGTTCCCCCTCAACCGTGCGCCCACGGTCGGTCCCGTCATCACCTTCCTGGCGACGGTGTCCAACACGATCACGGCGGTCACGGACCTGGTCAAGACGGCCGCCAGGTACGTGCCCACGTTCGGTGATGCGCTACAGATACGCCCCTCGCCCAAGGCGCTGCAACTGGCCGAGACGTCGTCGCTGGAGGCGTACCTCGAGATCAATATCGCCACCGGGCTGTGCAACCTCGCGCAGGGCGCAGCGGTCGATTCGCTCATCGACCTGTTGAAGAAGACTCTGAAAAAGACGCTGGCGTCGAACGTCCCGCTGGCCAACGAAGCGTTCCGGGCAGCGAAGTACAACCGGCAGGCGATGGATAGCGTCGTGGGCACGGTGTACGACGCCATCGGGCGACTCGCCGGCAAGATCGTCGATGCCACCGGCCTGCAAGGCTACCTGTCGTCCCTGGGCGGCAAGCTGTGCAGTCTGCTGCAGGACCCCTCGGTCCCCGTCCACCTGGACAACCCCACGGCGGCGTGCGGGAGCGTGAGTGCGGGCGTCTGGACATGCACGGAAGCCTGTTCCGCCTATCCCGACCCGCGCTCGGTGGCGCTCACGGGCACGCGCTCCATCTGCAACGTGCTCAAGCTCGCCAGGGGAACGGTCACCTGCGCGGGCGAGCCTCCCCCCATCCGCGGTGCCGTGGCGGTCTGCACCCCGGGCGAGCGCGTGCCGACGATGGCGGTGGACGTCGTCTGTGACACCGGTGCGCGCGTGCCGCGGATCACCGACGCCAGCGGCGAATTCACCCTGCAAGTGAGCGACGTGAACAGCGCGTGCACCCTCCTGTGGCTGGAGGCGGTCGTCAACGGCGCAACCAAGTCGAGCGCACCAATCGCATTCAGCGCCAGCGCGCCGCCGCTGGATCTGGGCACGCTGCTGCTCACGGGTGCCCAGACGACCATCATCGGTGTCGTGGAAGCCAGCGACAACACGCCGGCTGCCGGCGCCACGTTGAGCTGGAGCAGCCAGCAGACCACGGCTGGTGGCGACGGCAGCTTTGCGTTTCCGCATGGCTGGGCAGACTGCCCGGTGAGGGTGCGAGCAGACCTCAGTGGCCACCAGGGCGCCTCAAACTCCTTTTCGCCCGTCTGGAATGGCATCACGGATGTCGGCACCATTGTGATCGAGACGTGCCCGACCGCCATTGGCTTCGAGACCCAGCAGATGCAAGTCGACAGCACGCAGACCTTGACCGTCGTCTGCCCCAGGCCGGAGGAACTCTACTCCTGGGAGATCCTTTCAGGGGGTGGCACGCTATCAGTCACGGCCGGCAATTCGACGGTCTTCACGGCGCCGGCCGTTCCCGCCGAAGTCGTTGTGCAGCTCACAGCTGGCAGTTCGACTTGCTGTTCCGTCACCTTCGACGTTGATACCAGCTACTGGGAACCGTGGGATGGCCCACTGGTCACGTCGCTTCACCCCTGGGGGCTACGCGGATTCTACGATCCTTCAGGCACGGTCGAGCTGTCGACAGAGTTACCCTATGTGCAAAACGGAAAGTTGGTCATCTCCGCCACACAGGCTGACGGTGACCATGATCTCACATACGCTGCCAGCGCCGACCCGAACAGGCCGACTGGTATGATCTTCAAGTACAAGGGGCTGCACACGATAATCCGCGAGAGCAGCCTTTCTGGCACGAATTACTATCAAGATGATAGCATCCTGTTCTGGATCGACGATGCTGATGGCAACTACGTTGCCTTTTATCCTTACGCGCATTCGACGGATAACCCCTATGGGGGCAACATTTTCTTCGACAACAACACTGGCGAGGAAATCGTGCACGACCTGCGGGACTACGGATTTACTGGACCTGTCACGTCTTTGACCATAGAGCTGAACAAGCAATACCTGAGTGGAGGCGAGTTCACTTTTGAGCTTGACTACGTGCACTTTGAATAAGATCTGCGCGGTGCAGTTGGGGTCTACATCACATCCTGAGTCCCTGCCGTCCAGCGGCGCGTTGGGGCGGGATACGTCAAACCACTCGCTCGTGGGATGGTGTATTCTCGCCGCTGCGCGCGACGCGAGGTGCTGACTGAAGGCGAGGCGCACAGCAACCCATGCCACAACCAGCGCCCGACGGCCGGCCGCAAGCGCCACCGGCAGACCCAATTCACCCCCAGCGCGTTGAAAGCGAGGCCCGCCACAGGAGCCTCGCCATGGCCACGCCATCGACTCGAACCACGCCCCGGCCGGTCCTTCTCGTCACCGCCGCCATCCTCGCCACCGCGCTCGCGGTCGTGCTGTCAGCGCTCGTCGCGCGTCCAGCGGCGTCGTCGCGCAGCCAGCCGCCCGCACCCGCGGCCGCACCAGTGGCCACACCAGCGGCCGCGAGCGCCGAGGTGCGCTACCCCGACGTGCCGGCGAGCGCCTGCGCCGCGCGCAGCGACTGCGTGCCGTTCGAGCAGGGCGCGCTCGCGCGCAACGTGCAGACCGCGTGCGGCCTGGCGCCGCCATTGCAGCCGGGCGGACCGGCCCACGAGTTCACGCTCGCCGTGGCCGGCATGACCGGCTTCTGCCAGGCGCGCCACATCCAGCAAAAGCTGTGCGCCGCGTCGTGCACGCTGCGCTTTCGCGACATCGACCTCGCCAGCTTTCAGCAGCGCGCCGAGGACGTGGCGCAGGCCATCCGCGACCAGCACGGCCGCGAGCTCGGCTACAGCCGCTCCGAGATCGAGGGGCAAAAGCAGCGGCGCTGGCAGTGGCGCGGCACGGCGCTGGCGCTCGGCATCGTGGCCGACTGGCGGCCGCTGCCTGCAGGCAGCCAGGTGCCCAGCGACATCCACCTCGACTTCATGTTGCGCGAGTGACGCGCTGGTCGTCGGCGCGCCATTGCCCTCGACAGCAGTGGAGCGTAGTAATGAGCCCATGCCTACCCAGCTGACCCGCCGCGATTTCCTGCAGGCCGCGCTCGGCGCCGCCGCCGCGCTCGGCGCTACCGCCGCAGTGGGCAGCAGCGCCGGTTGCGCGAGCTCGCGTCCGGCCGAGAAGAAAACCATCGCCACCCCGTCGTCCAGCTACAGGCCTGGCGCGGCCGCGGAGCAGCGCATCCTGGTCGGCTATGCCACGGCCACCGGCTCCACCGTCGACGTGGCCAACGCGATCGGCGCTGCGCTCGGCGCGCGCGGCTTTGCCGTCGACGTCAAACCGCTCACGGAGCAGCCCGCGCTCGCTGGCTATCGCGCGGCCGTGCTCGGCAGCGCCATCCACGGCGGCAAGTGGCTGCCCGAGGCCGCGGCGTACGTCGAGCAGAACCGCGTTGCGCTCGCCGCCATGCCAGTCGCGCTGTTCTGCGTGCACGCCATGAACTGCGGCCCGGACCCCGAGGCCACCAAGCGGCGCCAGGCCTACCTCGATCCGCAGCGCGCACTGGTGAAGCCCATCGCCGAGGGCTACTTCGTCGGCATCGGGCCGACCGGGGCCGAGAGCAACTGGCTGACGCTGTCGGCGTTCAAGGCGTTTGGCGGCTGCGTCGAGGGCGACGGCCGCGACTTTGACGCGATCCGCACCTGGGCGCAGCAGCTCGCGCTGTAGGCCACCGACGCATCGGTCAAACAGAAATCGGCGAAGACAATGAAGAGCATCATTCTTTGTTTCGCGCCTGTCCTGCTCGCCGCCTGCTCGCTGTTTGGCGACCCGCGGCCCGACGAGGGCCTCAAGTCGCGCTTTTTGGAGGCGATCGATCCGGACGACAAGATGTTTGGCGTCGGGTACGGCGCGAGCGAGGTCGAGATCGACTTCGCACACCTGGTGAAAAAGGGCGAGATCAGGCGCCGCTCCGAACCTGCCGCCCGCTGAGCGCAACCTCTCATGGTGCCCATGCCCACGCCCCACCCCGCACAGCGCCGCGCGCTCCTGATCGCTGCCGCGGCGATCGCGCTCTGGGCGTCACTCGCCATGTTGAGCCTCAGGCTCAAGCACGTGCCACCGTTCCTGCTCGTGGGCTGCTCGCTGGTGCTCGGCTCGCTGCTCGGCCTGCCCCGCGTCAACCTGCGCGCCCTGCGACCCCGCGTTTTGCTGCTCGGCATCTATGGCCTGTTCACCTATCACTGCTGCCTCTTCGTCGCGCTGCGCTGGGCGCCGGCCGTCGAGGCTAACCTGCTCAACTATCTCTGGCCGCTGCTCATCGTCGTGCTCAGCCCGCTCATCCTGCCCGGCACCTCGCTCAAGCGGCGCCACGTCGTGGCTGCGCTGATCGGCTTTGCCGGCGCTGCCACGCTGATCGCGCGCGGCTGGGGCGAGACCAGCGGGTCGAGCGCGAGCTTCGTCGGCTACGGGCTCGCCATCGCCGCTGCCGTGATCTGGTCGACCTATTCGCTGCTCACCAAGCGCGTGGCGCCCTTTCCCACGTCGTGGATCGCCGCCTTTTGCCTGGCGTCGGGCCTGCTCGCGCTCGGCTGTCACGCGCTGTTCGAGCCAAGGTACCTGCCAACGCTCAGCGATGCGCCCTACCTGCTGCTGGTCGGCCTCGGGCCAATGGGTGGCGCGTTTTATCTGTGGGACAAGGCGATGAAGGAGGGCGACCCGCGCGCGATCGGCACCCTCGCCTACGTGGCGCCGCTGCTCTCGACGCTGCTGCTCGCCATCTCGGGCGAGGGCACGCTCAATGCAAACGCGCTGGTCGGCGCTGCGCTCATCGTGACCGGTGCGATCATCGGGACGCGGTAGTAAGATATGCCCATGCTCAGAATCGCGGCCATCTCCACACTCGCCTTGCTCTGGTCCGCAACCGATCTGCAGGCACACGCTCTCATCTTTCCACCACTCACTGCAGCGGACATCCACCTTTCGCCGCGCTCGTTCATCGAGTCCATCAAAGAGAGCTTTGCCAGCTACCATAGGGAACATGGTACTTACCCTGCGGTCTGGCGCGACATATACCAGGAGACCAACCTCCAGCTGGACGAGAAGACGCGCTGTACCCTCGACGGCAACAGCCTGAGCGTCTACAAAAAAAACAAGCTGATCAATGTCTACGTCATCGCGCGCAGCGACCAGGACGACTATTTCGTCCACAGCACCAACAGCCGCGGCGAGGAGAACTGGTGCCGCGACAAGAACTTCGCCTGGCTCTACTACATGTACGAAGTCAACGAGCTGCAAGAGATCGACCGCCGGGCAGAGATACTCGCCCACAGCAACGACCTGAGTCGTACGGCCCTGCTGCTCAAGGGCTGGCAATTCAAACACCCCCGCGCCTTTGACGTCCTGTTTGCCGAACTCGAACGTCCTGGTAACAGTCAGTTCATCAGGTCTCGCCTGGCCATCAGACTGAGCAGTGACCTCCCCTACATGGAGCGCTTCAAAAGCTTCCTGCCTCGCTTGGAGGCCTTGATTGCCAGCGAGGCCAGGAAGAGCAGCCCCTCATTTCCAGACAAACAGTACCAGCAGGTGCTGGTCGATCTGCGGGACAAGATTTCTGGCAAACTCGAGCCCGCCACGACACTACCTGGCCCGCCGTGATCGACCGCGACAGCGCAGCCTGCAGGTCGGCCTTAGGGAAGCAGCGTGGGCTGGTCCGGCGGCTCGGCGTCGTGCTACACTGGCCACCATGATGATGACAAAAATGGCCAGACGCGTTGTTCGCCTGATTTCCTGTGTCGCTGTCGCGTTCATTGGCGGCTGCCTGGTAACCTCATCCGAAGACATCGATACCTCAAATATCTACGCAGCGTTTACCGCCGAGGCCAGCACCGCCATCTCGATCGACGTCGCGGCCGAGCTCCATGAGAAGGAGGCCAATGGAACCGGCATATCGCTCGCGGACAGCGACGTGCTCAAGGCCACGGTCGGTGACAAGACTCAAGCGCTCGACGGGGCGCTATCGACGTACAGCGCCGTTTTCAGCGATCTGAATGCGACCGCCGGGACTCAGGTCAAGGTGACGCTCGAGCGCGCCAGCAAGACCTCGGCCCCCAACACCGTCATGACCATGCCCGATCCTTTCGAGATCGTCTTGCCGCCGGACTCGGTCGCATCCCGCAGCCGCGCCAGTGATCTGATCGTGACCTGGAGCCCGTCGGGCACCACCCAGCACATGAAAGTCGGGCTGGCTGGAGACTGCATCGAGGACTTCTCCCGCGAGCTTGACTCCGACCCGGGCACGTTCACCATTGCCCCGAGCGATATCAAGGCCAAGTCCGGTCAGTCAGACGTCACGTGCGAAGCAACCTTGAAGGTCAGCCGGAGCAACGCCGGCACCATCGACCCGGCGTTTGCGAGCGGCAGCCAGGCCACGGCGGTCCAGAGTCGAAACCGTTGGTTTGATCTCACGCCGTAGCACGACACCTCCGCTACTCCTCGATCACCTGCTCGTCACCACGTCATCAACCCGCAGCACCTGGAACAGATCGGAAACGTCCCTCCATTTTCCTTGAGCGCCTTGCGAAAGGCGCGGTAGCGCTCGCCGTTCCAGATGTCGTGCAGCGACTCTTGCATGATGTTGCCGACGATGTAGTCCGGAAAGTCCATGCAAGGCGAGACATCGCCGTTGGGC
>Ga0315268_10007988_pt1 | contig 11087 bp, 6 predicted proteins | sample C1_top_MG_FD_204535 | JGI IMG/M metagenome (GOLD analysis project Ga0315268, IMG submission 204535) | Sediment microbial communities from Yellowstone Lake, YNP, Wyoming, USA - C1_top | ecosystem: Environmental > Aquatic > Freshwater > Lake > Sediment | place: USA: Wyoming | collected 2017-08-01 | reverse complement strand
GACGATCCAGTACGTTGTTGAAGAGGCGGTGCAGGCGGGCGTCGACGACGTGCTGCTGATCACCTCCCGCCAGAAGCAAGCCATTGAGGACCATTTCAACCGCAATCCGGTGCTGGAAGCCCGCCTGGCCGAAAAGGGCAGGCAGTCGCTGCTCGCATCGATCGAGCAGCTCATCCAAAAGGTGCGGATTTGCTCTGTCCACCAGTCGCGGCAGCTTGGGCTTGGCGATGCGGTCTATCAGGCCAGGCGTCACGTCAGCAGCGGCCCTTTTCTTTGTCTGCTGGGCGACGCTGTTTTCAGCGGAGACCTGCTCCCGGCCACCCAGCTTCTGGCCGCGCACCGCAACCTGGGCGGCTCGATCATCGGCGTGGAAGAGGTGGAACTCGAGCGAGTCGGCCGCTACGGCATCATCGCCGGCAAGGCGGTGGCCGACGGCGCCATCAGGATCGAGACCCTCATCGAAAAGCCCCCGCCCGAAGCGGCGCCCAGCCGGATGGCGATCGCCGCGCGCTACCTGCTCACGCCCGCCATTTTCGATTGCATCGAGAAGACCGCCCCCGGCGCCGGCGGCGAAGTCCAGCTCACCGATGCGCTGCGCCTGTTGCTTGATCGCGAGCCCGTCCACGCCGTGGTGTTGCGCGCCCGACGGCACGACATCGGCAACGGCATCGACTGGCTCAAGACCAACCTCATCTATGCCCGTCGCGATCCGCAGGTCTGGAAAGAGATGGAGCCTCTGCTGCGCGAGTTGCTTGAATGATTGCACGGAGCGTGTTATCCTTATATCAATCACGAAGAAGTGTGAACGGACCGAAGGTGGTGGCTCCCCTCCGGCCCGTTTTCATTTGACGTTGAGTTGACGGGGCTGTGCTCGAACCGGTGGAGAACGAATGTCAAAACGCGCTGTGATTCGTATTCAATTGGACCTGTCAGCGAAGCAGGCTCTCGATGAGCTCTGCCGAAAGCGTGGCATGACCCAGATCGCCGTGCTCTCGCGCCTCGTCACCTGGTTTTCCCGGCAGGATGAAGTGATCCAGGCCTCCGTCCTGCAGGGCCTCTCCGATCGATCCATCGCGGTGCTCGCCAGGAGGCTCCTTGAGCAAATGGCCAGGAAAAAGGGCGATTGAACCGCCGCCCGCCGCCGCATAGAGTGAGCCGCCATGAGCGGCATCAGACTCGGCCTTATCGGCGGAACGGGCCTCGGGACGGCGCTGGGCGCCCAGGTCACCGGCGCCGTGCACCAGATCCAGACCCCGTTCGGGCGGCCCAGCGACGGCATTATCGAAACGGAATGGCACGGCGTGCCGCTGCTGCTGCTTTCGCGGCACGGTCCGGGGCATCTGCTGAATCCGAGCCAGGTGCCGTCGCGCGCCAACATCTTCGCGCTGAAAAAGCTGGGCTGCACTCACATCATCGCCAGCGGCGCCGTGGGCAGCCTGCGGGATGAATTCCGCCCGCGCGACCTGGTTGTTCCCGATCAGCTCATCGACAAGACCCACCGCCGTCCCGGCACGTTCTTCGAGAACGCTGCCGTGCACGTCGAGTTCTCGGAACCTTTCTGCCCGGTCCTTCGTCAAATCCTCATCGAGGCCGGCAAACGCCTGGCTGCGGAGGATGCCGCACGCGCTGCCCCGCAAGCGGACGCGCAGGCGCGGCCGCTCTGTGTGCACGACCGGGGCTGTTATGTGTGCATGGAAGGCCCGGCGTTTTCGACGCGCGCCGAAAGCCTCATGCACCGCCTCTGGGGCGGAGATCTGATTGGCATGACGGCCATGCCCGAAGCAAAACTGGCCCGGGAAGCAGAAATCAGCTACGCGCTGGTAGCGCTCGTGACCGATTACGACTGCTGGAAAGCCGCCCCCACGGCGGCCGGCCAGCAGCCGGACAAGGCCCAACTGCTTGGCGAAATCCTCGCCAACCTCAAAATGGCGACCGAAAACGCCATTCGCTTGATGAAGCAGGCGGTACTGATGATCGCCCAGCGCCACGGGCCACTGCCCGAGTCGCCGGCGCATCGGGCGCTGGAACTGGCGATCTGGTCGGAGAAGTCGCAGATCGATCCCCAGGAGGTGCAACGTTTGGCCCCGCTGTGGATTAGGTATTTTGGATAAGCTCGCCGCGAAAGCACTGAATGTTGGGCGCCCGACTCAGCACTCAGCACTTTGCACTCAGTACTCTAAGGAGCCGCCATGCCCCCCATAAACGGGAAACGCATTGCCCTTCTGCTTTCCGCCGTCCTGGCACTGCTCGCCGCGGGCAGCGTGCCCGTCGGCGGGCAGGCGAGGCGAATCGCCGTCGATCGCATGCCCGAACGCGACCGCAACACCACCGAAAGCGGCGTGTTCGTGCGCGATTCGGCCATTGCGGCCGATAAGTTCGAGCTGGGCAAGCGCATGGAGCGCCTGAAGGAGTGGCACAAGTCGGCCGACGTCTACGATGAGATTCTTCAGAAGTATCAGGACCGGGTCGTTCCGACCCTGCTGGATGATCATGATCAACCCGTGAAGTTTCAGAGCGTGGCGGTTGCCGTCCAGGAGCGGCTGGCCCGATGGCCCGACGAAGGCCTCTCGGTCTACCGCACCCGCTTCGAGCCGATCGCCTCCGCGCTGCTGGACCAGTCCCGGCGCGACGACTATGCCACGCTGCACAAGGTCCTTGGCCAGTACTTCGTCACCGACAGCGCGCGGCAGGCGGGGATTCGCCTGATGGATCTCTACCTCGAGGCGGGCGATTTCTCCGCCGCAGCATGGATCAGCGATCGCCTCCTGGCGCTGCACCCCAACCTCGGCAATGAGCGCCCGGCCATTCTGCTCCGCAGCGGTCTGGCCCACCACCTGGCCGGCAACCCGGCATTGGCCGCGCGCAGGCTCGAACAGCTCAAGACCAAGTTCGCAGCCGAAAAGACCATCATCGCGGGCAAGGAAGTGACGATGGTCGAAGCCCTGAGCGCGCAGTTGGCGCAGAAGCCGCCTCGGGCCACCGGCAGCGCGGAAGATTCCTGGCGCACGGTCGGCGGCGATGAAACCCGCAACCTGATCGGCGTGGCCAGCGGCCGCCCCGGCGCGCGGATCTACACGATGCCGCTGCCGCCGATGAGCTACGGCAGCGCGCGAACCGAGCGCCAGACCGACGACATCTGGATCAACATCATGCCCGCCCTGGATCGCGGCGAACTGTTCTTCCAGGACGGGCAGCGCGTCTATGCGGTGTACCTGGAAACCGGCATGCCCCTGCCCGGCTGGGCGCAGACCTATCCGCAGCGCAACGGCCAGTACCAGGTGGTGGCCGTTCCCAATCCAGTGCCCGATTTCGCCATGACCCTGCGCTCGATGCCCCAGCAGTACTCCATCACCCTCACCGACGATTCGGTCCTCGCCGTGATGGGCCAGCCCCTCGTCAGCAACACGGGCTACGGCATGAGCACCGCGACGGGCACTCGCCTGGTCTGCCTCGATCGCGCCACCGGTCGGGAAAAGTGGATCGGCCAGCCGGAGAGCCTTCCGAACAACGCGGGCGGCGCCCGCAACCTGAATTTCAGCGGTTGCCCCCTGGTCGTGGGCGACAACGTCTACATCATCGCCCGCGGCAGCACCGGCGGCGGCGTCGAGGACTGCCACGTCCTCTGCTTCGATCTTCAGAAAGGCATTGTCAACTGGACCAGCTACATCGCCTCCGCTCAGACCCTCGCACCCAACATGGGCGGCATGCCCATCCCGTCGGCCGTCCGCCCCGACACGCTTTCGCACCTGGCCTTTTCGAGCGGGCGCGTGTACGTCATGACCAACCTCGGAGCTGTCGGAGCCATCGACGCCTACAGCGGCACGACCATGTGGCTCTCGCTCTATCCGCGCGACCGCACGCGGGCGCTGCAACTGATGGGAGGCCCCAATCGCCTGGGCGGGCTGCCGGCAACGACGTCCGAGCTGATGCCCAAGCCCTGGGAATTCAGCCCCGTGTGCATCCAGGAAGGCCGGGTCTTTGCCCTGCCCACGGATGCCAACGAGTTGATCGTCTACGATGCCGGCACTGGCGATGAGGTGAAGCGCGTTCCGCGCGACTTCGAAGTGGGCGACTATGCGTCGCAGACGCGCCGATTGAGCTCGCTCGTGGGCGTGTCCGGCGACATGGCCGTCGTGGCCGCTCGCGACTACTTCATGGTCATCAACTGGGCGAAGTTCAGGTTCCGCGGCGAATCCAGCAAGCCCACCGACGAATCCCTGCTCTACGCCTCGCCGCTCGAAACAAAAGGGCGTCCCTTCCTCACCGCCAGCCACGTGTATCTTCCGCTGAAATCCCGCCTGGTCTGCTTCGATCTGGTCAAGAGAAAAATCGTCGATTCCTACCCTCGCGGAAATGCCGGCTGGCCCGACGACGAGGGCCCGGGCAACGTCGTCGTTGCCAAGGATCACGTCATCATCGCCAACGCCCGCGGGATCAGCGTCTACACCGACCTGCAGGGCGTCCGCCAGAAATACGACCTGGCCATCAAGGCAAATCCGGCCGACGTGGATGCGCGGCTCGTCTTCGCCGAGATGATGTTCAACGCGCGCGAGCTGGACGACGCCCGCGCCGCCATGCGCGATGCCGTCGACGTGCTCGGTGGTCAGAAAGCGATGTGCCTGGGCGCCCAGCGAGATCGTGTCTTCACCGACTGCATCCTCTTCGCCCAAAAGCTCGCCGCCGACCGCGCCGAAAAGAGCCTCGCCCTGGCCGACCAGCTTTATGACCTTGCGGGCTCGGCCGCCTCGACGCCTTCGCAGAACGTGAACTACCGTTTCAGCCGCGCTCGTTTCATCGATGCCCTGCGCAGCGGCAATCGCGACGAGGTCGCCAAGGCCGTGTGGCTCTACCAGGAGGTGATCAGCGATCCGCAGATGCGCATCATCATGCTGGCCGGCGACCAGAGCGGCTCCATTCAGGCCGGTCGCGCCGCCGAGGATGCCATCGCCGGCATGATCAGCCGCTACGGCGCCGACTGCTACAAGCCCTTCGAGCAGGAAGCCTGGCAGAAACTCAAGGACCTTGGCCCCGAGGGAAGCCCCGACCAGCTTCTGGCCCTGGCCGAGAACTACCCCAACGCCGTCCAGGCGGCCAGCGCTTCGATGATGCAGGCGGCGCAATCGTATGCGAAGTCCGGGAATGCCCGCATGGCCACGCAGGTGCTCCGTCGCATCTACTGGAAATATCCCGCGCGCGCGAACACAGAGAAAGCCGCCCTGGTCGAGGCGATGGCCCGAAACTATCTGCGCCTCGGCAACGTGGGCGCGGCACTGGGGCGTTTACAGCGGCTTGGCGCGGCGGGCGCCGAGATCAAGTTGGCGGCCCCCCTGCTGCTGTCCGATGGCCGCCCGTTGACCAAACCGACCGGGCAGCCTGTCGAGACCATCAAGGAAGCGCTCGATTCGCTCCAGCAGTTGGCGAAGAAGCAGGCGGCGCTGCCTCTGCCCGACGTCAACCTTCCGCCGTTCTTCACGGCCGAAGATCGCAAGGCCGGCAAGACCCCCTTTGCGCCAGAGGATGATCAGCTCAACATCCACAACGTTCAGGCCGTTCTCGAAGCTCCGCCGGAACAGCGCGAGGGCGACCGATTCGATCGGCTCGTGGTCCGGTCCAACGGCCGGTTGATGTGCTACGCGCCGGGAACAAGCGCCGCCCTGTGGTCAAGCGATGCGCCGGTGGAGCCGGCGCTGGGAATATTCTGCGCCGGCAAGACCATGCTGGTCTGGAGCGAAGGGCGACTGGCCATGCTCGACGCCGACAGCGGCAAGGCCGCCTGGACCGTCGAGCTGCGCGCGCTGGCGCCGGTGGAGCTTGTCGCAGGCGGGGCGTCGGCTGAGTCGCGCCCGCCACCCACGCCCCCGGCAAGTGTTCCCCTCCCTGTCGCGCGCCGGGTTGTGCCCGGGGTAGTGCCTCCGCCCGTCGCACCGCCGCCGCAGCCGCCGGGCGGCGATGGACGCGAACGCGTGCTGCATGTCCGCCGCCTCAGTGATCGTGCCATCTTCACCACGACCACCGGGCGGGTTTGCGCGGTGGATCTGAACAGCGGGCAGCTCCTGTGGCAGACGCGCCTGGCCAACAGCCGCGCCATCCAGCAGACGCTGAGCACCGACGAATTCACGGCCATCCGCCTGCTGACCGACAACAACTCGTCGCAACTCATCGTCCTCGACAGCTACAACGCGCAGCAGATCTTCCGCTTCAGCTCGGCTCCCGGCTCCTCCGACTGGGCGATGAACTGCGTGCTCTCCAGCGACGGCACGCTGGTCTGGACAACGCCCCAATCCGTCGCCGCCAAGGACCTCTACGAGCCCGGCGAACAGCCGACCTGGCAGAGGCCGGCGCAGGGCCGCTCGTATGCGGGCATGATCCAGCCCGATCAGTTGTGCATCTGGGGACAGCAGGTGCTGGTCCTCTGCGATGGCGGGCGAATGATCGAACGTCGGTCGCTCCGCACCGGAGACCAGATCGACCAACTGCTCAACACCAACGCCGTCACGATGCCCGGCGACACGGACAGCGCGGCCGTGCGCCTGCGATTGGACGGCTCGCGCCTCTTCGCCGTCGGTGTGGGATCGGCGATCAGTTACGATCTTGAAGACGCCGCCTCCACCCGCATGAGCCCCAACAACGATGTCAGCTCAATCCCGTCCGAAGCCCTCCTGACCCGTGACTTCATGATCATTCCCGGAAAGGTAAACAACGCCGAAGGGTCGTATGCCCTTCAGTGCTACAGCCGGGAACTGGTCGGCGGCAAACAGGGCGGCAAGCCCAATGAAAGCGGCCGCCAGTCGCATCGATTTGGCCTGAACTCCACCGGGCCGATCAAGTCGTGGGTGGCGGTGAACGGAGGCGTGTATTATCTGACAGCCGACGGCACCCTCCACTGGCTCAGGGGCACCAAGCCCTGACCTGCAAATCTGACCGCGCGCGTCCACGGACATTGGCGGCGATTTCGCTTCCCCTTTCACGCGACACCGGCGATCAGTACAATTCCCGACCATGCACAAGAGCGTTCTCCTGCTCGGCCTGGCCTGTGCCGCAGCGACCGCGCTGGGCCAGACCACGGCTCCTTCATCCTGGGAGCTGAAGGACGGCGGCCGATGGCAGCAGGTCACCGGACCGACAACCCAGCCGATCGCCGAGCCGATCCTGGATCGCATCGAGCAGATGATCCAGAACAAGCAGCCCGAGCCGGCCAAGCGCATGGTCGTTGCCTGGCTCCGGGCCAACAAGAAGTCGCCCGTGCGCGACCGCGGGATCTACCTGCTGGGGCAGGCTAACTTCGGCTACGGCGACCGAGTCATGGCGTTTTATAATTTTGATGAGGTGCTCGATAGGTACCCGGAGAGCCGCTACTACTACCCATCACTCGAGCGGCAGTACGACATCGCCGACCAGTTCCTCCGCGGCTGGAAGGACTCGTTCCTGGGTCTGCGCATCCTGGAACGTAAGGAGGAAGCCACCGAGATGCTCTACCGCATCCAGCAGCGAGCGCCCGGCACCCCCCTGGCCGAAAAAGCGCTCTTGCGCGTCGCGGACTACTACTACTCCAGCGGGCAATACGACATCGCGGCCGATGCGTACGCAGCGTATGTCCGCGGATACCCGCGCAGCCCCCTGATTCCGCGCGTGCGCATGAAGCAGGCTTTCGCCACGCTGGCGCAGTTCCGCGGCATCGATTTCGATGCCACGCCGGTGATCGATGCCAGGCGGCAGTTGCTCGATCTTTCAGAGGCGTTTCCCAAGCTGGCCGAGGATGAGAACGTGGGCGCACTTGTGGCAAGGATAGACGAGGCGCTGGCAAAGAAGCTGCTTTCCAGGGCCCGGTTCTACCGGCGCACCCACAAGCATTCCGCCTCGGCTTATTACTATCGCTACCTGATCAGCATGTACCCCGAGTCGGAGGAAGCGCAGATCGCCCGACGGGAAATGCCTGCCAAAGCGCCCCCCGCGATCGAGCCGGGCACGACCACGCTGCCCGCCCTGCCGACGACCCGGCCCAGCCGTTGAATCCGGAGAGACGATGAGCACATTCGCAGGGAAGAGGACGATCACGGCGGCCATGGCCGCCCTCCTGCTGGCCGCGGGGTGCGGCTACAACCAGTCGGGCAGCTCCAGGAACAAGCTTGAGAGCGGTTATCACTGGAACTCGCTGTACCGGGAGGATGTGCAAACCGTGGCGGTGCCGATCTTCACCAATCGCGAGTACCGCCGCGGTCTGGAGTTCCGCCTGACCGAGGCGGTGATCAAGCAGTTGGAGGCCCGCGCGCCCTACAAGGTCGTCTCCCGCGAGCGCGCAGACACAATCCTCGAGGGCGAGGTCACCAGCATGACTCTGGGCACGATCTCGCGCGACTGGGAGACTAACCTGCCCCGTGAAACGCAAATCACGCTCCAGGTTGATTTTGTGTGGAAAGACCTTCGCTCGGGCAGGATTCTCTGCCAGCGAAAGGGCCTGCAGATGGCCACGGTCTACTACCAGACATTGGGCGAGGGCGAGTTTGTCGGCTCGCAGGAGACCATCGAGCGAATGGCCTACGCGATTGTTCAGGAGCTGCAGGCGGATTGGTAAGACACGGCATTTACGCCAATTCAGACCTCTCACGAGGCGATCTGGGCGGAGGCGCGCCACGCGATTCGGGTTCACCTGCCGCTCGCAAACGCCGATAAAATAACGGGAAGCATTCAGCTTGACGGCCCGGTTTTTGTATGGAAAAGAAGGCCGCCGACCCCGTATGATCATCAATGGCCGGCCGTTCATTAAGCAAAACATCGAGCAGGCCCGAGCGTAGGTAAACGAGGAAAGCCCAAGATGCCAGAACACAAGCCCGAGCGCCCCAACCGGAGAAGTGGGAATCGGGGCCAGAACAACGGGGGGATGCGCTTCAGCCGGGGAATTTTCGGCTGGTTCCTCTTCGGTGCGCTGTGCGTCGTGCTGTTCTATCTGTTGAGCAACCGGGGGGGCAGCTACACGCAGATCTCCCTCGGCCAGTTCTGGACCCAGCTTGGCCAGGGTAACGTCAAGACGATCACCATCGAGGGCGATCAGATCAAGGGCGAATTCCGCAGCGACGTGCAGATCCCCAACGTCGGCAGCGGCAGCATCAGGCGGTTCCGCGCGGAACTTACGCCGAACGCCGGCTCCGGGCCGTTCCTGGTTGATCTGCTCAACAATCGCAACGGCGCTGATATCGTCGCCGAGAACACTCAGAACATCTTCCTCTCCATCTTTGTGCCTCTGATCCCGTGGCTGCTCATCTTCGGGTTCATCTGGTTCGTCGTCTTCAGGCAGTTGCGCAACAGCGCTGCGGGAGGCGGAATGCTGGGGAACTTCGGCCGCAGCCGCCACCGCATCACCTCCAAAGAGCACACGAACGTCACGTTCGACGATGTGGCCGGGATAGAGGAGGCCAAGGAAGAGGTTGTCGAGATCGTTGAATTCCTGAAGAACCCCAAGAAATTCCAGCGGCTGGGCGGGCGCATCCCTCGCGGCGTGCTCCTGGTCGGCGAGCCGGGAACCGGCAAAACCCTGCTGGCCAAGGCCATCGCCGGCGAAGCCGACGTGCCGTTCTTCAGCATCAGCGGGTCGGATTTCGTTGAGATGTTCGTCGGCGTCGGCGCTTCGCGCGTCCGCGACCTGTTCAAGCAGGCCAAGGACAATTCGCCCTGCATCATCTTCCTCGACGAAATCGATGCGGTCGGCCGCCGGCGCGGCAGCGGCTTTTCCAGCGGCGGCCATGACGAGCGCGAACAGACGCTCAACGCCATCCTCGTGGAAATGGATGGTTTTGACACCAACGACCAGGTGATCGTCTGCGCCGCCACCAACCGCGTGGACGTGCTGGACCCCGCTCTGACTCGCCCCGGGCGATTCGACCGGCAGATCTACGTTCCCCTGCCCGATATCAAGGGCCGCCTGGAGATCCTCAAGGTCCACAGCCGCAGGGTCAAACTTGGCCCCAATGTCGATCTGATGAAACTGGCCAAGGCCACACCGGGATTCAGCGGAGCCGATCTGGCGGCGATTATCAACGAGTCGGCGCTGCACGCGACCCTCGCGGGCAAGGAATACATCGAGATGGACGACCTGGAAGAGTCGCGCGACAAGGTCCGCTGGGGCCGGGCGCGCAAGAGCCGCGCGATTGACGAGAAGGAGAAGATGGCCACTGCCTACCACGAGGCCGGACACGCCGTCGTGCAATACCTGACCAAGGATGCGGACCCGATCCACAAGGTCACGATCATCCCTCGTGGACAGATGGGTGGGGCGACGATGTCGCTGCCCGAAAAAGACCGGAACAACCTGTCGCGCAACTGGTGCATCGCCTTCATGAAAGTCTGTTTTGGCGGCCGAATCGCCGAGGAGATGTTCTGTGGCGATGTAAACACGGGAGCCATGGGCGATATCCGCCAGGCCACCGGGATTGCCCGGAAAATGGTGCGCGACTGGGGCATGAACGAGCGCGTGGGCTTCGTCTTCTACGGCGACGAAGAGATGCGCGGCCCCTTCGACCTGGGCCTGCCGGGCAACCGTGAATACTCCGAAGAGACCGCCAAGGCGATCGACGAAGAGGTCAAGAAGCTGATCGACCGGCTTTACGAAGACACCCGGCAGCTTCTGGAGTCCAACCGCGATCGGATCGAAACGCTGGCCAAGGCGCTGCTGAAATACGAGACGCTGGACGGCCAGGACATCGATCGAATCATGCGCGGCGACAGTCTCACGAAGCCGACGGTGGGCGATCTGCTGGAAAAGGAGCAGAACCGCCGATCGACCGTCATCCAGCCCGGGTCCACCGATTCAGCGCCGGACGTTCAGCCAGGCCTGGGCAACGGCGCGCTGCCCGCGCCGGGTTGACCTGCCCGGAGCACCCCTCGCGCACCTTTTGCCGGGTTCTGGTGGGCGGCAACGAAGGATGTCTGCGCATTCTCGAAGCGATGGGCTGCTGATAATGCGGCGAACCGGCAAGGGAGATTGACAAGGGACCCCACGCGTGGCCCAGGCCGAGATCATCATCGCCGACGAGCGGCTGTTGCCGCAGGCAGTCGATCTTTACAACGGAATATTCCGCCCGAAGCGCGAGCTG
>Ga0315268_10007987_pt1 | contig 11087 bp, 8 predicted proteins | sample C1_top_MG_FD_204535 | JGI IMG/M metagenome (GOLD analysis project Ga0315268, IMG submission 204535) | Sediment microbial communities from Yellowstone Lake, YNP, Wyoming, USA - C1_top | ecosystem: Environmental > Aquatic > Freshwater > Lake > Sediment | place: USA: Wyoming | collected 2017-08-01 | reverse complement strand
AGCTCGCAAGCAATTGACCATCAGTCGTCAACCGTATGACCCTGTCAGTTATGAGCATCGTATCTTGGGTATTGCTTTTTTTGCATCAATGGTTTATTTTATGCGCCGGCGCTGACCACTGTCATCCTCACCGAGGCGGACGACCGGTTGCGAACGATATCAATGTACGTTTGTTTGATCATATTCACGGAGGGCAATATATGCAGAAGCCGTTCATAATGATTTTCGCGGCACTATCCATCATCATGGCAAGCCAGATGTTCACCTTGGCGGCGGAAAATACTCCCTGTGAAAAGAAAGATACGGTCTGCAAAGAATTCAGCAGACTCGCCGAAACCGAGCAATATGACAAGATCATTGGCGCGCTCGATGCAAAAAAAACCTATTCCGACGCATCAAGAAGCATAATCGGCCAGGCATATCTCATGGTCGCGGGACGGGAGACCAACACCCCGGAGCAGGAGGAGCAGTTTTGCAGAAAAGCACTCGAGTACGGGGCCACGTCGGCCTACATGGGGCTCTATTTCATTTACGCAGCGAAGGACCCTGAAGCGGCGCTCGGGTACCTGAAACAATACATAGCGACACAGCCTAAGGATTCAGTCCCGTATGTGATCCTGGGCGAGGCGGAGCTGGAAAAGAAGAACTATCAGGCCGCCAATGCCTATTTGCGCGAAGCAAAGAAGGTTGCCCGGGGGTACTCTTCCAATCTTGAATGGCTTTCGTTCCAGGCCGGTTATCTCACGGGAGATTATGCCTATGCCGGAGCCAGGCTTGAGAGCGCCATGAAAAAACCTGAGTATGAAAAGGAGCTCCGGGCTCTCGCGTCAGATCCGCGTTTTTCGGGCATGGAAAAACGACCCGAGTTCAAACAATTCGAATCCATTTTCAAGAGTGCCAATCGATAACGTTCCGGCATCAGCAGTGAGCACGTATTATCATAAAAAGGCCCCCTTTCAATTCCGACTGAAAGGGGGCCTTTTATTTTTCCGTGATCTCACGTTAGCAAAGACAAAGAAACCATCGGGTCACTTTTTCTTCATCACCGTAACACCGATCGAAGCTGCACGTATCAATAGGCCGCGCCGGGAAGGATCTTTGCGATAAACAGATCAACGATCTCGGGATCGAAATGCCTCCCCCGCTCCGCCTTCAGGTATTCGACGATCCGCTCCTCATCCCACGCAGGGCGGTAAGGCCGGTCGGACCTGAGCGCGTCCCAGACATCGATGACGGCGAAAATGCGCGACGGTACAGGGATCGTCTCTCCCAGCATACCTTTCGGGTAGCCGCTGCCGTCCCACTTCTCGTGGTGCAGGTAGGGAATATCGAGCGCGTCCTGAAGGAACGGGATCGGCGACAGGATGTCATAGGCGATCGTGGGATGGCGCTTCATGACGGCCATCTCCTCATCGGTAAGCCTGCCGGGCTTCAGCAAAATGCTGTCGGGCACGCCGAGCTTGCCGATGTCGTGGAGCAGCGCACCCCGGCGGACATTGACCAGTTCCTTCCCGTTGATCCCCAGGATCTCAGCGGTCATGATCGTCAGGGCCGCGACCCGCTGGGAGTGGCCGTGGGTCTCGTTATCGCGAATATCAAGGGCCCGGGACCACCCTTCGATGGTCATGTCATAGGCGTGGATGATCTCTCCGTGCGAGCGCTGGAGCTGTTCGAACATGCTCGCGTTGTCGATGGCGATGGCAGCCTGGCGGGCAAGCGCTTCCAGAAAATCGAGCCACTCTCCCGCCGGCTCGTGCGGACGCCGGTGAAAGATCTCGATGATGCCTTTCACCTGCCCTTTCACGATCAGCGGGACGCCCACGTAGGAGCGAAATCCCTCGTCCCGCACCATGAAGGCGTTCTTGAACGAATACCCTTCCGGCATGGGATAGCGGCTGTCCTCGCGTTCGAGGTCCGGGATGATGATCTTTTCACGCAGCGCGATCACCCTGCCGGCGAGGCTCTGGCCGGCGCGCACGGTGACCTTCTTGATGCGGTTCGACCGGAAACCTCGCTCGGCCGCGAAGGTCAGCTCCTGAAGTTCGGGGTCATACAGCAGGACCGCCGCCGCGTCCGTTCTGAGCTGGGACATGACCTGCTCGATGAATACGTTCAAGGTGAGGCTCAGGTCGAGGCTCGATGTGATCGCGTTCTCGACGGCAGTGAGCGCCCGCTGACGCTCGAGCTGCTCGCCGATCTTCTCTTCCGCCTTCCGCCGCTCCGCGACCTCACGCTCCATCACCCGGTTCATCTCAGTGAGCGCCGCGGTCCGTTCCTGAACGCGCACCTCAAGTTCGTTCAGGTGCCGTTTCCGGTCCGTTATCTCCCGCACAAAATCATGTGAGCCGACGATCTTTCCATCCCGGATGACCGCCGCGGAACTGACCTCAATGTCGAGCAGGCTGCCATCCTTTCTGACCATCTTGCCTTCGAACTTTTCATAGGCGCCGCGCTGCCGGAGCTTTTCGAACTCGGCGCTAGACCGGGGAGCCTGTTCGGGCGGGATCATGTCCAGAATGCTCCTCCGCTTGAGTTCCTCCTTCGTGTAACCGCTCATCTCCACGGCCTTCCGGTTTACGTCAAGGTATCTCAGGTCTTGATCGACCACGAAGATGGGATCGATGGCATTCTCAAATAGATCGCGATACTTCTGCTCGGACTGCAGCAGGTCATACTTGAGGGATAACTCTGTTTCGAGCCCGCGCTCGCTGATGTACCGCAGGACCAGCGAGGAGGCAAGTACCGCGATGAGGAACCCGTTAGCGCTCACGAACATCGCGGACAGTCCATTCCGGTCAACAAGCAGGATCGGAACCGCATAGATGGCGTAGATGATGCCGGAGAAAAGAACATGCAGGGAAATCCATGCAGGAATGAAGCCCAGAACGCAAACACCGAGAAGGATCTGTCCCGCTGCGTAAGGGGAATTGCGGCCTCCGAACTGCAGGATCATAAGTTCGATGGCCCCTGCCGACGCGGCCACGGCGAAAACGCCGAGCGACTGATGGAACCGTATCCCCCACAACGTTGTTTCCCGTGCTACAAAAGCGATCGAGATAAGCAGCAGAGAGATGAAAACACGATACGTAAAGAAGGTCCTGAAGTTCTCAGGCGTAGCAAGGTAATCGAGGCAGCTCAGAAAGAGGAAAAGGAAGGAGCCGTAGAGGCACGACCGCACCAGCCAGACCTTAAAAAGGCATTCCCTGTTGTTCCTGATGTACTGTTCTTTTGTTGACATGGTTGTGCGTTGCAGTAGATATGCCTTTGCTGAAGATCCGGTTCCGCGTGGGGCACCCCGTGCTATCTGTTGAAGCTTCCTTCAATTCAATAGGAAGTCTCCGATCCTCAAGGTATGTAGTGTCGCTCGCTGACCCCAAAGCAGGCCACGGGGAATGCCCTCGCACCCGATTCAGCGCCCAATCCAGGTGATGATCTTTCCTAAACATACCCTGCCGGGAGGGGAGAACAGGAAAACAATGCAGGCACTACCGAGGACCGCGAGGAATGCCAATCTCCAGATGCCGAAACCCCTGAACATTGATCCGCTATACACAGGACGCTCAGCGTCCAGCTTCGCCAAGTCCTTGGCACCCTGACGCTTCAGCGCCTGCTGGGACCGCCAGTGATCATATTCTTCATGGGACTTGAATTTCGACATGTCCGCCATGCCTGCAACGGGATTAGTTTCATGCATCGCGTGCAATGAGATAGTATGCATATAGTTCTGGCAAGAGTCAAGACGGAATTGAACACATACGACAGGGAGTGATCGTGGTCCTGGATTTAGCAAGACTGACGTCAATGCAGAATGGATCAAGGAACAGGGCAGGATGGGGATGCACTCCTGAGCAGGATCAACTACCGGTCGCGTACATCGTCAAGCCTTTTCTCCCCCTTGAGCAGGAATGCCAGATAATCCTGGACCGGTTCAGCCTGCGCCTGTCCGTTGGCAGAACCCATGAGCCGGTTGCTGATCAGCTGGTGGACATGATCGGCCTCCCGGAGCCCCAGGAACCTTGTCAGGGGTGATGGTCCGCGGTCGTTCTCAGGAATATTCGTTTTTCTATAGAAATATATATCATCGGTCCCGTCTGAGCGCTGGCGAAGGAGCGGGGCCTCAATGGCATCAAATTTTGCGGTCTTTACCAGTATCCCCAACATGTCTTTCCGGACCATGAACAATCGACGTCCGGTGACTGCATAGCTCGTTCGGCCGGCATAGTAATATGCCGCAAAAGGCTGCAGAACCAGGACAAGAGCTCCCAGGAGCAGCGAGAAGGGTATGGCCTCTATAATATGGATATCGCTCTGGCTGGTGGTCAATGCCTCTCCGGCATTCGGCGAAAAAGAAGTGAAACACTGCTGAAGTGGTGTAAGCGCAATAAGGAGGGAAACCGCCAGCCCTGCGACTGCGATCCCCATGCGAGCCTTTGCCATGCGAAGCGGATCAGGTCGGCCGGCCCAGAGCAGTTCCTCTCGTGACTCAAGCCAGGGATAGAGCGTATCTTGAAGGGAAGGTTTCATACTGTAAGTGTCGCAATGCTCCTGCATACTATGATCATATGGATGCAGAAGATTACAGTATTTCCGGAAGGAACGGAATAGCCCGGTCGGGGTATTTTCGGGGTATGGGGTTTAGCGGAAAACGACGGGGAGAGGTTGATCAGATGACAGGAATCCTAACGAGGACAAACCGGAACCAGAACCTCGGAACCGCGATGGCGCGAAGATCGCGAAGGAAATCATGTAGAACCTGAAATAAAGAAATCTATGTGTTATTGACGCCCTTCGTGTGCTTCGTGATCTTCGTGGTAAACATTCTTTCCATTTTGTGTCGAATTTGTTTCTTTAGTAACTATATGATCCCCTTCTTCCTGGCGGCAACCAGGGCCTCAGGTCGGTCCTTGGCGTGAAGCTTTTCATAGATGTTCTTGATATGCGTATGGACGGTATGCGGGCTGATGCCGAGCTTTGAGGCGATGTCCTTGTAGGTCAGGCCGTTCTCGACCTCCTTGACGATCTCCGTCTCCCGATGGCTCAGGAGGTATTGATCGTCGACCCCCTCATCCTGGAACTCGCGGATCACCTTACGGGCGATCTTGGGGCTCATGGGCGAACCGCCCTTGATAAGGGTGTGCAGGGCGTCGATCAGGTCCCGGGGGGTGCTTCCCTTCAGGATATATCCGGATGCGCCGGCCTTGATCGCCGAAAAGACGGTCTCGCGGTCGTCGAACACCGTGTGTGCCATGATCTCGAGTTCCGGCATCAGGATCTTGACCTTGCTGATAAGTTCAATGCCCGACATGCCGGGGAGCCCGATGTCTGCCAGCAGGATATCGGGACGCGCCTTCTTGATGCCCAGCAGTGCTTCCTCGGCGGAGCCATAGGCACTGACGACGGAGATCCCCGACTCGCCGCTCAAAAGCAGTTTAAGGTTTTCGCGCAGCAGGACATCATCTTCTACGATAGAAATTTTCATGATCAGGACTCTAGCACACAATACCTTATAAAATCCAGCGTTCCGATGGGGTATTTTCAGGGTATGGGCAGTTCGAGATGGACACGGGTCCCGTTGTCCGAAGTGATCGTGATGGACCCGCCCATTTCACCAGCGCGGCTCTTCATGTTCGGAAGGCCCCGCCCGCTGACCCGCCTGCCGTCCAGCCCGATGCCGTTGTCCCCAATATCGAGGGTCACGCATCTTCCCTCGATCGTAAAGGAGACATCTACCTGCGATGCCTTCGCGTGTTTGATGACATTTGCCAGCGATTCTTTAAAGATGCGGAACAGGTTCATGGCGACGATACTGGTCGGTCCGCCAACCTGTTCACCGAGCCTCGCGTCCAGGGTGAACGCCACGCCGTGCGGTACGACGATCGTGTTCCCCAGACTCCTAAACTCCGCGGCGATCGCAGGCCAGCTCAGTTCCTTTGCGTCGAGGCTTTGAATGAACGAACGGATCTCCGAAAGGCTGTCACGCGACAGATCGGAGATCGTGGCCAGGGATTTCCTCACCGCCTGGAGATCATCGTTCTTCCGGGCGAGTTCGGCGAGCAGATTGATGTTCGACGTCAGCCCGCCGATGCCGTCATGAAGGTCCTTCAGGATCTTTTCCTTCTCCGCCACCATCCGTTCGCGCTCACGCTCGGAACGCTTGCGTTCGCTGATGTCCCGAAGGAACGCGAAGAAGACATTTTCCTTATGGTAATAGGTCACGCTGATCTCGACATCGATCACCGTGCCGTTTTTACGCCGGTGACGCGTCTCGATAAGGCCATGCCCAAGCTCGCGAACCTCCTGGAGATGATGCAGCACAATCTCCGGGGTCAATTGAGCGTCCAGATCGGAAATGGCCAGAGACAGCATTTCGTCGCGCGTGTACCCCAGCATCAGGCACCAGGCGTCATTGACATGCTGAAAACCGTTGTCGCTCCCCACAATGCAGAAGCCGTCGCTGGTAGCGCTCAGTACCAGGGCAAAACGCTCCTGTTCGGCGATCCGTTCGCGGTAGTAGTTCTCGTTCTCCTTGTAGAGGCGGGTCTTTTCAATTTCCGCCCGTTTACGCTCAGAAATATCACGAAAGAACGAGAACATCAGTCCTTCTGGTGGATAATAGTTGACCCCCACTTCCAGGTCGACGAACCCGCCTTCCTTCTTTTGATGTCTCGTCTCGAACAGCAGATACCCCCGCTCCTTGATGGAGCGCGTGTGCTGCTCGACCATGTCCCTGTCCATGTCCTTATCAAGATCGCTGATATGCATGGTCAGGAGCTCATCGCGGCTGTATCCCGTCATCCGGCAATAGGCATCGTTGACAGTGAGAATACGGTCGTCGAGGCTGCTGATCCAGAAGCCCTCCTGCGATGCGGACAGGACCGCTCTGAACCGCTCCTGCTCCGATATGCGCTCGCGGTAGTATTTTTCATTCTCCAGGTACAGTCGGGCCCGCTCCTCTTCCGCCTTTTTGAGGTCCGTGACATCAACGAGGGTCGTGATGAGAGCCGGTTCTCCCTGCAGATCGATGGCGGCTGAGGTGGACAGCGCCCACCGCTCCGATCCCGCTTTCGTGATGAATTTGAACTCGTTCTGAGGCGATATCTGCTGCCCCTGGATGATGGCGCGTCCGCGCTCAAGCGTCGAACTCTTGTGCTCCGGATGGATGATCGCATAGGGGCTCATGGTCAGCAGTTCATCGATGCTGTATCCGCTCATGCGGGCGCCGGCCTTGTTGACATAGAGGATCCTGCCGGGGCGGAAGATGAAAATGCCCGCGGTCGTCGTCTCCGCCAGGGTGCGAAAAACGTTCTCGCTCTCCCGGAGGCTTGCTCTGGTCTGCACGGTCTCTTCGAAGAGCGCCGCGTTCTCCAGCGCCGATGCAGTGTGGCTGGCAAGGGTCTGGAGCGCTTCGAGGTCGCCTTGAAGGAACGGTTCTCCATTGTCGCGTTCGCTCAGGGTCAGGACGCCCAGCATGCGCCCTTTGGAGATAAGAGGGACAAGAAGCTCCGTACCGATCCTCTGGATCGACTCCATCAGGCCGGTATCGAGCCCCGCCCTGTCCGTTGACAACTCATCGAGAATGATCGACTGTCCTGTCGCCATAAGACAGTCAATGACATTCTTCGGAAGTGTGCAGCCATCTGATCCCTGTTCGATCTCGCCGCACCGGCGGTTGAAATAGCGTCCGTCCTCTTCCCGGGTATACAGAATGACCTCCCGGACTCCGAGGCCGTTCCGGACGCGCTCGACAGCGAACCGCAGGAGTTCATCACGATCAAGAATGGTGACCATGGCAGTTGCCGTGTCCTTCAGCATTTGCTGGTATCGATAGCGGTCCCTGAGGATCAGGTCGTTGATCCATTGTTTTACGTTGCTGCTGAGCGGTGTTCCGAAAAATAGGGCTCCGATGATCGGGACAGAAATGAAGATCGTGGCGACGGCGCCCACGATCGGCTCCAGTATCTTGAACAGCACGAACTGGAACGCCGAGACGCAGAAGGAGAGGACCAGGATGAACAGCGTGCGGGAGACAGCGAACCGTATATCGAAGAGACGGTGGCGCGAGATCGCATAGAAGATCATCAGCACCCAGGGAAGGCTGAAATAGGCGCTCAGGGACGGCTCGAGGCCTCGGCCGGTGAACACCTGCAGAATGCCTCCGACGACCGCTCCGCCGGTCCCGAAGATGATCGTCCCGTAGAGATAGTATCCGAGCTGGGAATGGCGATAGCCCACCGTTCTCCGCCTCAGCCAGATAATCTCCCCGATCAGCCAGAAGGCCGTTAGGCTGCCGATCGCGCGGAGCGGCAGTTCGAGGGGCCCGGGGCTGTTCTGATAGGGAATCGGGATAAAACCGGGAGTCACGACAAGGTCAGTGAACAGGCAGAAGCCGAGCACGACGGTCCAGAAGGGATAGAGGATCATGCCGATGGTGCGGGCCTTGCGGCTTTCCGTATCTGCCAGATAGTAGACCGTCTGGATCGCCGTTGGTACCGTGAACCATCCGATCCAGCTGAGCCGCGCGAAAAAATGGAAATCCTGCCCGGCGGCCACCTTGATATACATTAAGGCTGCGCTCAGGGACCATACGGCTGCCGCGAAGGCACAGGCAGCAGTGGCCTTGTTGACAGGATTGTTGCGGGGGTTTTGCTTGAGGAGCAAAAAACCGAGAAAGATCTCCAGCGCGGAGATGATCAGCAAAGGGTAACCGAGGATCTGTGCAGTATTCATTGCGGACCACCCTTCGGGACAGGGTGATGCGAGTATCCCAAGCAGCGCGTTCCCCGTCAGGCGGGACATGACCGCGGAGAACGGTCCGGGGAAGCCTGATGGTCGTTACCGCACCAGCAGGTAGAGCATGACGGCAAAACCGATGAAGACAGCGGCTGCGGTCTCATGCTCGGAGTTTTCCTTCACGACCTCGAAGCTCCAGCGATTCGTTCCCCTGCCGGGATACGGGGTGAAGCGCGGGAGATAGTCCGGCACGGCGTTGTCGAACTCGGTCCAGGCGGCGCCGAAGCTGCCGATGAGCTTCTCGTTCTCCTGCTTCTTCTTGTACGGCGCATAGTAGATGAAGAACCAGATGAATCCTGCGATCATGATCCAGTAGTTCATCGCCATGGCACTGTAGCCCACGGTGATGAGCAGCGTGCCTATGTAGAGAGGGTTCTTCACGTACGAGTACGGGCCCGTCGTGGTCAGTTGCTTGTTCTTCCGGAGATGGCCCGCGGCCCACAACCGGAGCCACTCACCGAATATCGTGACAGCGGCGCCCGGAATGAACCAAACCAGCGCAAGATTCTGATCCTTCGCCAGGAAGAACATGACGACGCCCACAATGCCGGCGAGGACCGTCTTCGTCGTAACCTTGGTCAATTTATATTGTACGGTATCCTTGACTGCCATGAGAATCTCCTTATAGGTATCTGCCTGTCCCGCCTTATGCGTCCGCTCTACAGGTCCCAGTTCGTCGGCATGAAGCGGTTCCGTAACTTGATCAGCCTCCGGTCATCTGCTGTCAGCAGTTCCGGAGCGAAAATGGTCTTCATCTTAATAAGCGACAGACGGTCCGCGAATCCCATGAGGCGGACGAGCAGACGTCCTATCACCGGGACGCCGCCGGGATGGAAGGCGGAGGCCAGGTCCACCACGAACACCGTGTCATTCACCAGAAGGATGTTGGAGCGCCGCTGCAGGTCCAGATGGACCCACCCGCGTTCATGAAGATCGTTGATGATCCGCTCGAACTGCCGGATGACCCCCGGCCCGATCTCGTGGCGTTCCACGCCTCCGAGGTCCCTGCCCTCGAGATATTCTATGGCCAGCGCAAAGGGTGAAAGCCGCTTGAACCGGGCGGGAAGGCCTTCAACGCCGGCAAGGACCTCGTACGCCCTCGACTCGCGGCTGATGACGACGCGGCCGATGAGATTTCGCTCCCAGATCCCCCGCTTCCCGAAGTCCTTGACGATGAAGCGCTGCCCCCGATACTCGGAGATGAAGATGTCCGCTTTCGCGAACCGGCCCTTCGTGAGATATTTTTCGACGCCGGAAACGGCATCGGCATACGTCATTTCCCTGTACATAATCCGCCTGTGCCGCTCAAAGTGCAGTCATTGTAGAAGCACCGCAGAAAAGAGTCAAGGATTTTATATGTACACACACTCCGGGCAAAAAAAGCCGGTCCGCTTGTGCTCGGACCGGCCGCGTGTGCCTATTAATTCTATTTAGTGCCGGCAGTTTGATCTCTCAGGAACTGCGTAAGCAGCCGGCATCCGATGCCGGAGGCTCCCTTCGGAGTATAAGGCCGGTCCTTTTCGGCCCAGGCCGTGCAAGCGATGTCGAGGTGGACCCAGGGATACTTCTCAACGAACTTCGAGAGCAAACACGCGGCCGTGATGACGCCGCCGTCCCTGCCGCCGGCGTTCTTCATGTCGGCGATGTCGCTCTTGATGAGGTCCTGGTAGGCGTCCCAGAGCGGAAGCTCCCAGACGCGTTCGCCGGTCTTCTCCCCTGCCTCTTGCATCTTCCGTTTGAACGTGCCGCTCGTCCCAAGCATGCCCGTCGCTTCCTGGCCCAGTGCGACGCGGCAGGCGCCGGTGAGGGTCGCGATGTCCACGATGACCGCAGGTTTATACCTGCAGGCATAGGCCAGGGCGTCGGCAAGGATGAGCCGGCCCTCGGCATCGGTGTTCAGGATCTCGATGGTCTGGCCCGACATGGTCCGAAGCACATCGCCGGGTTTGAACGCGCTGCCGCTCGGCATGTTCTCGGTCGCCGGCACGAACGCCACGACATTGAGCGGAAGCCTGAGCGCCGCAGCGTTCGCGATGGCGCCGAGCACAGCAGCGCCGCCGCTCATATCGTCCTTCATCTTGTCCATGTTCTCCGGCGGTTTGAGGGAGATGCCGCCGGAATCGAAGGTGATCGCTTTGCCGACGAGGGCGATGAAGGGCTTTTTCCCGCCGCCGCGGTACTCGACGATGATGAACTTGGGCGGTTGGACGCTGCCCGCGGCAACTCCCAGGATCGCGCCCATGCCGAGTTTCCGCATCCGGTCCCGTTCCAGTACCTGGACCCTGAGGCGGTGTTTT
>Ga0315268_10007985_pt1 | contig 11087 bp, 8 predicted proteins | sample C1_top_MG_FD_204535 | JGI IMG/M metagenome (GOLD analysis project Ga0315268, IMG submission 204535) | Sediment microbial communities from Yellowstone Lake, YNP, Wyoming, USA - C1_top | ecosystem: Environmental > Aquatic > Freshwater > Lake > Sediment | place: USA: Wyoming | collected 2017-08-01 | reverse complement strand
ATCCCGCCCGTCGCGGGGACGCCGGAGGAGATCGCGGACGTCCTCCGCGGGTTCGCGGCTGAGGGGATCTCGCACGTCCAGCTGGTGGTGGACCCCATCACGCTGGCGTCGCTCGATGCGCTTGCACCCGTCCTGGAGGCCCTGGACCGGGGACAGCCCGGGTCGTGACGTGTGCCGCGCGGCCCGCCCCACGCGCTTCGAGTTGACCCGGCAACTCGGCGGTGTCTAGAGTGGAGCCGGTCAGGTGGGGGAAGGACCCCGGGAGCTCCCGACGGGAGCCGGGGAGTGAGGAGAGGAGCACCGATGCGCGCATCAGCCCTTCATCGGGTCGTCCGCCTGCTCGCCGCGGCGGGCCTGGCCGGGGCGCTCCTCCTGCCAACGCTCGCGCTGCCCGCGCGGGCAGCCAACCCGCTCGTGCTCCGCGTGGGCACGGTCCAGGACCTCGATTCGCTGAACCCGTACCAGACGCTGTTGGAAAGCGGGTACGAAGTGTTCCTGCTGACCTACAACCTGCTGGTGGACTTCGGCCCCAACCTGGAGCCGGTCCCCGGCTTCGCCGATTCGTGGGCGCGCGCCGCCGACGGGAAGTCCTGGACGTTCCACATCCGGACCGGCATGAAGTGGTCCGACGGCCAGCCCGCCACGTCGGCCGACGCCTGCTTCTCGTGGGGCCTCGCGGTCGCCGCGATCAAGGACGGCGCGAACATCGGCGCCGGCTACCTGGACCCGGGCCTCAAGGACGCCGGCGTCACGAAGCTCTCGTGTCCCGACGCCCAGACGATGATCGCCTACACGACGGACCCGTCCGACCGGATCCTCCAGACCTACCTGCCGATCATCCCGCAGCACATCTGGGGCAAGGAGACGTACAAGACGATCGGCGACGCCAAGTTCGTCGGGCCGCTCGTCGGCACCGGCCCGTACACGGCGGCGGAATGGAAGACCAGCCAGTACGTCCGGTTCGTCCGCAACCCCAACTACTGGGGCACGCAGGGCGCCGCCGACGAAGTCGTCATCAACTTCTACAAGACCGAAGACACGATGGTCCAGGCGCTGAAGGCGGGCGAGCTCGACTACGCCCGCAGCCCGAACGCGGACCAGCTCAAGGCGCTGGAGGGCCAACCCAACATCAAGACGGTCGTGGGCAGCTCGAACGGCTGGACCCAGCTGGCCTTCAACGAGTACGGCGCCACGAAGGGGCAGACGCTCAGCGCGGGGGTCGGGCCGTCCACCCAGGCGCTCTGGGATCCGGCCTTCCGCGACGCCCTGGGCTATGCCATCGACAAGAACCTCCTCGTGGCCCGCGTGCTGGGCGGCTTCGGTGACGTCGGCACGACGATCGTGCCGCCGGTCCTGGGCCAGTGGCACGTGGAGCCTGACCATCCGCGGACGTTCGACATCGCGCTCGCGAAGCAGAAGCTGGACGCCGCCGGCTACAAGCTCGACGCGAATGGCAACCGCCTGGACAAGCAGGGCAAGCCGATCAGCCTTCGGCTCGACTACCCGGACACCGAGGCCACCTACGCGAAGTCGGCCCAGTTCGTGACGGACTGGTACGGCCAACTGGGGATCAAGGTGACCGCCCAGCAGTTCGACCAGGCGACCCTCGGCAACATCGTGCTGCCGCCCGAAGCCGGCAAGGACTACAAGGCGAACTACGACATCGAGCTCTGGGGCTGGGTGGGCAACCCGGACCCGAACGCCCTGCTCCAGATCTTCCGGTGCGACGCCATCGGCTCCTCGTCCGACAGCCAGTATTGCAACCCGGCGTTCGACAAGCTCTACGACGAGCAGAACGCGGCGACCACGGCCGACGCGCGCAAGACCATCCTGGCGCAGATGCAGAACCTGATCTACGACCAGGCCGTCTACGACATCCTCTACTACGACTCGAACCTGGTGGCCTACCGCACCGACCACTTCGGCGGCTGGCAGAACCAGCCCACGGCGAATGGCACGCCGCTCTTCTCGTACGGGACGATCGACTACACGCTGCTCACCGACGCCGCCGCGGTACCGTCTCCGACGCCGACGGCGTCCGCCGCTGCGTCGACCGAGCCAGGCGCCTCGCCGACCTCGGTTGCCTCCCCGGCTCCCGCGCCCGCGCCCGCCGGAGGAGGTGACAACACCGCCCTCTACCTCGGGATCCTGGTCGCGGTCCTCGTCGTAGCTGGCGTCGTCCTCATGCTGGTGAGACGCCGGGGGAAGGGTCCGTCCGGGGACGAAGAGTAGCCGTCCCGCGAGCGACTCGATGACGGCGCTGGCGGAGGGCTGCCCCGCAGCCCTCCTGCCGGCCGTTGGGGTCCGGGGGCGTTCCGCGCCTGCAGGCGCGGCCGCGTGCCCGGAGCCGGGCGCGTGAGCGCGCGGTACCTCGCCCGCCAGTCAGCGCAGGCGATCTTCACGATCCTGATGATCGTGCTCCTCAACTTCATCCTCTTCCGCATGATGCCGGGATCGCCGGACCGCGTGAACCCGCGCAACCCGAACGTGACCGTCGAGCAGCGGCAGGCCGCGCTGGCCCGCTGGGGCCTCGACAAGCCGCTGATCCCGGACCAGCTCGTCGCCTTCGTCAGCTCGACCTTGCAGGGCGACCTTGGCTACTCCATGAAGTTCCAGGGCCAGCCGGTCACCCAGGTGATCGGCGACCGCTTCGGGCCCACGATCCTGCTCATCGGCCTCGCGGAGTTGATCGCGATCGTCCTGGGCCTGGCCCTGGGGGCCTACACCGGCTGGCGGAGAGGGGGGCTGGCCGACCGGATCGGCAACGGGCTCAGCCTGATCCTCTACTCGATGCCGTACTTCGTGATCGGCATGCCGCTCATCATCATCTTCGCGGCGGGCCTGGGCTGGTTCCCGACCTCGGGGATGCTGACGCCCGGGGCGTCGTACGCGGGGCCGGTGGAGTTCCTGGGCGACCTCCTGGCGCACCTCGCGCTCCCGCTCGCCACGATCAGCCTGGGCCTGATCGGCGGCTACTCCATCCTCATGCGCTCGTCGATCACCGAGACGCGCGCCGAGGACTACATCGCGACCGCCCGGGCGAAGGGCCTCCCCGACGGCAAGATCCTGCGCTCCCACGCGATCCCCAACGCTCTCCTGCCGGCCGTCACGCTGATCGCCATCAACCTGGGCTACGTCGTGGGCGGCGCCATCACCGCCGAGATCGTGTTCAACTGGCCGGGCCTCGGGACGCTGACCGTGGACGCCCTGAACTCGCGCGACTACCCGGTGCTCCAGGGGATCTTCCTGCTCCTCGGCGTCTCGGTGGTCCTGGCCAACTTCGTGGCTGACATCGTCTACGGCTACCTGGACCCGCGGGTGCGGCAGTGAGCGCCGTCCCCGTCGCGTCGGTCGACGTCCGCGGAGCCCGATGGCGCCTGCGCCTGCGCAACGCACGCGAGTTCGTCCGCCGGTACGCCGGACGGAAGGACGGCGTCGTGGGGGCCGCCATCCTCGTCCTGTTCGCGGTGATCGCGCTCGCCCCGCAGCTCTTCGTGGGGCCGCTCCAGACTGTCACTACCGCGACCGGGGCGGCGCTGGAGCCGCCCTCGGCCGCCCATCTCTTCGGGACCGACGAGGTGGGACGGGACATGCTGAACCTGACCGTCCATGGGTCCCGCATCTCGATGGTGATCGGGCTCCTTGCCACCCTGATCACGATTCTGCTCGGGGCCGTGATCGGGATCGTCTCGGGGTTCATCGGCGGGCGAACCGACCAGGTCCTGATGCGGCTCACGGACTTCTTCCTCGTCCTGCCCACCTTCGTCCTCGCGATCGTCCTGGCCCCGATCATCCTGGACATCGTCGGGACGGACGCGGAGCTCTTCGGGATCCGGGCCACCCTGCTCGTGATCATCGTGGTCATCGGCCTGACCAGCTGGGCCTCGATGGCCCGCATCATCCGCTCGCAGACGCTCTCGGTGAAGGAGCGGATGTTCGTGGACCGGGCGCGGGTCATCGGCGGGAGCCGGGCGCACATCATGCGGCGCCACATCCTCCCGAACGTCGTCAACCTGATCGTGGCGAACACGGTCCTGACGTTTGCCGGCGCGATCTTCACCGAGACGACGCTCTCGTTCATCGGCCTGGGCGACCCGTTCGCGCCGTCGTGGGGGCAGCTCCTCAACGCCGCCCAGGAGGCGGGCGCGCCCGGCCTTGGCGCCTGGTGGTACATCGGCCCGCCGGCCGTCTGCGTCGTCGTGGTCATCCTCGCCTTCACGCTCGTCGGCAACGCGCTCGACGACGTCCTGAACCCGAAGTCGGCGACCCGTTGACCGGCACCGCGGACCTCCCGGCCCGGCCGCCCGTCACGCCCGGAGGCGTGCGTGGCCGGCGTCAGCGGCCCCTGCCGAAGCTGGCCGATCCCGACGCTCCGCTCCTGGTCGTCGAGAACCTGCGGACCTACTTCACGCTCTCCTCAGGGACAGTCAAGGCCGTCGACGGCGTCAGCTTCGAGCTGCACGACGGCGAGGCGCTGGGCATCGCCGGCGAGTCGGGCTGCGGCAAGACCACGACCGCGCTCTCGCTGCTCCGGCTGCTCCCCGCGAACGCGAAGGTCGTCGGCGGGTCCGTGAAGCTCTTCGGCATCGACCTGGCGACGAAGAGCGAGAACGCGCTCCGGCGCTATCGCTGGCGCGAGATCTCGGTGATCTTCCAGGGCGCGATGAACGCCCTGAACCCGGTCCGCCGCGTCGGCGACCAGGTCGCGGAGCCGATCATCGAACGCCTCGGCGTCCCGAAGGCGGAGGCGAACCGGCGGGCGCGGGAGCTGCTGGAGCTGGTCGGGATCGCGCGGGACCGGGCGGCCGACTACCCGCACCAGCTTTCCGGCGGGATGCGGCAGCGGGCGATGATCGCGATGGCGCTTGCCTGCGACCCCGCGATCGTGATCGGGGACGAGCCCACCACCGCCCTGGACGTCATGGTGCAGGCGCAGATCCTGGAGCTGCTGGAACGGCTCCGCGAGCAGCTGGGGCTCTCGCTGATCCTCATCACGCACGATCTCTCGGTGATTGCCGAGACGTGCGACCGAGTCATGGTGATGTACGCCGGCCGGGTGGCCGAGGAGGGACCCGTTCGAACGGTCTTTTCCGGGCCGCGGCATCCCTACACCCAGATGCTGCTGGCAGCCATCCCCAACCTCGACTCCGACAAGCGGCTGCTCGGCACGATCCCGGGCTCGCCCCCGGACCTGCGCACGCCACCCCCCGGCTGTCGCTTCCACCCGCGCTGCCCGCTGGCGATGGACGTGTGCCGCGAGGTGGTCCCCGACGAGGTTCGCTACGCGGACGGCGTTCGCGTCGCCTGCCACCTCTACCCGTCCGGGGGCGACGGGGCGCGCCGGCCGATCCCGATCGTGGAGGTGACCGGCGCGGACGCGGTGGCGGCCGGGGAGCTCGCGCCGTGAGCGACGAGCTGGTCCGTCTCGACGGCCTCCAGGTGCACTTCCCGATCCGGGGTGGCTTCGCGGACCTCGTCATGCGGCGCCGCCTGGGCGCGGTGCGGGCGGTCGACGGGATCGACCTGGCGATCCGGCGCGGCGAGGTGCTCGGGCTGGTCGGCGAGTCCGGTTCCGGGAAGACGACCACCGGCCGGGTGATCGTCAAGCTGACGCGCCCGACCGGCGGGCGCCTCCTGCTGGACGGCCAGGACGTGACTGCCGTGTGGGGCGGCCCGGCGCTCCGCGAGTATCGGCGCCGCGTCCAGCTCATCTTCCAGGACCCATACGAGACGCTGAACCCGAAGCAGACGATCCACGACTTCGTGGCCGAGCCGCTGGAAGTCCAGCGGATGGCTCCGCGGGCAAGCGAGCGCGAGCGCCGCGTCCTGGAGGCCCTGGACGCGGCGGGCCTCCGGCCGGCGTCAGACTTCGCGTTCCGCTACCCGCACGAGCTCTCGGGCGGGCAGCGCCAGCGGGTCGTGATCGCCGGGGCGCTCGTGCTCGGGCCGGAGCTCGTCGTCGCCGACGAGCCGGTGAGCATGCTCGACGTTTCGATCCGGACCGAGATCCTGAAGCTCATGCTCGACCTCCGGAAGGACCATGGGCTGACCTACCTGTTCATCACCCACGACCTGTCCGTCGCCTGGATCATCGCCGACCGGATCGCCGTCATGTACCTGGGCCGCATCCTGGAGATCGGGTCGGCCGAGGACGTGATCCGCCGACCGGGCAACCCCTACACGCAGGCCCTGGTCTCGGTGATGCCCAGCCCGGAGCCACCGGAGATCGGCCGCCGGGCGAAGCGCCAGATCCTGGCCGGCGAGACGCCGAGCGCGGCCGCGATCCCCGCCGGCTGCCGGTTCCACCCGCGCTGCCCCTGGGCGGCCCGGGCCGGGATCCTGGACCGGTGCCGCACGGCGGAACCGCCCCTGTTCGACATGGGCAGCGGCCACGCCGCCGCGTGCTGGCTTGCCGAAGGTGGGCGCCCGCTCCCGGTCCTCGACCCGCTACCCCTGACCCCCGCGCCGGAGCGTCAGCGCGTTCCCCAGGTGTAGACCTGCTTGAGCATCCGAAGGTAGACGAACGTCTCCGTCTCCCGGACGCCAGCCACGCGGCGAAGCTTCTCGGTCAGGAACCGCAGAAGCGCCTCGTTGTCCTCGCAGACCACTTCGACCAGCAAGTCGTATGACCCGGCCGTGACCACCAGGTAGTCAACCTCGGGGAAGGCGTTGATGACCTCGGCCGCCTCCAGGAGCTGGGGCGCTTCGCAGCGCACCCCGATCATCGCCTGCTGCTGGAAGCCCAGCTTGAGGGGGTCCGTGACGCCGACGATCTGGAGGATGCCGCGTTCGATGAGACGATTGGTGCGCGCACGCACCGTTGCTTCCGAGACGCCGAGGGCCGTCGCGACCTGCGTGAAGGGGCGGCGGCCGTCCTGCTGGAGGTGCTCGATGATCCGCTTGTCGAGCTCCGAGATCTCGCTCGATGGGTTCCGAACCTCACCGGAGCGCACCCGCAGCTGGGCCGGCTGCGACATCAGGGGCGTCCTCCGGGGCGTGGGGCGCGCACCGCCCGCTCGCGCCGGACGCTACCAGCCCGCAGTGGACGCCGCAATGGCCCACGTCCAGATTCCCGCGGGCTGAGACTGTCCGCCGGGGTCGAATTCGTGCGATCCCGGACGGCGGTACGGCTGGTGGGTGCGCGACACCAGCGACTACAATTGCACGCAGGGTGGGAAGTCCTCCCGTGCCCGGGACAAACGCCCACCATCGAGGAGCATCTTGTCCGACACCGGCCTTGTCCTGGGCCTGATTGCGGCAGGGGCCGTGGACCTGGCGCTCCTCGCCGCCCTCGCGGCGCAGTTCCTGCGGCGCCGATCCCGACACGCCGCTCGGGCCCGCCCCCCGCTCGCGCCGCTCACCCCGCAGGACTTCCGGGCCCTGACCGCGCTGGACGGCGACCCGAGAAGCCCCGACGGCGTCCCGATCGCCGCGTACGACCGCGTCGTCCGGATCGCCGGGTGGGCCTGGATCTTCTCGACGGGGCTCCTCGTCCTGACGAGCGGCCTGTGGACCGATCGGGAGGGCGCGATCCTCGCCATCCTGGGGATCGCCGGGCTCTTCGTCCTGATCGCCCACGACCTCCTGCCCGCCGACGCGCTCGGCCGGGCGAAATACCTCGTCGAGGGCGGCGTCTCGATCGTTTTCGTGACGCTCCTCGTGCTGCTCACCGGCGGCGCCCTCAGCCCGTTCTTCTTCGCCTTCGCCCTCATCGTCGTCGGTGCGGCCCTGGTCGTGCCACCCGCCGCAACCGTCGCCCTGGCCGCGCTCGCCGCAGCGAGCTATCTCGTCGCCATTGCGGTCGACCTCCCGCCCAGCGGCCTCGACGTGGCCGCGCTCGACCTGGTCGGCGTCAACCTCGTGGCGCTCCTCCTGCTCGCCTTCGTGGCGATGGTGGTCGCCCGCGAACAGCGTCGCACCCGCCAGGTGGCGGTCCGGCTCTCCACGATCGACGCTCTCACGGGCCTTGCGAACCGGGCCTACATCCTGGCCGCGATCGAGCGCGAGATCGAGCGCGGGACGCGCTACGGCCGCGGCTTCTGCCTCCTGATGGCCGATCTCGACAACCTGAAGGCGGTCAACGACTCCTATGGACATCACACCGGTGACCGTGTGCTCGCCGACGTGGCCGATGTCATCCGGGACGGCGTTCGACGGATCGATACTCCGTCGCGCCTCGGGGGCGACGAGTTCGTGGTGCTCCTGCCGGAGACGGATCCGACGGGTGCGTTCGTCGTCGCCGAGAAGATTCGCCAGGGTGTCGCGGCGATGCGCTCGCTCGAGCGGGACGGGCCCGTGGAGGTGAGCGTCTCGGTCGGGCTTGTTGCCTGGCCCGGCGACGGCGCGACGCTCGACCAGCTGATGAACGCAGTCGACGAGAGGATGTACGCCTCGAAGCGACGCGGCAAGAACCGAATCGTGGGGACGCGTGTTCCGGCGGGCGAGCTGGCGCGTGACTCGGGCGGCTCCGGGGCACCCGCTGCCCCTTCCGCATCGCTCGTCGTCGGCGGTCGCGTTCCCATCTCCATCCACGAGCGGGTGGGCCGCGCGGGCTGACGGCTGCACTCGCCGGCGTTCGATCACGGGCGCAGGCCGGCGCCGGTGTACGATCCGGCGATGGACGACGGGTTCACGACGCGCGCGATCCGGGCCGCCACCCGCGTCCCACGAGTGGATCAGCCCCCGTCGTCTGTCCCCATCTACCAGGCCGCAACCTTCGCCAGCGCCGACGCCGACGAGCTGGGCGAGGTGACCGGAGGCCGCAAGCCAGGGTATGTCTACGCGCGGCTGGGCAACCCGACGGTCGACGCGCTGGCGGATGCCTTCGCGGCGCTCCACGATGCCGACGCCGGGTTTGCGGCCGCGACCGGCATGGCCGCCATCCACCTTGCCGTGGCGTCCCAGGTGTCCGCCGGGGACCGGATCGTGGCGACCCGCGCGCTCTACGGCACGACGCGAAGCCTCTTCCCGTCCGTCCTGGCCCGCGGCGGGGTTGCGACCACGTTCGTCGACGTGACCGACCCCGCGGCCGTGGAGGCCGCGCTCGCCGCGGCGCCGGCCCGGATCCTCTATCTCGAGACCATCTCGAACCCGACCCTCGTGGTGCCCGACCTCGCAGCCCTGGCCGCCCTCGGGCACCGGCACGGCGCCACGGTGGTCGTGGACAACACGTTCGCCTCGCCGTACCTGTGCCGGCCGCTCGCCCTGGGTGCGGACCTCGTGGTGGAGTCCGCCACGAAGTACCTCTCCGGCCACTCCGACGTCCTGGCCGGCGCGGTGGCCGGGAGCCGGCCGCTGATCGACGCGATCCGGGCGCTCCATGTCGACACGGGCGGCACGCTTGCGCCGTTCAGCGCGTTCCTGGTCCTGCGGGGCATTCCCACCCTCGCGATCCGAATGGAACGCCACGCGGCCACCGCCTCCCTGCTGGCGGAGCTGCTGGAAGGTGCGTCGGGCGTGGCGCGGGTCTGGTACCCGGCGCGCCCGTCGCATCCCCAGCACGGGGTGGCGGCGCGGCAGCTCGCCGGCGGCGGGGGGATGCTTGCCGTCGAGCTCGCGGGCGGCGCCGCGGCCGGCCGCGCGTTCTGCGACGCGCTGCGGATCCCGGAGCGCACGGCGTCGCTGGGCAGCATCCACACGATCGTGGTCCACCCACCGTCGACCACGCACCGGCAGCTCACGCCGGCGCAGCTGGCCGACGCGGGGATCGCCCCGGGGCTCCTGCGCGTCTCGGTGGGCCTGGAGGACGCCGCGGACCTGCGCGCGGATTTCGAAGGCGGCCTTGCCGCCGCCCGCGTCGCGGCCGACTCAGTCTCTGCGCACGCCTCGACCCCCGCGACCGCCTGAGCCGTGGCGACCTCGCGCGCCCTGCCGGACCACGCCCCGGCGATCCTGGCGCGCCGGCCCGCGAACCCCCTGGCGCGGGCCGGCCGCGGCGCCTATGGGCTCCTCACCTCCGTCCGGTTCGCGGTGGTCCAGATCGTGGCGATCGCGCTTGCGGGGGTCGTCGGGATCATCCTGCCCCAGCTCCCGTCCGCTGCCTTCAACAGCCCGGGGGACTACCTCTCTCAGATGGACAAGGTCCGGGCCCGCCTCGAACCGTCGCTCGGCGCCGGCGTCGTGGGGCTCCTCGAGCGCCTGGGGCTCTTCCGCGTCTTCAGCGCGTGGTGGTTCACGCTCCTGCTGGCCCTGCTCGTGGTCTCGATCGTCGTCTGCACGCTGGACCGGACGCCGCGCCTGTGGCGTCAGTCGGCGCACGTCCGGGTCCGCCAGCCGGACGCGTTCTACGACCCGTCGCTGGCCGACCGTGCCGTCATCGCGTCCGGCCTGACGGTCGACGACGTGCGGGCGGCCCTGCGGCGCGCCCGGTTCCGCGTCCGGGAGGCCCAGGCGGACGACGGGACTCGCTTCATCTACGGCGACCGCCACCAGTACGTGAAGATGGCGACGCTCATCTCGCACGCCGGCCTGGTGGGGTTCCTGCTGGCGGCCGCCGTCACGAGCCGGTTCGGGTTCGAGTCCGGGATTCTCCTGCCGGTTGGGCAGGCCGTCCCGGTCGAGAGCATCGGGACGGCCGATCTCGTGAGCGTCAAGAACCTGGCGTTCCAGGCACCCCAGGACGCCACCGGCCGCTTCACCGACTTCACGACGGACCTCGCGGTCTACCAGGGCGGGCGCGAGATCGCCCGCAAGACGATCCGGGTCAACGACCCGCTGAGTGCGGGTGGCTACACGTTCCACCAGAACTTCTTCGGCCCGGCGATCGATCTGACGGTGCGGGCACGCGCCGGCGGCCTCCTCTGGTCCGGGCCCGTCCCGCTCGACGCCACCGCCGGGGGACTCCCCACCGGGCAGCTGGTCGTGCCGGGTCGCGACGTCGTCATCCAGCTCGTCATGGCGAAGCCGGGCACCGCGACGCCCCTCTTCGTGGTCGCCGTCCGGCCCACCGCCACCGACGCCGCCGGCAACCCCACCACCTACCAGACGCTCTTCTCCGGGCTGGCCGGGCCGGGCGACTCGGCCGCGCCGGAGGGCGTCGACTTCGACGTGACGGTGGACGCCATCTCCGCCTACTCGGGGATCATCGC
>Ga0315268_10007984_pt1 | contig 11088 bp, 9 predicted proteins | sample C1_top_MG_FD_204535 | JGI IMG/M metagenome (GOLD analysis project Ga0315268, IMG submission 204535) | Sediment microbial communities from Yellowstone Lake, YNP, Wyoming, USA - C1_top | ecosystem: Environmental > Aquatic > Freshwater > Lake > Sediment | place: USA: Wyoming | collected 2017-08-01 | reverse complement strand
GCGCGATGGCCGAGCTCGTCGAGCGCTGCGCGCTGGCCAAGATCGAGGTCGTCACCGCCGACGAGCGCGAGCAGGGCGGCCGGATCTCGTTGAATCTCGGGCACTCGCTGGCGCACGCGGTTGAGACGGTCGCCGGGTTCCGCGGGATCCTGCACGGTGAAGCGGTGGCATACGGCCTTCGGGCGGCCATCCGGATCGGCGTCGCGGTGGGCGTGACCCCGACCGAACGTGCGGAACGGGTCGAGGCGCTGCTGAACCGGCTGGAGCTGGGAAGTGCGCCGCTCCCCCACCCGGTCGGCGCTGTGCTCGACGCGGTCGCGGCGGACAAGAAGCACCACGGTGGCCAGCTCCGCTGGGTGCTGGCGACAGCCGGCGGCTGGACCGTCCGGGCCGACATCCCGGCCGAGGTCGTGGAGGCGGCGGCCCGGAGCGTGCTGGCGGGCGCACCGGCCCGGGTAGGCGCATGAGCGAGGCGACCGCCGGGGGTGTGCTCCGCGTGCTCGTGCTGAACGGCCCGAACCTCGACCTTCTGGGGACACGGGAGCCGGCCATCTACGGGCGCGAGACGCTCGACGAGGTCAACGCCGGGATCGCCGCGCGGGCCGTGGAGCTGGGGGTCGCGGTCGACTTCTTCCAGTCGAACCACGAGGGGGCGCTCATCGACCGGCTCCACCGGCGCGATTTCGACGCCGCGATCGTGAACGCGGCCGGGCTCACCCACACCTCGGTCAGCCTGCGGGATGCCCTGCTGGCCGTGGAGCGCCCGTTCGTGGAGGTGCATCTCTCGGACCCCGCGACGCGCGAGCCGTTCCGACGGGTCAACTTCCTGGAGGATGTCGCGATCGCCCGCTTCGTGGGCCTGCGCGCCCGCGGCTACACCCTCGCGCTCGAAGAGCTGGCGCGGCGCTGGGCCGTGGGCCTGATCCCGGCGCGCGCCCGGGACGTGGAGGCGCCAGGTGGGTGAGCGGCGGCAGGTTCAGGCCGGTGCGGAGCCGCCGGCGGGTGCTGCTCTCACCGGCGACGCGACCGCCGAGGCGCTGGCCCCGCTCCGGGACCGGATCGACGCGATCGACCGCGAGATCGTGGCGCTCCTCAACGAGCGCGCCCAGATCGCCCTCGAGATCGGCCGCGTCAAGCAGGTGACGGGCCGGCGAACCGTGCGCGACGCGGCGCGCGAGGCGCAGGTCCTGGAGCGCGTCACGAGCGCGTCGGCAGGGCTCTTCCCGGAGCCGGAGCTCGTCGGGCTCTACCGGAAGCTGATTGCCGCCACCCGCCGCGTGCAGCACGCCCAGAAGCGGGAGCTGCGACCTGCCGATGCCCCAGAGTCGACGGCGGACTGAGGGGCCTGGCGCGCGCGGCGCTCAACGCGCGGCGGCTGCTCGCAGCCGCTTCACCAGCCGCCCCAACCCCGGCGTGTCGCGCCCGTCCGGGCCCAGCGCGTCGATGAGCGCCGAGGCCACGATGACCCCGTCGGCGCCCGCCCGGACCAGCGCCCGAACGTGCGCCGGGCGCGAGACGCCGAAGCCGACCGCGACCGGCACGGGACTGGACGCCTTGACGGCGCGGACGTAGCGGCCAACCTCCGGGGGGAGGCTGGTCCTGGCCCCGGTGACGCCGACGAGCGAGACCGTGTAGAGGAAGCCGCCCGTCCTGGCCGCGATGGCGGCCCGGCGATCGGCTGGCGTGGTGGGCGCGACCAGGTAGATGAGCGCCAGCCCGGCGTCCCGGCAGGCGGCCTCGAACGGCGCTCCCTCGTCGGGCGTGAGATCGGCCACGATGATGCCCGATGCCCCGGCGTCCGCGAGCCGCCGCGCCGCGGTCGCGCCGCCGCCCCCGGCCAGGAGCTGGTTCGCATAGCACATCGGCACGAGCGGGACGCCCGGCCGGGCCACCGCGATCTCGGCAAGCAGCGCGACCGATCGGTCCAGTGTGGCGCCGGCCCGGAGAGCCACGCCGGACGCCCGCTGCAGCGTGGCGCCGTCGGCGAGCGGGTCCGAGTACGGGAGGCCAACCTCGAGGAGATCGGCTCCCGCGTCGATCGCCGCGACCGCGGCCGCCAGGCTGCCGGCCGCGTCCGGGTACCCGGCCACGACGTACGGGATGAGCGCGGCCCGGTTCGCGGCGCCTGCCCGCGCGAATGCGTCCGCGATGCGGGCCGCGCCCGGCGTGGCGTTGGTCCCGGGCGCCGGGCCCGCGGCCGGCGCGCCAGAGGGGCCCGCCCCCGTCGCGCTCATGCCGTGACCTCGCGCCGCTCGAGCGCGGCGAGGTCCTTGTCGCCGCGGCCGGAAAGGCCCACCAGGATGACCGCGTCGTCGGGGAGCGGCGCGGACGCGAGCGGGCCGCGCGGCCCCCGGGTCCGGCCCACGAGGATTCGCGGGAGCGCGGCGAGCGCATGGGCGGGCTCGAGCGCGGGCAGGATCCCCTCCGCGCGCGACAGGTCGCGGATCGCGGCCACGGCGTCGTCGTCGGTGGTGGAGACCACCTCCAGGCGCCCGGCTTCGTACAGCGCGGAGAGCTGCGGCCCGACGCCCGGGTAGTCGAGCCCGGCCGAGATCGAGTGCGCCTCGGTCACCTGCCCGTCGCGATCCTGGAGCATGTAGGACCGGGCGCCGTGGAGGATGCCCGGAGTGCCGGCCGCGAGCGCGGCGGCGTGTCGCCCGGTCGCGATCCCCTCCCCTTCGGCTTCGGCCGCAACGAGCCGGACGGCCGGTTCGCCGATGAAGCGCGAGAACAGGCCGATCGCGTTGGAGCCGCCGCCGACGCAGGCCGCGACGAGGTCGGGCAGCCTGCCCTCGACGGCCTGCAGCTGGGCCGCCGCTTCGTCACCCAGGACCCGCTGCAGGTCCCGGACGAGGGTCGGGTACGGGTGCGGGCCCATCGCGCTGCCGAGCACGTAGTGGGTCGTGGCGACGTTCGTGACCCAGTCGCGCATGGCGTCGTTGACCGCGTCCTTGAGCGTCGCCGTGCCGGAGGTCACCGGACGGACCTCCGCGCCGAGCGCCTCCATCCGCAGAACGTTGGGTCGCTGGCGCTCGATGTCGACGGCCCCCATGAACACGACGCAGGGCAGGCCCAGGAGCGCGCAGGCGGTGGCGGTGGCGACGCCGTGCTGGCCCGCGCCGGTCTCGGCGATGACCCGGCTCTTGCCCAGGCGCCTGGTCAGGAGCGCCTGCCCCAGCGCGTTGTTGATCTTGTGGGCGCCCGTGTGCGCCAGGTCCTCGCGCTTGAGGTAGATCCGGAGCGTCGCCGGCAGGTCGGCGGCCGGGTCCAGCTCTCGCGCGCGACCCAGGACCTCTGCGGCGAGCCGATCAGCGCGGTAGACGGGGGTTGGCCGGCCCGCGTACGTCGCGAGGAGGGCCCGCAGCTCCGCCCAGAAGACCGGGTCGCCGCGGAGCGCGCCATATGCCTCCTCCAGCTCGCGGAGCGCGGTCATGAGCGTCTCGGGGACATAGCGTCCGCCGAAGGCGCGGTCCACGCCCCAGCGTCCCGCCGCGTCGGCGGCGAGGAGGCCCGGGTCCACGGGCTCCGGGCGCGCCGCGGCGTTGGGCCGGTCGAAACGTGCCGCCCGGGCTCTCTTCGCGAAGAGCGCCACCGCAAGCGCGTCCTTGACGGGTCGCTCCCCCGCAAGGCGGGGCCGTTCCACGCCCGAGGCGACGTCCACCCCGACGGCGGGCACGCCCAGCAGCGTCCCCCCGACGCTGGCCGGGTTGAGCCCGCCAGCGAGGATGACCGGGATCTCGCGGGCGACCGCGGCCGCCACGGCCGCGTCCGCGGGCGTGCCCGTCCCGCCGGGGTAGGGCCCGCCGGCGGTATCCAGGAGGATCCGCACCGCGCCGGCGGCCAGGTACTGGCGCCCGTCGGCCACGACCTTCGCCCCGACGCCGGCCGCTCCCTCGCCGGCATCCGCGGGCAGGTGGAGCACCTTCCAGGCGGGGCGCGGCGAGGCCGCGATCCGTTCCGGGGGCTCCCCGCCGCTGAACTGGATGATGTCGGGATCCACGTCCCGGACGATGGCGGCAAGCAGCGCCGCATCCGCGTTCGCGGTGACCGCGACCACCGACGGGGCATGGCCGGCCGGAGTTGCGGTCCGGGCGTGACGGGCGAGGGCCGCGCCCTCCGCGAGGGAGATCTCGCGGGGCGTCCCGGCCACGAAGTTGAGGCCGACGGCATCGGCGCCCGCCGCGCGCGCGGCGTCGACGCCCGCCGCGTCCACGATCCCGCAGATCTTCACGAATGGGGCCCGGGCCGCGGCGCCGGGATCGTCGGGGACGGCGCCCGCCGTGACGAACGCGGCCGCGGCCGCGCGCGGGTCGGCCGCCCGTACCAGGGCCTCGCCGACCAGGGCGGCATCGTAGCCCGCGGCGCGCCACCGACGCAGCGTCCCGGCATCCCGCACGCCGGACTCGGCGATCGCGATCCGGGCCGCGGGCACCAGCTCCCTGAGGCGAATGGGGCGGTCCGGGTCCACGACCAGCGTCCGGAGGTCGCGACTGTTGACGCCCACCAGGCGCGCGCCGCTCGCGAGCGCGGCGTCGAGCTCGCGCTCCGCGTGGATCTCGACGAGTGGCTCCAGGCCAAGATCGAACGCACGCCGGACGAGCTCCGCCAGGCGGCGCGCCGGGTGGAGGGCGGCAAGCAGGAGCACGAGGTCCGCGCCAGCCGCGCGCAGGACCGGCAGCTGGCGTGGATCGACCACGAACTCCTTCGCGAGGACCGGGACGGCAACCGCGGCACGCACGGCCCGGAGGTCGGCCACGGACCCGCCGAACCAGTGCGGCTCGCACAGGACGGAGATGGCCGCCGCGCCGCCGGCCGCGTACGCGCGGGCACGCGCGACCACGTCATCCGCGGAGGCGATCGAGCCGGCCGACGGCGACGAACGCTTGACCTCGGCGACGAGATGGAGGCCCGGCGCGGCAAGGCGCTCGGCGATCGGTCGCGGGGCGGGCGCAAACCGTGCCTCCCGGGCAAGCGCCGCGTACGTCGCATCGCCCAGCTCCGCCGCGACGTCGCGGGCGCGCCGGGCCGCGATCTCGGCGAGGATGCCGCCCCGGGCGGCCGACCGGCGGGGCATGGCCGGAACCGTGAGTGTCATGCTCGAACCTCCGCGGCCGCGCGGGCGTCCTTCGTTGCGTCCGCCGCCAGCCGCTCCGCGCGCAGCCGCGCGACCAGCCGGGATGCGGCTCCGGAGTCGATGACGTCGGCCGCTTGCGCGATTCCTGCGGCCAGGTCCATCGCGCGCCCGGCGGCGATGAGCGCCGCCCCCGCGTTGAGCAGGACCACGTCGCGTCGCGGCCCGCGCTCCGTCCCGGCAAGGACCGCGTCCACGAGCGCGGCGTTTTCGGCGGGCGAGCCACCGGCGAGGCGCGCTGTCTCGGCCGGCGCCAGCCCGAGCGCCACCACGTCGACCTCCCGACGCACGACGCCGCCGGGCGTCACGTCGTGGATGACGCCGCTTCCGTCGAGGGGCAGCTCGTCCACGCCGACCCCGTGGACGACGAGCGATCGCTCGGTGCCTAGGACGCGCAGCACCTCGGCGAGCTTGGGTGCCGCCACGGGGTCCCCGACGCCCACGAGCTGGCGGCGCGTGCCGGCAGGGTTCGTCAGCGGGCCCAGGAGGTTGAAGGCGGTTCGGACGCCGATCTCCCGCCGGGTGGGGCCGGCGTGCCGCATCGCCGGGTGAAAGCTCGGCGCGAAGAGGAACGCGAAGCCGATGCTCCGCAGGGCCGCTGCGGCCGAGTCCGCATCGTGGTCGATCCGCACGCCGAGTGCATCCAGGACGTCCGCGGAGCCGGACCGCGACGTGATGGCCCGGTTGCCGTGCTTGGCGACGGGGACGCCGGCGGCAGCCACGATGAACGCCGCGGTCGTGGAGATGTTGAACGTGCCCGACCCGTCGCCGCCGGTCCCGACCACGTCGATCGCCCCCGCGGGCGCATCGACGCGCACGACGCGCTCCCGCATCGCGCTCGCGAAGCCGGCCAGCTCGTCCACGGTCTCCCCGCGCATCCGGAGCGCCACGAGGAGCGCGGCAAGCTGGGCGGGCGTCGACTCACCGTCCATCACGGCGCCCATCGCCCGGTGCGCCTGGTCGCGGCCAAGCGTGCCCCCGTCGATGACGATCGACAGGGCGGCCCGAACCGTGTCGCTCACGCGGGTGCCCCCACGGCCGGGGTCACGGCCTGAGTGGCGGCCGCAGCCTCCGAGAGGCCCTTCGTGGCGAAGGATCCGGAGGCGTCGTCGAGGACGCCCGCGTCGCCCTCCCCCGCGAGCCGGAGGAAGTTGGCGAGGAGATGCGGGCCGTCGGGCGTGAGCACGGACTCGGGGTGGAACTGGACGCCTTCCATCGGCAGCGTGGCGTGCCGCAGCCCCATCACCACGTCGTCGTCGACGCTCCGGGCTGTCACGAACAGATCCATCGGCAGCGTGGCCGCGTCGACGCAGAGCGAGTGGTAGCGGGCCGCGGCAAAGTGCGCGGGCATGCCCGACAGCAGGCCGGCGCCGTCGTGCTCCATTGGGGAGGCCTCGCCGTGGACGAGGGTGGGGGCACGCACGATCGACGCCCCGAACGCGGCAGCCATCGACTGCATGCCCAGGCAGACGCCCAGGAGCGGGATGCGGCGCTCCGCCGCGAAGCGGACCGCCGCGATGGAGATGCCCGCGTGGGACGGGTCCGACGGCCCGGGCGAGATCACGATCCCGCGCAGGTCCGCATCGGGATCGTCCGCGAGAGCCGCGAGTCCCGCCACGTCGACCGCGTCGTTGCGCACGACACGGACGTCCGCGCCGGCGGCCTGGAGCGCCTGCACGAGGTTGTACGTGAAGCTGTCGTAGTTGTCGATGACGAGGATCACCGCGAGCCCCCCGCGGCGGTGGCGCCAGCCGGATCGGCGTTCCCGGCCGGGCCGGCGCCGACCGGGCCGGGCACGGCCACTCCCTGTCCCGTTCCGGCCGCCAGCTCGAGCGCGCGGCGGAGCGCCGCCGCCTTGTGCTCGGTCTCCTCGAACTCGCGTTCAGGCACGCTCGCCGCCACGATCCCGGCACCCGCGTGGAGGTGCGCCACGCCGTCCTTGAGCACGGCACTCCGGATGGCGATCGCCGTGTCCAGGTTGCCGTCATAGCCCAAGTAGCCGATCGCGCCGCCGTAGAGGCCGCGCCGTTCGCGCTCCGCGGCGGCGATGAGCTGCATCGCGCGGACCTTCGGGGCGCCGGACAGGGTCCCGGCCGGGAAGACGCTGCGCAGCGCGTCGAGCGCGTCGAGCCCCGGGGCCAACCGCCCCTCGACGTGGCTCACGAGGTGCAGCACGTGGCTGTAGCGCTCCACCTCCATGTACTTCGAGACACGGACCGTGCCGGGCCGCGCGACCCGGCCCAGGTCGTTGCGGCCGAGATCCACGAGCATGACGTGCTCGGCGCGCTCCTTCGGGTCCGCCGCCAGCTCCTCGGCGAGGCGCGCGTCCTCGGCCGGATTGGCGCCGCGGGGCCGCGTGCCGGCGATCGGGTGGGTGGTCATCCGGTCACCCTCCACCTGGAGGAGCAGCTCCGGGCTGGCCCCCACCACCTCGAACGACGGGGTCCGGACGAAGAACAGGTACGGGCTGGGGTTGACGCGGCGCAGCGCGCGGTACAGCCCGATCCCGTCGACGGGACGGCCGTCGGGACCGGCCGGCAGCACCCGTGTCTCCCGCCGCGCCAGGACCACCTGGATCGCCTCGCCCGCCGCGATCGCGTCCTTGGCGGCCCGGACCGCGGCCTCGAACGCGTCACGGCCCAGGCTCGTGAGGGGCGCGTCCGGCATTGCCGCCGACGAAGCGGCGGAGACCGGCCCGGCGGCACCGACTGAACCGGCGCGGCTGCCCGACGCGGCGGCGCCTGCGATCTCCGCCGCCGACGGGCGGGCCGTTCGCTCGAGCGCCTCGAAGAGGGCCCGCTCGGCGATGCGGTAGCGCTCCTCGAGGTGCGGGGCGTCGGTGTGGAGCGAGGCGATCGCGCTCAGCTCGTGGGTCAGGTGGTCGAAGACGAGGACCAGGTCCGTCTCGATGAAGCTGGCCATCGGGACCCCGACGGGGTCGGCCGAGGGGAGCGGGACCGTGGGCTCGAAGGCCGAGACCGCGTCATAGGCGAGGGCGCCCACCGCGCCCCCGGTGAACCGCGGCATCCCCTCGCCGGGCTCGACGACGCGCCTGGGCACGAACGCGCGCAACGCGGCGAGCGGATCCGGTGCCGGGAAGGCTGTGACGGGAAGGTCGGGCGCGTAGGCGGTCACGCCCACAGGCCGATCCTGGATGCGCGCGACACCGTCGCGCACGTCGAGGAGCCGGCGCGGACCGATGCCCAGGAAGCTGTAGCGGCCCAGCCGCTCGCCGCCCTCGACGGACTCCAGCAGGTACGCCGGCGTGGCGCCGTCGTCGAGCCGGAGGAAGGCGCCGATCGGGGTCTCGAGATCGGCATTGCGGCTCGCCCGGAGACGGATCGTGTCCGCGCTGCCGGTGAGGCGCTTGACCTCGCCGAGGCTGAGCGGGTGCTGGGTGGACATCGCCGCGAGGACCTCCAGAGACAACGAAACCGACCTTCGTCCACTCGGGACGAACGGTCGGCTCGACCATCCGCGGTGCCACCCGATTTCGGCACTGCCGCACTCACCTGACCGACGGGACGGGGGGTCCGTCCGATCGGCGCTGCCCGCTATCGCTGGCGCCCTGCGCCGGAGCCTACTGGCGCCGGCCCTGCCCGCGCGTTCGGTCCGGAGGCTCCCGGGTCCATTCTCCGTCGCCGCCACCCCGGTCTTCCACCGGCCGCCGGGTCTCTGTGCCGGCGCACGACGGGTATTCGTCCCGTTCACAGCCCACGTCTTCAGTTGCCGCGGAGTCTACGGGTCCCTGGCCGAAACGGTCAAGCGCGCCGCCCGCCAGCGCGCCGCCCGCCAGCGCGCCGCCCGCCACTGTGCGCGCCGTCCGCTTCCTCAAAGCCGCCGGTCCCGCGCCGGGATCGCTCCGACCTGGAGCATCAACCCCACCGGGTCGGCAATGCCTCTGAGCGGACCTTCCGACCGCGCTCAGGCGTCGGACGGCTGGCCACCAGTGTGGGCAAACGTCTTGCTGACGATCCTCCAGTTCGAGTCGATCCGGGCGAGCGTGAGGAAGTCGATGAACGAGACCGACCCCCAGCAGCCTTCTTCGGCCACGACGGCCGCGGCCGCGTCGCCGACCAGCGTGACGGAGAGCACGCGACCGCGGTAGGCGCCAGTATCCGCGGGCTGACCGACAGCCATGTCGACGAACTCCGAGATCGGGATGTCCAGCCGTGCACCAGCGAACCGGCCAAACATGCGAGCGTCGGGGTGAAAGGCCATCCTCAGCCTGGCGGCGTCGCCCTTCGACGCTCCGTCGATGTAGAGCTCCAGAACCCTGACGATCTCGTCGTGGTCGTGGATCACGTCAGTCATCGCTCGGTCCTCCGACATTCCTGAGATCTCGTCCTCCATAGGCCCAGGGATCGTCGCGCCGTGCGAACCGGCGTGACCGTCAGGCCGTCCCGACCCGATACAGGTGCCAGGCGTCCGGCACGCCCTTGAGCGCGTGCTCGCCGCGGTCCTCGTAGGCGAGGCCGGAGCCGGCGGTGAGGTCCTTCACCGTGGAGCTCACCCAGACCTCGCCGGCCCCGGCCAGGGCACCGACCCGGGCCCCGATGTGGACGCCGACCCCCGCCACCCCGTGGTCGGCCCGCTCGATCTCGCCGGTGTGGAGCCCGGCCCGGATCTCGACCCCCAGGGGTCTCGCCGACTCGATGATCGCCTGGGCGCAGCGGACCGCCCGTGCCGGGCCGTCGAACGTGGCGAGCAGGCCGTCACCGGTGGTGTGGATGAACTCGCCCCGGTATCGGGCCACCAGCGCCTTGGCCGAGCGGTCGTGCTCGTCGATCAGCCGCCGCCACTTCGCATCGCCCAGGACCGCGGCGGTGGCGGTGGAGTCGACGATGTCCGTGAACAGGACCGTGGCGAGCACCCGGTCGAACGACTCCTGCTCCTCGCGGATGGAGGCGACCAGGTCGCCGACGGCGTCGAGGATCGCCGGCGCGCGCTGGTACCAGTGGAACCGTCCGGCACCGCCCTCCCCCGTTGGCTCGATCAGGCGCGCCCTCGTGATCCGCTCCGCGACGACCTGCGCGGTCCCGACCGCTTCGAGTCTTTCCAGGCGGCCGAAGGTCGGCACGTGGTCACCGCCTTGCCGGTCACCGACGACGAGCGTGGGAACCTGGATCGAGGAGAGCACGCCCCGAACGTCGACCGACCCGAACGAGTCGGATTCGGCGGCCAACGCCCCCGGGGCGACGCTCGCCCGGCACCATGGCACGGCCCAGTCCAGGAATGTGCGCTCGTCGCTCCAGTACTCGCGGTCGTAGCCCGGGGTCCCCCATTCTCGACGCACGCGGTCGTTGATCTCCGCCCATTCCTTGCGTGCCTCTTCACTGTCGTAGAAAGCGACCACCGGATCGACGAGCACGAGACCCGCAGTCCGCTCCGGATTGCTGGCGGCGAACAGGATCGCCGGCGGGCAGGTGTCGATGGAAGCGAAGATCACGGCACGCTCGGACCCCGCCGCGTCCATCAGCGCCACGAGATCGTCGACCACGACCTCGAGCGGCGCCACGTCTCCCGGCGAGAACCGGTCCGAGCAGCCCCAGCCGCGCCGGTCGGTGTGGATCACGCGCGCCCGCTCGCCGAGCCCGAGGAGGAACCGCGCAAGGTGCGGGCTCTCCCAGTTCAGGTCCACGTGGGAGGTGTAGCCCTGGACGTAGACGAGGTCGACCGGCCCCGCGCCGAACACCTGGTAGGCGAGCGCCACATCGCCGTTCCAAGCGTACTTCGTCTCGGGTCGTCGGGTCATGGGCGGGTCACCGCTGCGGGAGCGACTACGACCAACCTGCGAGGCTGCCGGCCGCCGTCGCGCGTTGCCCGACATCGAACCGGAGCAGGGAATCTGCCACGCCGGCATGCCGTTCCCCGCCTGAAATCGTTGGCGGAGAGGGTGGGATTCGAACCCACGGGGCCGCGAGGCCCGGCGGTTTTCAAGTAAGCCGCGTAGGGTC